>Ga0137297_11210_pt1 | contig 15532 bp, 10 predicted proteins | sample RamsorincwithD2O_FD_97191 | JGI IMG/M metagenome (GOLD analysis project Ga0137297, IMG submission 97191) | Mouse cecal microbial communities from Vienna, Austria - Mucin amended with D2O | ecosystem: Host-associated > Mammals > Digestive system > Large intestine > Cecum | place: Austria: Vienna... | reverse complement strand
TGTACTGCTTGAACAAATCCGTACAGTAGATAAGAAAAGGCTGAAACAGTATATGGGAATGATGCCGGCTGAAACGATGGCAAGGGTTGATAAGGCTCTTGCCATTAGCATTTCACTTAAAAATGGTACAGAAAGTAATTGTGCGAATTAGTGGAAATGGGAGGATTTGCACATTAGTCAAATGGCGGCTGTATCCATATAATTTATGGCATACAGCCGTTTAGCTTTGCGGAGGTATATAGATGGAAAATGTCAAAGAAATTCATAATGCAGAACAGCAAAAGAATAAAACTGACGAAGCGGAAAACTTTGATGTCTTTATAAAAGCTATGGTGCAGGCAGTTGAAAAATACGGAAGATTTGTTTTGCAGGAACTGGATTGTGTTGCGTAGGCTTACGCAACCTTACATATCGCATTTTCCAAAATTATCGGAGGTGTTAGAATGAACAGAGAAGGGAAGAAATGTGTTCTGTATCCAAGAGTAAGTACAGAGATGCAGGTTGACGGATATAGCCTTGAGGGGCAGAAAAATAGTTTGAAGCGGTTTGCAGACCGTGAGGAAATGGAAGTTGTCGGCATCTACGAAGATGCAGGAAAGTCGGGGAAATCAATCGAGGGGCGACCCGCATTTAAGAAAATGCTGTCCGACATAAAAAACGGGTTGGAAATAGAGTATATCCTTGTCTATAAACTTTCACGTTTTGGGAGAAATGCGGCAGACATTTTAAATTCATTGGAGTTTGTTCAGTCTTATGGGATAAACCTTATCTGCATTGAGGAGGGGATTGATTCATCCCAGACAAGCGGAAAGCTGCTCATATCTGTCCTGTCAGCGGTTGCAGAGATTGAGAGGGAAAATATCATTGAGCAGACCATGAACGGACGCAGGGAAAAAGCAAGGCAGGGCGGATGGAATGGCGGTTTTGCCCCATATGGGGATTATCTGAAAGACAACCATCTCTTAATAGAGGAAAAAGAAGCCGAAGCAATCCGAATTATATTTGATAAGTTTGGAAATTCAGACATAGGGCTTGGGGGAGTTGCAAAATATCTCAATCTGCAAGGGATAAAGAAGATACCACGCCAGAATGGAAAGTTAGAAACATGGAGCAGCCACTTAATACGGCAGATATTAGACAACCCTGTTTACTGCGGAAAAATTGCTTATGGCAGAAGAACACGGGAAAAAGTCAAAGGAACAAAAAACGAATATAAGCAGGTTCATACCGATGATTATATTTTAGAGGACGGACAGCATGAGGGAATTGTCAGTGAAGAACTCTGGCAGAAAGTCCATGCAAAACGTCTGGCAACAGGAATCAAGCAGCCATCAAGAATTGGCAAAGAAAGGTCGCATCTTCTGACGGGTGTTTTGAAATGCCCCCTTTGCGGTAGTTCGATGTATACGAATAAACACGCATGGACAAATAAAGACGGCACATATAAGGAAGTCTACTATTATATATGCGGAAGAAATAAGCAAGAGCGGGGGCGTCATTGTGACTACAAGGCATCTTTAAGGAAAATCGACATTGAGCCGCTTGTAGTAGAAGCGGTAAAAGAGCTTGTAAGCGATGCCTATTTTGCAAAAGAGATTGAAAAGCGAATTGGAGTGCAGACAGATACAAGCGTTGTAGATAAAGAACTTGCCAATTATGAAAACAAGCTGAAAGAGGTAGATTTGAATAAAGCACGTCTGGAAAATGAGATTGACAATCTTCCTGTCGATGCCCGATTCCGTGAAAGAAAAATCCATGATATGACATTAAGGCTTGACGCTTTGTATGATACGATGGTGGAGTTGGAGGAACGCATTGAAGATGCCAAATTAAGAAAAAGCTCCATTGAGATGGAAGCAATCACGCTTGATAATGTTTACAAAATCATGCAGAACTTTGGAAAGTTATATGCTATAATGAGTGATGAGGAGAAGAAAAACCTTATCACATATCTCATTAAAGAAATTCAGATATATCCGAATGGAGAATCGAAAATGCCGTTGAAGTCGATAGAGTTTAACTTCCCGATTTATATTGACGGCAAGGAAGTAAGGAAAGTTTTGTGGGAAAGGGGTAATACCGTTGAGACGGTTGTATGTTTGTCCCACAAATCAAATGTCCTTGTTGGCTAAGTTATATCGAGAACCGGTAAATAATCATCCTTGAATACCAATGTTATTAAGATAAGGAGATATTTGATGAGTTACTTGCTGAAAAGATGGGGATGAAAGAATGGGAAAACGGATATTGTTTTTGAGTAATTTTGACAAGAAATTAGGGTAAATAATTTATAAAAGAAGGGGTTATATGAGGAACGATAAAAACTTTCACTGGATAATATTCAACTACTATGTCCTATTTCCAATAAATCAGTTTGAACAAAATTATAAACCGATTATACAGGCATGTAGCTATGATAGTATTCCAACTACTCATTTATGGGATGACGAATTAAATGTGGTGATTCCAGCATTGTGGTATATTTTACATTTGCCGCGAATGGGATTTGATGTTTTTGAAAATGATATCGAATTAGTATTGCATAGTCATGACGAACCACATAATATCATTGTGTGTCCATTTGTTAGAAATAATCCTGTTTTTTAAAAGGAAATCAATCGTATTCTTGTTAATGCGACTTTGATTGTTTGTCCGGATGATATTTATCAGGATGTGCTTTGCTGTTCTGATATAACCAAGCCACTATTAGGTATTTACAAAATATCTGATTTGAATACAGAACTTGTTCACGAACATTGGAAGTAACTGAGTTTATATGCAAGAAAAATTGAACCGGAAATTGATACATGTATTATTGACTCTGAGTTTAGGCTTACTTTTTCTGACGAAAGAAAGATACTTCCGCTGGTTCCACTTGCCAATCAATTAGGATATACGAAGCAACTTGTGGAAGAAATTGAAAAATTGAATTATGGAAGCAATCATAATATGTATGCAATAGCAATGCGTCAAAGAATTATAGATTGCTATAGGAATCTTATCAAAGAAGAGCCAGATGTGAAAACACGTACTGAAAAAATTATTATTGAGAATCCGAATTTTAATGGTATTCCGCTTGTTATAACATTGCCAGGAATCATGAGTTCTCAGGTGAAAAGATTTAACCGAGTAAAGAACCTACCTCAAAATGAGAGGGAAATTATCGATATACTTGGCTGTCACAGAGCTTTGGCTAAGAATGCTTTATGGCTGTCTCTTGACACAATTTCTCAGGAAATGTTTACAGAGTTGTCTGCATTGGAAGAGCACTGTAAAGATTCTAAAAAAATTAATAATTTATTTGTTTGGAGGACATTAAGAAGAATAGGAAAGCTTCTGAATAACAGACTAAGAGCTAGTAAAATAGATATTATAAATCATGTTTCACAGATTACTGTATTTTCAGATTTTCCAATAGGGCTTGCGATTCTTGATGGGTGTACCGCACCTTTGTGTTGTATAAAATCAATTTCATACAGACCACTTTCGCCATTGACGAAGGCTTTTCAATATGAGATGGGAAAATTGCCACAGGTTTATTTTGGAAGAAAATTAAAAATAGTGCTTGCTGAATGCGTAGAAAAAAGTGATAACATTAGACGTTATTGTGATGTACTGACAAATAATTTGAAAAATATGGTAAAGAATGAACCAGATATCGATATTGTAGTTGAAGAGATATCTACAGTCAGCCTGTTCAAAGAAATGTTGGATAAGCACCGTGATGCGGATATTCTTTTGATTTCTGCACATGGAACATACAATAAATACAGAAATATGGCTGGGTTGGTAATTGGCAATGAAATATGGATGGCTGATGATAACAATCTTCATGTCCCGCCAGTGGTTTTATTGAGTGCCTGCCATGTGATGCCGCGTGGCAGAGGAGTAGTCTCTGTTGGCGATTTATTTATCAGGGCGGGAGCAATGGCTGTTTTGGGAACTTTTATTCCTGTTGATGTACGAAGAAATACGGTGCTTATAACGCGTCTATTCATAGAGATTTTTGAGGTTCGTAAAGGCTGGAGTCATATACGGACGCTGGATGAAATATGGAGTCATGTTGTATGTACGAATGCTGTTCATGAAATAATTGCGCCAACATCTTCTGGTCATAATAAATTAGAAATATGGGCAAACACAAAAAAGAAAGATGGTACTTTTCCGCAAGCTGAATTCAAAAATAAATATTCAGTAGGAAGACTTAGAAGTACGCATACCTATGATGATACAGTGGAAATTTTAAGGGAAATTGCTTACAAGGATGGCATTGGTGAATATTATGACTCTTTTATCAAGTCAAATGGTTATTTCCCAGAATCCGTATTTTATCAGTTCATAGGTATGCCTGAAAATGTATTTATTAGAAATGATGTAATGAGTGAATGGTATGATATAAATAAAAAAGAAAATAAGTAAATCTTTCCATTCCATAGTATTCACTGAGTGGTTTTGGAATTACGAAGTAATATTTCATATGTGCATACTTACAGAAAAGAATATAATTAGAAATAGCAGAAAGGGATTGGGCAAATGTGCCAATGAGATTGAAGCGTTCCGGTATCGTTTTCTGGATGATGAGGTGGTCCTTTATGATACCATACATACTTCTTTTGCTTATTTGGATGCAGAAACGGAACTGTTTAAATTTATAAGTGTACCGATGAAGGCGATATGGAGGCATATATAAAAGCCGCAGTGGAAAAAGCGAAAAATCAAAAAGAGTATTTCGTAGCTCCACCTGCGAATGACGAGTTTTCTTTTTCACCTTTACCATGGATTTCTTGTACACATATTTCACATACAATTTCTGGCAACAGAGCGAATTCTATACCATTATTTGACTGGGGAAATTTGTTGAGAAATTGCAGGATTATTTAAATAAGTGTACGGGAGAAGTCATGAATCCGTGCGGTACTGCAGAGAAGGAGAGAGACGATGCCTGACCCTGCTCTTTTATTAGGTATGAAAAACCTGATAAGAGGAATGCCATCCGTTTCTAAATAGACAGAAAAAACAGATCAGTTGAAAAAAAATTTGCAGGGTGGTAAAATATAAAGCATGACAGCGCAAGAAGATTATTTGGTAAAGAACAAACAAAGAGCCAGGAGTCGTTTTGCGTTTTAACAGGAGGCAGTTCAATCAGTTATGCTTAAAGAGACAGGGGAAAATAAAAAGAGTGCACATTCCAAAATGACGGGAAGCTTTCGTTTGGTGATATTGGTAATTATTTTATTTTCGGTAGTACTTGTGTCAATGGGGTGGCTGCTGAAAAGCTCACAGACAACGACAGAAGCCGCGGTTTATGATGTCAGTAAACTATATCTGGAAGAATTGACGATCCATAAGGAACATCAGTTTGCAAGTACTCTGGACAGCCAAATTCAGCAGTTGTTTGTGACGATTCATGCTCTTAGGAAATCTGATTTGTCGGATTTGAAGACGATGCAGGAATTTATCGGACAAATGCAGCTTAGTAATGGTTTTGATTTTTTTGCGTTGATTGATGAACAGGGAAATATTTATACAAGAAACGCGGTATTATCTGGCGGAACCAAATTCACTTTTGGAAGAAATGAATTTACGAAACCGCTTATCTCATTTGATCAGGAGTTGGATCACAGAGATCTGGTACTGATTATGATTCCTATGGAAAACTGGCGGATGGAAGGTCGCAGACTGACAGCGGCAACAGTGGGGATAGATGCAGAAGCGATTGCCTCTGGATTGTCATTAAGTGGAAATACTGGTCGTTCATTCTGCAACATCATTATGCCGGACGGCAGCTACATTATTCGAACTCCTCATGACCATTTGGGAACCAATGAAAGCCTGTTTTTAACATTAGAACAGAATGCCTGCTTTGAAAAAGGGACATCTCTTGCGCTCTGGCAAAAGAATATGGAGGCAAGACAGGCAGGTATGGTAGTCTATGGCTTACAGGATATTCTTCATTATACGTATTATATGCCGATCGAAGGGACGGACTGGTTTATTACAACGACGCTTCACTATGATTTGATCAGTGGAAATGTAGATGTGATCCGAACAACACTGACCAGAAACAGTATGTTACAGCTTTTATTGATCTTGCTTATTCTTTTGGCATTGTTATTAGTTTATGCGTCTATGCATAAAAGGAATGATCGTTTATGGATGGAAAAAATGCAGGCAGAGGAAAGTAGCAAAGCAAAAAGTGCATTTTTATCTAATATGTCTCATGACATTCGTACGCCAATGAATGCGATTATCGGATTTACCAATCTGGCGCTTAAGAACGTAGAGGAACCCGATAAAATCCGAGATTATTTGACGAAAATTTTGACTTCTGGTAATCATTTGCTGGCTTTGATCAATGATGTACTGGAAATGAGCCGTATTGAAAGTGGAAAAATCCAGCTTGAAGAGAGTGAATGTAATCTTTCAGAGATACTTCATGATCTGAATAATATTATTCTTGGCCAAATTCAGAATAAAAAACAGGAATTTCGGATAGACGATGCGAATTTGGTTCAGGAAAATGTCTATTGCGACAAATTGCGGATGAATCAGATGCTTTTGAATCTGCTTGGGAATGCCATCAAATTTACTCCGGAAGGAGGCAAGATATCGGTCCGTATAGAACAATTAGAAAATGCGCCTAAAGGTTATGGAGCTTATGTAATTCGGGTAAAAGACAATGGAATTGGCATGACGCCAGAATTTGCGGAAAAGGTATTTATTCCTTTTGAGAGAGAGCGGACGTCTACAGTCAGTGGTGTTCAGGGAACAGGATTAGGGATGTCCATTACCAAAAACATAATCGATCGGATGAACGGTACGATTGAGGTGGTAACAGCACCAGGACAGGGAACAGAATTTATAGTAAAAGTAAATTTGAGACTTCAAGAAAAACAAAAAGAATCGACAAAGGGGAACGCAGTCCCAGCAATACAAGAAGAGAAAGAAAAAACATTTGATTTTGAAGGCAGAAGAATTTTGCTTGTAGAAGATAATGAACTGAACCGGGAAATTGCCTGGGAGATTTTGACAGAAGTCGGTTTTGAGGTGGATGAGGCAGAGGATGGGGTGGTTGCTGTGGAAAAGATTCAGAGATCCATACCCGGATATTATGATGTGGTTTTGATGGATATTCAGATGCCGGTTATGAATGGCTATGAAGCTACCCAGGCCATACGTGCTTTTGAAGATACGAAACTAGCAGGGATTCCGATTATTGCTATGACAGCGAATGCTTTTGAAGAAGATCGGCAGGCAGCATTGAATACAGGAATGAATGGGCATCTGGCAAAGCCTTTTGATGTGGAGAAATTGTTTGAGGTGCTGGCGGAAATAATGGAGAAGGCCAGATGAAGAAAAAGTAGAATTTTTGAGAATAGGGCAGGATTTATGAGGAGGTGTGGACTTGATTCTGCCTTTTTTCTGTGGTATAGTGAAGATGGAACTTTTGGAAGAAATTGGGAATCCGAGGAGTCTATCTTATGATTACATATCAAAATACAAAAACAATTTATGATCTGGTACAGAATGCGGGCCGGGAACATGGGGATCACGTTTTTCTCCGATATGAGGAGAATGACGTGATTTTTGACGTTACCTATCAGGAGTTTGCGGCTCAATGTAGTGCGGTGTCTGCCTGGACTGCCGAACAGGACAGGCAATTCGGACATAAGGTTAAAGTGGGGCTTTTGGGCGGTAGCAGTCATCATTATCTGACTGTGATGTTGGGGGTTATGAGCAATGGTAATGTCAGTGTTCCATTGGATATCCAGATGGATGTGGAAACTTTTGCCGATTGTCTGAATCGCTCGGATGTGGACATTCTGTTCTATGACTGGGATCATCATGTGCTGGTCGAGGGAGTGAAAGACAAATGTCCGAACGTTAAGGCATATTTTTCTTTGCAGCACGGAAGACATGTAGCTTGTTCCGATAATATTCTGCAAGAATATGCGGGCCGGACGGTGACGCCGGAGGTTTCGTCAGAAGATCTGGCAATGATTCTTTTTACTTCCGGAACGACAGGGCGGGGAAAGGGTGTGATGCTCTCGAACGGTAACCTGATTGACAATACCTTTTGCACCACGGACAGGGATCATCCGGAGCGGGAGATCTATTTGAATGTGTTGCCGATTCATCATGTATTTTGTATCAATGGCGATGTGCTGATTGTGTTGCGTTATGGAGGGATGCTGTGTCTGAATCGGGATATGTCGAAGCTGGCTGCTCATATTCAGCTGTTTCAGCCGACCGTCATTCGTATGGTGCCGATGATTGCCAAAACTTTATATAATCGTATTGCGATTATGTCCAGACAGAGTGGACAGCCAGTAGGAAAAGTGCGTGCACAAGTATTGGGAAAGAATCTGCATAAGATTATCAGCGGTGGTGGCTATTTGGCTCCGGATCTGGCGGCCAATTATCGTGGACTTGGGATTGCAATTGCTCAGGGATACGGGATGTCAGAGTGTTCGCCGAAGATATCTTCTCCTGACTGGAGTCGTCCGGACAAAGTGGCTTCGGTGGGAAGAATTGTAGATCGTTGTCAGGTGCGAATAGTAGAAGGAGAGATTCAGGTAAAAAGCCCTTCTGTAATGATCGGTTATTATAAAGAACCAGACAAGACAGCAGAGGTGATTACGGAAGATGGCTGGTTGTGTACAGGAGATCTGGGCCATGTGGATGAAGAGGGATTTCTCTATTTGACGGGCAGAAAGAAAAACCTGATAATTTTAAGCAATGGAGAAAATGTAGCTCCTGAGCAGCTGGAGAATCTGTTTGAGGACGACCGAATTATCGAGGATATTCTGGTGTTTGGAGAAAATGATATTGTGACAGCAGAGGTGTATCCTAATTTCAAATATGCAGAAGTAGCAGGCATCACAGATATTGAAGGTGTTGTTTCTGAGATCATAAAAAGGCACAATGAGAATTTGCCAACTTTTAAGCGAATATTAAATTTCCGATTGCGAGAAACGCCATTTGCCAAGACTTCTTCGAAAAAGATTATTCGTAATCAGTATTTTAGTCAGAAGAAAAAGGAAGAAGAGGAGCTGCGAAATGTCCGCCAGCCAGAGAATGAGCAGCAAAAGCAGATTTACGACTGCATTTCTGCCGTGTTGGGACACCGGCGTTTTGGAGTTGACACAGATATTTACACGGTAGGACTGGATTCGCTAGGAAGTGTGTTGCTACTGACGGATCTGTATGAACGTTTGGGCATATCCATTACTTTGAATGATCTTGCTAGTCATACCACCGTGTTGGCGCTAGAAGAATTTGTTCAGGAGGCAAAGACGCGGACGCCTATGGATTTTACCGTGCAGGAAATCTATCCGCTGACCAATTTACAGCTTTATTTTGCTTATGTGATGCGGGGGAATACGACGGCTAATCTGCCATTCCTTTTTCAGCTGGATGACCATGTGGATTTGGACAAGTTAAAAAGGGCAGTGGAGGACGTTTTTGACATACATCCCGGATTGAAAGCGGTGATACAGCTTCATGAAGGAGTATTTAAGAATTTCCGCCATGATGAGAGACGGATTGATGTGCCAGTGATGGCGATGAGCGATGTGCAGTGGAAAGAGTATAAAAAGGGTCTTTTAAAGCCTTATATGTATACAGAGAATGAACCGCTGTATCATGTGGGAATTTATCGCACAGATTCTGCCAATTATTTGTTTTTTGATATTGCTCACATCATGGGAGACGGCATTACCATGAATGTTTTGTTTGAAGATATCAACCGGCTTTATGCGGGAGAGTTGGTGGAAAAGGAAGCCTACAGCTTTTTTGAATATATTCTGGATGAGAAAGACCGAGATGAGAGAGGGCTGCGGAAGGAAAATGAAGCGTATTTCCAGAAACTGATGGAAGGATTCCGAATCCAAAAGAGTATCCTCAATTTGAAAGATTCCTATGATCTTACTCAGGGAGAGAGTGCATCCTTAAAAGAATGTTTTCAGAGTCTGAACCGCAAAACATTGACTGCTTTCGGCCGCAAATATGGAGTGTCAGAAAATGCTATTTTTTTGACGGCTTATAACTATTGTATTGGTATTTTCAGCAATGAGAAAGATACGATCAGTTCAAGTATCCACAGCGGAAGGACGGACAGTCGCTGGGCGAGGTTGGCAGGTCCACTCTTTTTAACTTATTACTTCCGGTATACGAATATACCTCATGAAACAGTGCCGCAATTATTGCAGAAATCTGGGCGGCAGATTATGGATACTATGCGCTGCTATATTTCAAATCTTCATGCTGATGAAATGTTTTTCCAGTATCAAGGAGATATTCTGAATATAGATCAGATTGGCGGCGCCCCAGCAGAGAGAATGAAAATTCAGTTGGATTCTCTGCCTTTCCATTTGCAGGTAATGTCGGATGAAAAAGGCTATTTTTATGAATTGCGTTATTGGAAAAATCGGTTTGACCGGGAGCAGCTGAAGATTTTTATGATTAGCCTGGAAGCCGTGGTGGGAGCGATGTTAGAAGAGCCTTCGGTACGACGATTAAAAAGGTATCTGCCAGAGACGATATTCCCTAAGCATTATCGAATCACTGCAGGAGCGGTGAACCGAGAAGCTGGCTGTGAGCTGATTCCAGAGGTAAGGAGGGATACCCGAGTAAAGGCGTATGTATTTGATGACGGATGTCGAAAGCAGCCGTTTGGGGCCTGGGGGAATCTATATATCATGGACCATCCGACTACGGGATGGGTGGATAAGATCACGAATCCTTATGGGGAAGGCGTACTGTATCAGACGGGACGAGTGGCTAGAATCCTTCCAGACGGGAGTCTGGATCTGATAGAGAACGGTGGACGGACGGTAATGCAGGAAAGTATTTTGGGAAGAAACTTTCTGGATCTGGATCGATTGGAGCGAATTCTTTTGGAATATGAAGGAATCGATGAGGCAAGAGCATATGTGCGATATGCAGAAGGAAATAAGACGATTCTAGAGGCAGAGATTTGCGGGGCTGTGGAGCCGGATCGGGAGTCGCTGATGGGATATTTGCAGGAGAATTGTGAGAAAGCACTGATACCCGTGGAGATTCGGTTTGTGAAAAAGGTAGGATAGAGAAACTAAGAGAAAACAGGGAAAGGGCTTGCGGATTTTTGGGGTATGTGATATACTCTCCAAAGCAAGAATAGACTGGTTCGAAAACCTCCCAGTATAAAAAACTAGGCACAGAATACACACTGTTAAAGCAGGGTGCCGTTTTTGTAGCTGTTGTCAGGAGATCGGGGCAGGAGCTTATGAGAATGGCATCCTTTTTTGTGTCAGGGAAAGAATGCCAGGAGAGGAGTCTTATTGGGGATGAACCGACGACGAGTCATTATTGATTGTGACCCAGGGATTGACGATAGTTTGGCATTGATGCTGGCGCTTTCGTCACAGGAGCTGGAGGTAGCTGGGATTACTATTGTCTGCGGCAACGGCCCGGCAGAGATGGGGTTTTCGAATGCGAAAAAGATATTGAGTCAGATGGGACGGCTGGACGTACCGGTATTTCTGGGGGCAGAGCATCCGCTTAAGCGGGAATATGTCAATGCGTTAGATACGCATGGAGCGGATGCACTGGGGGAGAGCTTTTTACCGGAAGCATTTGAAGGAGTGCCGCAAAAGGGAGCAGTGGAATTTTTGGAAAAAGAGCTCTTGCAGGCGAATTGCTCCGTGATTGCGCTGGGACCGTTGACAAATCTGGCATTATTGATAAAGAAGAATCCGGAGGCTTATGAGCGGATGGAGGAACTGGTTTCAATGGGAGGGAATTTTCGGAGCCACGGGAATTGTTCTCCGGTAGCAGAGTATAATTATTGGGCAGATCCGGATGCGGCCGCTCTTGTCTATGAGACGGCGGCAAAGCTGGGAAAAAAGATTTCCATGGTGGGCCTGGATGTGACCAGAAGGATTGTGCTGACTCCGGACTTGCTGTCATATATGAAAAGGCTAGACAGAAAGATGGGAGCTTTTGTGGAGCGGATAACAAAGTTTTATTTTGATTTTCACTCTCCGCTGTCTCCAACTTCAACTTTTCGCCGCGCTTTAAAATTTTAAAGATCAGCTTTTCATTATCTCCGCCCTGTTTGCTGGTCAGATTCTCAATATGCTCCACACACGGAGTCTCGATCTGCGTAAAGCCAAATCCCCGATACGTCTCCCGAATCTGATTCATCACATATTCTCGCACCTGCATCTCTGCAGGCAAAATGTCCCTCATGCCCGTCACCGGTTTCTTCTTTAACGCCATAATCTACTCTCCACTTTCTTCTCGATTTTCCTTTTCATTCTTACGATTATACTATTGCCAGCAGCAATTGGCAATGCTTTTTTTAATTGCTTTCCGATGCTGACTCGGTTTCTTCTGATATCGTGTTTTCTTCCGCCTCTGGTATCATCACCCTGCCGTCTTCTTCGATCACCACCCCAAATCTAGCACTGTAAGTTTGAAGCCTCTGGATAATATCCTCCTTGCTCTCTCCTTCTGCCAAGGTAGGACAATAATCATTTCGGTTAGATACCGAGCTGATTTTGCAGGGAATCAGTGTCAATTCTGACCCGGCCATATTGTCCTCCCCCATGGTAAACTTCACTTGGGCAATCATGGTATTTTTATCTTTCGGATTCCGATTCGCGCCAAAGCAGAAATTTCCCAGACTGTAGATAATATATTTTCCCTTATAAGCATCCACGCCCTGTAGCACATGAGGATGGCAGCCGACTACCAGATCTGCTCCCCAGTCAATACATTTGCGCCCTAACTCCTGCTGATATGAATTGGGATAATAAGACAACTCCTGCCCCCAGTGACAACAGGCCAAAATCACATCTACCTCATCCTGTTTCAACTGGGCAATGCCATTCTCAAGATAAGTTTCCACTCCTCTTCCCTGATCCACGACACTGACAGAAACAAATCCAACTTTTACTCCGTTCTCTGTCTCATAAATTCCCACCGTCTCATTACATGCATAGGGCAAATGAATGCTAGAAAAAGCTGCAATCGTATCTGCAATTCCCTGAGCTCCATAATCAATCCGATGATTGTTGCCAAAGCTCACCGCTTCAATACTTGCCTCTGGCAAAATTTGAATATATTCCGGCTTTCCCTTAATGTTAAACGCTTTTTTTACCCGATTGTTCGAATTTGTCAAAACTCCTTCAAAATTCACCAACGTCATATCATCTGCTTCAAATACCGACTTTACATTTTGAAAAAAATAACCGGGACCATGATGATCATACATCTCCCGGAAGCTTCCCCCATACCCATGAACAGAAAGACTCCCTAAGGAACAATCTCCTGCCAGGGAAATCGTCACGCTTTGTTTCTGATTTTCCTTTTGCTCCTCTGTTTGGTTCTCTTCCTGAGGGCCATAACCAGCTGTCAATACTGCTGCCATCATAATCCCTGCTAAAATTCGATATTTTCTATTCTTCACATGCCTCTGTCCTTATCATTTTTATTCTAACCGAAGTTTTTCTCCCGTCTTAAGGAAATAGCACATTCCTGGATACTCACCACCTGCAAATAAATTATTCACAATTTCCCGCATCCGATGATCCAGCTGGTGATAAACCAACCTCCGCTCCCAAGGAAGTCCCAGGATATACTCCTGCAGCGGCAATGGCAACTGTTGAATCCTTCTGATAAATGCCTCCGGCTCCCGTCGGCTTTGCAGACCAAAATCACAAGAAACATAAGAAAAATCCCTGCCATTTTCTTCACATTTTTCTTTCAAATAATCAGAAAATCGGTCTTTTTTCTCTATATCTGTCGAAATCTCCCGCCAGATGACTGGCTCTAAGACTCTCGGTCCGAGAAATACTCGGCGAAAACTCTTTCTGCCAAACGCATCATAATCCGTCACATACTCGTATTTTTCCTGCTCTGTTTCCTTACCTGGCTCCTCTAATCGCAAGATTCCCTGTGTTAGAAAATGCTCCCAAACCGTCCTCTGTATCCGCTCAAAAGGAGTTGGAAAATCTAGCATCTTTGAAATCTCCTGCACCGTATAGCCCCGATCTGCCAGATGACGGATGGCCCCGCCACTGGCTACATCAAACGTAAAATCTGACAATGCTTTTTTTAAATATTTCTGTTGTGTTTCTGATTCCTCTGATCGCATCGCTCAGCCCACCCCAAAATCCGTAATTTCATACAACACTTCCACGGTTGGATCCGAAAGCAGCCACTGATATTCCTTCATAAACCATCGTACTAATTCCTCATCCCGACGGATACCGGTCGTATTATTATTATACACGTTCACGGTCCCCAAAGAAAAGTGCTTTTTCAGACAATCGATATCATAAGCGATCATCGCTTTACTCTGTCCCTGGACTCCCACCATCAAACATGGGGAATCAAAATATTCTGCCACTTCCTGAGGTTCTTTAAAGTCTGCATTCTTATTTAACACCTGCTGACGAAATTCATAATCAAAGGTTTCCACCCCGATCTTAAATACCAATGGCACCCGCATCCGTTCCCGCATTCCTGCCACCTGTTTCCGATACATCCAATGTGATTCCAAAAACAAACGGTGGATTTCTTTATCCGTTATCACCCCAGAAATATCTGCCAATGTCCGCTTAGGCAATTCAAAGCAGCTTCCGGAATTGATAATCTCCAAAATACCAAATTCGCCCGTTATCTGTTTCAAAACCTGTCGATTCAACTCAACCATGGACGCCTCATCCCGGCCATTGTCTTCGATATAATCGCAAAAAGAGCATTTCCCCCAGGCACAGGGAAACGAGCGCAACAGACATATCTCTCTCGGATTCTTCTCCGTAATCCTGCTATAGCGACTTTGAGGAATCCCCATGCCGTACCTCTCCTTTCCACCGCCTTTTCAAATCATATGGCAATGTCCGTAGTAACACTGCTACCAAAAACAAGCTGATAAGACGATCCACATATTCGGTTACTATCTGTACCACAAAAATACTTGCCGTCATTCCCAGAGGCGTACGAGCCAGCAACTGTACCAACACCATGGATCCGGAAGAGGTTACTCCTCCAAACAGCACTGCGCAAATCACTGAACTCACCAAAGTACCTGGCAACGCCACCACTGCCGCCGCCAACCAAAGCCTTCCCTTTTCCGCCAAATGCAGCTTCCACGCCAGCCCGCTCATCAAGCCAACAATCATCCCCGCCGGCGCAAAATAGAAGGAATAAATATCAATCGTCATTCCCAATACAATCCCACTCAAAAAACTTGGCAGCATTCCATAAACCGGTCCCAGCATTGCTCCTGCCATAATGGTCCCGATACTGTCCAAATAAACCGGCAAATGCAAAGTCAACGCTAACTGCGCTCCCGCCATATTCATCACCACCGCCATCGCCACCAGGCAAAGTCGGTATACTGAAATTTTTGTTTTTTTCCCTTCCATCATCCCTGTCTTGTCTCCTTCCTTTTCTCTCACCGGCGCACCAGATCCGGCAGCAAATCCAACTGCTCTTCCTTCAGACTCAGAATCCGTCCAAAAAACATTTGAAAAAACCGCAG
>Ga0137297_11208_pt1 | contig 15561 bp, 13 predicted proteins | sample RamsorincwithD2O_FD_97191 | JGI IMG/M metagenome (GOLD analysis project Ga0137297, IMG submission 97191) | Mouse cecal microbial communities from Vienna, Austria - Mucin amended with D2O | ecosystem: Host-associated > Mammals > Digestive system > Large intestine > Cecum | place: Austria: Vienna... | reverse complement strand
TGGAAAATTACATATGGGGCACGCATTAGATGACACAATACAAGATATATTAATAAGATTTAAAAGAATGCAAGGATATAGAACACTATGGTTACCAGGATCAGATCATGCAGCTATATCAACAGAAATGAAAGTAGTTCAAAAATTAAAATCAAAAGGAATATCAAAACAAGATTTAGGAAGAGAAAAATTCTTAGAAGAAGCATGGGATTGGACACACGAATATGGAGGAATAATCCAAAAACAACAAAAAAAATTAGGATGTTCATGTGACTGGGAAAGAAATAGATTCACACTAGACGAAGGAATGTCAGATGCAGTATTAGAACAATTTATAAGACTATATGAAAAAGGTCTAATATACAAAGGAACAAGAATGGTAAATTGGTGCACAAGCTGTAATACATCAATATCAGATGCAGAAGTTGAATACAAAGAAGAACCATCACATTTATGGCATATAAGGTATAAAATTACAGGAAGTGATGATAAATACATTGAAGTTGCAACAACAAGACCAGAGACAATGCTAGGGGATACAGCTATAGCAGTACATCCAGAAGACGAGAGATACAAAGAGCTAGTAGGAAAAACTTGTATTTTACCAATAATGAATAAAGAAATTCCTATAATAGCAGATGAATTTGTAGAAAAAGAATTTGGAACAGGATGTGTTAAAATTACACCAGCACATGATATGAATGATTATCAAGCAGGCTTAAGACATAATTTAGAAATAATAGAAGTATTTGATGAACACTTTAAAATGGGAGACTTAGTACCAGAATATAAAGGAATGAATTTACTAGAAGCAAGAGAAAAGATTGTAGCAAAATTACAAGAAATAGGAGCAATAGTAAAAACAGAAGAATATACGCACAATGTTGCAAAATGTGAAAGATGTAAAAATACAATCGAACCAAAAGTATCAGAGCAATGGTTTGTAAATATGAAAGGTATGGCGAAAAGAGCAGCAGATAGTGTTCGAAACGGAAAAACAAAGTTTGTACCACAAAGATATGAAAAACAATATTTTAACTGGTTAGACAATATACAAGATTGGTGCATATCACGTCAATTATGGTGGGGACACAGAATACCAGCATATTACTGCCAAGAATGTAATCATATCAATGTATCAAAAAAAGCTCCAGAAAAATGTGAAAAATGCGGAAGTACTAAACTAGAGCAAGATCCAGATACATTAGATACATGGTTTTCATCAGCATTATGGCCATTTTCAACATTAGGTTGGCCAGATACAACTAAACAAGATTACAAAGACTTCTATCCAACACAAACATTAGTAACAGGTTTTGATATTATAACTTTCTGGATTTCAAGAATGATGACACAAGGATTAGAATTAACAGACATAGAACCATTTGAAGATGTATTAGTACACGGAATTGTAAGAGACAACCAAGGTAGAAAAATGTCAAAAACATTAGGTAATGGAGTAGATCCACTAGACGTTATAGATGAATATGGAACAGATAGTTTGAGAATGTCATTAATAATAGGAACAACACCAGGAAATGATATACGTTATAGCAATGACAAAGTAGAAGCAGCAAGTAATTTTGCAAATAAATTATGGAATGCATCTAAGTTCGTATTAATGCAATTAGAAGATATAGAAAACTTTAAAGAAAACAGCATAGAAGAATTAGATGTATCAAAAATGATAGACGTAGATAAATGGATAATTTCTAAGCTAAACACATTAACAAAAGAAGTAACTGAAAATATTGAAAAATATGACTTAGGAGTAGCACTTCAAAAAATATATGACTTTATTAGAAATGATTTTTGTGATTGGTATATTGAAATAGTAAAACCACGTTTATGGGATAAAGAAAACGAATCAAGATATACAGTTCAGTATATTTTAAACCACTGCTTATGCACAAGTTTAAAACTATTGCATCCATTCATGCCATTTATAACAGAAGAAATATATTCAAAATTATATCATAAAGAAGAAAGCATAATGATGTCAGAATTTCCAAAATACAGCGAGAAATTAAATTTTGCAAAAGAAGAAGAAACAACATCTGAAATAATGAACATAATAGTAGAAATAAGAAATGTAAGAAGCAAAATGAATGTACATCCAAGCAAAAAATCAAAATTAATTTTCGTAACAAAGACAGCAAAACAAGAAATAGAAAAATCAAAAGATTTCTTAGAAAAACTTGGATATGCAAACGAAATAGAAATTAGAGAAGATGCAAAAGACATACCAGAAAATGCAGTAGCAATAATTTCTAAAAATATGGAAGTTCATATACCATTTGAAGAACTTGTAGATATAGAAGAGGAAAAGAAAAGACTAGAAAGTGAAAAGAAAAAGCTAGAAGCAGAAGTACAAAGAGGAGAAAAAATGCTTTCAAATTCAGGCTTCGTAAACAAAGCACCAGAAGCAAAAATACAAGAAGAAAAGAATAAATTAGCAAACTACAAAGAACTTCTAGAAAATGTAATTCAAAAATTAGAAAAAATGAAATAAAAAGATAAAAACTGGTCAATAAAAGGAAAAATTTATTGACCAGTTTTTTTGTCAAGAAATGATGTCGAAAAATAGCATAAATCTCCCAAATTTCGCCAAAGGAAAACTTGTCCTAAAAATAGAATATAAAGATAGAAAAAAATTACAAGGAGAAAAGATGAGAATAAATTTTGATGAACAGGAAAAAATATTAACATTGAAGATTGAAGAAGAAATTGACCATCATATGGCTGGAAATTTAAGGAGGGAAGCAGATTATGAAATTCAAAGACGTAATCCTAAAAGAGTTATACTTGATTTTAATAACGTCGTATTTATGGATAGTGCAGGAATAGGAATGGTAATTGGAAGATACAAAATAGCTTCTATGATTGGAGCAAAATTAGAAATGAGAAACGTAAAAGAAAATATTAAAAAAATTTTTGAAATGACAGGAGTATTAAAAATAATACCAATTATAGAGGAGGAAAAAGAAAATGAAAAAATCGTATGATAATGAAATGAATCTAGAATTTTTAAGTAAATCTAGTAACGAATCATTTGCAAGAATAACAGTTGCAGCATTTGCAGCACAGCTAGATCCGAACATAGAAGAAATATCAGACATAAAGACAGCGGTATCAGAAATAGTTACGAACTCAATTATTCATGCATATGACACTAGTGATGAGATTATAAAAATACATAGCTATATAAAAGAAAACACAATAACAATAGAGATTTCAGATACTGGAAAAGGAATTGAAGACATAGAAATGGCAAGAAAGCCTTTATATACATCAAAGGCAGAACTTGAAAGATCTGGCATGGGATTTACAATCGTAGAAAATTTTATGGATGAATTAAAAGTTGAATCAATAGTTGGACTAGGAACAAAAATAACAATGAAAAAAGTAATCTCAAAACAAGAAAATTTATTAGAAGAATAGGGAGATAAAATTTTGTGTGAAACTACAATAGAAGAAATCTTAGAAGCACAAAATGGAGATGAAGAAAAATTCAATCAAATAGTAAAAACAAATGAAAAATTAATATGGAGTATAGTGAAAAGATTTCAAAATAATAAACATGAAACAGAAGATCTGTTTCAAATAGGAGCACTAGGATTTATAAAATCAATAAAAAGATTTGATAAAAACTATAATGTACAATTATCAACATTTGCTGTTCCTTACATAATTGGCGAAATAAAAAGATTCTTAAGAGATGATGGTACAGTTAAAGTAAGTAGAAGCTTAAAAGAGTTAAATACCAAAATAAAAATGTTAGAAAAAGAATATGAAAAATTAGGAAAAGAATTAACAATAGAAGTCATAGAAAAAGAATTAAAAGAGTCAAAAGAAAATATAATATTAGCAATGGAATCTGATAAAGCTATAAAATCAATTGAAGAAGAAAATGAAGAAGGAGAGAAAGACTCGAACACAATAAAACAAATAAAAGTTGAAAGTCACGAAAATGATACTATAAGAAATATAATTTTAAAAGATGAAATAAAAAAGTTAAATGAGAAAGAAAAACAAATAATAATCTTAAGATATTTTTATGGGAAAACTCAAAGTGAAATTGCACAGAAATTAAATACAAGTCAAGTGCAAATTTCAAGAATAGAAAAAAATATTTTATTAAAAATGAGGGAGAATATAAAAGAAAGATTGTGAAAAATATATTGAGAAAAATACTAAAGAGCTATATATTATTGTTTTTGGTATTAATAATAGTAGCAATAATAATTTTGCCATTATTGCTTACTCAAAAGTTCATAATAGAAAATACTACGCAGCAAATTAATATAGAAGTTAAAAAAGAAGAAATAGACTACAATGTAAAATACAAAACTATAAATCTTTTACATAAGGTTGATAACACCTCAGAAGACATTGAGTTAGATGAATACATAGTAAATGTGGTGGCTGCAGAAATGCCAGTAGACTACGAATTAGAAGCATTAAAAGCACAAGCAACCGTTGCGAGAACATATACTCTATATCAAATAGAAAATGGCAAGAAACATGCCAATAACGATATATGTGACGATTCAACCTGCTGTCAAGCATGGATATCAAAAGAAAAAAGATTTGAAAGATGGGATTCGAATCAAGAAGAAAAATGGAATAAACTAAGAGAAGCGGTATATGCATCTGCTGGAGACATAATAACATATGAGGGAAAACCAATAGACGCTTTTTTTCATTCAAATAGTGGAGGAAAAACAGAACTTCCAGTTAATGTGTGGGGAGGTAATAACTTTCCATATTTACAAACAGTAGAAACGGCTCGGAGAAGACGAATATTCGCAATTTTATTCATTTCCTGAATATACAAAAGCAGAAATAGAAACAAAAATGAAAAACGTATATGCAGATTTTCAAATCAATTGGCAAGAAGTAAACTGTATAGAAATTTTAGAATACACAGAAGGTGGAAGAATCAAAACATTAAAAATAGGAAATAAAAACATTGCAGGCGTAGAAGCAAGAAAAATTTTTGAATTAAAATCGTCTAACTTTACATTTGAAATTTTAGAAAATAGTGTAAAATTTAATGTTGTAGGGTATGGGCATGGAGTAGGAATGAGCCAGACTGGTAGTAATACATTAGCAAAGCAAGGGAAAAATTACAAAGAGATTATACAACATTTTTATAAAGATGTAGAAATTAAAAATATAAAATAAATAATTAGAGGCTCTCGTATATTTCTTTTAATTATGGAAATACTTGTAATAAAGAACTTAGAGGAGGAAATAGTATGAGTAGAGGAAAAAGATATGCGAAAAGCGAATTAGAGAAGAAAAAAATTATGTATATAGCAGGAGTATGTGCATTAGCAGTACTATTAGTGCTAATATTTACCTTATCAGGATACAAAACTAAAGAAGAAGCTAAACAAAAAATTGCGGAATTAGAAGAAAAGGAATCGTTTGATGCAAGTTTAGTAAGTCAATCAGAAGATAAAAATATAACTGAAGTTACAGAAGAAAATAAAGCGAATGAAACAGAAAAAATAGCTATTAATACATCAAATGCAACAGTTACAAACACAACAAGTGAAAATACATCAATACCAGCACAGCAAGAAGAACCAGTAAAAAAAGAGTTAAAATTTATAGTTCCATTAGAAGGAGAAATATATAAAGATTATTCAGAATCAACATTAATATATTCAGAAACTCTTGAAGAATGGACTGTACATTTAGGGGTAGATATAAAAGCTGAAAAAGGTACACCTGTAATAGCTGCAGAAGATGGTACAGTAGAATCTATAAAAAATGATCCACGTTATGGATTAACTATTATTTTAGCACATGAAGATGGGTTTAAAACAATATATTCAAACCTTCAAACTGCAGAATTTGTTCAAGAAGGACAAACTATTGAAAAAGGAAAGACTATTGCATCAGTAGGAGAAAATGCAAGTTTTGAAATTTCTGAAGGAGCTCACTTGCATTTTGAAATGACAAAAGATGGTGAAAAAGTTAATCCAACGATTTATTGGAATAAGTAGAGAGAAAATTTAAATAAAAAAGTTATTATTAATGGGTTTTAAAAGGCTACGACACCAAAACTTTTAAAAACATTAATAATAACTTTTTTATCTATTCTAGATATGCTTTTTATTCCATAATTTGTTGGATAACTTTATATATGTAACTAAGTATACAATTCCTAAAATATAAGCTGCAACAACATCAGTTGCATAATGAACACCTAAGTAAATTCTACTAACGCCAATCATAACAATAATCAAAGAAAGTAGAGAAACTAATAAATACTTAAGATTTTTGTTCTTAATATTTTTATAAACATAATAAATAATTAATCCATAAAAAATGGTAGACATCATAGTATGACCACTAGGAAAACTGAAACTTTTTTCATAAGAAAAAAGCATAGTAGTAGAAGGTCTAGGACGTCTTATTATAATTTTTATAACAGTATTTAAAACTATACCAAGAGCATTAGCGATAGTAAAATTCCAAAAATATTTTTTATTTTTAATCAAAATTGCAACAGATAAAATTCCACAAACAATAACAAGAGTAGAACCAAAAGAAGTAAAAAATTTCATAAAACTAATCATCATAGGGCTAATAGTAAAAAAAGATATAAAAAATTGATAAACTGGTAAATCAAAAAGAACCATAATTTTAGTCTCCTTCATATAAGATAATAAAAATTATATTACAATAAAAATTAAAAATCAAACTTGATTTTAGTAAAGAATCGTGGTAATATATGTCCAGTAACCCGTTAACACGTGCACTTATGGAGGTGTTCAAATGCTTGTTGAATTACCTAAAAAGTTTGAGCGCAAGCTAAATGAATACAGTTTCGCTCGGATAAGGGACGGCGTTTTGGAACTGAAGGGAGACTTTAATTTTGAAAAAATTATGATTGAGCTCACATACCAAATGAGGGGACGCACAGAATGCTACTATTGCAAAAGAAAAGTAAAAGCGACCAAGATAACGATTGATCACATGTTTCCTTCCGATTTCGGAGGAGTGACAATTACTAACAATCTTGCACCTGCTTGCAGTACTTGCAATAGTAACAAATCAAACATGAATCAGTATGAGTTTAGGGTATGGAGTAGTTTGAAGTCCCGGGAAGAGAAAAAAAGCTTCTATCATAACACAGTCAACCGAAAAAAACGCAACAAGAGGAATCCTTACCTCACAAAAAAAGGATATGACATGCCCAGAAAATGGATTCAGTTCATAAAACTGGACTATGTCGCTAAAGTCAGCAGAGTTAACCCAGAGGGCAGCGACAAATATAAAAAAATGCTCGACTTTGCAAGAAAGACCCAAAAAATCCCCAGACCGCTAGTTCTTTCGTCAAACCTGATATTGATAGACGGAGAAACAGCGTATGCAGTGGCGAAAGCTATGCAATTTCTGGAGGTTCCAGTTATCATACTGGAGAACGTGATTGTATTACAGTAAGCGTATCAGCGGAAGTTCCCGGCAATGCCGGGTTCTTCTGCGTTTTTTTATATTAAAATAAATTAGGTTGTTAAGAGAAAAATAAATTGTTATAATAACACATATAAAAAGGAGAAATTATGAAATATATAGTAGATAGAATAGAAGAAAATATTGTAATTTGTGAAAATCAAGAAACTAAAAAAATTGAAGAATTCGAAAAAATAAATTTTTCGGAAGAAATCAAAGATGGAGATGTTGTAATTTTAGAAAACAACAAATTCAAAATTGACAGAAAAGAAACAGATAAAAGAAAAGAAGAGATTAATGATTTAATGAAAAAATTAATGAAAGGATAAATAAATGGGAACTACTTGGACAAAAGAACAATTAAGTGCAATTCAAGATAGTGGAAACAATATATTAGTAGCAGCTGCAGCTGGAAGTGGAAAAACGACAGTATTAGTAGAAAGAATAATTAGAAAAATAATAGACGAAAAAATAGATATAGACAAAATATTAGTAGTAACATTTACTAATGCTGCTGCATCTGAAATGAGAGAAAGAATATTAAATGCACTATATAATGAAATAGAAAAAGATCCATTAAATAAGCAACTCAGAAAACAAATAGTACTATTAAACAAAGCCAGTATTTGTACTATAGATTCCTTTTGTTTAGATGTAATAAGAAACAATTTTTTCGAAATAGGTGTTTCTTCAAATTTTAGAATAGCAGATAATACTGAATTAGAATTATTAAGACAAGATGCAATAGAAGAAACTTTTGAAGAACTATATTTAGATGAGGAAGAAGAATTTCAAACTTTAATAGAAAATTATAGTGGATATAAAGATGATGAAAATTTAAAAAATATAATTTTGAAAATATATAACTTTATACAAAGCTCCCCATTTCCAGAAGATTGGTTAGAAGAAAAGGTACAAATTTTTAATTCAAATATAGAAAAATTTTCAGAAACTGTATGGGCAAAAATATTATTAAAAAACTTTAAAGACGAACTTCAAAACTCAATTCAAATATTAAAAACATATAAAAGAAAGCTAGAAGCAGTTCCAGAACTTTTAAAAAGCATGCTAATAATTGAAGATGACATTAGCCAATTAGAAAACTTATATAAAAATCTAGATAACTGGGACACAGCATATGAAATAGCAAATAAGTTAAAATTTAAAACATGGCAATCAGATAAAAAAGTTATAAGTCAGCTAAAAGAAGAAAGTAAAACAGCAAGAGATATTGCTAAAAAAAGAATAAATCAAGCAATTGAAAAAACATTCATATTTACTGAAGAAGAAGCAATACAAGACATGCATGCAATGTATAAAATTTTAAATAAAATAAAAGAAGTATTACTTAAATTTATAAAAAAATTTGATGAAAAAAAGCTAGAAAAAAATATTATGGATTTCAGTGACATTGAACATAATGCACTTAAAATTTTATTAAATAAAAATGAAAAAGGTATATATGAAAAAACAGAAATTGCTAAAAAATATGAAGAAAAATTTAAAGAAATAGCAATAGATGAATATCAAGACAGCAACCTAGTTCAAGAATATATATTAACAGCAATTTCAAATAATAAAAATATTTTTATGGTAGGAGATGTAAAACAAAGTATATACAGATTTAGACAGGCAAAGCCAGAATTATTTTTAAACAAATATGAAAACTATGGAATAATACCAAATGAATTAGGGCAGAAAATACAATTATTTAAAAACTTTAGAAGTAGGAAAAATGTGTTAGATATAACAAATATAGTTTTTGAAGACGTTATGAGTAAAGAGTTTGGAGAAATTGAATACAACGAATCTGAATACTTAAATCTAGGAGCAGATTATACTGAACCAGAAAAGAAATGCGATTTTGCAGGAAAAGCAGAACTAGACATTATTAATTTGAAAGATTCAACACAAGATGAAGAGACAGATGCCGAAGAAGAAACAGCAGAAGAACTATTAGAAAAGACAGAAATAGAAGCAAAATTCATAGCAAAAAAAATACGAGAACTGATAGATAAAAAATATCAAGTATATGATAGAAAAACGGGATATAGAGATATAAAATATAAAGATATAGTAATACTTTTAAGAGCAACATCAAATACAGCAAATATTTTCGAAAAAGAGTTATCAAACTTAGAAATACCAGTATTCAGTGATCAAGCTAATAACTATTTAGAGTCAATTGAAATAAAAAATATAATATCTTTGTTTAAAATAATAGACAATCCGTATAGAGACATACCACTTGTGACTGTGATGAGATCAATAATTGGAGATTTTACAGATAATGAATTAATAGAAATTAGACTTTGCAAAAAAGATGGACACTATTATGACTCAATAAAAGAAGCACTAGTTGCAAATGAAATAAAATACGAAACTAAAGAAAAATTGAAATCCTTTATAGAAAAAATAGAAAAGTGGAGAGAAGAAGAAAGATATTTACCACTCAATGAATTTATTTGGAAAATTTATCAAGAAACAGATTATTATAATTATGTAAGATTAATGCCAAATGGAGAAGTACGAAAAGCTAATCTAAAAATGCTATTTGATAGAGCAAAAGAATATGAAAAGATTAGTTTTAAAGGACTATTTAATTTTATAAGATACTTAGAAAAAATTAAAAATAATAATAGTGACTTATCATCTGCAAAAGTAATTGGAGAAAATGAAGATGTTGTAAGAATAATGAGTATTCATAAAAGTAAAGGTCTAGAATTTCCAGTTGCAATAATTTCAAGAACAGATAAAAAGTTTAATCAAAAGGATTTAACTGATTCGATTTTAATGCATCAAGACATAGGGTTTGGAATGCAATATATAAATTATGATAGACAAATAGAATACACAACAGCAGCAAAAGAAGCAATAAAAATAAAAATAAAAGAAGAATCAATTGCAGAAGAAATGAGAATTTTATATGTTGCTTTAACAAGAGCAAAAGAGAAACTAATTATAACAGGAGTAGAAAACGATTTAGAAAAATCACTAGAACAAAAAAGAGAACTATTAGAAAATTACGAAAAAGAAAACGGAAAAATAAATCACTTAATACTAAAAAAAGATTTAAGCTATTTAGGATGGTTAGAATTAGTTTACTTAAACCATGAAGATATAGAGAGCTATATGATTTTAAACAAAATTTCTAAAAAAGATATTTTAAATAATGAAGAAAAAATAGAAGAAAAAGAAATTAGAAATATACCTGAAAACGAAGAAGAAATAGAAAAAGTAAATAAAATATTGAATTGGAAATATGAATATCAAGATATGACTAATATCCAAAGCAAAATGAGTGTAACAAAAATAAAGGAATTAAAAAGTAGAAACAAATTAGAACTAGAACCAATAGAGAAAAAGCCCAAATTCATGGAAGAAAAGAAAGAGCTATCATCAGCAGAAAAAGGAACACTAGTACATTTAATATTACAAAAACTTGACTTCAAAAAAGAATATACCAAAGAACAAGTAGAACAATTTATACAAAGTTTGTATGAAAAAGAAATTATAAATAAATTACAAAAAGAAGCAGTAAATAGCGAAAAAATATATAAAACTTTAACCTCAGAGTTTTTTAAAAAAATACAAACTGCAAAACAAATATACAAAGAAGTACCATTTTATACATATATAAATACAAAAGAAATATATAATACTAAAAATGAAGAAAACATATTAGTACAAGGTATTATTGATTTATATTATATAACAAACGAAGATGAGATAATTTTAGTAGATTACAAAACTGACTATGTAAAAAACGAAGAAGAGCTAATAGAAAAATACAAGATCCAATTAGAAATATATAGGAAAGCATTAGAAGAATCACTAAATAAAAAAATAAAAGAAACATATATATATTCAATTTATTTAAATAAAGCAATAAAGATTCTATAAAAAGCATCAACTAGCAGACTTTATAGAAATGCCAATATTTACAAATGATTCTAATTGTAGTATAATTAAGAAGATAAGGTAAAAAGTAATAAGCATATGATATAAAAAATGAAAAAATAGGAGGGCTCTTATGAAAAGAATGAAAACATTCTGTAAGTATGCTTTATGGATTATAGTATTTTTCATATTTTCTACCATAGTATCAGATATATTAATCCAAAAATCATATAAGCCAGTAAGTAATGAAAATATACATATCGAAAAAGCTTCAGATGGATTCGAATTAACAGTAGAAAGAGCTGATTCAAATAAAAGACAAGGTTATTTCATAGGAACAGTAAAAAACACATCAAAACATGTTATAGCAAAAAAATATGTAAAAGTAGAGTCATTTTATAAAGGAAAACTAATGCAAGAAAAATATTTAGCATTTGAAAACTTGCAACCAGGGGAAGAAAGAAAATTTAAACTACTATATAAAGTAGGTCAAATAGATCAATTTAAAGTAAGCTACGTAGATGAAATACCAGTAAATAGAACTATAATCGATAAAGGAATAGACAAAGTAATAGAATTTTTTGACAAAGCAAAAAATAAGTTAAAAGAACTAGACTCACCAGATATTAAAATACCAGGATTTGTACCAGTGACAGTAGAAGGAAGCAATCAGCTAAGTGATAAAGCTAATGATGCATTACTATTTGGTACAATATTATGGATATGGTATGCAATTCCTTCAGGAGCGATTTGGTTTATTTTATAAAAAGTATACAAAGCAAAAGAGCGACTATTAAATAGTTGCTCTTTTTATTGAAAAAAACGCTATAATCTGATAAAATTAAAGCCATATTATAAGACAAGGAGAAAATTTGTGGAAGACAATCAAAAATATATAAGAAACTTTAGCATAATAGCTCATATCGACCATGGAAAATCAACACTAGCAGATAGACTTATAGAAATGACAGGAGTACTTACTCAAAGAGAAATGGAAAGCCAAGTACTAGACAACATGGATATAGAAAAAGAAAGAGGAATAACAATAAAATCTCAAGCAGTAAGAATGAATTATAAAGCTAAAGACGGAAATACATATATATTAAATTTAATAGATACACCAGGGCATGTGGATTTTAATTACGAAGTATCAAGAAGTTTAGCAGCTTGTGAAGGTGCAATATTAGTAGTAGACTCAAGTCAAGGTGTAGAAGCTCAAACCTTGGCAAATGTATATTTAGCATTAGATAACAATTTAGAAATACTACCAGTAATAAATAAAGTAGACCTACCAAATGCAAGACCAGATGAAGTAAAAGCAGAAATAGAAGATATAATTGGAATCCCAAGCATGGATGCACCATGTATATCAGCGAAATCTGGATTAAATGTAGATGAAGTACTAGAAAGAATAGTAAAAGACATTCCTGCACCAGAAGGAAATCCAAATGAAAAACTAAAATGCTTAATATTTGATTCTTTCTATGACAACTATAAAGGTGCAATAAGTTATGTAAGAATAAAAGAAGGAACAGTAAAAGTTGGTGACGAAATTTTATTTATGGCAACAGGAAAACACTTTACTGTAACAGAAGTTGGATATTTTGGAGCAGGAGAATATATACAATCAAATGAGTTAAAAGCAGGAGAAGTTGGATATATAGCTGCAAGTATAAAAAATGTATCAGACTTACATGTTGGTGATACAATAACAAACTTTGAGAAACCAGCAGATGAGCCATTACCAGGATATAAAAAAGCAAATTCAATGGTATATTGCGGAATGTATCCATTAGATGGAAGCGAATATGAAAACTTAAAAGATGCATTAGAAAAATTAAAACTAAACGATGCTGCACTAGAATACGAACCAGAAACCTCAATAGCATTAGGATTTGGATTTAGATGCGGTTTCTTAGGCCTATTACACTTAGAAATAATAATAGAAAGATTAGAAAGAGAATTTGATTTAGGACTAATAACAACAGCACCATCAGTTATATATAAAGTTTATAAAACAAATGGAGAAGTCTTAGAACTATATAATCCTACAGATTTACCAGTAACTCAAGAAATAAAATATATTGAAGAACCAATAATGAAAGCAGAAATCATGACACCAAAAGAATTTGTTGGAAACGTAATGGATATATGTCAAAAAAGAAGAGGAACATATTTAGACATGAAATATCTAGACAGCAATAGGGTAACACTAGAATATGACTTACCACTAAACGAAATAATATATGATTTTTTTGATACACTGAAATCAAAAACAAAAGGCTATGCATCAGTAGATTATGAGTTCAAAGAATATAAAAAATCAGAACTTGTAAAACTAGATATACACATAAATAATGAAGCTGTTGATGCATTATCATTTATTGTACATAAAGATAGCGCCTATACAAGAGGCAGAAAAATGGCAGAAAAGCTAAAAACAGTAATTCCAAGACAATTATTTGAAATACCAATTCAAGCAGTAGTTAGTGGAAAAATCATTGCAAGAGAAACATTATCAGCAATGAGAAAAGACGTATTAGCTAAATGTTATGGTGGAGACATAACTAGAAAGAAAAAATTATTGGAAAAACAGAAAAAAGGTAAGAAAAAAATGAGACAAATAGGAAATGTTGAAGTGCCACAAGAAGCATTCTTAGCAGTGTTAAAATTAGATGATGAAGAATAAAGGAGTCACAAATGAAAAACTTGAGTAAGATAATTATATTATTAACAGTAATAATTATGTTTTTACAATGTTTTATACTAACACAAAATAGTTTTGCTAAAGAAAAAAATGAAACACCAGTAAATCCAGATTTATTAATACCTGAAAGTGTAAAAAGAGAAAGAGAAGAAGAGGAACGAAAAAGAATTGAAGAAGAAACACATAACTATAATATAATTTCAGAGGAAGACAAGGTAAAGTTTAGAAAATTTGTTGAAATAAAAGAAGAATATCAAGGATTTGTTGCAATTGGTGGAATAACACTTATAATAGCATTAATAATGATAGTAAAAACAAAAGCAATAGAAACTTCAACCAAAACATGTATAGGAATGGCAGTAATAGCAATAGGAGCGTACATGTTAAAAGCAATGGTAACAGGAAATATTATATATATACTAGATATATTCTTACAATTTTTAGGAGTAATATTAATTGTTCTATCAAATTTCTTTATATATAAACATGATAATTTGCTTATGTACATACCAATCTGCATATTGGGAATATACTACTCAGCAACTACTTTAGAGGTAGTAAAAAATAATATTTTGCTACAAATATTTTTAGTAGCAGCACCAATAGTTTTGTACATATTAGGTGGAATAATGCGTAAAGCAAAAGAAATAGAGTTATTAATACCAGTAAAAGAAAAGCATGAAAGGAAAAAAGATGAAAACAAATAACAAAAATCAAAATAGAAACAATTTTAGAAAAGAACAAAATAACAAAAAATATGAACCAAAAAGAGAAAAAAGAGATGAAAATGAGTATGATGATATTATAGAAGGAAGAAATGCAGTAATAGAATTATTAAATTCAGATAGAGATATCAACAAAATATTTGTGCAAAATGGGGAAAAACATGGTTCAATTAATAAAATAATAGCAGTAGCAAAAGAAAATAAAGTAGTAGTAACAGAAGTAGAAAAATCAAAACTAGATTTTATGTCAAAAACAAAAAATCACCAAGGAGTAATAGCAGTAGTTCCACCATTTAATTATTGCGAAGTTGAAGATATACTAGATTTTGCAAAAAGCAAAAAAGAAGATGCATTTATACTAATATTAGATGGAATTGAAGATCCACATAACTTAGGCTCAATAATAAGAACAGCAGAAACAGCAGGAGTGCATGGAATAATAATACCTAAAAGAAGAACAGTTACAGTAAATAGTACAGTTGCAAAAGTTTCAGCAGGAGCTGTTGAACACATGAAAATAGCAAGAGTTAATAATATTAATGAAACAATAAGAAAGTTAAAACAAGAAGGACTATGGATAATAGGAACAGATGGAGATGCGAGCACATATTACTATAATCAAGACTTAAAAGGTGATATAGCTATAATAATAGGAAGTGAAGGTTTTGGAATGAGTAAATTAGTAAAAGAAAACTCAGACATATTAGTTAAAATACCTATGAAAGGAAAAATAACATCATTAAATGCATCAGTATCAGC
>Ga0137297_11203_pt1 | contig 15594 bp, 10 predicted proteins | sample RamsorincwithD2O_FD_97191 | JGI IMG/M metagenome (GOLD analysis project Ga0137297, IMG submission 97191) | Mouse cecal microbial communities from Vienna, Austria - Mucin amended with D2O | ecosystem: Host-associated > Mammals > Digestive system > Large intestine > Cecum | place: Austria: Vienna... | reverse complement strand
CAAGACGGTGTGTCCAGCCGCCTTTAACTGCACTATGCCCTGCCTCTTAATATTTAATGCAGCGGCATAGTCTCGTTGGTTAAGCTGTCCGCAATGAGGACAGATCCATCGCCTCCTTGCAAGGGTCAGTCCTTCAAATTTATGCAGACAACGGGGGCATGTCTTGGAAGAAGGATAGAAAGTGTCTATTGGTACAAACAGCTTCCCTGCTTTCCTGCATTTGTAGGCAAGTTTGATGTAAAAATTGCCCCACGCTGCATCTGCTATTAAACGAGATATCCTTTTATTGCGCAGCATATTCTTGATTCTTAAACTCTCCGGTATGACTGCTTGGCTTTCGTCAACCATTCGCTTTGAGACCTTATGTTGAAAGTCCTCTCTTTTCCGAGAAACTTTTCGATGGAATTTGCTCAGTTTCGCTACTGCTTTCTTTCTTCGATGACTTCCTTTCTGTTTTCTGGAGACGGCTTTGCTCAGCTTACGAAGTGCTTTCAGGTGACGGGTTAGACCCTTCGGATTCTCAATCTCCTGATTGTCCGAATCTGTAAGAAATACTTTAATCCCTGCATCAATTCCTTTAATTGCTGATTCTTTAAGCACCTTGATAGGTTCAGGTTCTTTTTCTCCTGTTTCGCATAGAACAGAGGCGTAATAGTCTCCTACACGATCTTTTGTCACCGTGATGCTTCTAACGACGCCAAGAATCAGACGGTGAATGACGGCTTTAATCGGATTGCACTTCGGAACCTTGATCCAATTTCCTCCAACAGAGACGCTTGTACAGTGATAACTGGATTGTTTTCCGTTTTTGCTTTTGAACTTAGGATATTTAGCTCTTTTGGCAAAGAAGTTTTTAAATGCCTTATCCGCATGACGAACGGCTTCCTGCAAGCTGATCGAATCATATTGGGCAAGCCAAGCGTATTTGCGGGACTTCTTTGCTATTGAGAGCAACGGCTTCAATTCTTTGATAATGGAAAGAGATATACCTTTCTTTTCATAGAATCTTTTTTTAAGTGCTACAGAGCGATTGAAACAAAAGCGCACAGCTCCGAATTGACCGGATAAAAATTCCTTTTGTTCATTAGTCGGATACAGCCGAACTTTTGTAGCCTGCAACATCTCATTTCCTTATCTACTTTAATTGTATGATAAATGAGTTACCCCTTCTGCAAAAAAGACACTCAGTCACAAATATTGTGGTGCATTTGATATTCACGACAAAATATCGAAGAAAGAAAATGTCTGAGCCGGTATTGGCCTACCTTAGAGGAATTTTGGCTTCATTGGCAGAATCCAAAGGCTGCTTCGTAATTGAAATTAACGGAGAGGCAGACCATATTCACTTGTTGGTGCAAACGCCTCCGCAAATTTCAGTTTCAAATCTCGTAGGATTTTTGAAAACCTACTCTTCGAAGATGATTCTTGAGGAATTCCCGGAGTTCAGAACTTTCAGTAACCGGGTCGCTTTTTGGTCAACGTCATACTTCGTAGCATCTGCAGGAGGAGTCACGATAGAGACTTTAGAAAAATATGTACAAGATCAAGGTAAAACGAAACGTCTCTCATCTCCGCCCTTTCGGACGGAGGTTTCCCGGCGAATGAGCTAAGAACTGCAGGAAGTACCATTTCCAAATTGATACAACATCCGGCGCAAAGCGAGAAATTAATAAAAATAGCCCTCCACAACCAAACTTTTTCCAATTACAATTAATCGAAATAAAGAAATATGAATGATTATCTGTAAAGCCCACTTTCTCGGCGGCTTTCTCTTAGATTCTCAAATTTTTAAAAAGACGTCAGACTTCCAAAAGATCTGATTTTTAGTGATATTTAATAATTGCAGGGCGTTCTGCCCTAATGTTCATATGGAAACAAAACGCACTCGTCGTTCATTTTCGCCAGAATTTAAAAAACAGGCAGTCCAAAGAGTTTTGCTCTTAAAAGAGCCGGCAACTAACGTTTCAGCAGAGCTTGAAATTAAGCCGGAAACTCTTTCAAAATGGATTAAAGATTACGAAAAAATGGTTGCCGAAGACCCAAGTTATGCGGCAGCCGGCGCCCCAAAACGCCCGGTTATAAAATTAGCTAAAAAGAAAACCGCACCGGACACAAATGAATCCTTGGAAGTACAACCCGAAAATCCCGTAGCCCAAGAATCAGTTCCGACAGCTCCGGTTTTCGAACAGGTTGAAACTAAAGTTCAAGAAGCCCGTGTCCCAGAATTTGTACAGCCTCAGGAACCAGCCGTAGAACCGGTTGTCCCGACTGTTCCGGTTGAGAGCGCTGCTGCAGAAGTCCAACCTATATCAGAAAACCAGGAAGTATCCGAAGCACCGGCAGCTGAGGATGTTAATCCAAGAACTCAGCAAAATGAAAAAGGTTTCGGCTTACGCAGACAAGGCAAGCCGTTCCGAAATCAGCGTCCTAACCGCAACGAAAAGAATCAGCCTAAATCGAACCAGGAATTTATTCAGCCGACAATGACGGTAAGTGAGTTTGTTGAAGAGCCGTCTGTCCCTGAAGAACCTCCAAAACCGAAGAGACCGGTTCCCAAGGCTTCCGAAGGCCGTTCTTGGAGAGTTGCTCATGCTTTAGATCAACGTCCCAACTACCGTGAAGAAAACGAAGAACACGGTTACGTTGACGAGTTCTCTATTCCCGCAGAAGACTTAGAACAAGTCTGGCAGATTTTAAGCATCATGCAGGAAAAAGCCGACACTCGCGCCTTTGCCGAAATGGTCCATCAAAAGGGTTTGAATGTTCCTGACGAAGTGCTTGAAAATCCAAGAGTAGCCACGATGCAAGGCCCGAACGTTCCCAACAAACCTTGGTTGAGAAAAATGAGACTGCATCCGGCTGCCGAAGAATTCTTCCAAACTACTCCGGATTACGCTAAAGCCGTATACGAAACTTACGAAGGTCTTGATATCAGACTAGACAAGAACAGTGAAGGTACCCCTATTCTCTCCGTAGAAAGAACACCAACCGGTTCCAGAGAAATCACTATCGACTTCTCCAAGTTTGATCGCTTTGTTGACGACTTCTACGGTGATTTCGTCAGAGACTGCAAAAAAGTCATGATGGAATTGAATCCGAAAGAATATCCGGGGCTCAATGCTTTTATTCGTATTCCGGATGAACCGATGTGGAATCCTAAATTGTGGGCCGGTGTCCGCACTTTCACGTGGAATGACGGCGAATCCCTCTCTCAAGCCTGGATTAGATACGCAAACTCTTTGAGAAGAAACAATCGTCCGCATCGTTATTAAGGCCGTAAAGCTTATGCTTTGAAAGCATGAGCAACAGCCTACAAACTCGGTAAAGGTCTAGATTTTCTTTACCGAGTTTTTCTTTTCCTCGATAACCGTCACATCCTCTCCTTTGGACCGTTAGCTGTCCTGCCTTTCCTTTTTCTTTGTCAGCATTTTCTCGGCTTATTTTTTTGCTCAAGGTACCGAAATGGGCGATGCTGGCATATTTTTTGCTTGTCTTTAATTGAGGTGCTTATGACTTAAAACAAAAGAAAAGGAAAGAAAAATGGAAGCAACACTTAAGACCGGACTTAGGAACCCTAATGTTCTTGAATGGGGAAAATGGAAGAAATTCGGCTTTATCAGCGCCTTTATTGCCTTAGCCGTTATTTGTCTCCTCCCTGAACAGCCGGGACTTTCTGTTGCAGGCCAATGCATGATCGGAATTATGATTTTTGCCGTCATTCTTTGGTCGACTTCCGCAGTCTCCTATCCTGTTTCTGCAGGTCTCATCATGACCTTAACAGCGCTCTTTATCGGTTTTTCTCCAGGCACCAACCCGGATCAGATTATAGGGACAACGGCCGGAATGAAAATGGCTCTCGTCGGCTTTTCATCACCCGCATTCTGCCTGGTTGGTGCTGCTCTTTTTCTGGCCGCTGCCATGACGATTACGGGACTAGACAAAAGAATTGCTTTATTCGTACTGCACAAGGTTGGTGCTGAACCAAAACGGATCGTTCTCGGAGTGATTCTCTGCGGACTTATTCTTTCCTTTTTCGTTCCATCCACAACCGCGCGCGTGGCCTGTTTAGTCCCCATCGTTATCGGTGTAATTCAGGCTTTAAATCTGCCGATGAAATCAGCCTTTGCCGCAGCACTCATGATTACCGTTGCTCAAGTGGACTCCGTTTGGAATATCGGCATCAAAACTGCAGCTGCTCAAAACATGGTTGCCGTCAATTTCATCCGAGAGATAACAGGCACTGACATTACTTGGATGAACTGGTTCATTGCAGCCGCACCGTTTGCCGCACTGTTGTCCGTTTGCTTGTTCTTTCTAGTTTGCAAGTGTTTCAATGTTGAATCAACAAAACTTGAGAGCTCTTCTGAAATCATCGGAGAGAGACTTCGAGAACTCGGTCCGATGAGTAGGAATGAATGGAAGCTTCTCATTGTTTCTATCATTCTGCTCTCTTTCTGGGTTTCTGAAAAAACACTTCATCAGATAGACACTACGACCACTACCGTCTGTGCTATCGCTATTCTTATGTGCCCTGGAATCGGCGTCATGAATTGGCAGCAGACAGTCAACAAAATTAATTGGGGAACGTTACTTCTATTCGGCGTTGGAATCTCTCTCGGATCTGCCCTTCTTTCCACTAAAGCGGCTCAGTGGCTTGCCGATATGATTGTGTTAAGTTTCGGCCTTGAAAACTCCACAACTTTCATGATTCTTGCCGTAATGGCAATATTCTTAATCGATATTCACTTAGGATTTGCCTCAGCGACAGGTCTTGCCGCCGCCATCATTCCAATTATTATTGCGGTTCTCGGAGCACTTAAAACACCGGACGTTAATATCATTGGTTTGACGATGATTCTTCAGTTTGTAATTAGCTTCGGCTACATCCTTCCGGTTAACGCTCCGCAAAACATGATTGCCTATTCCACGGGAACTTTTGAAGTGTCTCAGTTTGCGAAGTTCGGTTTGATGTTTACATTAGTTGCTTACGGCCTGTTATTGGTCTTGGCACAAACGTATTGGAAGTGGCTAGGCTTAGTCTAGTTGAACACTCAATCCAGATAAAAACGTCCTTCCGGCAGCCAATTCGGAAAGACGTTTTCCTTTGAAATTAATTTCTCTTTGGGATTATTGAGATTAAGCTTTTAAGCCTCTCATATATTCCGCCGCGGCCTGAGGAGCATTCTTACCATCCCTAGCGGTAATTCGGACAATATCTTCTGCTATGGCAAATCCATCACAGAGTCCTTTGAGCTCATTGATAAGTTCTGCTGTGACCTCACCCAACCCCACTATGCACGGCAAGTTTGGGTTAGCTTCTTTTGCCAACTGAACCATCTTTGTCACGTTGGCTTTGAGTGCATCCGAGGAGACCGGCCCTAGAGCGCCGATACAGTACAGATAACCTTCCGCTTCCTTTGCAATAAAGCTGATTCTCTTGCCGGATGTCGGTGCCACTGTGAAAATAAAATCAATTCCGTACTGGTGGCAGAGTTGTGAGAACTCTTCTCTTTCTTCATAAGGGACATCCAATAAAGCCAAGCCGTCAATGCCGATTTCCTGACACTTTTTCAAAAATGCCTCAGTCCCGTAACCGAAAACCACATTGGCATAAGTTTTGAAAACCATCGGAATACGAACTTCTTTCCTGAGCTCACTAACCATTTCAAAAATCTTGTTAGTTGTTGTCCCGTTTGCTAAAGCACGAACGTTAGCCTCTTGACCCAAAGGACCCTCTCCTGTCGGATCAGAAAACGGAATTCCCAACTCAACGATGCCTGCACCGTTCTTGGCTAATGCTTTAACGACTTCTTTTGTTGTCTCTAAATCCGGATCACCGCATGTCACGAAAGGAACTAAAACTGTCGGTGCCGCAAATGCTCGTTTAATGCTACTCATTGATGTCTTCTCCTTTATATCTAGCAATTGCCGCACAGTCTTTGTCGCCGCGGCCCGAAATATTGATAACCATGATTTGGTCTTTGCCCATGGTGGGTGCAAGTTTTAATGCGTGCGCAACCGCATGAGAGGATTCGATTGCAGGAATGATGCCCTCGGTCTTGGATAAGTATTCGAAAGCATTAACCGCTTCGTCGTCCGTCACCGCCACGTATTCGGCTCTGCCGATATCATGAAGATAAGAGTGTTCCGGTCCTACCCCGGGATAATCCAACCCGGCAGAAATCGAGTAAACCGGTGCGATTTGACCGAACTCGTCTTGGCAGAAGTAACTCTTCATGCCGTGGAAAATACCTTCCCTGCCAACAGAGATAGTTGCAGCTGTCTCGGCTGTATGGATACCTCTGCCGCCGGCCTCGCATCCGATTAACCTCACGCCTTCATCATCAATGAAATTGTAGAAAGCACCGATAGCGTTGCTGCCTCCGCCGATGCACGCTAAAACAGCATCCGGAAGACGTCCTTCTTTTTCAAGAATCTGCTCCTTGATTTCTTTGGAGATGACAGCCTGAAAGTCCCTGACGATTTCCGGGAAAGGATGAGGACCGACTGCAGAACCGAGACAGTAATGGGTATCCTCCAGACGTTTAACCCATTCTCCCATTGCTTCGTTAACTGCATCTTTAAGCGTTTCTGTTCCTGATGTAACGGGAACAACTTCACTTCCCAACAGTTTCATTTTGTAGACGTTAAGGGCCTGTCTGACGGTATCTTCCTTACCCATGTAAACAACACACTCCATCCCTAAAAGGGCTGCAGCGGTTGCAGTCGCAACACCATGCTGACCTGCACCGGTCTCTGCAATCAAACGGGTCTTACCCATTTTCTTGGCAAGCAGAGCTTGTCCGAGAACGTTATTGATTTTGTGAGCTCCGGTGTGATTAAGGTCTTCTCTCTTTAAATAAATTTTTGCTCCGCCTAAATCTTCCGTCATACGCTTTGCAAAATAAAGTCTTGACGGGCGACCTGCGTATTCATTCAGAAGTTCCTGAAGTTCTCTATTGAATTCCGGATCATTTTTGTAATGCTCATAAGCTTCTTCAAGCTCTGATGCTGCGTTCATCAATACTTCCGGAATGTACTGACCACCATGTTTTCCGAAACGGCCTTTACTCATTGTTGATTCCTTGTGATTCTTTTCTTAAAAATTTTCTTAACTTACTGATCGACTTATTCAGCTTGGACGCTGAAACTTTTCTCGGTTTCTTACGGCTTGACTAAGTCTCTTTTGGTCAAGCCGCCTGAATGTGAAATTCGGGACTTCTCCGGCATCTACACCATCGGAAAAATTCTTCATGGCAAATTTCTCGAAGCTGCTTGGTGAGTTTGGAAACTAGCGTTTCTTCCGAAAGAAGAAGCAAGGAGGAGAAAGAAAAGAGATCGACAGCTTGGTTCTTATTACAAAGCTTTCTTTTCCCTGAACACGTCGTGTGGCACATGATTGCTCCTCTTTTTGAGAGCAATCAAAAACCCGCCCTCAAATAAAAATTCCATAAAACTTTTATTCAAGGACGGGCTGGTATCAGCTCGCGGTGCCACCTTGTTTCATAATTGACCTGCAGTTATACAAGTCTTTTATGCACTTTACAGAGAACCATCATTCTCTTGGGTAACTAACGTATCCCTTCACGTCGCAGAATACTAGGCTATCAAACCGTTCCTTGCGCCCTCAGTGACCCATTATGCAAGTCTGCGTTCTGCTCGGATCTCAGCTACCCGAACTCTCTGTGAGTGCACAACAAGCTTTACTTTCACTTCATAGGTTTAAATTTGATAAGTAGATTACCAAACAAAAAAAGGAAAAACAGAAATCTCAGCATTAATTTCTTCAAGATTGTCCCGCTTTGGTGTTTTCGATGATCTCGTTCTTCTCTACCTTAACGAAACCTCCGGACTCCCTCCAGCTCTCGATCCAGCCATTCAATAAAATTGAATCTTCAATCTCAACGGTCAGTTCGAAATTTCTGTTATCTAGTTGAACAATTTTCTGGGTCGGATTAAACGGTGTTTCTTTCATGTTTACGGCAGTTATGAGATTGGTAAATTCAATCCTTAATTGAACTTTGCTGCCGCTTCCGTAATTAAAGTGGTTGTTCTTCACATAGGACTTTAAATTAAACTTTTTAGGATACTCGGCCTGCATGTCCACGATTCGAACATCTTTCATACGATGAAGAGCAAAATGCCGCAGTTCGCCGCTCCCAACGTACTCACAAACTAGATAAAGCCGCACTTCCTGCTGGACTAGTCCTAAGGGAGAGACTCGAACCTGCTTATCTTTTCCGTCACTAGTGGTGTAACTGATGTCAAGCTGTTTGCCTTCGAAAAGTCCGGCAGCTACTTCATTGAAGATACGAGTGAGGATCTTCGGAGGCATCATGGGAATGGAGCCGGAGACAACCGCAACCTTATCCAGCCATTTTTGACGGAGCTTGTCTTCGCTGCCCCGGCCTGGATCGTCTGACTCAGAAAACAAATAATCTAGAGAATTACTAACTTCAGGTGGAAGCTGATACTTTAACTGCTCTTTGGCAAGGTTAAGAAGCAGTTTGGCGTTGTTGTCCAGCCTTAAGGTTTCAAGGCTGGTGACTGTTTTCGTCCTTCTATATCCGAACGGCTTTGAAGAACTATCACACATGATTCCGCAATCGGCCTCAACCAACTCTTTCAAATACCGCTGAAAAGTCCGTTTGTTAACGGTGAATCCGGAATTTTCCAGAACTGTCAGCAGCTCTGTGCTAGATATTTTTCGATCAGAGGGGATCCTTTTCAGAATTTCTAAAAGAAGCCTTACTTCTCCGGCTCCTGTAGTGGTTCTTGCCATATTTTCTTGTCCGAATTTGGTTGCTGAGGATATTTTACCTGGCCTATTGATCGTTTAGGTGGGTATACGCTTTTAGCGCTAGGAACTCCTGGAAAAACCCATATTCCGGATCCGCAAATAAAAACTCCCGCGATAACTCCTTCAAGGCTTCATCAACGAGAGTTTTGTCTACCGTTCAAATTAGGTGTTCTGTTCAATGAATTCTTTAACTAATTGAACATTTGCCGGCATATCCACGACCTTTTGCGGCTTTTCCGATATGCCTTCATATCCGTTAGGAACCGGGGGTTCAAAGCCCACTGCCTCAACGATAGTCTTTCCGAATTTGGCCGGAAGAGCGGTTTCAAGACAAATTGTTTTGACGCCGTCAATCTTCATCTTGTAGGCGGCATTTAAGCCATCTGCCGTGTGAGGATCAACCAAAAACTGATGTTCGTACCAGCTCTTTCGGATTCTCTCGATGCGTTCCTCATGAGTGCTGCGGGCAGAGCAAACTCCGCTAGCCTTTACACGCTCCCATTCGGGGCCATCCAACAAGAATTCACCTTTGGTCTTCAATTCATTCCAAAGTTCGCAAACTCTTTCCGGATCTTTGCCGCAGATGTCGTACACATAACGTTCAAAATTGGACGCTTTGGAAATATCCATGGATGGAGAACTTGTCACGTAAGTATGAGCAGAATCTCTGACCTTATAGCGTCCGGTCTTGAAGAACTCGTAAAGAACATCATTCTCGTTAGTCGCGACGATAAGTTGTCTAATCGGCAAACCCATTTGCTTAGCAATCCAACCGGCTAAAACGTCACCGAAGTTTCCGCTTGGAACAGAAAAAGCCACTTCTTCGTCTTCGTTTTCAGCAGCCTGAAGCCAGCCGCTGAAGTAATAGACGACCTGTGCAGCGATACGGGCCCAGTTAATGGAGTTAACGGTTCCGATGGAATATTTGGTTTTGAATTCCAAATCAGCCGAAACAGCTTTCACGATATCCTGAGCGTCATCGAAACTTCCTTCGACGGCAATATTGAAGATGTTGCCATCAAGCAAAGAATACATCTGAGCTCTTTGGAAATCACTCATACGGCCTTTAGGAGACAGCATGAATACTTTGATACCTTCACGGCCTCTCATCGCATATTCAGCTGCGCTGCCGGTATCTCCGCTCGTTGCACCGAGAATATTGAGCTTTTCCTGACGTTTAGACAAAACGCATTCAAACAAGGCGCCGAGATACTGCATTGCCATGTCTTTAAATGCCAATGTCGGTCCGTTGGACAACTCAAGAATGCCGACTTCTTTGTCAAGCCAGACTAGAGGAACAATCTTCGAAAAATCAGTTCCCTCTCTGCCGTGGTCATAAGTTTCCGACGTATAAGTAGACTCGCAAAGATGCGCAATTGTTGAGCGGTTCATGTCTTTGGCAAACAAGGCGGTAACCGCTGTTGCCAATTGAGCATAGTTCAAACCTCTCCACGACTTCAGAGTTTCTTTAGAAACCTGAGGATATTGGACGGGCACAAAAAGTCCTCCGTCCTTGGCTAGACCTTGGAGAATGATCTCCGTATAAGTAGCGGCAGGAACGCCGCCTCGTGTAGAAACGTACTGCATTAGTGAAGTTCCTCTTTACGCAGCAAGACAATTGGTCCGCGAACACTGGAAAGTTCCTGCATGGTTCTGATAGCCTTTTGAACGTCAGCTTCCTTAGTGGTATGAGTCATCATGATGACTTCAGTCTGATGAACCTTCTGAGGAGCTTCTTTCTGGATCAAGGACTCAATGGAAATCTTGTTGTCCGCGATGATTCTAGTGATTTCAGCCAATACGCCCGGTTTGTCTTCCACGGGAATTCTCATGTAATAAGAGCAGACGGTATCGCCGAAATCAGCCCATGGATTAGCGTTATGTTTTGAGTCAACGGTCGGCATCTTCGGTCTTTCAGAGACGTCAACGGAAGCTGTACGGGCGATATCAATCAAGTCTGCAATAACGGCGCTTCCCGTAGGTTCGCCGCCGGCACCTTTACCGTAGTAAAGAGAACTTTCTGCTGCATCGCCTTTAACGACAACAGCGTTCATTGCTCCTTCCACATTAGCCAGAAGTCTTCTGTTCGGCACCAAAGCGGGATGAACACGGACTTCAACGCCGTAATTCGTATTCTTGGTGATACCGAGCAGCTTGATTCTGAAACCGAGCTCTTCTGCATACTTGATATCTTTGGCTTCAAGCTTGCTGATGCCTTCAATATGAACTTTCTGCATATTGACAGGCACTCCGAAGGCAATAGCTGCCAAAAGCATGATCTTGTGCGCAGTATCGATACCCTCGATATCAAAAGTTGGATCTGCTTCCGCATAGCCTAACTGCTGTGCTTCTGCCAACACGTCTGCAAAACTTCTTCCGGTATCACGCATGGTGGAAAGAATGAAGTTGCAGGTGCCGTTGATGATGCCGGCAATCCATTTAACATCGTTAGCGGCAAGACCTTCTCTCAAACCCTTAACGATAGGAATGGAACCTGCGACGGCAGCTTCAAATGCTACGTTGACGCCCGCCTTCTCGGCAGCAGCAAAAATTTCATTACCGTATTCAGCCAAAAGAGCTTTGTTAGCGGTAACAACGTGCTTGCCTTTGGAAATGGCTTCAAGAATAAGAGAACGAGCCGGCTCAATGCCGCCCATCACTTCGACCACAACGTTGATGTCGGGATCGTTGACAATGTCTTTCCAATCGGAGGAGACGATAACGTCTTCAGCAACGAGCGGAACGACTCTGGCGGTATTTCTGGCAACGACTCGCTTGACGGAAATATCCGTACCGGATCTTTTAACGATCAAGTCCTTGTTTCTTTGAAGAACATCGTATGTTCCTTTACCCACATTGCCGAAACCGGCAAGACCAACTTTAATTGAAGTTGCCATTCTCAGTTATCCTTATTTCTTTGAAGATTTGGAGGTTTTTGCTGGTTTTGCCGCCTTTTCCTTTGCTTTCTTTGCTGCAGGCTCTGCTTTAGCGACAGTAACTTTTTTGCCTTTTTTCTTTAATCCTTCAGACTTAGTTGTAATGTGCGGAACTTCTTCCGGCTTAAGCGTAACTTTTGGTTTTGCGTTAGCTTCAGCTTCAGAAGGCATATGAGCGCCTTTCCAGCGGCGAGTAACGCTCTGACGCTTATGAGAAGCGGTTTCAAGCAAACCGTCTTCAATAAACATCTTCTTGATGCCGCGCAATGCCTGTCTGATACGGTCAACATTTTCAATCAGAGCAATACGGACAAAGCCCTCTCCGTATTCACCGAAACCGACGCCGGGAGAAACGGCAACTTTAGCCTTGTCCAACAGATGGTTTGCGAACTCAACGCTGCCCATCGGTTTGTAATGATCCGGCAATTCTGCCCAGATGTACATAGAAGCCTTCGGATTTTCGACCATCCAACCGATTTCGTGAAGGCCTTTAACCATGACGTCTCTTCTGTGTTCGTATTCTTTTCTGACCTCTTCAACACAATCCTGAGGGCCGTTCAAAGCTTCGATAGCACCAACCTGAATAGGAGTAAATGTTCCGTAATCGTGATAGCTCTTAATTCTTGTTAGAGCGGAAACCAATTCTTTGTTTCCGACCATGAAACCGATACGCCAGCCGGCCATGTTGTAGCTCTTACTCATGGTGAAGAATTCAACGGCAACATCACGGGCACCCGGAACCTGCATAATGGAAGGGGCCTTATAGTCGTCATAAACGATATCGGCATAAGCCAAATCATGAACGATGTAGACGCCGTACTTCTTAGCCAAAGCAACCAATCGCTCGAAGAAGCTGATATCAACGCACTGAGCGGTCGGATTGCTTGGGAAACCTAAAATCATCAGCTTAGGTTTTGGAGTCGTTTCAATAACAGCTTTCTCAAATTCGGCAAAGAAGTCTGTTCCCGGGGCCATCTTCACGCTGCGGACGTCAGCACCGGCAATAATTGCACCGTAGATATGAATCGGATAGCTTGGGTTCGGAACCAAGATAGTATCGCCTCTGTCCAAAGTGGCGAGCATCAAGTGAGCAATACCTTCTTTAGAACCAATCGTAACAATAGCTTCTTTATCCGGATCAAGATCCACATCAAATTTGCGCTTGTACCAGTCACAAATAGCTTTTCTCAAACGAGGAATACCTTTAGAAGCAGAGTAGCCGTGGGTTCCCGGACGCAGAGCTACTTCAACGAGCTTATCGACAATGTGCTTAGGAGTGTCTCCGTCAGGATTTCCCATGCTCAAATCGATAATATCTTCTCCTCTGTGTCTTGCCGCCATCTTCTTCTCATTAGTGATGTTGAAGACATAAGGAGGAAGACGTTTAATACGCGGAAAATCATTATTCATTTAAGGATCCTTCGATTTTTTGATTACCTGGACCTGCGTCCAATCCATTGAGATCTTATGAATTTACCATTATGAGAGATTCAATAACGTGAATTGGATGGATTTTCAACGAGCAGGCAAAAGAAAACGGATCCGAGAAAATTTTCACGGATCCGCTTTCTTTTGAATTGAAAGAACTTTACAAGACGTCAGTTGCGTAATCTGCAAGTCTTGAACGTTCGCCTCTTTGCATAGTGATGTGACCGGAGTGTTCCCAACCTTTGAAGCGGTCAACAACATAAGTCAAACCGGAAGAACCTTCGGTTAAATAAGGCGTATCGATCTGAGCAATATTGCCTAAGCAGACGATCTTAGAGCCTGGGCCTGCACGCGTGATCAAAGTCTTCATTTGTTTCGGGGTCAAGTTCTGAGCTTCATCGATAATGACAAGTTTGTTCATGAAAGTGCGCCCTCTCATGAAACTCATAGATTTAATGCGGATTCGAGAACGAATCAAATCATTGGAAGCCCTCCGGCCCCATTCGGAGTCGTTAGCGCTGCCTCTGTTGAGAACTTCAAGGTTGTCGTCGATAGCGCCAAGCCACGGAGTCATCTTCTCTTCTTCAGTACCCGGAAGGAAACCGATATCTTCTCCGACGGAAACCGTCGCGCGAGTGACAATAATCTCATTGAAGCGTCTCATTTCCATTGTCTGGGTCAAAGCAGCCGCTAAAGCCAAAAGGGTCTTGCCGGTACCGGCCTGCCCTAACAAGGTCACGAAATCAATTTCCGGATCCATCAAAAGGCTTAAAGCAAAACCTTGCTCACGGTTTCTGGCCGTAATTCCCCAAACGGAATTTTTCTGGGAAGTGTAGTCAGGAAGGACTCTAACGATCGCAGTGTTTCTGTCTACACTCTTAACCTGGCCATAGAACGGTGTTCCTTCTCCCTCGTGCCAAATAAATTCATTGACAATGAAGGAAGAGACAAGTGGTCCGGTAATTTCGTACCAGGTATAACCGTCTTGCTGCCAAGATCTCAAATTCTTTCCGTGAGCTTCCCAGAAGTTTGCCGGCAGCTGTTTTGTACCGCTGTAAAGAATGTCGCTGTCTTCAATCATCTTGTCGTTGAAGTAATCTTCAGCTTCAAGATTGAGAGCTGCGGCTTTCAGACGCATATTAATATCCTTAGAGACAAGGATAACTTGCTCGGACGGACGGCTTTCCTTTAATCCTCTGACGACGGCCAAAATTTGGTTATCTGCCTTTCCTGCCGGAAGCATCGGAAGCTGAGTAGAAAAAGGCGTCGTTTGAACGTAGAGTCTGCCGAGACACTCTTTACTGCCGAGCACGGAAAGAGGAATGCCTTCCTCAATCGGACCTTCAAGATGCTGAAGAATTGCATCCAACGTTCTGCTGACCTGTCTGGCATTGCGTGCCACATCGGTCATGCCGCTCTTATGGTTGTCAAGCTCTTCCAACGTAATCATCGGAAGATAAACGTCATGCTCCTCGAAACGGAACATACTTGTCGGATCATGAAGAAGGACATTGGTATCCAAAACATAGAGCTTGCGTCCCTCAGAGGCCCCGGCTTTGCTGCGTTTCAGTTTTGGCTTGTGAGCGTTTTCAGACAAAGATGGAACAGGAGCAGCCTTGACAGCTTTTTTAGCCGCACGGGCAACGACTTTCTTTTCTGTGCTCTGAGCAGCTTCAGTCATAACTTCCGCTGTTTGAGCAGTTACCGGCTCTACAGTGCTCTTGGCCTTAACCGTTCTTTTTCTTTTTGGTTTTTCCTGCTTAATTTCAAGCTGAGCCGGAATATCTTTAACAATTGAACCCGGTTTTGTTGGTGCTGAAGGTAATGGCATATTTTTTCCTGTTTTTAACGAAAGACCCCGGAATTCCGCAGGCTTCAGCCTGCGGATAGATAGGGGCTTAATTGTTTGTAGGGCATTTTTGTTTCTGAATGTATTTCTCAATGACTTGTGTCGGGGCTCCATCGCCCACAGAAATCACGCAGTAACTTCTCGTCCAAAACCTCTTTCCCCATAGGTAGTGACGAATTTGTTGACTGAACTCTTGTCGAATTTTTCCAGAGGAGACAGATTTTAGAGTCCTCACTAAATCTGAAATTCTTACTGAAGGAGAAATTTCCACCAATAAGTGAACGTGATCCGATTCCCCCGAAAATTCTCGAAGTTCATCATTATAGTCTTGGCACACCTCTTTGAAGATTTCACCCATTCGTGTCAAAATGGACTCCGAAATCACCTTTTTTCTATAAGCAACGACGAAGACGAGATGAATTCTCAGATTGAAAACGCAATGTGCTGAAGAAGAGAAATCCATAATGCCTCAAAGAGTAGAACGAATTATTATCAACCGTAGCCATCCCAACTGGACGGCAAGCGCTCGTTTGTGCTCATTAGCCAGGAAGCTGGGCAATTGTGCTTCATATATCTTACGT
>Ga0137297_11198_pt1 | contig 15633 bp, 16 predicted proteins | sample RamsorincwithD2O_FD_97191 | JGI IMG/M metagenome (GOLD analysis project Ga0137297, IMG submission 97191) | Mouse cecal microbial communities from Vienna, Austria - Mucin amended with D2O | ecosystem: Host-associated > Mammals > Digestive system > Large intestine > Cecum | place: Austria: Vienna... | reverse complement strand
CCATTACGGAGGGGCTAACCCTCCGGACGAAAGAAAGGAGGGATTGCCAGATGGTTACATACGCTGAATTGTTTCAGTTTTGTATACTTATGGTTTCCCTTGTCGGTCTGTGTTACCAGATCTTCAGGGGAAAGAAATAGCCGCCACTATTCGCAGTAGTGACGGCCTGATGTAAATTAGGTTTTCGCTTTGAGGGTAGGCCGCTTCTCTGGCTTTCCCTTCTGTGTTCACTATAGCATATTTGAGAGAGGGATTCAACCTCTTTTATTATGCTCTGGCAGAAACCAGCAGCCCTGCTTTACAATAGCCGTAAAGGAGGGCTTAATTATGGTTGAGAAAATACTGGAAAATGTGATCAATGAGATGGCGCCCCATCTTAACCGGGAGCAGATGGAGCATCTGAGTAATGTGCTGTTTGTGAATTTCCACGGCAAAGAGATTCAGGATCAGTGCACAGAGTTAACGGCAACTGGAGTTGATGGGGACGAACTGAAGATCCGGATGTTTATTGCCAGCAAGAAGGCGGTAAACCGCCAGGATGAGACCTTAAAGCAGTATGCCAGGGAGATTTACAACATGCTGGATTTTTTAGGAAAGCGGATCGAGGATATCACCGGCATGGATCTGCGCTATTATTATGGCGTGATGCGGGAGAGGCGTGGGATCAAGATGTCCACCATGCAGACCAGGCTTCATTATCTCAGCAGCTTCTGGGACTTCCTGATCACGGAGGAGCTGGCCCACAGTAATCCGGTGAAAAAGGTGGGAGTCTTAAAATTGGAGAAAACCATCAAAAAGCCGTATTCGGCAGAAGAACTGGAGGCGTTGCGCGTAAACTGCACGGAACTCCGGGACCGGGCCCTGGTGGAGTTTCTGTACAGCACCGGCGTCCGGGTATCAGAGCTGGTGTCATTAAATGTGGGAGACATAGAGATGGGCAAACAAAGGTTAATAGTATACGGTAAGGGGAGCAAAGAGCGCAAGACATACCTGACGGATGGGGCAAAGTTTTACCTGAGGCGGTATCTGCAGACCCGGCAGCAGGACGGCCTGGAGAACCAGCCGCTGTTTGTGACCCTGGATAAGCCCCATGACCGCCTGACTGTGGCCGGGGTGCAGTACATGCTGCGGCAGCTGGGGAGGAGGGCCGGAGTGGAAAACACCCACCCGCACCGTTTCCGGAGGACGATTGCAACAGATCTGCTGAACAGAGGAATGCCGATTGAGCAGGTAAAGGAGTTTTTAGGACACGAAAAACTGGATACCACTATGATTTACTGCACGGTTAAAGAGGAGAATGTTCAGGCGTCGCACAGAAAATATGCATAAAACAGTGAAAGAATAAATTCTTCAAAAACGGGCAGACGGTCGTTTTATTAAGGTTACCCTAAAATAGCAGATACCGGTGGCTGGAGACAGAAGATCTGGCTCAGTAATATAGTGATTTCCAGCTTTTCGGGCAGGCACAACGGTTTGCTGCTGGATACGATGAGGAAAATGATATTGCGTATACCACATGTTTTGCTGAAAATGGAAAAAACAAGCAGATTAATATCCGTAATGACGGAATATGGTGTTACACCTTCGACGGCGGAAATTCGCGAAAATTGTGGGAGACCGCTTTAAAGAGCGATTTGGACTATTCCGTCAATACCGTTATAACTTTAAAGGGTATATCATTTGCTGCCAAAAAGAACAAAAATATTGTTTCTTTATATGTTGGTGGAGCTTTAACGGAAGCAATAAATGCCGGATCTTCAATAGGCACCTTAGGGGAATCACTTGCCATTGCTGGATACATGGAATTTGTTGTTTATGACATCAAAAATCATGTCGCCTACTCAATGACCATTGATTCTGACAGATCTGTAAAAGTATATGGTCAGAATCTTCCGTCTGGTGCACAATTGCGTGGAGCAACTATGTACTTTGCGCCAAACACCTGACTGCTTTTTATTTCAATGCAAAAATTGTCAAGCGATATTCTCCAAAATCGGCACGGGTGGTTATTTTTTGCCCCTTTTTGCAAAATGCATTAACACTTATTTGGGCAGATGCACTCCCTCTGACGAGAATGCTGGATACAATAATTTCATCTATAAAGACATTTGGAGCGTTTTCGCTTTCTATTTGTCTAATATACCCAGTAATTATACAGTCTTCAGTTGCAACCCATGATGCGCCTTTTGTAGTAATTTCAGTAAGTTTTTTATTGTAATCAATTGCAAGTTTCGGTAAGTCACTTTTTAAAGCCGCTTCCCAGACTTTGGATAACGGCCCATCTTCCAGGCCCCAAAAACTAAAACCATTTTTGTTGGCCACTAATTGATAGACTTTACCGTCTGGGTTGTACACCTGCAGAAACTCAGGGTCATTTTCGTCAGACCCAACGAGAAAAGAGGATGCATTTCCATGCAATTTAAAATCACTATTTAACTTAGTCAACTGATCCTGGAGATTTTTACCATAGGCGGCATCCAAAAAAAACTTACCCGCCTCAGTACACAGCCCATTATTTACCAGCAGCCCCCGGATCTCCCCCAGCGTAACCAGTCCCATCAGTGCGGCCTTTATGTTGGACATGATGCTGGTCAGTCCCTTTTTTGACCGTATATTTGCGATAGCCTCTCTTGCACCTGGCACCTCGGCTCCCTCGCCACTGTAATCCTCAAATGTGGGTGTATTTATATCCGATATCTCATCCATGGCATTCGTCTGTTTCCAGCATTCTGGATTCCACTCCCCAGTTGTATCCTGCACACATTTGTACAATATACCCTGATACTGGCAATAATCCCCAGCCTGGTAGACATCATCTGCATTATACTCTTCTTTGTCCCCCATACCTTTCTTAACTTTTTCGATCGAATTACGATTGAAAAGAGTGTTCTGAAACACCTGAATTGATGCCATATTAATATTATCTGCATGAGCCGGATCAGATGTTTCAGTGACTCTTAATGATTCAGAGAAAATAGGGGTTTCGTTGGTATAATCTTTCATTAATATCCTCCTTAAGCGTCTTGCTTTTTTCTATAAAGATTAAAAATAAAATACTGGGAAATCTAAAACTTATCCAGGATTTCAAACACCATCTCCATATCCCCATCCTTTCCTTTATTTGAAAATGCCTTTATTGCCAGCAGATCCCCTTCCTCGTCATATAAGGCAACCTCATTGATCGTCTGCCCTGCCAGGGTTTCCTTTGCCAGTGTCGTCACATACATCGCACTGACTTCATCCTGCTGCAAAGTCACTCCATCTATCAGTTGCCTTTGTAATTCATGTTGCAGGGACACATCCGTGGCCAGAGGCGTCCGGATCGCAGAGCCGCTGGCTGCCCCATCTCCGAAAGCCATGCCCACCGTCCGCGGAAGGGCTGGTATCAGTCCAGCCCTTGCCTGTACAATTTTTCTCTTTGCGATATTGGTAACTATACTGTCCGGCATTTAAATTTCCTCCCTCCATTGTGCCGCATTCAGCGTTGTGCTTCCATCAAGCAAAATACTCCCATCTAGATAATTAAGGTTCCTTTTTATCAGGATGGATTCAGTTTCAACAGATTCCTCCTGGGTAACTTCAACCCTATGCCGGTCCCGTACCGGAAATAGTTCCAGATGACTCCCCAGCAGAAAACGTCCATCCAAAAGCGCTGTTCCGTCCAGATATGTAAGCCCACTGTTACTGTACAGACAGAAGTCCATCCTATGACACATCCGTTCTACTGTCACGGTATTGACAAGCCTCACCACTATATCAAGCCCTTCTGATCCATGGTAAACAATTTCAATGTGGGCTGGCACTTTTCCTTTGATAAGGCTCCGGATATCTTCCATATATCTGTCCGGATTATCCTTAAATGTCATATTGATGTACAGCTCGGCACCTGACAGCCGGATATTGCACTCACAGTCCACAAACTGCCTTACAATCGCTTTGATCTTATCGGCAGACAGTTTTCCGGAACCTATCAGCAGGGCACTGATATAAGCCTTCCGTTCATCCAGCGTTTTGTTCGGATCTTTTATAATCCCCAGAAACACTTCATATCTGGTAAGTGCTTCATCATCCATATATTTTAGGAACTGGAACGCCACCATATCTTCCATATTCTGGGCCATAAGATCAAGAAGCCAGCCGGCCAGCCGGAAAACCGCATCCATCTCTTTGATGTTTCTGTAATAGCGGGGGCTATAGGAAGCTATTTCTTCATACCCGCTCCGCTGCTGGTTATTAAATACAAGCATACCTATCTCCCTATCTGTTCAAAGCTGTCGCTTTATTCATTGTCAGCTCCCCGAGAACCGGCACATTATCTGTACCGATGCTTACATTTTCTGCCAGGCCGTTCAATGTAAGATTCGCCAGATCCTTAATTCCTGCTGTGTTAGCCAGAATGCCGATCACCTTCATATACTGCGCTACCATATCTTCTTCATCAGGAGTATCCAGGGCTATATCCTTCATATAACGAATCAGTTCCTGACGAACTGCTTCCTTCGTACTCTTCAGGGAATACCCAGAGGCAATAACCACATCAAAGGAAATATTGACCGCCTCCTGCCCGGCTGCCACTGCGTAGAACTTACATCCCAAAAGTACTTTTCCCTGCCCCACTCCTTCTGAGCCCGGATCCATTTCTTCCTGAATATGCTCAATCAACGAATCGGGAGGAGCTGTGCCCTCCGCACTGATGATAAGGGCCTTTACCGTGCATGGCCCATATGCCAGCGGAGTGATAATCGCCCGGCCGACACCATCATAGGATTCACAACTGGTCTTATACTGCTGTTTATTCCAGTTTTCTGCCGGTTCAGAAAGGGCCTCCTTCCACCGTTTCCGCAGATCTTCATCACCTTCCTGATCCGTACCGGCTGCATACATATCCCCAAGCATGGCAGATTTCAGTCCCATGGTGTTGCGTACCGGGATCAGTCTCTCCCCTTTGAGCAGGTAATTTGTTTCTGTGCCCGTAATCTCAGACTGCAGGTAAAAATCTTCCCCCTCCTGCACTACCACAAAATAATATCCACCGGCCATAAACCGGTCTCCAGCCAGATCTGCCGGTGCCACCCCGTCAAATACCGGAACATAATAGGATGGTGTTGCCGCTTTCCGGTACACCTGTTTCTGCGCCGCCCATTCGTCCAGAACATCCCCCGTGCAGGAATCCGCAAACAGTAAATCAAACACTGACCGGAGATCTTCATAGAATTTGGCCGTTCTGAGACAGTGACCGGACGCCGCATCCATATATATGCTTCCCTCCCTGGTATCAACCCCCAGTGCGTCCCCCATTTCCCTGGCCTGCTCCATGAAATACTCCTCGGTAAACTGCCCAAACACTCAGACCACCTCCCTTATCTGGACGTTTCCATATACCGTATCTGCATCAAAACTGATAAAACAACTGTCCTGCATGGGATATGTATCTCCGAATTCAATTTCAATATTGTACACCCGGAGTATCCTGGAATCGTAAATCAGCGCATCTGTTACCAGGAAGGGGATTTCCGCTTCTATATACTCCCTTGTCACATCCCTGTCCAGCAGAGTATCTGTAACTTCATTCCCATACTGGTTAGAATAAATCAGAAAACGGAAACGGGGCGTATGTAATACCTTTTTAATGAACTGGTTCATGGCCTCCAGGCCATCAACGAAACCTGTGATCCTCCCCTTATCCCAGTCAATCCGATAGGTCCTGGAGGTTCTTTCCTGCTCATTTTCGATTGTTTCAAATGGAATCGGAATATCCAGGGCCATATGCTTCACCCCCTTCTGTCCAGAACATAATACTTTTTTCCATTGTTGTAAGAAAGCAGATATACGATTTCCCCTTCTTTCAGTCCTGTATGAATAATAATTTTGCCTCCTGTCAACTGAAAGCCTTTCAGTCCATGCACGTGTCCTCCGCTTTTTCCAACCCCCGGGTGCTCATGCTCCCCCTTTTCACTCTCCGCCCCGGTCAAAGCATTCAATGAGCCACCTGCTGCCATAATATCCGCTCTAATCTCATGGTCTGTCAGATGCTCCGGAACGATCAGGGAATTGGCGGTCAGTATCATCTTGGCATCATTTGTAAGGGTTATTTCCAGGGGAGACGCCTTTGTCACAGTTCCCTCGACTACCCCGGCCCCATCCGGTAGCATCCCCTGTATCATCTGTTTTAAGCTTGTCTGTTCCTCCATAGTCCCACCTATCCGGCAGAATCAATATCATCTGCAAAATTCAGTTTCAGAGTCATTTTGTGGGCTCTCCTTGAGAAGGTATGGGAGTCTTCATCAATATAAAATGTCCTCTTTATTCCCAAATGAGGGATGATCACATAGACACAGCCTCCTGATACCGCCTCCGATATTCCAACACCGGACACTTTCAGAGTCTTTGACGGCATACCCTTTTCGGAAAATACCGACTGGACCAGTTCTTTCATCTGTGCATCATTATAGCTGTCGTCCAGGGATTTGATCTCCATGAACACCCCGATCTTTCCCTCCAGGGCTGTATTCACTTCCTCATATACAACCGCATCCTCCTTTGACAAGAGCCGCACCCTCGTCTTTATTCCCGCGATACTTTTTGTATAATTATAGTCTGTAATGTTGGCTCCGGCCTCCAGCACCCACTGCAGGGCAGATTCAGACCTCCGCTTCAGATGGATATTTCCTTTTTCCGACGAAATATAATAACGGATGCCCGTTGCTTTATAGGTGCTGCTCAGGGCATCCAGTAAAACATCATAATATGTGGTCTTTGCTTTCGGCAGCTCCGGAATCACATACCCGGTATCCACGGCACTGCCCCCGGTCATCCCGACCCGCGCCATGCAGTCATGAAAGATTTCCGTCGCGGTCTTATTGGTGTAGCAGAAAGAATCCTTATTGTTCGCCAGATAGTACATATTGTCATAGGCGGTAATCGCAAGTTTTTTCTTATTGCTCTGGGTGTGGGACTCAATGATTCCCCGGAACAGTTCCATGCCATCCTCATACATGACACACTGGTCTCCATCCTCACAGTCCACTGGTACCCGTTTGCGGCTGTCCCCGTCATCGTCCAGAAGCGTGATTTTGACATTCCTTGGAGCGGCCCCTTTCCTGCCGCCCCAGGTAATGGTTTCAAAGCATTCTGAAACATCATAACCCACAGTGCCTTTGATAATAATAAACTGGATCATAAGCACCTCCTATGCTGCCGGAATGGTAAGAACCTGGCCCGGATAAATAAGGTTCGGGTTCCCGCCGATCACAGACTTATTGGCATTGTAAATGACCGTATATTTGGCCCCGCTTCCATAAAACTTCCTGGAGATATTCCATAAGCAGTCCCCTTTTACCACCGTGTAGGTCTGTCCTCCGGAGGGTGCAGTATCCGTTCTGGATACCGGGGCTGATATGGTTGCCTTTTTCGTGGAAATCTCCACTTTAATCTGACGTATGGTTACTTCCCGGTATTCCTTTAAAGCGATGGAATAATGGATTGTCTCAAGGTCCCCGCCCTGTTCCTCCGTCTCAAACTTTTCTATGGTGACATACATGGATACGTTCATGCCGCCGGTAATGGTAAACCGTACCGGCTTTCCACTGTTTTTCATTGCAAGAACCGTATCAACTGCTGAAAGGGGATCCGGAATATGTCTATAGTCACATCCACTAAAATAGTGTTTGGGAAAAAAGCAGGAAAAGGTAATGTTTGCTGCTTCACTGTCCTGGATCACTGTCACCTCCCCCACCCCGCATACCCTCATTTTTTCATTGCTGCTTCCATAGGCAACCTTGACCTTCTCCGGAAGGACCGGAAACCGGAATCTTGTGCCCTGCTGCGCCAGATACATCTGACAGCTAGAACTCATATGCCATCTCTCCCTCCTCCATGATCTCCTGCCGGAGAATATCCATCATGACTCCCCTGGCATTTTCCATAAGTACATTTACAATATCTTCCTTACTGGCGCCGCTGCCGTTTACTTTCATTTCACCGGCACCTTCTATCCGGAGAACCACCGTTTTCTCGCCGGAATCCCCATTACCATCCGTTTCCTCCGGGGGCGCAACATAAAAATCTTTATGATCATTTCCCCGCGCCAGAATACTGGATGTTTCAGCAGCGGTATAGACCACCTCGCCACCGCCAAAATTGACAAGTTCCGGCCCTTCTTCTCCCACCAGGGCAAGACCCGGTTCTGCGTCAAGGGTTCCCGTGGCATACCCATGGAACCCTCCGCCGCCCAGGGTATTATTTGCAAAGTTCAGGGAATTAACGGCTGTCTGCGCTTTCGCCACTCCGGCCTGGATCTCGCTCACATAGGCATCCATCGTGGCTTTCGCATTGGCTTTCGCTTCAGCGGACAGATCCATCCCGTCAACCATTTCGCCCATCCCCGTCTGCATAAGTTCCAGATTTTCAGAGAATTCCACTTCCAGATCGGCCACGCTTGTGGCTGTTTCACTCTGGGCCGTCCGCAGATCAGTGTACTGCTGGACCACAGCAGACAGATCCGCATCATTCATGCTTTCCATGCCGGCCAGCATTGCAGCGGATTTCTCGCTCCCATCTGCCAGGCTTGCCAGCATATCGCCCAATCCCTCAATGTCGCCCGCCCGTTCGGTAAGGCTGGCCATATTCTCATTGTAGGAATTCCAGTAATCAAGTTGCGACTGAAGGGCATCTGTGATACTCTGGGAAGACATGGCAGCCACATCCTCCACCTGATCCCACAGACTGTACTGCCCCTGGATGCTCTGCAGCGCCGCCTCATAGGCAGCATCATATTCTTCACAAAGGGACTGTAACGCCTCGGAATACTGGCCAAGGACATTCTGTGCCTCTATGTATCCGTCGGATGTGTTTTCAACAGCTTCCTTCTCCTGCTCCAGTTTTTCAGCCATCTCGGTGGCGGAAGCACTGGCCAGGGCAAGCTCTGCCATCATTCCCTCTATTTCATCCTGGGAATACCCCATCTGCGCATAGCAGGCTTCGATACTTTCCGTCAGGATGTCAAAATTCTCCTGGGCCCCACTTGTCGCTCCTTTCGCCTGCTCCCAGACCTGGTAGGCATCCTTTACCGAACCGCTCCAGTTCATTTCCGCCCCATCCGCTAAACCGGACCATGCCAGAAACGGGTGTTCCCCGGCCCAGTCCTCTTCCAGGGAGCGCTCATACTCTGCCTTAGCCGCTGCCTGCGTTTTCATGGCTTCATCGTATGTCCTCTGCGCCTCCTGGTACTGCCCAAGGTAATCCATAAGCGCATCCATACTGGCCTGCGCCCTTTCCTGCTCTGCCGACTCCGAGACCACGGCCCACAGATCTCCCACGGACATATTCAGCTTCCCGCTGGTTTCATCAAGGGTCAGGTTCAGCCCTTCATAGGAATCATTCAGCCGGTCCACAATATTCTGCATGATTTCCATCTGGCCGCCTGACAGATCCGCGCTTTCCGACATGGCTGCCAGTTGTGCAACCAGGGATTTGGCATCCGATTCACTCTGGCCTATGGAATCCACGGTTTCATCATAGGTATTCGCTGTTTCGTCCAGTGTGGTCTTAAGCTGTTCGTTGTACGCGATCAGGTCTCCAATGGTCTGTTTATTATTTTCAAATGCTTCAGACAGTTGATCAATCTGGTTTTTAAGCCGGTATGCCTCCACCGTATCGGCCGCCCCGGCTTCCACAAGTGCATCATACTGCCCCTGCAAATGATCCAGTTCGTCGGCCATCTCCTGGGAAGAGGCCGTCAGGGATGCCTGGGCCTTCTCTGCTTCATCCTCGGCGTTTGCCATATAGATAACGGCAGCGGTTACCACGGCCACTCCTGCTGCAATCAGTGTCAATGGCCATATCGCTGCGCCCAGTGTCACTCCAAATGTCTCCGTAAATGTAGTAGCAATGTTTATAGCTGCACTGTATGCCACCAGACCAAAGGTTACAGCCCCCACCCCTACAGTCACACCCACAAGAACAGCCGAAATAGCCGGATGTTCGTTAATAAGCTTCGTAAATTCGTCCGTAACATCAGCAATCCCGTTCTGAAGCTGGCTTATTACCGGATTAATGTCATCACCAATGGCAATGGACAGATTATTGAAACTGTTCTCCATCCTCTCTGTACTGTAGGCAGTGGTATTTGTCATTGCCTCGTATGCGGCCTGGGTAGTCCCGGCAGAATTTGCCAGCTTCTCCAGGTTGGAATTAAAAGTATCCAGCCCCTGGTTGATAATGGCGTTTGCCGCCTTCCCGGCCTCGGCGCTGCCCCACAGGTTCATCATGGCCTCCCCATCCCGGCCTGCGCTCTCATACACAATATCCAGCACATCTGCCAGGGTATATCCGGCATTCATAAGCTGGCCGAAGGACTTTCCCGTTTCTTCCGTAATAATGGAAGCCACATTGGATCCGGCACTGCCAAGCTCATTGAACATGCTGGAAATATACGTTGTGGATTCCTCCACACTGATACCGGCCTTCGTCAGGCTGATATATCCGGATTCCAGATTGTAGAGATCCACCGAATACGCCGATGCGGTACTGATCGCCTTTCCCATACTGTTTGCCATCTGGTCTATGGTCAGGACACCCAGATTCTGGGACATAATCAGGCTGTCAGAAATACCGGTAACTTCGGAAGCCTCCAGCCCGTATGCGTTCAACGTGGTCGTCAACACGGACAGCGCTGAGGAAGACGATGTAAAACCTGCCTTAGCCAGTTTCGCAGCATCCCCTACGGTTGCCACCGCATCCGCCGTTGCCACTCCTGCGGATATGGCATTATAGGACGCATCCGCCAGTTCATTCACATTCCGCGCCGTATCCATGGAAAGACCGGATATCTGGGCAGATAATTCCCCGGCAGACAACGCTGCCGTGTCAGCAACCGTGGATACCATAGCCACATTCGTCTCAAACCCCGCTGCCGCCTGGGAGCAGCCTATAAGGGCATTGCCGATTGCCGTCAATGCGGCTACAATCCCGACCGTGGCTAACAGCTTATCCAGACCTTCTATTGCGGTACTTGTTCTGTCTGTCTCCTCTCTATACTTTTCCTGCTCACTTCTGGTCTTTCCTATTTCATCCCCTATACCCTTTATTTGGGGTAGAAAACGCCCCAGGGCATCCCTGGCTCTGTCGCTTCCACCCCCGATCTCGTCCATTGCCTCCGATGCCCCATCCAGTGCATCCCCCAAATGGTTTAAAGCCTCTTCCGCTACGTACCCCATATCTGCAAGCTCTTCTGTGGAACTCACCGCCTCCACGGCCTCCCGGTCATAATTACCGATCCGGTCAGTCCAGTAATCCGTAGCGGCAGCCGCCCGATCCATGGCATCCGCTGTGCCAGCGGCTCCCTCCGAGATTACATCATAGGAAGAATCGGCGGCAGCTCCGATCCGGTCAAAGGAATCCAGTGCCCTGGCACCGGCGCTGACCATGGCGTCAAACCTTGAACTGATTTCATCGACAGCCCGGAAAATTACCGATAATCCAGCCATATCTACCGCCTCCTTCCCGTCTTATAATATAGCGAATCCCTGCGGCAGGGGGATTCATCCTCGACTATTTCAGACGCAATATAGAAACACTTCATTTTCTGTGGCATGGCGTCGAATTCCTCCGGACGGAGATTATGCCTTTGCCACAGCAGGTGTGCCCAGTAACCGTCTGTCCCCCTGCTTTTTATCAGTTTTTTGCGTCCTTTACCTCCTGGTCATTGTTCTCGGCCGCATCCATAAGCCCCAGGATCTCCAGAACCTTTCTGGACACATACCCGTACTCGTCATTGCCTGGAAAAACCTTCAGCGGCATATCGGTAATATCAACGCAGTCATAATACTTCATAAGCTCTGGATCCTTCAGATCCGGATAAACCAGCGCCTCCACGATGATGTGACGGGTTGCTTTCACGTTGTCCTTCTCAGTCCTGAAAACCACCTCGCCGTTCTGTACAATATAGTTCCCCTTTTTGTCTTTCATGGGAGTGCGGGATTTATACATAGCGTTGATCCTGTCGATGGCATCGTTGTGCAGCTTCCTGATCTCCATCTGCACCACCTCGCCTTTTTCATCCACGAACCGGTCCGGCGCCTTGACCTGGAAAACCTGCTCCTGCCGGGAATCTTCCCTCATAAAATATTTCAAGTTCTTATTTACCATACTGCATCCTCCTGATTTGCCCCTGCGGGCCTCTATCTGGGCCTATAGCACGACTTAAGGCCCTTCTGTGGGTTAACTACTGTTTTACTGGAAAATAGGCAGGATGGGGCGAATACCTTGCCCAGCCTGCCATTCTGCTTAGACCAGATTCCGTGCCCCGAAAGCAATGGATTCCTTTACCAGTTCACCATCCGTATCAATATCCAGCAACGGGATCTCGCCGGTGATCACAGCGCCGGTTACAGTAACGGATTCGCTTCCTACCGTCTCATAGTAGTCCGAATCCGGATCTGTGCGGATCCCCTGGAACGTAAATTCCGGTGTCCTCCCGTTGGAAATGTATTCCTTTACGATCCGTTCATACCTGGCCGTGGTCTTGTATTCATCCAGCGTTCCGGTGATATCGTATCCGACCCAGCGCCGGTGTGTCCCCTTTTTCCCGACAATCCGGTAATTGGCCACCTTGGGAACAAACCGGATCGTCATCTTTACTGAGTCCATTACCTCTACGCCGTTAATGTATGCCTTGCCCTCCACAGCACTAAGTGGCTTGATATTTTCTGACATATTCCATCACACCTCCTTCATCGTGTGGAAACAGAAAAATACAGTTTCTCGGCAGAATCCACCGCCTGCAGGCCGACATTGAAGAATGTTTCGTCTCCCTGGCTGCGGCTCTGGTCCACATAGAAATCTTCCTCCAGGTTGACATTCTTGATCGAGCCGTCCCCTCCGTCGGATACCGGGCCATAGGATTTAAGCAGCCCCCGGCCCAGCCCCTCCATAATAAGCCATCCATCCGGATCATTATTAAATTTGTTCGGCGGGAAGTTCAGGCGCAGATCTTCCGCAAAAGAGTCATACACACGGATCACACGGTTTTTCGCATAATCGGCAGTCCGGTCTGTGGTAAAGTTGTGAAGGGAATTGATGTCATATTCCACAACGATTTTATCCTCGTCAGAACGGGAAAAGAAGAACTCACCATTCCGGATCGCCTCGATTGCCTCTTCATTGGACTTTGCGCCCACAATATCAGTCGCGCCCGTGTACTCCACATACGTGTTGGCCTGTGTCCTGGAGGCTCCCGCTGTTGCGCCTGCCACCCATGCACACGCCTGGGCAGCCGTAAGCTTCTGCCCGCCTTCTGTGCCGTCATCCAGAACCACAGAGTTAGTCACATTGATGATGCCCTCAAAATCGGACTTGCAGTTGGGAAGGACGGCCTGTACATATTTCCCCACACTGTTACGCAGCATCTTAATCTTGGCAATACATACCGTCTGCAAGGCAGTTTCCGTAACCGGGAAACACATGGTATTCCACCGGACTTTTTCCACCTTATCCAGAAATTCTGTGATTGCTGAATTCTCCGCTGTCCCATTATCCCCGCCATCCAGCCGCAGGGATGCGATTGCCTTCAGCTCGGTATCTCCGGTGGTTGCCTTAAAGGTAACATACCTGCCTGCGGATGCCGCTACCAGATCGCCACAGGTTTTCATTCCCTCATAGATCTCCACCTTCTCCGTTCCCATATAGACGGTTACATCAAATCCGCCCAGCACATTCTCTGCGGAGACAATGGTAATATCATTGCCTCTGGTGCCAGGATAGGCAGCCGTCACTGTCAGGCCGTCCTCTGTAGTTGCTTTGGCCGCAATGCCGGTATTGATGATATACACATAGCAGGTAACCGCATTCTTAAAGATCTCACGCACCATCAGCATAAAATCATTTGCATCATAAACACTCCTGCCCAGCTTGTGCAGATATGCGTCCGGAGAGTCAACCGACAGCCTGATAAACTCTCCATCCGGTCCCCAGTCATATCCAACAAAAGGGATTACCGCAATGCCGCGGGTAGAACTCTTTGCTTTCTGCTGTCTTTTGGACTTCACATTGACATAGGTACCGGGCCTGGTTTTGCCCACATTAATGTCAAAATTTCCACCAGCCATTATTTCTTTACCTCCTTCTTCAGCCACGCTTTGACAATGGACTGCATCTCCCCAATGGTATATGATCCGCTTTCCATGCCAATTGTCGCCCCGATAAAGGTGCTGGATGTTACACGGAACAGTTTCATGCAGTTCGCTTTCAGCACCTCATACGGGAATTTTCTTTCTTTGGAACTTTTGGCAGACCCTTCTGCTGCCTGGTCTGCCACATTTCCCTCCGCATTTCTTCTTTTTGCCACGTCAGTCCTCCTTCCCCACCGGCAATCCATTCATAAAGATATCCCTGGCAAGGGTAACTTCCTTTGCATCGTACCGGGTATGCCGGTTCCATGACATCTCCATCTGATACACCCCACTCTCAACCTTTTTCAGCTTCGGCATATTTACACGGAAGTTTCTTCCCGTCTGTTTCCCGGTTCCATCCACCAGCGGCACCTTTCTCCGGTTTCCCATAACCGCCTGCAATACCTTTTCGCCCATTTCATAGGATGCCATTGTGGAATGGGCTATGAATTTGATATACATGACAAATTCTGTCCTATAGGCGTTTACCGAAAATCCGGATGCCGTCGGCGCCGGAGTGGGATAAAACACGCAGGGAATCAGCATATCCAGTGGCACTTCCTCAAAATATGGCTGCGCCGTAATGACGCCGGCCACGAAATAGTAAATTGCGGCAACCTCATATTCCAGCATATCCTCACCTCGCAGACTATAAGAAATCCCCAAAATACTTGTCCAGCCACTCCTGCATCTTACCTTCCATATACATCGGGGCTATCCGCTCCATGAGCCTTACTGCATCATCGAAGTAATGGCTTCCCTCTACCCACTTCTGTTTCAGCAGCATTCCGGTCTTTGCACCTGGTTCGTAAATAAATCTTGCATCAGGATCCTTTGGTGGTCCCGTCCAGTGTCCTGGCACCCACCGCATATCAACCCCTTTCGGATTCAGCCAGTGCCCATCATTCACAAAAGACGCATACTCCACATTGGTGCCTACTTCTAACTGCAAGCCGCCTTCTTTAGCAATAAAAACATTCCCATCACCATTTTTCTGAAAGCTGTCCACAAGTAACCGGCTCTCTACTGATCCGGCTCTTATGATCGCATCCTGTACATTAGCCAGAAAATCCACCGCCAGGGCATCCAGAAACTTATGAAGTTCTTTTTCAAATGCCTTGCCACGCCCGGCCCAGTTCAGTCTTTCGACGAACCGCCTCAGCTCTGTACTATCTATACTCACATATTTCCCAGCCACTACATCGCCCCCTTGACCTTCCCTTTCCGCTGGATCCGCACGATTATGTGGTGATCCCGGATATTTCTCGGCACCTCCGCATAATAGGAAATCCCGCTGCCAAGATCAATAATTTTGTCATTCACCCGGACATCCGTCCCATACGGCAGATTCAGCTTCCCGACCACAGTATATTCATTGGCATCCTCCGTCTGCTCCAGGGTTCCCGTGTCCGACACATTGAAATGACATGGGACGTCCGCCTCATCCGGCTCCGCAGGATAAGAA
>Ga0137297_11194_pt1 | contig 15659 bp, 12 predicted proteins | sample RamsorincwithD2O_FD_97191 | JGI IMG/M metagenome (GOLD analysis project Ga0137297, IMG submission 97191) | Mouse cecal microbial communities from Vienna, Austria - Mucin amended with D2O | ecosystem: Host-associated > Mammals > Digestive system > Large intestine > Cecum | place: Austria: Vienna... | reverse complement strand
CTGTTTAGCGATTTGCTGGCCAGAACCCTCCTGGCGCCGACAGAACTGAGCATCAGTACAGTGACGGCAGTATTCGGCGCTCCGGTAGTGATCTTCATACTGGTGCGCCGAAGGAAAGGGCGAACCGGGTGAATGCCGTGCGCGAGGAATTTTATTTTTATACCAAAGGGTTGACGGTCGGTTATCAGGGAATTGCATTGATTCGTGACATTGAGATTCATCTCAGGCGCGGGGAGGTTTTGACATTTATCGGGCCAAACGGGGCCGGCAAGACAACGGTTTTGAGAAATATCATCCGGCAGCTAAAGCCGCTGGATGGCGTAATTGTTTTGGACGGAAAGGAGATCCGCCAACAGAGCGGCCGGGAACTGGCCGCCAGTCTTTCGGTGATGCTGACGGAACGAATCCGCCCGGAACGGATGACGTGCAGGGAAGTGGTGGAGAGCGGGCGTTATCCTTATACCGGCCGGTTCGGAAAATTGTCAGAGCAGGATCATCAGGTTGTGGAGGATGCCATGAGGCTTGTCCATGCGGAGGATCTGGCTTCTCTGGATTTTGACAGGATCAGCGACGGACAGCGGCAGAGGGTGATGCTGGCACGTGCACTCAGCCAGGAGCCGGAATTGATTGTGTTGGACGAGCCGACTTCCTTTCTGGACATCCGCCACAAGCTGGAGTTTTTGTCCGTGCTGGAAAGACTGGCGAGGGAACGGAAACTGTCGGTGATTTTGTCCTTGCATGAACTTGACCTGGCGGAGAGGATATCTGACAAGATTGCCTGTATTCATGGGGACAGGGTGGAACGTTTCGGAACCCCTGAGGAAATCTTTTCCTGCGGCTATATCCGCAGGCTTTATGAAATCGAAGTCGGAAATTATGACGAGCGGACCGGGACGGTGGAACTGCCTGCGCCGGAGGGGAGGCCGCAGGTATTTGTGCTGGCGGGAAATGGCAGCGGAATCCCGGTGTACCGGCGTCTTCAGCGCCAGGGAGTGCCTTTTGCCACAGGGATTTTGTGGGAAAATGATCAGGATTATCCGGTGGCCCGGATGCTGGCGGCGGAGGTGGTAGGAGAACGTGCCTTTGGCCGGATTCGGAAGGAAAGCACGGAAAGGGCAAAGGAACTGATAGACGGTTGCCGGGAGGTGATTTGCGCGCTGAGGCCGGCGGGGGAGATGGAGCTGTATCCGGAGTTTGGGGAGCTATTGGAGTATGCAAAAGATAAGATTTCCGGATAATTAAGGGAAGATGGGATGGGTTCGTGCATATTGACGAAAAATATTCGTGATAGTGCATAAAAAACAGAAGCAAAATTTGTGAATTTTGTGAACACTTTTTGAGTGTTTCGTGTTAATATATTATGCGTACCCCCAATACATTATATAGTTTTTGCTACATCCCATAAAAACGAAATACCTTCTCCTTAAAAATGGCCGGTTCCCCAACCGGCCATTTTTGTAGTGGTGTATGTTTTTGACAGGGGGAATCTAAAGGAGGCTTTTTATGTTTCGCACCTTTTCTTCAGAAGAGGAACGTAGGGAATTTGGCGGATCTTATTTTATAGAATTGCAGTATTGCAGATGGAAACCGGGTACTGAAATTGAAAGAATAATTTCGGTTGATGCAATTGAGAATTGGAAGGATGATTCACTATATATCTATGGCGATGATGATAATAAATTTATATCTCATTATGGAAATATTTTTACAGGTGGAGTTTATAATAACGGAAAGAGTGGTGTGGTAGATATCTATGGAATCAATTATTATTCTCAGGAACTGACAGAATTGATTTTGGAGCAGGTGAAGGGAATGAAACTTTTCAATGATCCGATATTGCTGGGGTGGTTGGAAACGGCAAAAAAGTATAATGGTTTTTATATTTTGGGATTATGATTAATTCCGAACAAAGCAATTGTCGGAGAGGGAATTTTATGATATAATCAGGGGTACTTAGCGAATGGGAGCCAGGGGCGTGCAGATGGCGGGAATGGATTTCAACACGTCCTGGAAAGGAATGGCAAAATATGGAACGATATTTGATTGTAATTGATATGCAGAAAGATTTTATCGACGGGGCGTTGGGCAGTGAGATGGCGCAGGCGATAGTGCCGAAAGTGATTGCGAAGATCGGAGAGTATAAGCCAGGGAATATTTATGCCACGCGGGACACTCATTTTGGAAATTATAAGGAAACATTGGAGGGAAAGAAGCTTCCGGTGGCCCATTGTATCAAGGAGAGTGACGGATGGCAGATCGACGCCAGAGTAAGCGCGGCTATGCCGGAGGCGAAGGTTTTTGATAAATATACGTTCGGGTCGGAAGATCTGGCGGAGGAGATGTATCGGCGCAGCCTGGCCGGGGAGATGGAGATCGAACTGGTGGGGCTGTGTACGGATATCTGTGTGGTCAGCAATGCCCTTTTGCTGCGTGCAAAGCTGCCGGGAACCGTGATCAAGGTGGACCCGGCATGTTGTGCCGGGGTGACAAAGGAGAGCCACAAAGCGGCATTGAAGACTATGGAGATGTGCCAGATCGATGTGGCTGAGGCAAAAAGTGGCGAGGGAAAGCCGGGGGTCAGACAGGCATGACGGTGAGGGCTTATATGCTGGACGTTGCCGGTCTGGAGCAGGAGGCAAACGGCCCGGAATTTGCGAGATTATGCGCCGCGCTTTCCAGCCGGCGCCAGAAGAAGATAGAAGCGTTTCGCTTTCAGAGCGGAAAGGCCTTGTCCTTAGGGGCAGGGCTTTTGCTGGATTACGGACTTTTCCAGTATGGCCTGCGGGAGCGGGAGGTGGCGATCGCCTATGGCGCGGATGAAAAGCCGTATCTGCGGGATTTTCCGGAGATTCATTTCAACCTGTCCCATTCCGGTACGCTGGCGATGGCTGTTTTTGCGGACAGGGAGACCGGCTGCGATGTGGAACAGGTCAAAACGCCGGATATGCGGGTGGCCCGGCGTTTTTTTGCGCCGGAAGAGGTGAAAGTCCTGGAGGAGGCCGACGGAGAAGCAGGCCGGTCGAAATTCTTTTATCGTTTCTGGACTTTAAAAGAGAGTTTTTTGAAAGTGACAGGAAGCGGGTTGCGGATGCCGCTTGATGAATTTTGTATTCATTTGGGACCGCCGGTACAGGTGGGACGTGGCGGAAAAATTCTGGACTATGTTTTTGGGGAATTTGGATACCCGGGTTATAGGGCGGCGGTCTGCGTGGAGAAGGGAGGGAAGGAGGCACCCGTGATACCGGAACCGGAATTTTTGTCGTGGGAGCAGATACTCTCTTTTCAAAATGTTTTGAATGTGTTATGATATTCCCAGAGTGAGACATAACAGGAGAAAATATTCATGAACAGAAGACGTGTGTTTTTAAAGCTGAGCGGAGAGGCGCTGGCGGGGCCGAAGAAGACCGGCTTTGATGAGGATACGGTGAAAGAGGTGGCACGGCAGGTGAAGCTGTCCGTGGATATCGGGATTCAGGTGGGGATTGTGATTGGAGGCGGCAATTTTTGGCGGGGCCGTACCAGTGAGGCGATCGACCGCACAAAGGCAGACCAGATCGGGATGCTGGCTACGGTGATGAACTGCATTTATGTGTCGGAGATCTTCCGCAATGCCGGGATGATGACGCAGATTCTGACCCCCTTTGAGTGCGGAACCATGACAAAGCTGTTTTCCAAGGACCGTGCGAACAAATACTTTGAAAAAGGGATGGTAGTGTTCTTTGCAGGCGGTACGGGACATCCGTATTTTTCGACGGATACCGGTATTACGCTGCGTGCAGTCGAGATGGATGCGGACTGTATTCTGCTGGCCAAGTCCATTGACGGGGTGTATGACAGCGACCCGGCAAAGAACCCGGACGCAAAGCGTTATGATACGATCTCCATTCAGGAAGTGATTGATAAGAAGCTGGCAGTGGTGGATCTGACAGCGTCTATCATGTGCCTGGAACATAAGATGCCGATGGCGGTATTTGATCTGAATGAAAAGGACAGTATTGCCAATGCGATGCAGGGAAAAATAAATGGCACGATAGTGACCGTAGAATAATAGGAGGGGATTATGCAGGAACAATTAAAAATGTATGAGGACAAGATGAATAAATCGCTGGAGGTACTGCTTAGCGACTTCGCTACGGTTCGTGCCGGGCGTGCCAACCCGCATGTGCTGGACAAGATTAAGGTGGATTATTATGGCACTCCGACCCCGATCCAGCAGGTAGGAAACATCAATATCCCGGAGGCGCGCATGATCGTGATTCAGCCGTGGGAGAAGAGCCTTTTAAAGGCGATTGAAAAGGCGATCAATATGTCGGATCTGGGGATTCATCCGACGAATGACGGCAATGTGATCCGGCTGGTTTTTCCGGAACTGACGGAGGAACGCAGAAAAGACCTGGCCAAGGATATCAAGAAGAAGGGCGAGAACGCCAAGGTGGCTGTCCGCAATATCCGCCGGGATGCCAATGAGACTTTCAAGAAGATGGAAAAAACGGGAGAGATGTCAGAAGACGACCTGAAACTGGGAACAGAGAAGATCCAGAAGATCACGGACAAGATGATTGACAAGATCGACGCGGCAGTAGAGGATAAGACAAAAGAGATTATGACCGTATAAAAGAAGCGCACGGAAAATCAGCAAACATGGGGGACAGGGGTATGTATATTCCTGTCCCACTATTGCGATTGCAGGATAAGAGATACGATAGGGAGGAACAGGATGGGACAAAACCTGGACGGGATGGCGATCCCTAAACATGTGGCATTGATTTTGGACGGTAACGGCAGATGGGCAAAGAGGCGGGGCCTTCCCCGTACCATGGGCCACAAGGAAGGCTGTGTGACGGTGGAAAAGACGGTGGAGACCGCGGCCAGGCTTGGGATCGAATATCTGACCGTATATGGATTTTCCACGGAGAACTGGAAACGTTCCGCAGAAGAGGTGGGAGCATTGATGCAGCTGTTCCGCTATTATATGGTCCGCCTTTTAAAGATTGCTTCTGCCAATAATGTGCGGGTGCGGATGATTGGAGACCGGAGACGGTTTGATAAGGATATTATTGAAGGGATTAACCGGCTGGAGTCAGAGACGAAGGGGAATACCGGGCTTACGTTTGTGATCGCGGTCAATTACGGCGGCCGGGATGAAATTACCCGGGCAGTAAGACGGCTGGCAGAGGACTGTGCGGCAGGCAGACTGAAGGCGGAGGATGTCACGGAGGCGACGGTGGCTTCTTATCTGGATACGGCAGATATGCCGGACCCGGACCTTCTGATCCGCACCAGCGGGGAGCTGCGTCTTTCTAATTATCTTTTGTGGCAGCTTGCCTATACGGAGATTTTTGTGACAGACTGTCTGTGGCCGGATTTCAATCAAGAGGAATTGGAAAAGGCGATCCTTGCGTATAATAAACGGGAACGGCGATTCGGCGGCGTCAGGTAAAATGTGCAACAAGAGGGAGGGGACCGGAATGTTTGGAAAACGTCTGATCAGTGGTATTATTCTGGTGATTCTTGCTATCCTAATTGTAGGGAGAGGCGGAGTGCTCCTTTACGTGACGGCGGGAATGATCTCGCTGGTGGGGCTTTTTGAGTTGTACCGGGTGATGAAGATTGAGAAAAATCCCCTGGGGGTTGTAGGGTATCTGACAGCGGCGGCTTACTATGGGCTGGTGTGGTATGACGGACAGCAATATGTGATTTTGATGGCGATTGCGGCTCTTATGGTTCTTATGGGGATTTATGTGTTTACCTTTCCCCGGTATCGGACCGAGGAGGTGACAGTGGCGTTTTTCGGTGTGTTTTATGCGGCGGTAATGCTTTCGTACCTGTATCAGGTCCGCGCCATGGCAGACGGGATTTATCTGGTATGGCTGATCTTTTTCAGTTCCTGGGGATGCGATACCTGTGCCTATTGCGCGGGGATGTTGTTTGGCCGGCATAAACTGGTGCCGGTGTTAAGTCCCAAAAAGACTATTGAAGGCGCGGTAGGGGGCGTTGCGGGAGCGGCCTTTTTGGGTTATGGGTTTGCCTGTATCTACGGAAGCAGGATGCTGGAGGTGGGCAATCCCCGAGTGGCCTGCGCCCTGGCTTGTGCCATCGGGGCCGTGATTTCCCAGATCGGGGATCTGGCCGCCTCAGCCATTAAAAGAAATCATGATATCAAGGATTACGGACATCTGATTCCGGGGCATGGAGGGATTTTGGACCGGTTTGACAGTATGCTGTTCACGGCGCCGGCCATCTATTTTGCGGTGACGTTTTTGCGGTGATATTTTACGGTAAGTCAGCAGAGGAGGAGAAGATTGTGAAAAAAATAGCAATACTCGGATCTACCGGGTCTATCGGAACGCAGACGCTGGAGGTTGTGGAGCAAAACGGCGATCTGCAGGTGACGGCGCTGGCAGCAGGGGCCAATGTAGACCTGATGGAACAGCAGATTCGCAAGTTCCGCCCGGCTTTGGCCTGTATGGGGGATGAAAAGAAGGCAAAGGAACTTCGGGATCGGGTCTCTGACCTGGATGTGAAGATCTGTGCCGGTATGGACGGACTTTTGGAGGTGGCGGCGGAACCCAGGTCGGAGACGCTGGTGACGGCAATCGTAGGGATGATCGGAATCCGTCCCACGATCGCGGCTATGGAGGCCGGGAAAGATATTGCTTTGGCCAATAAGGAGACGCTGGTAACGGCGGGTCATATTATTATGCCGTTGGCCAGGGAGAAAAAGGTGCGGATTCTGCCGGTGGACAGTGAACACAGCGCGATCTTCCAGTGCCTGAACGGGGAGGATAAGAGGGCTGTTCATAAGATTCTTCTGACGGCTTCCGGAGGCCCGTTCCGGGGATGGAGCAGGGAGCGGCTGGCGGCGGTGCAGGTGGAGGACGCACTAAAGCATCCCAACTGGAGTATGGGAAGGAAGATTACCATTGATTCTTCCACCATGGTCAACAAGGGCCTTGAGGTGATGGAGGCCAGATGGCTTTTCGGAGTGGAGATGGAACAGGTTCAGGTGGTGGTGCAGCCGCAGAGCGTGATTCATTCCATGGTGGAGTTTGAGGACGGAGCGGTGATGGCCCAGTTGGGGGCGCCGGATATGAAGCTGCCGATCCAGTACGCTCTGTATTATCCTCAGAGAAGATACCTGCCGGGAGAACGGCTGGATTTTACAAAGCTGAAAAGCATTTCTTTTGAGACGCCGGACAGGGAAGTATTTAAGGGTCTGGACCTGGCCTATCAGGCGGGGGGGAGAGGCGGCTCCCTTCCGACCGTGTACAACGCTGCCAACGAATATGCCGTGGCGGCGTTTCTGGAGAGAAAGATTTCTTATCCGGCAATCGTGGAGATGATTGAAAGCGCGATGGAACACCATAAGGTTGTGGAGCGGCCCGGGGTGGAGGAGATTCTGGCGGCGGAGCGGGAAACCTATGAATTTTTAGAAAGCAGGTGGTAATTTGCTGTATATTCTGGCGGGAATATTGTTATTTGGAGTGATTGTGCTGGTCCATGAGTTCGGACATTTTTTGTTTGCCAAATTAAACAGGATTGGCGTGGTGGAATTTTCCATCGGGATGGGCCCAAGGCTGTGCAGTTTTGTGCGGGGAGAGACCCGCTATTCCATCAAATGCCTGCCGTTTGGCGGTTCCTGCATGATGGTTGGCGAGGATGCGGACAATCCGGACCCTGCTGCTTTTAATAACAAATCTGTGTGGGCAAGGATCTCTGTGATTGCGGCGGGACCGGTGTTTAACCTCATTTTCGCCCTGCTTTGTGCCATGGTGATTGTGGCGCAGGTAGGCCATGACCTGCCGATATTGTACGATATTGTAGAAGGTTCTCCTGCTGACAGGGCGGGGCTTCTGCCAGGAGATAAATTGACTCGTATTAACAACCGGAAGATTTCTTCCCGGCGGGATGTTTCTCTGTATTTGATGTCCCATCCCGGGGAGGTGCTGACCGTGCAGTATGAGCGGCCGGTAGAGGGAGAGTCCTCAAAGGGACAGGGCGTAAAACAGGTGGCAGAACTGACGCCGGAGTTTAATGAGGAATATCAGTCTTATATGATGGGGGTCAGCTTTCTGGGAAATTACAAAAAAGCGGGGAATCCTCTGGAATTTCTGGACTATAGTCTCTATGAAGTGAAATACTGCATTGTCACGACCATTGACGGGCTTGCGATGCTGTTTAAGGGCCAGATGAAGGTGGAGGATTCGGTGACCGGGCCGGTGGGAATTGTCAGCATGGTGGGAGAGACCATCGAGGAGGGGCAGAAGAGCGGCGCGGCGGTGCTGCTGAATATAATCGCAACCTGGGGGCTTCTTTTGAGCGCTACCCTGGGGATTATGAACCTGCTGCCGATTCCGGCGCTGGATGGCGGACGGCTTTTGTTTTTGTTTGTGGAGCTGCTGCGGGGGCGCCCGGTGGACCCGGAGAAGGAAGGGATGGTTCACGCGGCAGGGATGGCTCTGCTTATGATGCTGATGGTGCTGGTGCTGTTTAATGATATTCGGAAGCTGATGTAAAGGCGTATCGCAGATTGATAGAAACAAACCGGTGGAATTGCAGGCAGGGTGTGATGAGATCCTGGAAGTGCCAGAGAAAGCAGAAAAAGGAGGAAACGGTAAGCATGAGCAGAATGGAAACCAGGGAAGTGCGGATCGGAGACCGGGTAATCGGCGGTGGGAATCCGATTCTGATTCAGTCCATGTGCAATACAAAGACAGAAGATGCCAAAGCCACGGCAGAGCAGATATTGCGTCTGGAACGGGCCGGATGTGAAATCGTCCGGGTGGCTGTGCCGACCATGGAGGCGGCGGAAAGCCTCAAAAAAATCAAAAAGCAGATTCATATTCCGCTGGTGGCGGACATTCACTTTGATTACCGCCTGGCTATCGCAGCCATAGAATGCGGGGCGGACAAGATTCGGATCAACCCGGGAAATATCGGCTCTAAGGAACGGGTACAGGCTGTGGTGGACAAGGCGAAGGAGTACGAGGTTCCGATCCGGGTCGGGGTCAACAGCGGATCGCTGGAGAAAGCGCTGATTGAAAAATATGCAGGCGTCACAGCAGAGGGACTTGTGGAAAGCGCCTTAAGCAAGGCGGCCTGGATCGAGAGCATGGGATATGATAACCTGGTGATCAGCATTAAGTCCTCGGATGTGATGATGTGCGTGCAGGCTCACGAACTTATCAGCAAAAGGACGCATTATCCGCTGCATGTGGGGATCACAGAGGCGGGGACCGTTACTTCCGGAAATATCAAGTCAGCCATCGGCCTGGGCCTGATCTTAAATCAGGGAATCGGAGATACCATCCGGGTATCGCTGACCGGGGACCCGGTGGAGGAGGTTAAGTCGGCAAAGCTGATCCTGAGGACATTGGGACTGAAAAAGGGCGGAATCGAGGTGGTTTCCTGCCCTACCTGCGGCAGGACCCGGATTGACCTGATCGGACTTGCCGGACAGGTGGAGAACATGGTGGCAGAGTTTGATCACTTAAATATCAAGGTGGCAGTGATGGGATGTGTGGTCAACGGCCCCGGAGAGGCCAGGGAGGCGGATCTGGGGATTGCAGGGGGGATTGGAGAAGGGCTTCTGATCCGTCACGGCCAGGTGGTGAAAAAGCTGCCGGAGAATGAACTGCTTCCTGCCTTGCGGGAGGAATTGGTGAAGCTGTCCGGGCAGGAGAGAAGTCAGGTGGCGGAAAGATCGGCACATTAGAAGGCAAGGGTGAAGATGAAGGGATTTTTGGAGGTATTTCCGGGATTACATATGACGGAGCAGATGACAGAACTTCTGGGACTGGTGAAGGTGGAGAAGGTATCCATGAGCCGGGACAGAAGTTCCATCCGCATTTATATAGTCAGCCCCCGTCTGATTCACAGAAAGAATATCATGGATCTGGAACGGGGAATCTGCGACCAGCTTTTTCCGGGAAAGCAGCTGCGGATTAAAATATTGGAAAAATACCGGCTTTCCGGACAGTATACGCCCCAAAAGCTTCTTGGGGCTTATCGGGACAGTCTCCTGCTGGAACTGAAGCATTACAGCATTGTGGAATACAGTATGTTCCGCAAGGCGGAGTTTTCCTTTCCTCAGCCGGATCTGATGCGGATGACCATTGAAGATACCATGGTCAATAAGGAGAAGGCCGGGGAACTGAAGCGGATTCTGGAAAAGGTGTTTCATGAGCGGTGCGGCCTGCCGGTGGAGATCGCGTTTGATTATGTGGAGCCGGTGAGGGCCAAGGCTTCCCTGGAACGGGAAAGATACGCCAGGCAGAAGGCGCTGCGGATGACTGCCAAGGTCGCGCCGGCTCTGGGGCTTCATCTGGCAGACGGAACCGTGGGCAAAAACGGCGCCGAGGTCATATCCAAAACGGATGCGCTGCCCTGGGAAGAGGGATTGTCCGTCTTGAATGCACAGCCGGGAACAAAGGCAAGGCATGATGGGCAGCCGAACGGGGAGAGCACCGGGACAGAACATACGGCGACTGCCGGGTCTGGCAGTGAAAAAGGCTCTGACAACAGTCCGGGAAATAGCAGATTGCAGGGAGGAAACGGCAAAAAATCCGGGTTTGGCGATAAGCGGGGCGGAATTAAGAAAAGTGACTGGAGCAGCGGAAACGGATACCGCAAAAGGTCCGACAATCCGGATGTTCTCTATGGCCGCGACTTTGAAGATAATTTTGTAGAGATAGATAAGATTGAAGGCGAGATCGGAGAGGTTACGATTCGCGGAAAGATTCTGGACCGGGATAACCGGGTCCTTCGCAGCGGAAAGACATTGTTTATTTTTCATATGACGGATTTTACCGACACGATTACCGTTAAGATGTTTGCGGATGAGGATTCCCTGGAGGATATAGAGAAAGCCACCAAGGCAGGAAGCTTTATCCGCCTCCGTGGCTTGACTACCATTGACCGGTTTGACGGGGAACTGTCCGTCGGTTCGGTTCGGGGAATCAAGAGATATGAAGATTTTACCGGCAAAAGATCGGATAACAGTCCCCTGAAGCGGGTGGAACTTCACTGCCATACGAAGATGAGCGATATGGACGGGGTCTCTGAGGTGAAGGATATCGTAAAACGGGCCAAATCCTGGGGAATGCCGGCCATTGCCGTGACAGACCATGGATGTGTGCAGGCCTTTCCCGATGCCAGCCATGCCCTGGACAAGGGAGATGATTTTAAGATTCTCTATGGAGTGGAGGGATATCTGGTTGATGACATGAAAGAACTGGTGGAAAATTCCAAAGGCCAGTCCTTTTCTGACTGTTTTGTAGTGTTTGATATCGAGACCACCGGTTTTAGTCCGGAGAAGAATCAGATTATCGAGATCGGCGCCGTCAAGGTAAAGGACGGAAAGATTACGGATCAATTCAGCACTTTTGTCAATCCGGATGTGCCGATTCCCTTTGAGATCGAGCAGCTGACCGGAATCAATGACAATATGGTGCTGACGTCGCCGAAGATTGATGCTGTTTTGCCAGAGTTCCTTTCTTTTTGCGAAGGGTGTGTGCTGGTGGCCCACAATGCTTCCTTTGATGTGAGCTTTATTGCCAGCCAGGCGGGAAGGCAGGGGCTGGAGTTCTCGCCTACGGTGCTGGATACGGTAGCCATGGCCAGGCATCTGCTGCCGAATCTGAACCGCTTTAAGCTGGACACGGTAGCAAAGGCGCTGAATATTTCCTTGGAGAACCACCACCGGGCGGTGGATGATGCCGGGGCGACGGCGGAGATTTTTGTGAAGTTTGTGGAGATGCTACGCCGTCAGGAGGTGGAGGACTTAGATCAGCTGAACCAGATGAGCGCCTTGAATGAAGATATGGTAAAAAAGCTTCCCACCTATCATGTGATAATTCTGGCCAAGAACGAGGTGGGGCGGACCAATCTGTACCGTCTGGTTTCCTGGTCCCATATTAATTATTTTGCCAGAAGGCCAAGGATTCCCAAAAGTGTGCTGAATCAGTACCGGGAAGGGTTAATTATCGGCTCGGCCTGTGAGGCGGGGGGACTGTACCAGGCCATGCTTCGGGGACTGCCGGAGGCGGAACTGATGAAAGTTGCCAGTTTTTATGATTATCTGGAGATTCAGCCTTTGGGGAATAATGCTTTTATGCTGCGGGACGAGAAAAGTACCGTAAAGACCATGGAGGATTTAAAGGAATTAAACCGGCGGATCATCCGTATGGGCGATGCCTTGGGAAAACCGGTCTGCGCCACCTGCGACGTGCATTTCCTCAATCCGGAGGACGAGGTGTACCGGCGGATTCTCATGGCTGGCCAGAACTTCAGCGATGCGGATAACCAGGCGCCCCTGTATCTGAGGACAACGGAGGAAATGCTAAAGGAGTTTGAGTATCTGGGCCCGGATAAGGCTGAGGAGGTGGTCATTACCAATACCCGGAAGATCGCGGATATGTGCGACCGGATTGCGCCGGTGCGGCCGGACAAGTGTCCGCCTGTGATTGAGAATTCCGACGAGACGCTTCGCAAAATCTGCTACGACCGCGCCCATGAGATGTACGGGGGGGATCTGCCGGGGATTGTGGTGGAGCGGCTGGAGCGGGAGTTGAATTCTATCATTTCCAACGGATTTGCGGTAATGTACATTATTGCTCAGAAGCTGGTGTGGAAGTCTAATGAGGATGGATACCTGGTGGGGTCCAGAGGGTCTGTCGGGTCTTCTTTTGTGGCCACCATGTCGGGAATCACCGAGGTGAATCCGTTGAGCCCTCATTATTACTGCGCTCACTGCCATTTTTATGATTTCGACTCAGAGGAGGTTAAAAAGTTTGGCGGTATGGCGGGCTGCGACATGCCGGACCGGGAATGCCCGGAGTGCGGCGCATCTTTGATGAAGGCAGGATTTGACATTCCGTTTGAGACGTTCCTCGGTTTTAAGGGAGATAAGGAACCGGATATCGACCTGAATTTTTCGGGGGAATATCAGAGTAAAGCGCATGATTATACGGAGGTGATCTTTGGGAAGGGGCAGACCTTCCGTGCGGGCACGATTGGCACCCTGGCGGACAAGACGGCATTTGGCTATGTGAAAAGGTATTATGAGGAGCGGGGCGTTCACAAGAGAAACTGTGAAATCGACCGGATTGTCCAAGGCTGTGTGGGAGTGCGGCGCACCACCGGGCAGCATCCCGGAGGAATCGTGGTGCTTCCCATCGGGGAGGAGATCTATTCCTTTACGCCGGTTCAGCGTCCGGCCAATGACATGACGACCAAGACGGTGACTACTCATTTTGATTATCATTCCATTGACCATAACCTGTTAAAGCTGGATATTCTCGGACACGATGATCCTACCATGATCCGGATGCTGCAGGACCTGACAGGGCTTGATCCGGTAAAGGATATTCCGTTGGATTCACCGGAGGTTATGTCTCTGTTCCAGAACACCTCGGCTCTGGGAATCACTCCGGAAGATATCGGGGGATGCCAGCTGGGGGCCCTGGGCATTCCGGAGTTCGGCACGGATTTTGCCATGCAGATGCTGATTGACGCCCAGCCTAAGTATTTTTCCGACCTGGTGCGGATCGCAGGGCTGGCCCATGGGACGGACGTGTGGCTGGGAAATGCCAAGGATCTGATTTTAAGCGGCCAGGCGACGATCCAGACAGCGATCTGCTGCCGGGATGATATTATGGTGTATCTGATTCAGCAGGGCCTGGAGGAGGGGCTTTCCTTCACCATCATGGAAAGCGTCCGCAAGGGAAAAGGCTTAAAACCGGACTGGATTGAGGAAATGAAAAAACATGATGTGCCTCAATGGTATATTGATTCCTGCTTAAAGATCAAATATATGTTCCCGAAAGCTCACGCCGCGGCATATGTAATGATGGCATGGCGTGTGGCTTACTGTAAGGTATTTCACCCGCTGGCTTACTATGCGGCGTTTTTCAGCATCCGCGCCAACGGCTTTTCCTACGAACTGATGTGCCAGGGGCGGGAACGGCTGGAATATCATCTGGCGGATTACCGTAAGAGGGCGGATACCCTTTCCAAGAAAGAACAGGACACTCTGCGGGATATGCGGATTGTGCAGGAAATGTATGCCCGGGGGTATGAGTTTATGCCCCTTGACATTTACCGTGCGCAGGCCCATCATTTCCAGATTATCGACGGGAAGCTGATGCCGTCCCTTGCAAGCATTGACGGCATGGGCGACAAGGCGGCTGAGGGAGTGGTGGAAGCCGCCGCTGAGGGGGAATTTCTGTCGAGGGAGGATTTCCGCAACCGGGCAAAGGTCAGCAAGAGCCTGACAGATCTGATGGCGGATATGGGACTTTTGGGAAACCTGCCGGAGAGCAATCAGCTTTCTTTATTTGATTTTGGATAAAAAAAGGGATTGACAAATCGGGCAGATGGGTTTACTATATGTGTCACAGAAATAAATTAACAGAAACCGTTGAAAAAGAGGAGTAGGCATATCACGGAGATCACAGAGAGCCGCAGGAGGTGGGATTGCGGTATGGACGGATTTGCTGAATGGACTTTTGAGGGCAGTTTTGAAACCGGTGAGCGGGAGTAGGGACTGACGGAGACCGCGACCGTTACCGTGCGGCGTATATGACAGTATACGAGGCAAGTGGGCATATGCCAATTTGAGTGGTACCGCGGATAATGATTCGTCTCAAATGCAGGAAACTGCGTTTGGGGCGTTTTTTATTTCACAAAAGTGCATTCAGGCACATACTTTTTTGACGGGTTTCACATCTTAAGGAGGAAGAATTATGAAAAAGAATGGACAGACAGTAATGGCAGCGATCATAGCGGCAGCGATGCTGACAGGATGCTCATCCGCAAAACCGGCAGAGACAACGGCAGCAGGAAGCCAGACGGCAGAGACCTCCGCCAATCCGGCGGCGCCTGAGGAGACGGAGAAGGAGTCTTATGTGATTGGCATTGGACAGTTTGCGGAGCATGGTTCCCTGGATAATTGCCGGGAGGGGTTTTTACAGGGCCTGGCCGAGGCAGGGATCGTAGAGGGACAGAACCTGACCGTTCTTTATGAGAATGCTCAGACCGACGGCGGGACCTCCAGCCAGATTATGGCAAATTTTCTGGCCAAAGATGTGGATATGATCTGCGCCATTGCAACTCCGATCGCTCAAAGCGCATACAGTGCGGTGAGAGACACGGACGTCCCGGTAATCTATACGGCAGTGACAGATCCCGTGCTGGCGGAACTGGCTAATGAGGATGGTACTCCGGTAGGAGAGATTACGGGAACCAGTGACAAGCTGCCGGTGGAGGAGCAGCTGGAGATGATCCGGGCCCTGCTGCCGGATGCTAAGACCATCGGTATTTTATACAGCACCAGTGAGATCAACTCGGCGTCTGCCATCGAAGAATACAAGGAAGCGGCGCCTAAGTACGGGTTTGAGATCGTAGAAAGCGGCATTTCCGGTACGGCGGATATCCCGCTGGCAACCGATAATCTGCTGGAAAAGGTAGACTGCCTGAACAATCTGACAGACAATACCGTAGTCAGTGTGCTTCCGATGATTCTGGACAAAGCGGCAAAGAAGAATATTCCGGTATTCGGGAGCGAGATTGAGCAGGTAAAGATCGGCTGCCTGGCTACCATGGGCCTGGATTACGTATCTTTAGGAGTGCAGACCGGCCAGATGGCAGCGCAGGTGTTA
>Ga0137297_11192_pt1 | contig 15682 bp, 13 predicted proteins | sample RamsorincwithD2O_FD_97191 | JGI IMG/M metagenome (GOLD analysis project Ga0137297, IMG submission 97191) | Mouse cecal microbial communities from Vienna, Austria - Mucin amended with D2O | ecosystem: Host-associated > Mammals > Digestive system > Large intestine > Cecum | place: Austria: Vienna... | reverse complement strand
TAATCCGGTCAGTCACATCCAAAGCCCCGGCGATCCGGTAGCCTGCGCCGGTGGCGCGCATCTGGTCAAAGCAGGGGTGCTTGGTTAAGTTGCCTGCAAAAAGCATACGGGTCTGGATGCCCTTCCCTTCCACATACTGGACCAGGGCATTGCGGTCCACGCCTTCACGGCAGGTGATCAAAAATCCAAACCAGCTGGGACGGGAATCCGGGCAGGGTTCCGGCAGGATCAGCCTGTCCCGGGTATCCTCCAGGGCCGCCCTCAGCCGGTCAAAGTTGTGGCATCTGCGCTCCACAAAGGACGGGAACTTGTCCAGCTGCGCGCAGCCGATGGCAGCCTGCATATCCGTGGCCTTGAGATTGTAGCCAAAATGGGAGTAGACATATTTGTGGTCATAGCCCAGGGGCAGCTTTCCGTACTGCCGGTCAAAACGGTGGCCGCAGAGATTGTCGTGGCCGGAGGGGCAGACGCAGTCCCGCCCCCAGTCCCGGAAGGACCGGATGATCTTGTGCAGCAGCGGGTCGTTGGTATAAATGGCACCACCCTCTCCCATAGTCATATGATGGGGCGGATAGAAGCTGGATGTGCCGATATCACCGATGGTGCCGGTGAATCGCTCTTTGCCCTCCAGAGTATAGCGGCTTCCCAGAGCGTCACAGTTGTCCTCCACCAGCCATAGGCCGTGGCTGTCGCAGAAGGCTTTTACTGCGCCCAGATCGAAGGGATTGCCCAGGGTGTGGGCAATCATCACTGCCTTCGTCTTATCCGAATAAGCCGCCTCCAGACGGGTCACGTCAATATTGTACTGGGGGATGGTCACATCCACGAATACAGGTACCGCACCGTACTGGATGACCGGAGTGACTGTAGTGGGAAATCCTGCTGCCACCGTGATCACCTCGTCCCCCCGGCGGATCTGTCGCTCTCCCAGAAGAGGGGATGTCAAAGCCATAAAGGCACCTAAGTTGGCGGAGGAGCCGGAATTGACCAGGGAACAGTACCGCACTCCCAGATAGTCCGCCAGCTTCCCCTCAAATTCATCGGTGAAACGTCCGGAGGTCAACCAGAATTCCAGGGCGCTGTCTACCAGATTCACCATCTCCCTGTCATCGTATACACGGGAGGCGTAGGGGATACGATCGCCCTCCTTGTATGGTTTCTTATTCTTAATATGGTAATTTTCACAATACCGGGCTACCAGGTCGAGAATCTCCTGGCGGGCCTGCTCCTGGGTCTTTTCCATGATAATCGTTCTCCGTCTCTAATTTATTTTAAAAATGCTGTCTTTCTATAGCTTTCGTGGGCCGGATGAGACGCCAGATCGTGCCTGATCCATCAATATGCCCGGATTTGCCTGTCCATAACTTCCAGCACGTTCTTTCCGTCCAGATACGCCTTTGACCAGGCCACCGTCTCCTCCAGAGCCTCTCGGATATGCCACCGGGGATGCCAGCCGAAAGTGTGCTTGACTTTGGAGCAGTCCAGCTTGAGGAAATTGGCCTCGTGGGGGCCTCCGTCGTGGCGGTTCACCCAGTGGGCTGTGCCGCCCCAGAGCTCACAGAACAAAGTCACCAGCTCGCCCGTGGTTACGCAGTCGCACTCATCTGGGCCGATATTGTAGCAGCCCTGGTACGTTTTATCTTCATACTGCCTCTGGGCAATCTGAAGATATGCAAACAGCGGCTCCAGTACATGCTGGAAAGGGCGGGTGGAGTAGGGATTCCTGACTACGATCTCCTGTTCTTTCTCCATGGCCCTGACACAGTCGGGAATAATGCGGTCATTGGCAAAATCACCGCCGCCGATCACATTGCCCGCACGGGCTGTGGAGATGGCACAGCGTCCGTCCTGGAAGAAAGATTTCTGATAGCTGTGGGTCACCAGTTCAGAGCAGGACTTACTGTTGGAATAGGGATCATAGCCGTCTAAGGGATCACACTCCCGGTAGCCGTACTCCCACTCCCGGTTCTCGTAGACCTTGTCCGTGGTCACATTGAGCATGGACCTGACGCAGGGAAAGAGGCGCACGCACTCCAGTACATGAACCGTCCCCATGACATTGGTCTCATAAGTGTAAACCGGATCCCGGTAGGAATCCCGCACAATAGGCTGGGCTGCCAGATGGAATACGATCTCTGGCTGCACCTGCCCAAATACCTGTTTCAGATGCTCCAGATCACGGACATCCCCGGTCCTTGAATCTATAAAATCTCCCACGGACACCAGATTCGCCAGGGACGGATCCGTGGGAGCTTCCAGGGCATAGCCCGTCACCCGGGCCCCGGCCAGAGCCAGGATCCGGCAAAGCCAGGAGCCTTTAAAGCCGGTATGGCCAGTGACCAGGACACGTCTGCCCTGATAAAATTGTCTGCATGTTTCAAGATCATACATAAAATTGTGCTTCCTTTCTGTGAGAGTCCCAGCGCCGAAGGCCATTTGAAATCAAGGCTGCTGGGCGCAAGGAGGTTTTCTTATACTGCCTTCTACTCCCAGATCTTCCACGGTGCTTTCCCTGACTGCCAGAGACTCTCCAGCTTCTGCAGCTCCCGCTGGGTATCCATACACTGCCAGAAGCCGTCATGGTAAAAGGACATAAGCTGTCCCTCTGTCGCCAGCCGCTGCATGGGGCCCTGCTCGAATATGGTAGTGTCATCCTCCAGATAATCAAAAATCTCCGGGTTCATCACCATGAAACCGCCGTTGATGACCGTGCCGTCCTGATCCTTCTTTTCCCGGAAGGAGCGAACCACATTGTCCTCGCCGATATCCAGAACTCCCTTCTGCTGGCCGATATTGACTGTGGTGATGGTGGCGGTTCTTCCATGACCCAGATGAAACTGCTCCAGGGCCTTCAGATCCACGTTGCATACACCGTCTCCATAGGTAAGCATGAAAGGCTCCTCCCCCACATAGGGGCGAATCCGCCGGATACGCCCGCCAGTCATGGTATGCAGTCCGGTGTCCACCAGAGTAACCCTCCATGGCTCGGAATAATTGTTGTGAACCTCCATCTGGTTCTTTGCCAGATCAAAGGTCACATCCGACATGTGCAGGAAATAATCAGCAAAAAACTCCTTTACCACATACTGCTTGTAGCCCAGGCAGATAACAAAATCATGGAATCCAAACTCAGAATAATATTTCATAATGTGCCACAGGATCGGCTTCTCCCCGATCTCGATCATAGGCTTGGGCTTCAAATGGCTCTGCTCGCTGATACGCGTCCCCAGGCCGCCGGCCAGAATCACTACCTTCATGTGTATTCTCCTATCTGTACTTTGCTATGGGTAGTATACCATTTTCTTTAAAAAGATTCCACTATGTTAATAATTTAGTAAAGAAAGCATGAATTCCTGCTTTTTCACAGCTCATTTTCAGACACGCTCTACCGCCCAAACACATTCCACTCATGTTCCTTCAAGATCCTCAGGGCACGGCGCACATCCGCAGCGCTTTCTGGTCTGCTCTTGCGGTAGTCGAAGGTCTCTCTCAACTCGTCATCACTGAGGCTTTCGTACTGGAGGGCAGCCCGGGCGATGTTCTCTCCATATTCCTCCCGGTAGGGCGCTTTCTGCAGCTCACGGTAGTCCGTATAGCCATGTCCGGCCAGCAACAGCAGACAGAAGGCCACTGCTGCTCCCCGGCTGATCCGGCCACCTGCCTGCTGCCTGCTCCAGTCCGCCAGCTTCCAGACCAGGGCAAAGGTCAGCACGATCCCCAGAACCCCCGCCTGGTACTGGAGGGCATAGCGGGAACTCATCCCATATTCCTCACGTCCGAAAATATACCTGGAGATCAGGATAATGCCATGGTTTCCCATACCGGCAAACAGAAGCATCAGAGGCATCAGGGTCCGCTGGTAGAGACGGTAACGGACATTCAGATAAAAGGCCAGCAGGTAACCGCCTGCCAGCAGCACACCCATAAGGTAAACCGTAACATCTGACAAGATTCCCCGCTCCACCAGCTCCCGGATGGTCTCCTCTCCCACTACCATGGAAGCCATGGACCGCACCAGGAAATTGGGGAAGAATTCCGGCCGTTCCAGAAACATTTCCACCAGACTGATCTTGATGGCCCCGTCATGATCCTCATAAGCATAGGAATTGCTCCACATATACAGCAGCAGCGGGAGAACTACACTGACCACCCCTGCGATGCAGTACCGGTTCTTCAGTCTGCCGCTTAAGCAGGCAAATGCATAAGACAAGATCAGCACCACCGAATACACGGCACAGTAGGGGCCTGCAATCAGGATGGTGATGATGGCCGGAAGGGCCAAAAGCAGGATCCGGTCGTTCTTTTTCTCATCTCCATACAACACCCGGTCGAAGACCAGATAGTGATAGTAGAAACATCCGAAAGCCAGAAAATGCGGCCACCCGCTGCCATTAGTGATCATCTCCCATTTGTTCAGCCCGAACAGAAGAAACATAAGGAAGGAAAACCACACCAGACCTACCTGCTTCTTGTCACAGTAACGGCCCAGAACCAAGGCAGAAAGCCCCAGCCCCAAAGCGCCCAGCCCCATATCAAAGGTGGTACTATAATTGAAGAAATACACATTGATGATCCGTCCCAGATAGCAGATGGGAATCCGGGTCAGCACATCCGGGCGAAAGAAATTCTCTACACTCCACACATCCGGCAGGTATTTGTTCACCAGCCGGATGTAGTCCGTGTATACAATATCACAGGTGGCTTCCCTGATGTACCAGAGACAGAAAATTGTCCCCAAAAACGGAAGCAGATAATAAATATAACGTTTAAATTTCATAAAAACCTCCAGCCACCCTAATCTGCCGTGAAGCTCACCAGCACCGCCAGTTTCCGCTCTCCCCGCTGCTCCTGGGCCTCCGGCACGTAGAAATTCGTCTCAAACTCCAGCTTTACGGTCTTGTAAGGCTCCACCTGAACCATGGCCTGTTTCTGATCCTGATCCATTTCCATGTATACCTGGGCTTCGCCGTCCACGTAAACCGTGATCCACTGGTCCACTGTCAACTCCTTGGGATAATAGAAATGCATCCCGATCTCACCGGTGCTTCCCGCCATAACCTGAACCTCAGCCCGCTCATCCATCCAGCCGTCCCGATAGTAACCATAGTAACTGCGGAATTTCAGCAGACGAACCGTCTCTGTCACATCCAGAAACCGGTCGTGGGCCGGATCTTCCTGAAGTACCAGCATGTCGTCAGTGACCAGACCGATGTCCCGCACATCCTCTATATGGTTCACCTGAGTCCCCTCTGCCATACGTTTCTTATCAAACACCTTGAAAAATGTCTCCGCGGTGAAGTCACTCATATTGTAATCATTTCCTATAATATAAATGCTCTTTCCAAACAGTCCGTCCCCATATACGCCGTAAGTCACCTCCGCCAGAGAATTGTACCGCTGCTGGTCCGGCCAGAAATAAAGATTGGGATACAGACTTCTGCCGTACAGCTCCACCGGCAGCATCAGCACCACATAGACCGTGGACATGGCCACATACTGGACCGCCCAGGACAAAAGTCCCTTTTGAAGAATCCCCTCAGTCAGCACCCCAAAGATCCATGACAGATACAACAGAGCCGCGGCATATGACACATAGACCCAGCGCATCTCCACCCGGATAGTCACACTGGAGCAGGCGATGCAGCCGGCAATAAATCCCAGAAACAGCAGGCTGAACCGGAAATACCCTGTATGCCGCCTATGCTCCCGGATCCATTTGATCAGAAAGCAGAGCACCATACCAGCCAGCATCAGATCGGCCACAATCACAAAAAACAGCACCCACAGCGGTGCCTGACGGAAATTCTGACCGTTCAGATGCTCAGGTCCGGCATTGAAGCCGAAGATGTAGGCTATCTGGCTTAAGGCATATTTCATAGCGGTTCCTATGGAAAATGTCTCCGTCACCTGGGTATGTCCGGTGCCGGCAGGCATCAGTGCCCCGATGGTCAGCAGCCGGATTCCCTGGACTCCCCCAAAGGCCGCCCCAGGTGCCGCCCACCGCCGCCAGTCCCTATCCCGCTGTAACACCAGCACCAGGAAAAAGAGCGGCACCAGCACCATATACCGCTCATGGACAAAACAGACTCCAAAATACAGTCCGCAGGCGATCCAGAACCTCTCCTTATCTCCCTCCAGATACCGGCACAGATAGTACAGGATGCCCACCGCCATCCACAGCGCCATGGTCTCCATAAGTCCATACGCCTGACCGATCTGGTAATAAGCCATGCGGGAAGACAGAAAAGCGATCCCCACCAGGATCCCCACATAGGAGGAGCGGCTGAACCGTCTGGCCATCCGGTATAAAGTAAACCCGATCCCGGCATTAAGGAGAATATTGATGGGAACCAGCCATTCCACATGCCTTCCCACCAGCGCCAGCTCCAGCCACGCGGCCAGATAGTACAGGAAACGGAACCTGGTGCTTCCCATGGGAAACACAAATTCCAGAAAGGACTGCTCCCCAAAACAAGACCACAGATACAGATCATCCATGTAAAGTCCCTTAATGGTGATCCCCCGGTTGACCCAAAAGGCAAATGCCGTCAAAAGAAGTACCGCCACCAGATCATTCTTCCACCGGCCTGACAGCAGCCAGCGGTACCGGCCCGTTCTCCATTCCATCGCCGGAATCCCTTGTTCCTTGCGTTCTTTCATATGTTCATCCCTCGTTTCCGGAATCGTAAGCCTTATAAGCCTTCTGGTAAAAATGCATCAGCAGGCCTACCACCGGCTCCGGCCAGATCTTCGCATACATGGCCGCCTCGTCCTCTGTCCGCTGCCGGTTCTCGATACACGCCTTGGTCGTGGCGCCGTCATGGATCCGGTAGTACATCAGAGGGCGTTCCACACAGAGAAACCGCCCCGGCTCTCCTGCCAGCCGCCACAAAGTATCCCAGTCCAGGGCAAATTTGAAAGGGGATCGAAAAAGCGGTGTGCCAAGACGCCCTTTGTGATAGGTGCAGGAAGGGCAGATCACCGGATTCCCAAAAATCAGCGCAGCCTTCTTCACCCAGGAAACATCACTTAACCGGTAAAACCTCAGGGGCAGCCGAAGCAGACGCTTCACCAGCCATACCATGTTCCGCCTCTGGATCTGGTGGTTCTTCACGATCCGGCAGTCCGTCATGAATACCGTGGTATCCGGATACCGCTCCCAGCACCGCTGCAGGGTCCGGACGTACTCCTTGTGATAACAGTCGTCCTGATGAGCGATGGTCACCAGCTTTGTCTCCGCCTTGTCATAAGCGAAATTCCAGTCATCCCGGATATCACTGGCCCCGTCCCGGACATAAAGGGGCAGATTATACCGGGTCGCCATTTTCTCCAGAAACGGCCCTGGCGTGGATGTACACAAAATAATCCTTGTTTCCACAGACTGACGTTTCAAAGAACGGATGCAGGCCTCCAGGTAGGGAGACTCCTTATAAGCACAGATGGCGAAGGTGTGAGTCAGCATAAACGGCTCCTTTTTCAAATAAACCTCCATGCGCCCAGCAGGGACGCGCTTTCATTCATGTTGGTGTCTGCCGGCAGACATGAGGGTTTGCAGTGAAAGCCCCATCGCCGCAGGCGATTTTAAATCAGGATTGCTGCGTGCATGGAAGTCTGCTGCCAGCCTGCATACTCTCAGGCAAAAAATCTCTCTTCCAGCATCAGGCACAGAATATGATAAATCGGCAGATGCAGCTCCTGAATCTTATAAGTCTCCTGCTCCGGCACAATGATCGCCACATCCGCCCGACGGCCCAGCTTCCCGCCGTCTTTTCCGGTCAGACCGATTACCGGGATCCCTCTGGCTTTGGCCACAGTCACCGCATAATCCACATTTTTCGAATTCCCTGAGGTGGATATCCCCAAAAACACATCCCTCTCACAGCCATATCCACAGAGCTGCTGGGCATAAACCATATCCGCGTCCACATCATTGGCAAAGGCAGTGGATAACCCCGGATGCCCATTGAGGGCAATGGCCGGAAGACCTCCCTGGAGACACTCGGCCAGATACCTGCCGTGATCCCCATCCTCCTTAGCCAGCCTTTCTTTAAGCTCTTGTGGAAGCTCCCTCTTCTTGCAGAAGCCTTTCATCAGTTCCCCCACGATATGCTCGGCGTCGGCACAGCTTCCGCCGTTTCCCGCAATCAGAAGCTTGCCGCCCTGGGCATAGCACTTTTCCAGAAGTCCATACGCCTCTGTGATCTGCTGACGGACTGCCTCCAGAACCGGATAACGGCTGATCAGCTCGTCCAGTAAACGCTGCTGTTTTTCTCCTAACATGGTTATATTTTTATCCTTTCTGTTCTCTTTTTTGGTAAAAGCCCGGATAAACCCGGAACTGTTACCTTTTTCATGCCCATCCTGTTATCCGTCCGGATCACAGATACATGCGCCAAGACTGTGATTCCGGGGATTTCAGTTCCCGTGACTCCGGCTCATGGGACTCCGGCTTCTGAATCGCAGGTTCGTGGGACTTTGACTCCTGTATCTCCCGCTCCCGGGACTCTGAGTTCTGAACTTCTGGTTCATGGGACTCTGAATCCTGAATCTCCGGTTCTTGCGGCTCTGAATCCTGAATCTCCGGTTCTTGCGGCTCTGAATCCTGAATCTCCGGTTCTTGGGACTCTGAATCCTGAATCTCCGGTTCTTGCGGCTCTGAATCCTGAATCTCCGGTTCTTGCGGCTCTGAATCCTGAATCTCCGGTTCTTGCGGCTCTGAATCCTGAATCTCCGGTTCTTGGGACTGCTTCTGAGTCTCCGGATCATTTCTCTGTATGATTTTCCCATGCAAGTGTTGCACGGGCGGCGTCAATAAGGGTTTCTGCGTAAAGATCATAGGGATAATCCTCCGTCTGGATATTGTTTCCGGATGCCGGATCCTCCGGTTCGGCCGGCACGGCTTCTCCCGCCTGCAGCCCCGGCTGCCTTATTGTGATCCTTTCCGGTTTTCTCTCCAACTCCAATAGTCTGTTTTCCCGTTCTTCCTGCAGCTTTGCATGGAAACCGGCGCCATATCCGGTACCTGCCAGCACTGTCCGCACCCCATAATTCCGTCCTGCCTCCACATCGATCAGTTTGTCACCGATCATCCAGGAATGGGCCTTGTCCACCTGGTAGAATTTCTCCGCCATGAGAAACAGCCCCACATCCGGCTTGCGGCAGCGGCACGCGGTCTTATATTTCCCGATCCCATGCTCCGGATGATGGGGACAATAGAAGAAATGGTCAATCCCGGCCCCCTCCTGACGCAGCAGATTGTTCATGTACTCATGAAGCGCTTCCACATCCGCCTCCTGATAATACCCCCTGGCCACCCCGGCCTGGTTGGTCACTACCACAATCTTATACCCCTGCTCCCGCCACATCCGGATCGCCTGGGCCACCCCGGGCAGAAGCCGGAGATCCTCTTTCCTGTGAAGGTAATTAACCTCTTCATTCAAAGTACCGTCCCGGTCCAGAAATATCACTTTATCCATAGTTTCTCCATTCCTGGCAGACAGGTCTGCCCCACGTCCCCTGCTTCTTTACACCGGAAACTCGTATATGCCGTTCCTCAGTTCCACTTTCACCTGCCCATAATCCCAGCGTCCCGGATCCGTGGTCCAGGACTGGGCTCCCCGCAGCTCGAAGTTCCAGTCAGTCATCTGACCGCCTATCTGCTCCATCCGGGCCGCTACCTTATGACGCAGATTGTAGGGGCAGTACAGCAGAAGATAGCCGCCTCCCCCGGCTCCCAGAAGCTTTCCGCCTAGGGCGCCGGCCTTTAAAGCCTCCTCATACAGCTCATCAATCTGGGGACTGGTGATCCTGCTGCTCATCCGCTTCTTGCTCTGCCAGCCATAGTCCAGAAGCTTACCAAAGCTGTTAAGGTTGCCTTTCAGCAGCTCGTCCTTCATGGCATAGGACAAGGCTTTCACCTCGCACATGGCTTCAAACGCATCCTTTTTCTCGTAATTTTTCACCTGATCCTTAATAATGTTAGCCGACACATGGACATTGCCCGTATAACACAGCAGCAGATTGTACTGAAGCTCATGGATGATATCTTTCTTGATCCGCAACGGATTCACCACTACATTATTCCTGCCATGGAACTCAATAAAATTGAAGCCGCCAAAGGCAGAGGAATACTGGTCCTGATAGCCGCCGTCAATCTTTAAATCCTCCCGCTCTACCTGGTAAGCCAGATCCGCCAGCTGGTAACTGTCCATCATCACACCCTTCCACCGGGCCATGGCTGTCAAAAGAGCCACCATCACCGTGGAAGATGTGCCAAGGCCCGAACCCGGAGGCGCATCGCATTGCAGATAGACCTCGCAGCCCTCCCGGATCCCCATGACCGCCAGGGCAGCTTTCACCAGATCCAGCTTGCCGTCATAGACAAAATTTTCCTGGGTGTTGTATTTCACCGTCATATCAAAATCCAGGGAATGGACGATGATCTGGTCATCCTCCCTGGGAGAAATGGAACAATACGCATATTTATTGATAGTACTTCCAATAATCGCGCCTCCCTGTTCCACACAAAATGGCTCCACGTCTGTACCGCCGCCGCCAAAACTGACCCGCAGCGGCGCCCTGCCCCTGATTACCATACAACAGCTCCTTTCTTCACGTCCTCTATAAACCGGAAATAATCCTCCGGCACGCCGATATCTATGAAATACCCGTCATTGACAATGCCCCCGAGCCGTCTGCCCTCCCGCAGCCACTTAGGAATCATGTCATTTTCCAGGGATACCTTTCCCTGGGGAATTTCCTCCAGCAGCGCCCTGGTCATCAGATAGACACCGCCGTTGATGGTGCCTGCCCTGACTTTGGTGTTCTTCTCGTTGAAGGCAGTAAGACGGCCTTCGGCAACAGAGACCTGTCCTCTTTCCCCACCTGTTTCCGGACCGCTGTGCCGGACCGCAAAAGCCGGATCCTCTGACCGGGCGGTTACCGCAGAAGCTTCCTGCGCCCCAAACCGTGCTTCCCTTCCGGACATTTCCTGTCCCCAGCTTCCAAGCACCGCTTCTCCGTACCGGGACACATCCGGCACCCGGCGCAGCACCAGGGCCATATCCAGGTTCTGCTCTGTCTGAAGTCTTGCCAGCCTTCCATAGTCAATCTGGTAGAAGGTATCCGCATTCAATACAAAAAACCGTTCCTCTGTCACAAAACGGCCAGCATTGCCAATGGCACCTGCCGTCCCCAGCAGCTCTTCCTCATAGGCATACTGCACTGTGATCCTGGTACCGTCCGGTGCCGCGAATCCGCTCCCGTCCCCAAAGTATTCCTCCACCATAGAGCCTTTATATCCGACCGCAAAAATAATATCCGTAATCCCGTGCCGGGACAGCTCATGGACCACATATTCCATAAAAGGCTTGTCCCCAATCAGGGCCATGGGCTTGGGCCGGTCACTGACCACACTCCGCAGCCGGGTCCCAAGACCCCCTGCCAGCAAAATCGCCTGCATATCCGATTCCTCCGTATATCTCCATTGCAGATCTGAATGTCCACATAATCATGAATGCCCACGGGTATTCCCGGGCAAACTCACCTCTGACAGATAAGAATCCCTGCCCGCCCAGAGCACTATGGCCCTTATTCTACCACAGTTTCAGGAGCAAAACAAGTCACAAAGGATAAATGCTGTTGACCGTCCCAAAGGCTTTTGATATAATTTCCGTTTCAGTTCACGGGGCGGGGAAAACTGGACAAAAACGGGTATCAAGCTCGCTTGTAAGACTATTTTTGTCCAGTTTTCCACATTGGGCGGACATGTCTATGCTTCTTTCAGAGCCTCCAACACTTTCCTGACATCATAGTCTGGTGCAAATATCGCCGCTTTCCGGCAGATATCCTGAACCAGGGGTAATTCTTCCTCCAGTTCCTCTGCGATCGTCTCCGGGTTTTTCTGTTTTCTGAGTTTCCTGCAGATCTGTTCTGCCAGTTTTTCTTCTTTTCCTTCTGCTTTCCCCTGTATCCTGCCCTCTTCTCTGGCCTCCTCTTCCCACACTTCCTTCGCATCATCCAAATTGAACTCTGTAAACAGCATATTCCTCACCTCCGAACCATGCTTCTGAATATAATCTGTCATGATCCCCTGCCGGTCTTTTTTCATCCACTCCCTGCTTCATTTCATACTCCCCAGAAGGTCCATAAAATTCCGTTTGCGCTTATGCTTATCCTTTAATTCTCTGAATTTCGCTTCCCACTCCGCCTGCCTGTCATTCTTTTTCATCAGTGTTTTTATGTTTTTCAAGAAACTGACCGCCAGTTCATAATTCTTATTATTAGATATATGAAGATAATTGTTAACCTTTTCCCAGTACAATTCCAGTATTTCATTTGGATATTTTTCTGCCAGACGTTTACTGAAATACTGGTTGTAATCCACATCCCAGTAATTGTATCTGCCATGGGAACTTTGCAGGTACTTTAGGACAATCTCCTCCCTGCCGTTTTCCATGCAGATGTCCAGATAGAATTTCAGATCCTTGTTCCTGATTTTTTCCAGTATCTTTTCGTAGTTTTCCTGCCAGTCCTCCTCCTGCAGTTTTTCTTTGCAGATACCAAACCATTTCTTTAGTTCACTTTTATCGCAGGTGTCCAGAATCAGCAGAAGCTGCTGCTTCTCCGACTGGTAATCGCCTTTTTCATCCGCATATCTGTACAGATGTTTTGCAAGTGCGAAGATATTGAAATCCCATTTTGTTTTCAGGACAAACTGATGCAGACGTTTCAGTTCTGCATCGTTCTTTTCCTTTATGTAAATTGGTGCCACATAGTCAATCAGCTCATCCAACCTTCCGGTGCATGCTTCCAGTCCCTTCCAGATATATTCCAGTTCCTTTTTCTGGTTGCCTTCCTTCGCGTAGTACCTGGCAATTTCCACATAATCAGAGCCATACTGCAGATTGGCAAGCTTTGTCTTTAAGAACTGTTCCTGATCTCCAATGCTTTTGTAAATCTGGGCAGCGTTGCCTCTGTAATATCCACTGCAGCCCCCGGACAATGCGTCCGCAAGGTACCTTTTTTCTTCGTTTTTCAGGCAAAATGATTCTGCCACCTGAATCAGAATATCATCAAATCCGCTGTTCCCGGCAAAAAATTCCTCCAGCATTTCATCCAGAATAACAACCCTTTTTTCCCAGGAGATATCATGGGATTTGACAATCTCATCCATCTTCCACAGATGATCGCAGGCGTCCCCCTCGTCAGACTCCGGGCCGCCACCATATTCATTGAACATCTGGATAACCTCCCGCGCCTCCTCCCAGTGCCTTTCCAGATCCATCTCGATTGCCTTTTTCTGGTATTTCTCATTGTTGCTGATGCACCAGTCGGTGATGCATTGTTCTGCTTTCCGGCCGCACCGGGACATCTGGGAAATGATCCCGATCAGGTCCTCTTTCCCCGCATTTTCCAGCAGTTTGCTTACGGTTTTCTTGTCCATACAAATCCCCTTTTCCATCATAATGAATTGTATTGTATCCTGCTTCTGTCCGCGCTGTTTGCCGATCTGTTTTATTGCCTGCCGCATCAGCCTTCCATCGTAGTCATCCGCGGTTACACCGCCTGCATCAAGCAACGCAACCGTTCAGATACCCCTTCAAGTGTTATCAATCAACAGATATTTTGACTTTACTTTCATCATAGTCATACTTCTTCAGCCGTTCACTGTTTTTCAGTATCTTCATGACTTCCACAGAAGTATAAGAACACAGTTTTAAAACCGCACAGACAAAATAAATCCCTATCCCACTATTCCCTTTTGCGGGATCCATGATTCCATGTGCAATTTCATTTCGTATATTGGCGCCGCACCGTTCATTCATCAGTCCCTTAAACAGGAACAGATGATCCGGATCATAGCAGTCGACCAGCTCCGGGATATCGAACACACTGGTCAATGTTTTCGACTTTGAAGTATTATCATCTTCAAAAGTCGTCACCAGGCCCCCTGCTGTTTTCGCGATATGCCTGAATAAATTTTCAGTCTGGGGCGCCAGTATATGAAGAGCGGGATAATAATCCCCGCGTAATCCCATGTACAGCGCCTGACAAAAAATATCTTCCCGCCCCGGCGGAATAACCGGATTATTTTCAACCAGAAACTTTAAGTCGCTACATCCAAATTCGAAGTCTCTATTCAGCTTTTCTATGCTCCATTGCAAAACCGTCTCTCCCGCACAAAGTTCCAGATCCAGGGCTGCTTTGTGCATGTGCATTTCCAGCAACTGCATGTCTTTTTCCGGCTCCCCGATGTCCAACGGCGGAATCATTATTATGGTCTGTCCTTCTGCATCAACCAAATTATCTCCAAATAAACTTTTAAAGGGATATTTCTTCTGCTCTTCCAGAACCTTTTCCCTCAAAAAATCTTTCTTAAAGAAGCTTGTTGTCTGGAGAAGCCGTATGACGCTTTCCTGAAAGCTTAATCCCTCCAGATTCTGCACCACCTGCTGGTATAGTCCCTCAGAATGTATCGTCATATTCACCGGAATCATAGCTGACGGAATTCCCCGTTTATAATCCAGCAGTTTACGCTGGATTCGTTCGCTCTCCACAGGCAGGGAATTATTTCTGTAAATGTGAACGCATGTTTCCAGCCAGCAGACCCCATCAAATAATCCACGAATATCTTTATTGATTACAGAATCCGCTTCTTGTTCATAATACCGGGCAAGATCAATCTGGCTGCTTTCCACAGCATTATAATCCTTTTTCCATACCAATAGTTTTCTTTTTGTCTCATAGGCGGCTTCAACCTTATGAATAAAAGAAGACGTTTTGGCATTTTTAATTATTTTGTCAGCGACGGGAAGATAGTCATCGGCCTCTCTGTATCTTTGCCCAGATAAAATTTCAATCAGGTTGATGCTTAAAAACAATGGATCATTCCCATCTAATTCAAGAAGTTTATTGAACGCCTTTTCGCATATAGAAGAAAATAATTCGTTTTTCTTTCCCAGTTGGGCGGAGATTGTAATCGCTCTTCTGATGCTGTTAATACATGCAAGCCATTGCTCTGGATCAAACAAATCCACAAATAACTGGAGGTATGACTCGGCTGCCTTTATGCCTGCCGGATATTTCCTTCTGGTAACCCATAAAATATCGGTTACCCTGGCCCGCAGTGCTAATGGCAGTTTTTCGTAAGATAGGCTTTCCAGAATTCCAAAATCCTCCTCCGACATATCTTCCAGGGAAAAGGTTCTCCTCCCATCATTCCAGGTCATTCGGGGACAAAAGACATTTTCTTTTTCATCGTACCGCTGTCCAAGGGAGGCCACTTGTAAAAGCAGCTTGAAGGTTCTTTTTTCTGGTTCATTCAAATCGTTTTCAGGTATTGATGCTGAAGAAATGGATGCAGCATCTAATGTATCCTTGTCAAAGGTTTCATTTAAGCACTCATATAATTCCATATAAATTCTCCTCTGTAAATCCCATTAATTACTGACAGATTATCCTGAACCAAAGAAATTTCGTCTCCCGTTTCCTCCGCAGCATTCCCTGCATCTTTCCATCTCTTCAATTTCCTGCAAAACCAGTCACTAAAGGCGGACCGGAAAATCCCTTCTGCCGGCACCAGAACGTGTCTAAAAATTGCTTTCCGACAGCTATGTGTTCTACTTTTCGGGAGATTTTTGGGTTCAATTGGTTTCCTTACAGAAATCCATTGTCCTCTGCA
>Ga0137297_10920_pt2 | contig 15753 bp, 12 predicted proteins | sample RamsorincwithD2O_FD_97191 | JGI IMG/M metagenome (GOLD analysis project Ga0137297, IMG submission 97191) | Mouse cecal microbial communities from Vienna, Austria - Mucin amended with D2O | ecosystem: Host-associated > Mammals > Digestive system > Large intestine > Cecum | place: Austria: Vienna... | reverse complement strand
ATTATTTATATGCAAAAATATATTGACAAGTTTGATGGCAAAAACTACAATAAAATTAGCATTTAATAGAAGATGGTGATATGATATGAGCGAAATGGAAAGATATAAAAATATGTATTTTGAAGACTGCGCAGAGCTTCTTAAAAACAAACATTCTTATAGAAAACATGTGGATAAATTTATAGAATATTTAAAAGAAGTAGGTTTAGAGAATCGTCCTAAAGCAATAGACAAAAAGGTGGTAGAAGATTGCATAGGATATTATAGGCTTGAAAGGGGTGAATTAAATACCCGTTCTACTATGGAAGCGCATTTGGAGGCATTAAAAAGCTTTTACGATTATTTAAGCAGAACAGATAAGCTTCCGGATATTTTTACTGATTATGATTATAAAGATTATAAAGAAGCAATTGTAAAAAAATATGAGTTGTCTGAACCTGTTGAAAGAGGCAGCTTTAAATGCAACGAAATTATTAAAATTTTATCAGCTACGGAAGAACTGATAGAACAGTCCTTAGAAGAAAACCTTGGTGTAAGGGATGAGGAACGTTATTTACAAAGAATGATAATGCGCTTATTTATTAAAATAACGTTAATTGCGCCAGCTAAACGAAATGTTATAGGCCAAATTAAAAGGAGTGATTTTGAAGAGAATTATAAGATTTTAAAAATTAATGGAATTAAAATTAATATTCCTTGTGGACTATCAAGAGACATTATTCAGGCAATACGATATGCTGAAGGTAAAAATGGAAAACGGATTGGAAAAACAGATAGATTTTTTGAATTTATTTATCGTTATAAAGGTAAGTTTATGGATGAGTCTTTAAATACATGGTTTCTCAATTTGTTACGCGACATTGGGTATATTGAAGAAACAAATAGAAGGACATATCCAGTGGAGCCTATTCGGAATGGAGCTATTTCAATTATGGTTGCTAATATGGTTAATCCCTTGCTTATTTCAAAAATAACAGGTATTGGGTTTTCCAGATTAGAAACGCAATACTATAGTACAATGAAGTCTGAATATGAGGATTATCTAAATAAAAACATTAACAAAGCTATAGCGCAGAATGAATATTATTCATTTATTTAGTCATTATCAAGTGGAGGACAAGGATGCTTCAGGAAAGTAATCGAATTGAACTAAAGGTTGATTTAAATGATAAATTGGAAAAAGAAGTAGTGGCATTTTTAAATAACCGTGAGGGTGGTATTCTCTATATTGGGGTTGATGACAATGGAAATCCAGTTGGAAATTCTGATATAGATTCTATGCAGTTAAAAATTGCGGATAGAATTAAAAATAATATTTTACCATTAACATTGGGATTATTTGATATTGTTACTGAATATATGAACAACATTCCGATAACCAAAGTAATTGTTTGCAGTGGTCTTGAAAAACCATATTATATTAAAAATAAAGGAATGTCACCTAACGGATGTTATATGCGAATTGGAACTTCAACCCAACCAATGTCTACTGCATTAATAGATGAACTGTACGCAAAAAGAATCCGTACAACATTACGTAATATTCCGGCCCCCAGACAGGATCTTACATTTGCACAGTTGAAGATATATTATCAGGAAAGGGGATTTGAACTAAATAGGAAATTTACTAACAGTCTTGAATTACTCACTTCTGATGGGAAATATAATTATATAGCATATTTACTTGCTGATGAAAACGGAGTGTCAATTAAAGTTGCAAAATATGCCGGATCAACAAAGGTAGATTTGGTTGAAAATGAAGAATATGGATATTGCTCATTGATTAAGGCGACAAATCATGTTTTGGAGAAAATGAAAATAGAAAACGTTACAAAAGCGAAGGTAACCAGTACAAAAAGGATTGAACAGAATCTTGTTGAATCTGTACCGTTACGGGAAGCATTGATTAATTCCATTGTGCATAATGATTTTTCCCGGGAAATTCCGCCTGTATTTGAAATTTTCAACAATAGAATAGAGTTTACATCATATGGTGGTTTAATTCCCGGGCAAAGTATAGAAGATTTTTTCAGCTGTAGCAGTATGCCCAGAAATAGAGAATTGATGAGGGTTTTTAAAGACTTGGGATTAGTTGAGCAATTAGGTTCTGGGATGAGCAGGATTTTGCAATCATATGACCGTAGTATTTTTCAAATTTCGGATCATTTTATAAAGGTTATTTTTCCATTTTCTTTACCAGTTAATGATGGGAATGTTGCCAATGGCGATAATAATGGCGATATAAGTGGCGATAATCAAAGCGATAGCAATAAGGTTTTGTTATTATTGGAAAAAGAACCTGATATAACAGCAAAAAAAATGAGCGAACAGACAGGATTGAGTACCAGAACGATTAGTCGCATTATAAAGGAACTACGTGAGTCAGAAGTAATTATACGGAGAGGTTCCAGCAGAAAAGGATATTGGGAAATTAACAAAGTTAAGTTGTAAGAATTATTAAGAAATTCATGTTTATAGCTTAACATTGGTTATTAAATTGGTGCAAGAATTTTACGGAGAAAAATGCGGATAAATTGTGTCATTATATTGATATTAAAAAATTTATCAAAATGTAGATGTTATGGGAGTAGTTATATATGGAAATAGGCGTGTTCGGCAACTTAGTCGATGATAGAGAATTGCAGATAGCATTACAAGATTATATTAATAAGAATTACTCTGAGGATAATCCTTATTATTTAGAGGAGTAAAGGAGATAGATATACAATACAGCGTAATAGGTAGAAATGGAAAATGGTTTGATATTACAGCTTTAGCGGTATAAATAGAAAGTGGATTTATTTAAAAATTAGAAATATTATAAAGAAGTTGATATAGTTCGTGTCACTAACTTGACACAAGGCGGGCTTAAGGCAATGGAAGAGCTTGCGAAGCTGGAAGCGGAGCGGGGGACGCCGGGGTATGCTCCGGCAGGGGAAGGCATTTTTCCGGATGGAAGGAAAAAGGGGAACAAGGCAGGTAAGAGCGCCGTTGAGCTGCCTGTGGCGGCAAATGGAAAGAGCGGCAGGGTTGCCAGCAATGAGATGTGCACGTTTTTGATTTTGAATATTTCTTCCTTGCAGTTGATACCGGTCAATATGATCGCGTACAGAAGCAGAAAACAGATTATAAATTGGTTGGGGGCTAGACTAATGGCAATTAAAACGATTGAAATTTTAAATGTAATGGTATTTAAGCGACATTTGAGAAAGAATAATGCCGCATTTAAGTCTATAGAAGAAGGGGATTCGTTTAATGATGGATTTAAGATAGAATTTTGTGATGGGATAAATGTTCTGATTGGTGAAAATGGAGTTGGAAAGACAACCATTCTGAAAATGATCTATGCCGCAACGCAATGGTCAATTAAGCAGACGGATCAGGGAAAAACAAAAAGACTAATACAATTTTTTTCAAACAGCCTAAAAGATAGCGATGCTTTAAAAAATGCAGAAAACAAAGAAGATTATTGTTATTATAAAGTATCAGACGGAACGCATAGTTTTGAAGACAGTCTTTCCCATAAAGGTATATTCAATTACGATCAATGGCTTGGATTAGATATACAATCTGTCTTTATCCCTACAACAGAAATGCTGTCACATGCAAAAGGATTCCTGGCTATGAATCAGAAATATAATATGCCATTTGATGGAACGCAGATAGATATTATTGTAAATGCTTCTTTACCAGAGACGCGGGAAATCCCATTTGCCATGAGTAAAATCCTTGATAAACTAAGCGCTGTAATTGATGGGACTATTATTTTGGAAAATGATTCTTTTTATGTACTAAAAAAAGACGGTCATAAAGTTGATTTTTCATTAGAGGCAGAAGGGTTGCGTAAATTAGGTCTGCTTTGGAAATTAATACGGAATGGTCTTTTGGAAAAAGGATCAATCCTTTTGTGGGATGAACCGGAAGCGAATCTAAATCCAGAATTATATCCCCTTGTCGCAGAGATTTTGTTGGAATTACAGAAAAATGGAGTTCAGATTTTTTTGGCAACACATAGTTATAATTTTGCAAAATACTTAGAAATCCGCCGTACGAATAACGAGCAGGTGATGTTTCATAATCTTTATAGAAGCCGCAATTTATTTTCGAATGAAATGCAAAAGATATTCCCCGGGATGGATGATAACAGTGAAGCAATATATAGTCAATCAGCGGATAAAATGGACAAGATTAAATATAATCACATTATGGACGCAGATAACAAATTGCTTGATGAAGTATATGAACTATGAGGAAATGACAGTGAAGAACTTATTTATAGAAGAAAATGGTGCATACAGTATTGATTGTAAGGCTGCTGTATGGGCAACGGATAAAATACATGAAGACTATCACAATGCAGGAATACACATTAATGATGTGGATTTTTTGATTGAAAATTCTACGCATATTCTCATGGTAGAATATAAGAATGCATGTCTTGCAAGTGCAAAGAATCCGGAAGCATTTCATCCAATGGAAGATAAGAAAATATCAATCATAACACGCAAGTTTTATGATTCCTTGCATTATTTGAGATTATTGGATAAAACCAAACCGGTTTGGTACATATATATTCTTGAATATCCAAATGGAGATGTAACTACCAGAAAAAGACTGCGAAACAGATTAAAAATGGAACTGCCTTTTTCTCTGCAGAAGAATATTGGAAATGGAAAAAGATTGATAGATAGGGTAGATGTTCTTTCCATAGATGAATGGAATGCTGATAGTCAGTGTGGAAATTTTCCAGTTAAACGAGTATTAGAATAGGCTCATTAATATGGAAAAATTAGACATTTCCTTAAATTAACGCTTAATCTCCCGAAATAATTATACACAGGTTGAAGCCAAAGGCGGCTGAAACCATTGAAAATATTGGATTTTTATCTTTTTTTTCTTTACTAAACAGTGTATAAATGGTATAATTTAAGGGTAAATATTATACACTGTTTCAAAAAGGAGCTTTCTATGTCATCCTACGTTTACGTTAAAAATCCAAACGGTAAAACCTACGTTTATGAAAACACTACTTACTGGGACAAGGAGTCAAAATCCTGCAAACACTACCGAAAAAGCATAGGACATCTTGATCCGGATACTGGGGAGATTGTGCCTAATTACAAGAAAGGCGACAAACAGATGAAAACCTCATCTGGTGTTTCGGCGGATCACTGCATTGTTGCTTCGACTGGGATCGGGAAACTCCTTGACAAGGCAGTTTCTGACATAAAACTGGATGCTCCGCTTAAGGCGGTATTTCCGGATGACTGGGAGCGCATACTGACCTGCGCTTACTATCTTGTCAGCGAGGGCGGGGCGCTTGCTCATGTGGAAAAATGGCAGCGTGCATTCAGCTCTCCATATGAGGAAAAACTCACAAGCCAGCGGGTCAGCGAACTGATCACCAGGATCACGCCGTCGCTCCAACAGAATTTCTTTTCCATATGGGCCGGGCTTAACAGACAGGACAGCTATTACGCCATGGACATAACCAGCGTTTCCTCTTATAGCGAATTCATTGAGTTCGTGCGCTGGGGCTATAACCGCGACGACGAAGATCTCCCGCAGATAAATCTGCTCATGCTTACCGGGGTGGAGAGTCATATGCCCATATACTACCGCATCATTCCAGGCAGCATCAAGGATGTGAACACACTGCAGGACAGCCTTGCGAATATATCTTTTATGGAAAAAGCGTCTTTCCATTATGTCATGGACAAAGGCTTTTACAGCGGGCCGAATATTGACGCTTTCTATGCAGGCCATAAAAAATTTATCATTGGTGTTCCCTTTACCGTGGGCTTTGCCTGCGATGCAGTAGAAGAGTTCCGTGACACGATCCGGTCACACCATAACTTCTGTACCGTATTTGGCGATGAGCTTTATGCCGCCACAAAACCAATGACATGGGACGGACACCGTTTTTATGTCCATATTTATTATGACAGCTTCAAGGCGGCGCTGGATGAGAAGAAATTTGACCATACCCTGTACTGCTGTATGCAGGAAATCCTGAGCGGGCAGCGCATTAAGGAACACGCATCCTATTACGAAAAATTTTTCTTCATCAGGGAAACGCCTGTCAGGGGCATCAAAGCCGAATATAACGAAGACGCCATAACAGAGCACAGGCAAAACAGGATCGGCTGGTTTGTGCTTGCCACGAACGATATCAGGGACAAGGTTCGTGCGCTTGAAGTCTATCGGAACAAGGATTCCGTGGAAAAATGTTTTGACGACCTTAAAAACGACCTCGATATGAAAAGAATACGGATGCATTCTGCCGCAGCAATGGAAGGACGGATTTTCATTCAGTTTATATCGCTGCTCATCACGGCCAGGTTAAAGCAGGTAATGAATGAGGCTGGCTGGTTTAAGGATTACGACCTGCAGGAGGTGCTGAACGAAATGAAAACAGTACGTACCGTCAGTATTCAAGGTACCCGTAAAAGGTATACCACAGAACTTACACCATTTCAGAAGAAGATTTTCGGACTGTATCACTTAATAGCTTAAACCAGTGTATAATCGGATCGGGATTTTAGGTTAACGAATAACTTCAAGAAAATATTTGAAAAGTTCATGTCACTAACTTGACGCAAATTTCGGGTGGAAAGTCTTAATACATGGTTTTATAATGCAGCACAGGACTTTGGGGTAATGGAGGATGAGTGCAAAAATAAAAAGACATTGGCTGTAGAGCCGATTAAAAACATGGTTATTCAAATGATGGTTGATAATATGATTAATCCTGTATTTATATCAAAAATAGCGGGACTTACACTTACCATGATTGAAGCGACATATTATCCCAAGGATTGGAATGCTAAACGCGAGGAAGATATCAATAAGTGCATTAATAAGAGTATTGCACAAAATGATTATTACTGTTATGTATAGAATGCATTTTAAACAGTAGGGAGTGTATAAGTATGGGAATATATTTAAATCCGGGAAATGAACAGTTTGTGGTTTCTGTTAATTCTGAATTATATGTGGATAAGACGGAACTAATTAAATATACGAATAGCCGTATCGGAAAAGACAGAGCGTTGATTTGTTCCAGCAGACCAAGAAGGTTTGGGAAAACAATGGCGGTAACTATGTTGGCAGCGTATTACAGTAAAGGATGTCATTCTGAAAAGCTGTTTGAAGGACTTCAAATAAGTCAGAATGAATTTTTCAAAGTGCATTTAAATAAGTATAATGTAATCTTTTTGGATATCCAGTGGATGTACGGAAATGCGCTTGAGGAAATGAAGAGAGATTCAACTCTTAAAGTAATGAGTTATATTCAGGAACAGGTGATAGCCGAGTTAAGGGAGGAATACGCCGAATATGTCCGAGACGATGACATTTCATTGCCGTCGGTATTGGCAAAAATCAATGTTATGACAAAAGAACAGTTTATCATTATTATTGATGAATGGGACTGTCTGTTCCGGGAGGACAAAAATAATGAAAATCTTCAGAAGGAATATATCAATCTTTTGAGAGGATTATTTAAAGGAACGCCGTCGGGAGCTTTTTTAAAACTTGCTTATATTACGGGAATTTTACCAATTAAGAAATACGGCACACAGTCAGCTTTAAATAATTTTCGGGAGCATACAATGGTCAGTCCAAGACAGATGGCGGAGTATGTCGGATTTACGGAGACAGAGGTAAGGACTATTTGCAAAGAACATGATATGCCATTTAGAGAGATGCAAAGATGGTATGACGGATATTATTTCGAAAAGATAGGACATATTTATAGCCCTAATTCTGTAATTGAAGCTGTAGATAGCAGGGAATTTGGGAATTATTGGTCTGGAACAGAGACGTATGAGTCTTTGATGACGTATATTGCAATGGATTTTGATGGGTTAAGACAATTGATTGTAGACATGCTGGGAAATCAGAGATGTAGTATTGACGTGGAATCATTTCAAAACGATATTACTTCATTTAAGTCTGCAGATGATGTTATTACCCTGCTAATTCATATGGGATATCTGGCTTATGATGGTAAAACAAAAAAAGTTTTTATTCCAAATGATGAGGTGAGGAGTGTTTTTTTGCGAGCTATTAGAAATGATGGGTGGGAAGAAGTAATAAAGGCGGTTGATGCATCGGAAGCTTTACTTAAGGCAACTTTGGAGATGAACGAAAAAGCTGTGGCACAGATGATACAAGAAGTCCATATGCAAAGTTCTTCCAGTCTGATATATAACAATGAGATTTCTTTGAGCAGTGTGATTGCGCTGGCATATTATAGTGCATGCAGAGATTATACTCTTGTAAGAGAATTGCCGACAGGAAATGGATTTGCGGATATGGTTTTCCTTCCTAAACGTACATCTTTAAATCCGGCATTGATTGTGGAACTAAAATGGGATAAAACCGCAGAAGGAGCAATCAGTCAGATTAAAAGTAAAGGATATGTGTCTGTTCTTAAAGAGTATAAAGGAAATTTCCCTGTACGTTATATCCGCCGTCCGCCGTGTAACCGCTGGCTGAGTTTGCCTGAGTCGTCATGTAAAAATCCACAAGCGACGCATTGGTGGCAACGGAAGAACCGTATTCCTTAAAAAACCGCTGTACCTTGGACATATCCGCCTTCTTAAATGTGTCCTCGTCAATCTTCATCCGGCCCTTATAGTCCACACTGATTCCAAACTGCTTCAGTGTGTCCGCACTGCGCGCCGTCTTTTCCCGGATATAAGACAGGTTTGCCACTGCACCGGAATTGGAACTGGATCCGGCAGTATCAAACAGCTTGTTGTAATTACTTACAAAGCTCTTTGCCGTGGCAAAGATATTCGCAATATCATACTGATCCGTCTCGTTTCCGTCCTTATCCTTTATTTTTGCATATAATTCTTCCGATGCGAGCTTCCTGGCATCCGCCTTAAGGGTGGACGCATTGGAACCTGCCGTATTGTTTGTCTGTGTGCTGCCGGCAGCGTCAGTTGAAGCGGACGCAGAAGCGCCTCCCGCAAACTGGACGCGCGATGCAATGGTAGAGCCATAGCTTGTGATATCCTTGGCCGAAAACAATTCCTGCACTTTGGAAACACCTGCCGCCTTCAGCTTCTCCTCGTTCAGTGAAAGCGTTCCGTTTGAATTGATTGTCACGCCAATTTCGGAAAGCTTATCCGCATTCGCAGCCGTGGCGCTCATCATATTTGCCACATAGGCCGTTTTGTTCTTCAGCGTGGAGCCCTTTGCCGCATTCACCACGTCATTATAATTCGACACATAATTTTTCACCGCGGCGGCCGTCTTGTCAGCCGCACTCACGCCGTTCGTGTCCGTATACGTCTTTTCGTTTCGCAGCGCCGAAACAGAGGTATTCAGGCTCGAAAGGCCCGTTGTCAGCTTGGTATTTGCCTCCTGCGCTTCTTTGGAAATCTTCGGATTCTTCTTCTCCTCCAGAATCCGATCCACAACATCGCTGGAATTGCTCTTCTTTCCGGCTGACGCCGTGCCTGAATTCTGTCCGCCGCCATAATAAGCCTTCATGAGCTTACCGTAGCTGCCATTCTTAATGCTGGCATAGTCGGAAAGGAAATTCAGATTCCCCATTCCGCCGCTTCCGGATGATAAGCCCTGAAACAGATAAGAATAATCCTGCTTCATACCTACATTAATTTTGATACCCATTGTTATCACTCCTTTGAGCAAAGATTTGGACTTCCATGTCCTTACATTTGATCTGTGTAATATCCCACTTCAAAATTTCTATAATTATAATCAGTGTAACATCCCTGTTTCAGGATTGCAAGATGCCATGACAAAAAATCAAAACTCTGGTAATGAAAAGTGATGTCCCTGTAATCAAATACCCTGCGGCAGTCGCCAAATGTCTGCAAGCAGCCACTTGGCTCGTTGCTCGCAGGAATAAAATGCAGAAAAACAAACTGTCCGTAAAGCGTACCAAAGCTTATGACTGTGATACAGCCTGATTCTCCTGTCCGGCTTCCAGCCAGGAATACAGATTGTCAAATGCAATCTCGGCTCTCTGCTCAAGGGATTCAACCGAGGCAAAAGCTATGTGAGGCGTCACAATCGTATTGGGACTGTGCAAAAGCGGGTGATCAGATAACAGCGGCGGCTCGTTTTCAAAAACATCACAGGCCGCACCTGCAATTTCTCCTTTCTCCAGAGCCTGCGCAAGCGCCCGGGAATCCACTACCGCTCCTCTTGCCGTATTAATCAATATTGCCTGTTTCTTTAAGAGCTTAAGCTCTTCCCTTCCAATCATCCCATTTGTTTCCGCTGTCAACGGGCAATGTACCGATATAATGTCCGAACGTCCCAAAAGTTCTTCCATAGCAACCTGTTCCATTCCGATATCCTCAGGAATCCTGCTGCGGTTGTAAGCGATTACCGTGCATCCAAAGGCTCTGCACAGCTCTGCCGTCCTTCTTCCAATCGCACCTGCCCCGATAATTCCCACCGTTTTTCCATACAGCAAATGTCCGATCAAACCGTCCTTGGTGCCGCCTTTCCTGCAGCGGAGCTGCGTCTGATCCACTTTCCGAAGAAGCTGTATCATAAAACTTACGCACAGCTCCGCCACGGCTTCGGTAGCATAGCCGGACGCATTGACGACCGTAATTCCCTTCTTTTGCGCCTCTTCCACCGGGATATGATCTACTCCTGTAAAGGCAACGTCTATCAGTTTCAGCGCTTTTGCTTCCCTGATTACAGAGACATCCAGAGGCATGTTGGCCAGCATAATGACATCCGCATCCCGGCTGTTCACCAGCTGCGCCTGCGGCGCAGGATCTTTTTCACAGGTAAAAAAGGAATGCCCCATTTCTTTCAATTTGGCGGCATGCCTCTCTATAACTTCGTCCGAAACGCCCAGTCCCTCTAACAATACAATCTTCATAAGAATCATCCTTTCCCTTATTCCGTAATTGCGCTCATTCCCTCCGGCAGGAAAGTAACGCTCGCTTTCCTGCCGGCGATTTCTTCGGCTTTCGCCAGGGCATCTTCCATGTCCTGCGCATATATCATATGCATCTCTTCCACCAGTTTTCTGTCACAGTCACTGATCAGAATCACTTTGTTCCTTGTCAGGATTCCGGCCAGAATCTGCGCCTGCCACTGATCAGCCTGCGTCTTATGCCGCTCTGTCTTAAAGATTCTTCTCAGCACTTCCTCCGGCGAGTCTGCGCTTCGGAATATTTCACGGAAGGCCTCCCCGCCGCAGCCGTCGTTACAGGCGGCCGCCATCACGATGACCCCTTTTTCCTTCACGCAGGGCACTGCCGCAGCCATCCCCTTTACGCTCTGATAAATATTCTGATCTAACGGATACCCGTTATTCGAGACCACCACAATATCACCGGGAATCCTCCTCTGTCTGCAGAGCCTGTCCAGAAACTGTACGCCTGCCTGATGTGCGCCTTCCATATCCCCGGCAAACGCCCCGATTACCCTATGCGACGAATTGATCACCACATTCACGATGTATGCAAGCTTCGCCATTCTGGCCGCACAGACCATCTCTTCATGAATCGGGTTTTCATGCAATACGCCGTAGCGGGCGTTCCTGTGTGCAATGAATTGCGCACAATGGTTCTCGTAGATCGTTCTTCTTCCGGCCACACCGGGCAGAACGCTTTTTCGTCCTCCGGAATACCCTGCGAAAAAATGAGGCTCGATAAACCCTTCCGCCACAAGCAGGTCTGCCTCTGCAGCCATCGAATTCATCCACATTTCGTTACCCGACGGCAGTACGCCCAGACACGTCAGCGGACCATCGCAGTCATGAATAACGATTCTTTCTCTGTCGACAATCCCTCTCCCGAATTTATGAATCAATTCTTCTCTGCTGCTGCCTCTGTGACAGCCTGTTGCAATCAGGATCGTAACCTCCGCCCCCGGATTTCCCGTTCGGATCTCCTCAAGCATAAGCGGAAGGATCTGCCGGCTGGGAACCGGCCTGGTATGGTCGCTGGCAAGAATCACCACCTTCTTCTTCCCAACCGCCATTTCCCGCAGCGTGACACACCCCCCGGGACTTCGCATTGCCCTGCGGATCAGTTCTTCCTCCCCCGCCTCTGGAACATATTCATCCAACCCGCTATGGATCACTCCGGCAACCCGTTCCTCTTTCACGTCTGCCGTTATCGTACCTTTTCCATATGGTATCTCAATTTTCATATGTATGCCCTTTTCACTTTATATATCCTCCCGTCTGCAGATCCGTCTTTCTCCCCGCCCGGCTCATGACCGTCTCTGTCCGCACGGAATAATCGCTCTTTTCCCAGTTCTCCAGATCCAGCAGTCCCAGCCCCATCCCATATCCCGGCTCAGAGCCGCATACATTAAGCATAAAGGCCAGCCACTTGCCATCAGGACTCACATTGGAATTCGTCGCCCGCCAGGGCGCTTTCCAGAGCATCCTGGTCATTCTGGTTCTCTCCATAGAACCATCCAGCTTCAGCTTCCACAGGTCGATGGTGTGAGACAGCGGCCCGCCGTCACAGGAGGATTCCAGGCAAATATAGTCCTCACCCGGAAAAATCCCCTCACATTCATTGTGAATGTGAGGCTCCGTGATATAGAGTCTCACCTCTCCGCTTTCCACCGAGACGCCCTTCACCGTACAATAATAATCCTTTTTATTTCCATCTGCCGGATTATAATATTCCGCCATGATAACTTCCGTGTCATTCTTTCTAAAATCCTGCGGTTCCGGATCGTATCCATGCGCACGGTAGATAATTTTGTCCTTTCCCAGCCTCGGTCCGTCTTCCCCGTATTCGATGTCCGTTACATGCACCTCAAAATCCTCAGGACTTCCAATCCCCTCTTCATGGTTTCCATTCATGGAATAGGTAATCCGGTTGGCGATCCTTGACACGCCGCAGCCTTCAAAAATGCGGCGGCCTAAAGGACGGGGCGGATATTTGGCATCTTTATCCATAATCCACAATTCCGATTCCACCCTCCTGCTGATATAACGGTCTTTGAATTTGCGCGGTCCAATCAGAATGTAGTCTCCGTTTGGCAGGAAAAGAACACGCAGAAAGGAATGGTGTTCCCCCAGGCCCGCGGTCAGATTCTTCACCTTTCCTGATTTCAGATCAATCTCGCACACATCCCCGTAATTGCTTTCAATAAACGCAATTCGTTTTCCGTCCGGAGACCAGTAGGGCCTCTCCCCATAATCCAGTAGCTTGTAATGAAATGGCGGCGGATTATCCAGCGGAAACTCCATTGCAGCCTTTCTATTTGTCTCACTCTTCATAAATCCCTTTTCCTCCTTTGATATCGGATTCTCGTCTCCCGTGTGGCATAATGAGCCTTCGCATGGATGACGCCCCTCTCATGAATGCCCGAAATACGAACTCTCTTCACCCTTCCGGGAAGCAGGTCAAAATAATTATCCTCAAACTCCCATCCAAAAAAGTCTCCCTCCTCCTCTCCAAGTAATTCCACGCTTCTCGCAAACCGATCGGTTTCCACCAGCAGAGTCTCCCCTTCCCAGGAAAGCGTTAATTTGCAGTCCGGAAATTCCATATGCCGCTCTATGTCTGCATAATCCATGATCTCTGTAAGAACCTTTCCCTTCTCGTCAACAGCCTGCGCATACAGCACATGCTCGTTCATCAAAAACTGTCCGAACCGGTTCAGATCCGTAAGAAACACGCATTGGTCCGGTTTCACCTCAAAAGGGATAACAAAACTGTCCGTATCCGTGTTTTTCTTCATATGAAACAGCCTGATGCGGATCATTCCTCCGCTTTCTTCTATTGTATCATTTACCGCCCATAATCCGATATAGTCGTCAACCGAAAAAAATAACTGAAAGGGCTGATAGGCGCGCTTTATCGCATAATAGGGAATATATGGCTCCATATAATAATCCAGAAGCCCCGAGTAGATATGGGGTGCGCTGGTATTCATTTTCCACCACAGATGGCCGCGGCATCTGCGAAAGTCCTGTTCCCTCTCCTCGAAGCTTCTGCCCCGCCGATATCTGCCCACACATTCCGTAATATATTTGCCCACGGAACCTCCAAAGCGATAAATCATGGATTCCGCATCATCCGCATCATAGAACCGCTCCACCGGCGCTATCTTTTTCCAGCTCTCTGCGGAAGTCCAGGGTCTCCAGGACTTGGGCCAGGGAAAAATATTTCCCGCCGTCATCTGTCCCCTCTCTCCCTCCGGCCACAGCGCTTTCTTCCCCATCATACGCACCATGGAATGATATACCGGAGGATAGGCCCGCATGTTTTCCGACAAAAACACAGGATATCTCCCACCGGGCACAAACCAGGTGCTTGTGTAACTATGCGTGTCGCCTTCCAGAGGATCATTGGCATAACCGCCTCCGCTCGGGGAGGATACATGATAATATCTTTCCGGATCCAGCAGGGCACAGATCCTCCTGTAATCCTCCTCATAGAGAACCGTCCCCGTACACTCCCTGCCCGGGTTGGAAAAGTCCCTGCACATCATACTCTCGTTACTCCCGCACCACAGCAAAACAGATGGATGATGCCTTAGCCTTTTCACTTGATATTCCGCTTCTCTTCTGCACAGACTGCGGAACGCTTCCTCCCCCGGATACATGAAATAGTCATGAAAGAAGCCCTGCCAAAGCAGGATCCCCGCCTCATCACACATATCATAGAACCGATCCGGCAGGCGGTCTCCGCCTCCCCAGATACGCAGACAGTTCATATTGGCTTCCAGAGCCATTTTGACAATTTTTTTCGCACGCTCTTCCTGATAGCATCCCGTCTTATTATCCAGAGGCGCCACATTGGCCCCCCACAGGCGAAGAGGCATCCCGTTTATCTGAAAATGAAAATCGCCCAGCCTTTCTATCCTGCGAAAGCCAACTCTCCTGCTGATACGGCCTGCTTCCCTTCCATTCACCATCAGAATCACGGATAACCTGTACAGAAATGGCTCTCCCTTATGTACCACATTCCACAATCTGGGAGATTCCACCCGAAAACACATATCCGTCCTGCCTTCTTTCGACAGCTCCTCCCATTTTGCTATCCGTTTTTCCCCGTCCTCCAGCTCGCAAATCCACAGTGTTTCTTCTTTCCTTTTCGGTTTCCGATAACAGTCAGCCTCCACAAAGACCCATCCTGAGCAGGTATCCGAAACTCCGCCTTTTTTCCATTCCAGCCCGGTCTGAATACTTATGCTTCTGATTCCCTGCTCTCCATACTCCAGACAGATCTCATCATATACCCCCATCCTTGTCAGATAGGGACCATATCCCAGATAATCGTCATATCCGCGGAAAAAACCTCGAAACAAAGCCCATTTTGGCATTTCCCTGCCGCGGTATCGCTGTGGCATGTCCATCTTCTCCAATTTTTGCCGTGAAGAATGAATATGAAGAATCAGCCAATTTTCTTCCCGGCATCTTCCGGAAAGCCCGGCTTCCAATGGCAGATATACATCCTCCCCCTCCGCCGTTTTCTCACCATTCCAGTAAATGTCGGCAAATGTATCCACACCGCCAACCCGCAGCCCGCAGTACTGATACTTCTCCGCCTCCTCCAGGGGAACCCGAACCGGACATACATAAGCCCAGTCCCTGTCCGAAACCCACATGCATTCCTCGCCCCGCCCGCAAAGCGCCGGATCCTCAATCACCCGGTTCAGTGTCAGGATATCATGCACCTGCATAGGCATCCTCGGTATCCGACAGCCCTCTTCTCTGCCGTAACGCTCTTCAAGCTCCTTAAGCTTACCCGAATCCAGACATTCGGCCGGTTC
>Ga0137297_11187_pt1 | contig 15776 bp, 19 predicted proteins | sample RamsorincwithD2O_FD_97191 | JGI IMG/M metagenome (GOLD analysis project Ga0137297, IMG submission 97191) | Mouse cecal microbial communities from Vienna, Austria - Mucin amended with D2O | ecosystem: Host-associated > Mammals > Digestive system > Large intestine > Cecum | place: Austria: Vienna... | reverse complement strand
TCTTCCTTTTCATGTTTTTTCTCCTATTGTTTTTTACTATGTTTCTGGTGCCCTACTTCATCCCTCCGCCAGTCCTCCCTTGCAAAGAAAGGGCAGGTGCTTGCGTAATTCGTGGGAAACCCACTCTTCTCGCTTTCTTCATTGCTGCACACCCAGACCCCGCTCCTCCAGGGACGGAGGAAATGCCTGCATTTCCCGCAGCATATGCTGCTGTATTCCTCTTCCTCGTGCATGGGGTGCCCATGTCTTACGGTATTGCGGAAGCCATGGCTGGGGTTGTCCTTGCTACCGCCCTGTCCATGCTGGCTGTTATGTGCAGTATGTTTTTTCTGCCCTGCCGGCCTGTCATACTGCCAGGCCCTGCTGCCTTTTCCCGTCCGATGGCTGGCCCACTGACGATGGCCCCCTGCGTCCGGCTCCTTATGCTCCTGCCCCGGTTTCCCGGGCAGCCGGATCCGTCCACGGTTCTTCTGGATGGAAAACCGCCCATGCAGGCTTACATAGACGCCCGCCCCGGTCCCCTGCGTCTGGTTTCCCGGACCGGCGGCCCCTGCCGTCTCCATCTCTTCTGGTCCTTTTGTACCTGTAGGTTCCAAATCTCTCCCTCCTTTTTGGTCATGATATTGTTGTGGTATCTTTGCTTGTTGTTTATAAACGCCAGGCGCTGCGGCTGGAATGCCGTATGCCTTGGCGGCATCTGTCTTGTCTTTCCTGACTCCAGATGCCTTATCATGCTTCAAGGTAAGTATGGGTACACGGAAGACATGCACAGGGTCCGTTTTTGTTTCTGCCGCATGCCTTGTCATTGCTCCCGTTATATGCCCAGGCTGTGGAACACTCCTTTATCCGGTTCGGCCAGAATGTCGATTGCGGAAAGGAAGAACCGTTCCGATGCTGGCAGCGTCCCGTCCGACAGGTGGAGCGCATGCAGGTCCATAGCCTCCTCAACGATCTTCCGCACCGTCCTGGCATTCCCGAAATACGGCAGTTTCTTTTCCGCGGCGATCCGTATGGAGAACTGCTCCATGGCCTCCGCGGACAGGCAGACGCCCCTCCCGCCCGCCATGAGTCGGAAGATCTCGCACAGTTCCTGATCCGTGTAGTCCGGGAATTCGATGCAGTCCCGGAAACGGGACGCAAAGCCAGAGTTGGAAGAAACGAGTTTTTGCATCTCATCCGTATACCCGGCCAGAATGATGACTACCTTTCCCCGGTCATCCTCCATCCGCTTCATCAGCGTGGCAGTTGCCGCCTCCCCTGCCACATCCATCGCAAGCGTATAGGCTTCGTCAATGAAAAGGACACCACCGGCAGCTTCCCGCAGCACCAGTTTCGTCTTTGCCGCCGTATCCGCCGCAGTTGCCGCTTTCAGGAAATTTCCATCCGTCTCCAGGCATTTGTTTTCCCTGATGAATCCGTACTGGTAGAGGAAACCAGCCATGATCCTGGCTACCGTCGTCTTCCCAGTCCCTGGGGAGCCGATGAAGATCATATGCCTCGCTTCAGGTTCTTCTGCATTCCCCTTCCCTTTTTTCTTCCCGTTTTTCTGTTTCAGGTTTTCCCGGTTATACTTCATCCGCGCAGCCATGGCCCGCATCTTTTCCTTGGCTGCCGTCATCCCGACCAGGCACCCCATGTCCTTTTCCGGGTCTGCGGAGCCGGGTTTTGTCATCCGCCTCAGGGCCGTACTGCTCACGATCCGCTCCATTGCAACCAGTTTCTGCTTATCGATCTCAATCCGTTCCCGTTTCGACATGGCAGAGTAATCTTCCATGCCCCTGCGCCACCCGGAACTGTCATATTCCAGGTCCTGCTTATTTCTGTTATAGGCTTTCTCCAGCTTCCGGTTTGCCATGAACAGGAGGAATCCCGGGATAAATGTGGCATAAGCAGACGGGGGGATGTCCGGGTACCGGTAGACAGCGATCATGCTCCCTGCGATCATCAGGAGCGGGGAAGCCGTGAACAGGATAAGGTAAAGGATGTTTTTGATCCGCTTCATACTGTGCCCCCTTTCAATGCCTTGAGCAGAAGCTCATAGGTGTCATTGATCTTCTGTGCATAAGCCGGATCCGAGGCGTGTTTGTTGTCCGGGTGGAATCCGCGCATGAGTGCCGCCCACTGCCGCCTTAATTCCGCCTCCGTATAGTCCTCGCCGAGCATGAACAGGATCCTTGCGTCCCGGATGCCCTCTTCTTCCCTGCGGGCGGCCCGGACCTGCTGGTATGCCTGGTATTCCTGCTCCCTCCGCATCTGTTCCCATTTGGTGCGTTCTTCCTCCTGCCTGAGCCTTTCCGCTTCCTGCATCCGCCTCCATGCCGTTTCTGCCGCCTGGCGGTAACAGCTGCGGAAGGCGGACAGGTCATCCGGTTCCTGCCATGCCGCCCCGCCATCCCCATCGGGGATCAGGAGACAGGAGACGCTCTTCCTGACCGTCTCCCGGATATGGACGTTGTAGCGCTCCATGTACCCGGCAAACAGGACGCGGCACACCGCCGTCCGCTGGCCCGTGGAGACCGGGGATATAGAAAAGGAAGCCCCCGTGACGGCAAGGCACGGATAGACGCCGGGCGACGGTGCCTTCAGCTTCCCGTCCTTCCTGATGGAGGTAGCGTCGCAGACCGTGAAAAGCCCGTTCCTTTCATCCAGGAACATCCGCCCATACTGCGTCGTGGCTGCGAACGCCGGGGACAGGACTTTCATGGATTCCTTCCCATACGCCGCCCCGTTCCTTGCGTCTTCCGCTGCCGCATACTGTTCTTCCAAAAATGATGCAGGGATAACTGCCCGGCATGACCTGCAGATACGGGAGCCGTCCGGCAGCCTGTATGCGCCGATCAGTCCGGCTTCCCCATTGCAGACAACACAGGCAGGATGCCCGGTTCCCCGCCTCATAACGGTTCGACCGTCCAGACGCTGGGACGGACCTCCCTGCAGTCGCACTGGCGGATCTCGGGCCGGAGTTCCAGTCCGCCATGCACTCCCGTTTCCATGTGTGGGCGTTCGAATATGCCGGTCGTCAGGGGCAGGAGCCCATTCCCAGATCCTGCCGCAGTCAGCCGCTCGATCATGAGCGCCGCCCCGTTCCTTACCGTTTCGTCCGGGAAGCGCCGGACCACCTGGTACAAGGAGGATGCCTTTGCGCCCGGATTTTCTTTGATGAAACCCTGGAACCCGTCGTCAAAGGACAGGATACCCAAGTCCACGATATACGCTGCCAGGAGCGTTTCTTCATATAAGCGCGACCCCGTTCTTACATGGGGCGCTTCCTCCACGTAGGAGCCAAGCATCTCGTGCAGGTAGGATGCCATCCAGAGGCAGTTTGTTTCGATCATATAAAAACCTCGCTTTCTACAAAAGGCGTTAAAGCCGTGGAAATGCCGCAAAAAACTAACCACTGAGAGTATGGCAGATATCTGCGGTTTTCTGCAGGGGAATGGAATGATACCACCACGTAGTTTCCGCAGGGAATTTTTCGGCCCATCCTGTGGCATTGCGGCAGATCTGCTGCTTCCTGGATATACAAAAGACAAGAAAACCTCCCGCATCCGTGCGGCTGGTTTTCTTGTCTTCTGGCATTATCCCCTGTACTGCCGCCTTGCCCCGGGCTTCTGGCTCCCGGATGCCTTCGACTCTCCGTCTTTCTCTGGATTCTCCGCTTTCTTGTTCTTTTTGTGCGGCTTTTTGAGCCCAAGGCTGATGAGCAGGGCCTCGTTGATCCCCTCCATCTCCTGGTCTGTCACAGTCCCTATGTACCCGCCAAGACGGTCCTTGCAGACCGTCTGGATCTGCTCGCATAATGCGGTGGATGGGTATTTGACGGAATTGATCGGGACATGCGTTGGCAGGTCAGTCTTTTTCTGCGTTGTCAGGTAGACAACCTCCATGACCGTGGAGTAGTCATTGCCGATATCGTTGCTGACAATGACCGCAGGCCTTCCTCCCGCCTGTTCGCTCCCCGTCACCTGGGACTGTCTGACGCGGTAGACCTGCCCCCTGCGGTAAACGGGTTCCCCAGACTTCCCAAAGATCTCCTTGCAGGCTTTCCCAAATGGATACGTCAACATATGCTTTTCTCCTCCTACTTCCTTTCTTCTTTTTTCTGGCTGGAACACCATGCGGCAAGCATGATGAGGTATGGCTGCGTGATCGGCACGGAAATGTTCACGAAGGATACGGCCGTATAGGTAATGGCCGCTATCGCTGCCGTTTTCCTTACCGCATCCCCATGTATCCCCTTCCATAAGCAGGAGGCAAGGAACGCATAATAGCAGGCTGCCCCCAGGATTCCCGTGCAGAACAGGTACTGGATGGATTCATTGTGCGGTGAATCGAACACCTGCCCGCATCCCTGGACCATCTCCTGGTAATGCTCCTGCTTCATAATGATCCCGAATGTTTCCGGGCCAGACCCGATCAGTTTTTTAATGAATGGGAATTCACCATAGGACTCGTGCGCCAGCCTCCAGCACAAGCCTCGGTATGTACCCCAGTCATCGTTGAACTCCAGATATGCCCTGGCTGCCCCATACCGCCCAGTATCCGGGAAGATATTTGCGTCAAGGCATACCATGATGAAAAAAATCCCGGATACGGCAAGCAGCGCCGGCCATACCCGCTGGAACCTGCATAGCGGCTTATCTTCCCTGGACAGGCAGAGGGCGGCTGCCGCTGCGGCAGCGGATGGGATAAAGAAGAACATTCCGCCCCGGATACCGGCTTTTAATAGGATGCCATCCGGGATCTCCATATAGGGGTTGCCTGTGTGTGTGGACAGCAAGGCCGCTGCCGGGAACGCCGCAAGGAAAACGGCGAGCAGTCCTAGGTACCGTGATGCCTGCCTGGTGTCCTGGATACGGGCCGGCAAAAACAGAAAAAATGCGGCAATGCCGATCACGGCGTTATCGGAACGCCCGGTAGCCAGGGCAACGGAAAACAGGAAAAACACAGCCAGCAGGACGGCGCTTTCCTGCTTCGCCCCTTTTCCCCACATATCCCGGAAGACAGCGTAAGCGCCGGACAGGCTGAAGCCTATGATAAGGAACGCCGTGTATGTATTGATGTTCCCAATGGATGATGTGAACATATGCTTCTGTGACTCCTTGACGTCTGCCAGCCACCAGGAAAGCCCCGGCCCCATGTAGTCACATATGCCCCACAGTGCAGCTATTGCGCCGGAAGCCAGAAAAAGCCATATGTGCCGTTTCCCCGGGCAGAAGGAGCGGGAGATACAGAAAAAAGCGGTGCCGTAAGCCAGCCACATAAAAAGCCCCTGCAGCCTCCCGGCCTCCCCGGTCCACGCTTCTGCCCGGTGATCCGACAAGAGCGTGGATGCGGCGCTGACAAGGAGGAACGCCGCCAGGAACGCATATTCCGGGGGGATCCGCCGGATCCATCCCCGGATGCCGTCCCGGCGGGCACCTTTCCTGATGCGGATCCTGTGCGGCACTTCCTCCGCCAGCAGGGCGGCCACCATCACCCAAGTCGTTACCTGGAAGAACCCCGCCCTGTCTGACAGGAGCGAAAAATAATGATCCGTGTTATAAAAAGGGAATACGGCCAGAAGCAGCACAGTATAAGCTTCCAGGATATGCCCCCGGGCCGCACGGCGGTATTCCTGCTTCTTTTGCGTTTCTTCTCGCATGATCCTTCCTCCCATTTTTTGCTGCACCCGCATCAGGTATGGTGCAGTCTGCTGTATTTCCGGTCTAATCCCGGTCCTACAGGGTTGCATATATGCCCCTACGTGCGTTCCATATCAGGTCGATCAGGTTCCCGCATTTAATGCAGTTTATTTCAATCATCTTGTCATCCGCATTTGTCCGGTATCTCCAGGTTTTCCCGCACTTGCAGGACGCACTTGCGTGAACCAGGTTCTGGATGGGCGTCTTTCCGCCACAGTCACAGATATACGTATGGATCGGAGTTCTGGCACAGAAACCCTTCAGTTTCCCGCAGTGCTGGCACTTGATGAGCAGGAAGCCCTTATGCCCCCGTTTTCTCTCCTCTGGTGCTGCCCATGGGCCATACGGTGCCAGTTCCTGGGTTTCCCCGGACGGATCCAGCGGCACCTCCCCCTGATCTTCCTGTCCCTGCATCCCGTCTGGTTCTCCGCCAAAATCTGCCGTTCCCTCCCAGCTCATAGGATCTTCGGGCATTTCCGGCCCTTCCGCGGTTTCAGGGAACCTGGTGCTGTCTGTTCCCTCCTCTGTAGTCCCGGACATCCCGTCTTCTGCGTATCCTTCCTCCTCCGTATATCCTCCATCTTCCTCTTCCGGCTGCACCTCCAGTCCGGGTTCCTCCCCTTCCTGGTACTGCTGGTTCCCGGCCGCATACTGAAAAGCGGTCCACACCAGTGATTCGATATCTTCCTGGCTGAGTTCGAAAGCCATCTTGCTGTTCTGAGTTTTGATCGTGAGCTTCATTATAATTACGCAGGAGGTCCTGGCCTGCATGGATGCCCTGATGTCCGGGCGGGGCATGCCGCCAGGGGTTCGCTTCCACTATGCAGAGGCTCCACAAGTCCTGCATGTCCTCCCGCTCCTCCTTCCTGTCTATATTTCTGCTCCCTGCGCCATCACTCATGGTACAAGTTCCGGGATGCTATTAAGCTTGCTTCCCGCCATCCGGCCCTATGTCCGCCGCCTCTTTGACGGAAGCTGCCAGCCCTGCCAGGGACTGGATCTCTGACGGTATGATGATCTTGGTGGCCTTCCCGTCTGCAGCGGCAATGAATGCCTCCAGGCTCTTCAGGCGCAGGACTGCCTCATCGATACCGGCGTCTTTAAGGAACCGGAGTCCGTCTGCATTAGCCTGCTGTACCTTTAAGATCGCCTCAGCCTCGCCTTCTGCTTCCCGGATCCTCTTTTCCTTCTCCGCTTCCGCATGGAGGATAGCCGCCTGCTTCTCCGCTTCAGCGTCAAGGATCGCCGATTCCTTCTTACCTTCCGCCACAAGGATGGTAGATTTTTTCTCGCCTTCTGCACGGAGGATCGCTTCCCTCCGCTCCCGCTCCGCCTTCATCTGCTTCTCCATGGCGTCCTGGATGGCGGCAGGCGGGATGATGTTTTTGAGTTCTACACGGTTGACCTTGATGCCCCACGGATCCGTGGCTTCGTCTAAGGACGCACGCATCTTGGCGTTGATCGTTTCCCTGGATGTCAGGGTCTGGTCCAGTTCCAACTCTCCGATGATGTTCCGGAGTGTCGTGGCCGTCAGGTTCTCGATCGCCATCAGCGGGTTCTCTACGCCGTAGGCGAACAACTTCGGGTCGGTGATCTGGAAGAATACCACAGTGTCGATCCGCATGGTCACGTTATCCTTGGTGATCACGGGCTGCGGGGCGAAATCCGCTACCTGTTCCTTTAAGTTGACCTTCCGCGCCACGCGGTCGATGAACGGGACAGCGAAATGGACGCCGACGTTCCAGGTATCCAGGTATGCGCCCATGCGCTCCACCACGAGGGAACGTGCCTGTGGGACGACCCGGATGCAGGATGAAAGGATCGTCAGCAGGAATATAATCAAAAGCACGATAAATAAAAATGAGAACATGATACATATAGCGGCAAAGGGCCAGCCTGTCCGGCATGGCGTGCCGCATCCTCCTTTCAGGATGAAAATGATAAGTTGACAGTTTCTGGCATGGCACGCCTGTACTTTTTTGGCCTTTGGTACAGTATGGCTCATGCATTCCGCTTATGGTTTTTGCGCATACTTTTTTTTCATGCGGATTCTTTGGCATGTCCCGGGACGGGTGGGTCGTCGGTCGGCTTCGTGACGATCAGCTTGACGCCCTGAATGTCCACGATCCTTGCTGACATCCCCACAGGGAACACGCACCCGGGATCCCTGGCACGCACTGTCCACTCCATCCCCTCGACCATGCCCTTCCCAGTCCACCTGGCATTGTCTACGTCTTCCGTGATCCGCACAAGTTTCCCCACCAGGCTCCCTGCGTTCGTCTTCTGGGTCCCCCTGTTGACAAACTTCCTTGCGAACGGGCGCACGCATGCGAGCAGCAGGGCGGAAATGACCGTGAAGATGATGAGCTGCAGCCGGAAGCCCCCTCCGCAGACAGCTGCGAAGAATGCCGCAAGGGCTCCTCCGGCGAACCAGACCGCCGTCAGGGCCAGTGATGCGGCTTCCATGACGACAAACACCAGAAACGCCACAAACCAAAACAAGAACGGCATATGCAAACCTCCTTTTCCTCATGATGGTTAAAGTATGGGGAATGTGGGGCGCTCTTCGTGTATATTCTGCGGATAGCTATTCCATGCTTCGAGCCTGCCGGATGAAATTTATGCCCCATGATAGGGCTAAAAAGATTATGTGCAGGAAAAACGGTATCCGCAAAAAAAGCCCGGCAGGATCTCTCCCGCCAGGCTCTGTAAGGGTCTTTGTTTAATGTCGATCAGTACTGTGTCCGTTTTGTCCCAGCTTATTTTTCCATGTCTTCCTCCCTTAATCGTTTTCACCATAAGACGGGTTTTCCGCCCCACAGTGCGGGCAGTGGCTGACGCCATAGCACCAGTACCATTTGCCGCATTCGCACATACAGAGTTCGTCATCGCCCTGCTCATCCAGGTAACTTTCCGGGTGCTGCCAGTCAACTGTGTCAAAGACCTGGTCAGCGATCTCCGGTTGGTCGTTACACATCCTTAAGATATCCTCGCCCGTATAGGCGGTGTCCGATGTTTCTGGCACGTAGCATACCGCCTTCTTGTCATGGGCGTACGCCTCCGGGTCCTTGAACACCCATCCCTGCCGGAACCATCCCCGGCTGAGTTTCACGATGTCTCCTTCCTCATCGACCTCGCACTCGCCGATGATTTGGTATCCTTCTGTTTTTCCTGTCTGCTCTGACATCTTTTCTCCCTCTTTTCTTATTTTTTGTCCAGGATAAATCCTTAACGGCAGACATCTGCCGCTCAATCGTAGTACACCTCCAGGATCAGGAAGTCCTCCGGGTGCTCCGCCGCCTGCCCCATTAACTCGCTGCTGGCGTATGGATGGATGTCATACTCGCCGTCAAAGACCAGGTAGTCCTGCCCGTAAGTAAAGACGCCATCCACGCAGTCAAGCGCCTTGCGCAGTTCGTAAACAGACGCGGGGTATTTGAACGCAGCTTCGCAGATGCGCCCGTCCCCGTCCATATTGGCCTCGAACATCTCCGATACGGACTTAAAGCCTTGCTGCGCGGCCAGTTTCTCGAACTCGCCAAGCAGGTAGATGCACCGCATGGAGTTCCGGCGGTTCCAGGAAAGGATCTCAGCCCGGATCTCGTCCGGCTTGGCCGCTCCAAACCCATAGCCATCCGACTCTTCCGCTTCCTCAAAGTCCATATAGGAATCTTTGAAATAACTGACAGTCCCGTACAGCTGTCCGTCATTGTCCGCTTCGCTGATGACCTTCCTGCAGGCGTTGTTATACACTTCCTCAAGCTTGCCGGCGTACGCCTCCATGCCTTCCGGGCTCCGCAGGGAAAGGATCTCCTCCGGGGTGAAACGGTCTTCTAGTTCCTCTTTTACATTTACCAATACTTTTAATCCACATGCCATAATTTGTTTCCTCCTTGTCTGCTTTGTTTTTTGCATTTTTTACTGATGATCGTTGCCTTGTTTCTGTTACTTTTCTGTTTTTTTGACCTCCTTCCTCCATGCCTTTCGCCATGTTGCGCTGTAAGTATGGACACGGGCATCCTTAGTTTTAGCCTTAAAAAAAGAAGCCTTGGAATTGGCTTCTCTTTTTGGGCGATCGTCTGTGGTCAGCTGACCTGTGGCTTTCTTAGATCGCATCTATGACATCCTTCAAACCGCTGGGGCTCTGGTACCCTTTCGCATTAGGATTGGTGACGATCCGTTTCCCTTCCTCAATAGCCGCTGCTGTTGTGGCAATTGGCGTGCCCTACGGCGTTATGCCGAGGCTGCTTGCCATATATTCGAGCAGGGACTCAAAATCCGTATAGCAATACGGGTTCACCGGTTCCCCATTGTATGACGCAAAGAACACCCTTGCGTCATTTTCCGGGACGGACCGGCATTCCCCGTTCCAGTCATCCAGGATGTCCCGGAAACTTTTGGCTTTGATCAGATACAGTTTGCCATCTACATTCTCCGTCAGGATGGCTATGTTGCCCGCTAAGAATGCGGTCTGGATCGTATCGTTCATCTTTTTTCTCCCTCTTATTTTTTTGTTGATTTTTGCTTCTTACCGTTGTCGCTAAGCCGTATCCCGAACTGTTCGAACAGGGCTGCTTCTACTTCTTCCCCACAGCGTTTCCCGAGGTTCCTGATACTGTAAAGTTCCTTGCGGGAAAGCCTGGCGAGCTGTCCTACGGTCTCGATCGGCTTTGTGTACGATATATTCCCCTTCCGGTCACATACCATATGCCTAGTCACTGCGTTATAAGTCCGGGCAGAAAGCCCGAGATTGCTGAGCGGGATGGCATTCATGGCCTCTTCCAGTCTCATACCGCCTACCTGCCCTTCCGGCTCTACAGCCATGTCCTCCAGCTGCTTCACGGCTTCTGCCAATTTTTCCCTGCATTTCTGTACTGCGGCTTTCCTTTCCTCCACGATCTTTTCCATCCGGGAGAGCCGGGCCTTGTCGTATTCCACCTGGGCACCTCTGGCCTTTTCCAGGGCTTCCATATATTCGGGCCCATATATGAGCTTATAGCGGTATTTCGGGTGCCGCAGCACACGCAGCGCCTTGCTTTCGGCCTGCCTGACCCGCTCTTGAGTCTTTCTGATCCGCTCCCCGGCAGCCCGTAAGGTCAGCCCCTCCTGGTACCTTAAGCGCAGGACCTCCCGCTGCTGCTCGCTGCAGGCTTCCTCCGTACATTCCTTATAGATCTGGTCGAAGCCGTCCGGCACGTAATACTCCTGCCCGGTCAGGTCGGTTAAAAACTGGTCCTGCCAGCACATCCAGTCATCGCAGTCGATCTCCACGCTGCCGCTGCCTTTCCCGTCTTCCTGTTTGATGGAGATGTCGCTCCTTAGGAAACGCCTCAGCCAGCTTTTATCCACGTTCTCTTTTAGGCATGCTGTGGTTTCCGTTTCGCCCGCCAGGACCCGGTCCATCACGCAGGAGATCCGCTGCAGCATTACCTTCCCGTTTTTGTAAACCTCCATCCTCTTTTCCTCGTTTTTCTCTGTCATGATATTTCCCCTTTTCTAATATACCTTGATATTTGTGTCTTGCATTGAGAGTATGGGAACGGGGGCTTCCGTTTGCTGCCTGTTTTTTGATGGGAACGGCATGGTAGGGGCAAAAAATACCGTCCATGCGCCATACTGTCAGAAACTTAAGGAGGTCTTTCTTATGCGTGTTACACCAAGGTTTGTCATCTTTAAAAACGTTTTTCTTGCGGCCGGAACACTTTTCCTGCTGGTCAGCAGCACCTTCCTGGGAGTGTCCTGCGCTATGTTTGCGAATGCGTCCTATTTCTTGAAAAACGGCATCATGACGGAGGCCGTGATTGAGGATATCCGGGGCGAAGATGTATGGATCCGGTATTCCACGGACGATGGGAACTTCAGCGGCCCGCTCGGGTATTACGATTCATCCATGCGGGCGGGAGACTTCGTCCTAATCTATTATGACTCAGAGAACCCGGGACGGATCCATGCCGCAGGATCAGGCGCACTCAGCGTGATATTCCTGGCTGTCGGCCTGCTCTTGTTCATCTGCGGCGGTACCATGGTTGGGCATGAATGCATGAGGCAGAGGCGTATGTTCTGGTTCCTGGAACACGGAACCCCGGTCCAAGCGGATATCACGAGAGTAGAAATAGACCGGAAGATATCCAGCAATTACCGTCATCCCTATATGCTGGTCTGCCAGCGCAGGATGCCGGATGGTTCTATGAAGCTGTTTTACAGCGATCATATCTGGTATGACCCGACAAGCGCCCTCACATCCAACAGCGTGACAGTGTTCCTGGACCCAAGGAATGACAGCAGGTATTATGTAGACCTCTCTTCTGTCCTGCCTGAATCAGACGGGGAAAACTCAGGGAATGATGGAATCGGGGCAGACATCTGACCAATCCTGATCCATATACCCAGGGAGAAAAATATAAAACATCTATAAACAGACAGAGTGGCCGCACCGGGGATATTTCCTCTAGCGCAGCCACCCTGCCTATTTTTTCATATTATTTTGGTAGTTCACATCATAGGACATCTCATCATACACTTTTTTAGAAACTGCTTTTTCCCATAACTGCAAATGCCTATATTATTGTCGTGATAAGTATGGAAACGGCTCCCGTCCCGAAAACGCAAAAAAACAGCCAATTTTCCTGGCTGTTTTTCTTCGCTGCATATGGGCGGACACCCTATATGTCTTATTTTATCTTGTCATATCCAACATAAGTCACGCGCCCGTCTTTGTCAGTACAGAAGTACAGGTCGTCACTCTTTAAGTTTTTCTTGTTCTTCTGGACAGATCCGCTCCTATTGACCAAGACGCAGCTTCCATCAGCGCGGATAGCGTTACCATAAAGCAGGCCGTCGATCCGGTCGCCCAGTTCATATCCTACGGTACCTGCCTTTACCGGAACAGCGGCATAATTCCCCTCATCCTGGTCTGCGCAGAGCACCATGCCAGACACGGTGAACTTCCCAATCTTGGATACATAGCCGGTCGTCCCGATGCCAGAACTGTTGAACCAGAACTGCCTGTTCCCGTCATCGATCGTAATGTTCTGGTATCCAGTCCGGACGGCCCCGTCTGCCTCGGAGTCGGAACAGAAATACAAGATCTGGAAACGGTTGTCGTACAGCTTTGCCTCTGAGATCTCATCCGCATTCCCGACAGACTGGACATTATGCCGGCCAGCGTCCGCTGTTACAAACCCCGTCAGCATCCTGCCAAACTTATCCAGCGCATAACGTTTATTGTTGATCTTCTTGATCTCATCGGTATACACCTTGCCTGAGCCGTTGGTGTACCACCAGCTGTACTCGTCATCATCATAATCTTCCTTGATATAATCCTCATCCGGGACCGCCCACACCCAGGAGTTCTTCTCGGCGGAACCGTCATTGCGGATATACTTCACGCTGCTGTCCGGGGTGATGGCCTGTGTTGCATTGGAACTGGTCGCCGCAGCCCATCCGGTCAGCATATGGCCGTCCTCTGTATCAAAGGTGTACTGTTGACCGTCCAGGGTCTTTTTGGCGGACCTGTTTTTCTTCCCGTTAGTGCCGAAATAGAACCAGTAGGTGCAGTCATCGTCATCATCCACGACATCCAGCTGCCTCCAGCCCACGGCTGCTGCGCCATCCTCCGGGCCACCGAAGTAATAGTCAGCCTCGGCCCACGCATTTTCATCATCCTCATCCATCAGTTCCGGGCTGTCCGCCTTGACCCAGCCGTAGAGCATCCTTCCCTCGCCGTCAAAAGCGTACCGCTTGTCATTGATCTCGACGGTCGATACGTTTCCGGACGAGGATGCCTTCCTGGCCTTTCCGTTGGGGCCGAAGTAATACCAGCGGACTTCCCCGTCCTCGTTCATGGTCTGGCGCCATTCATTCATGATGCGGGCACCCCCGCCGTTCACGAAGTAATAGTCATCATCCGTTTCGATCAGGGAATTGACGGCCATCACCCCGTTCTCGTCAAGGTAAAACCAGTCATTCCCGCTCTGCTTCCACTCATCCATGGCAAGTGTGCCGTCTGAATAACGAAACCTCCATGTCCCGTTCTGCTGGATCCATTCCCCTCTCGCAGCCAGCGCCGTCATCGGCAGGGCGGCTGCGAACAACAAGGCAGCGAGGCTGCCAGTCATAAGTTTCCTTTTCATGCACAAACACATCCTTTCTTATATTGGCGATATTTACTTACATAAGCAGTATGGGGCAACGGTGCATTTTTTGTGACAGTTTTTATGGCCTTTTTGGGCCATTTTCCATTTTTGTAACAAAATCTTAAGAAACACACACACGGAAAAACTAGGTGTTTTTTTGTGGAGATTGTGCATATGCATCCTTTGCATCTGCGATGCCGCATCAGTCGCACCGGAACGTGACCTCATGCCCCGGGTTTTCCCTGACCAGCAAATCCTTCATATCATCAACCATCATGTGGTTGTCCAACGCAGCCTGGACGACATCGACAAGCTTCCTGCCGTCCAAATACGCCCAGATTGTTTTAGGGTTCTTCTTTCTCATAGCGCCATCCCCTATCTTTTTCCTTTCTCTATCATCCCTGACATTCTCGATGCGGCAGTATCTCCTGGCATCTGCCATGCACTCGGCCTTGGTCCAGCCGAAAGATACAAAATTCCCGTAGCTATTTTTCGCCACCCATTCCCACAAATTGCCGTACACATCTGCCCGTTCATTAAGCGGGAATAGCTGCAGACTTTCTCAAATGTCAGGTCTTTAATAGATACCTTCTTTTTCTTATGATGATTGTTTCTCATCGTTTTCCTCCTCTGGGGCATCCCCGAGCAGTTTCCTTAATTCTTCCCTGCAGTCCTTGCAGAGGTAGAGTATGGATACATGGGAAGTGGTCTTGTACTTACGCCCATCGACCGTCATCGTCTGGAACGCCTGGAGAATCTTCATATCATTTCCGTGGCATCCGCAGCTGGCACAGTTTGCATAGAATTCCGGTACCGTGATTTTTTTTAACGTAAACAACTGTTCCTCCTTCTATTTTTCATGATTGACGTTTTATTGGTTTATTTACCCTGGTCCACCCCGTCGTCTTCATCGTCAAGTTCCCAAAGCAGGAACATCAACTTTCTCCTGCAGTCCCTGCAGAGGTTTATTTCTGACATTTGTGCCTTGTTCTTTACCCGTTTCCCTTTTATGATTGAGCACTGGTATGTACGGATCACCCGTAGTCCATTGCCATAGCATCCACAGCTGGCGCAGTTTGCGCAGCCTTTTGGCGCATCGATGAGCCTTACCTCGAACATTCAACGTCCTCCTTTTTTCGCTATTTGTCCCATGGTTCTGGGGTGCCCGGAACCGCCCCTTTGTATTAGGGACGGAAGGCATACAGGCACTTCACAGGGTATTTCTTAGCATCAGCAACGATCCGGCTGGCTTCTTCTTCGTCATGTGCTTGTACGGTACGGACAAACAACGGCTCCCTGGCGTCATACCAGAGGGGATCGTATGTATCATCGTAGATGTCCACGGTATCCGGATCAATCCCTTCCGGGAGGCTGTCTGTGTCAAACACCTGTGTATCCCTTACCCAGTCCGGGCTGACACATATGATATAGGTCTCCTGCATTGTTTCTTCACAAATTCGTGCATTTTCTTTCCTCATCTTTTTCTCCTTTGATTTTTTTGACATAGCCTGTTTTTTTTGTTGGATATCCTCGATTGCTTCTAACGTAACATGGATAACCAGGTTTATGATAAGCGGGCAACGCTGGTACTGTTTCATTACCCTGCAAAGTTCTTCTACCAGCCTGTCCCAGTAAGATTCAGATCCGTCACCATCACCATAATTCTTAAAGATCATCCAGACATCTGCAACAGCGTTTTTGTACTGTTCTGGCGGGATAGACGGTTTCCCCGCTTTTTGCAACTGTACTTCCTGCCATACAGCCAAACAGAACAGCCGGTTGAATACACCGCTCCCGCAGGCCCTCACCCCTGAAGAAATTTCTTTTGGCGTAACTGTCTCCGGGTGTCGTAGCATAGAAAGTGCCGCAGCATATGCCGCATACCAGTATTTTTTTAATTCCTGTTCAGTCATGCAAATGCCCCCTATCCGCAGGCGGCAAGCGCATCATCCTCCCG
>Ga0137297_11183_pt1 | contig 15839 bp, 18 predicted proteins | sample RamsorincwithD2O_FD_97191 | JGI IMG/M metagenome (GOLD analysis project Ga0137297, IMG submission 97191) | Mouse cecal microbial communities from Vienna, Austria - Mucin amended with D2O | ecosystem: Host-associated > Mammals > Digestive system > Large intestine > Cecum | place: Austria: Vienna... | reverse complement strand
TTTACCTTTTTATTATACCGCATCCAGAAAAAGCAGAAAAGGAAAGCGTTCCTGCCTTCCTTCTCTCATTTTAAGCCAAAACTGGAAAATGGATACAATACAAAAACCCCTTTTCCATAAATTTGCGACTCTTTCACCGGTCCAACCGACGGATCTCTGGAATCTTTTGAATTGGTTCGATTATCACCCATTACGAAATATTCATCTTCCCCTAGCGTAATCGGGCCCCAGTCTTCCCAAATCGGAATCCCATCCTGGGTTCGATTTCCTATGAAATATTTATTTAAACATCCAAATTGCTCCTTTTGCATCGCCGTATATTCAGGATTCAAATACGAAGACTCGTCGATTGCTTTTCCGTCAATGTAAATCACATCGTCTTTGCATTCAATCGTTTCTCCGGGCATTCCAATGATTCGCTTCACCCATTCGGCCTTTTCGCCTGTTTTTGGATCCTCCATCGTTACCACGACAATTTTGTTCCGTTCCGGTTTTCCGGTCTTTGCTCCAATCACACTGGTAAAACCATATTCTCCATCCGCAAGCGTCGGATCCATGCTGTGTCCGACAACCGTTACCGGATGCGCGATAAAATTCGCAAATAGTAAAACCGCGACGGCGCTAATAACAAAAACCTTCAAAAACTCAAAAATCTCTTTCCCGATAGATGCTTTTTCCTCTTTTTTCATATTCACTCCTTATCCTGTTGCTTTCCGTATTATATCTTGAATTGTCAAATTAAGTGCAACGTTTCCGAATAATACACTTCATATGGTGTTTTGTAGCCTAAACATTTTCTAGGCCGTTTGTTCAGTTCATCTACTTTTTCTTGGATGTACTCTTCTGGTATATCGGTGAGATCTTTTCCTTTCGGAAAGTATTCTCTCAAAAGACCATTTGTATTTTCGTTTGTTCCTCTATCCCATGGATGTCGTGGAAGCGGAAAATAAAATTGGACTTGATTCAGTTCTTCCGTTATATCCGGATGCGCAGTAAACTCTTTTCCTCGATCCGGGGTAATCGTGCAGAGTGGCTCCTCTTTTAGAAGTTGAATGGTCGCTTCTTTTACCAGGTCGCTTTTCTTCTTGGCTATCTTCATGCATTTTAGAAATCTGCTCTTTCTATCAACATATGTCACAAGACAGGCTTTTCCGGTCGCTCCAGCTACTGTATCTCCCTCCCAATCGCCAAGTCGTGAGCGATTATTGGCTTCTTCAGGACGATCTTTTAATTCATTGCTGATCTGGATCTTTCCTCGTTTTTCGATATAGTCCTTCGTATGCCTTGATTTTCCTCTATGTCGTAGCTTTCGAATAGCCCCTCGATTGCCATGAGAGAGATTCTTTTCATCAAACAAGCCGGCATAGATCGCTCTATAGATCGTATTGTGACTGATTGACCAATCCGCTTTTTCGTACTCTAATCTTCCAGCGATTTCTTCAGGGGACCATTGATGATCCAAGAAGCAGTTACGTACCCATTCATAGCGAACAGGGTCATTCAATATTTTCTTTCTTCCACAATGTGTTCGTCTTTTCGAATACTCTGATTGGGCCAGCGAAGGACTGTACTTGCCTTGGGAAGCATTCCTTTTCAATTCTCTGGAAATCGTTGATTTATTTCGGTGGAGTATTTTCGCAATCTTACAGATTGAGAAGCCTAAGAATGAATATTTTAGTATCTCTTCTCGCTCTTCTATAGTAAGATGAGTGTAGTGGTTCATAGATATGCCCTCCTGATTCATTTGGTTTGGTCACCATTAGTGTATCATGGGTGCTTCTATGTTCCACTTTTTTTAGTGTTGCACTTAAAGTGTAAATTCAAGGTTAAAAGAAAAAGGAGCAGATTCACAATACGATAATTTATTTTTTTCTTATCGGGATTCAATCACTACGAACTATATACTAGTGACTGGAAGTGCCAATAAAGGGGTTATAAAGTTGAAAAAAGGTGATTTTTTTGCATTAGCAACGGAAATGGGTGTGAAATTGAAAAATCCGATTTAATTAAAAAAATCCATATTTCAGGATATATATTTAAATGATGATATGAACAATGGATTGATATGGTGTCAGTATATATCATAAGATTGAAAAAACGGAATTGGATACTCTATCATCAAATGAATGGTCCGCTGCATTAAGTGATGCATAAAATAGTATTGGGAAATAAGATGAGAGTACATCTGTTTAAAGAGTTTTTACACATGAAGGTCTTTTTATAGACGTGATTCTATTTTCCGCTTATGGATATATAGTATAATATCAAAGAAAAGGTGATTTTAATTACTTGTAGGAGGTAAAAAGATGAATAAATATTATAAATGGGGGGAGCGGTACTTACTGTTGCTGGTATAGTATCTCTTGGGGTTTTATTTTTAATTGAATCTAGTGAAAATAAAACTGCGCTACTTGAAACAGAAAAGGTTCAAGAGAAAGAGCAGAAGGAATATGATGAAGTACAAGATGCTTTCTTTGGGAAAGTGAATAATGTAAATGCTTCTTTTAAAGAATCTATTCCGGGTATTATTTGCTGGGGAGATTCCTTGACGGCGGGAGCTGGAGGAGATGGTGTGACGTATCCTAACGTGATCTCTTCAGAGTTGTCTTCTAAAATAGGTGAGAATTTAGATTTTCAGCTTTGTTGCCAAAGGAATATCGGTTTCTTGCTTCTTCTCCGCGTGTGAATCAGTTTAATGTCCCTGTAATAAATATGAGAGTTGGTGGAGAAAAAACAGATACGATATTGGGGAGAAATGGTGTTGTGCCAATGACAGTGGGTCATGATTTTACGATTCCAAAAGAGCGGAAATCGGTTTCGATTGAAATTGCTGGCGGCTCTCCATTACGGCAAGGAAATGCTGGATTTGAGGTCGTTAGTATTGATGGTGTAGAAGGCACTCTTTCCATTCAACAAGAAACATACACATCGGCTAAGTATTCTTATTCTTTTATTCGTAATAAAGAAGGAGAAAGCAAAACAGTAGCCGCTGGAACTCCAATTGTTCCTAAATATGATGAGGACTACTTGACTTATCTATCAGTTATATTTATGGGACAGAATGGTGGATGGAATAATGATCCGAATGTTTTGATTGACTAGCAAAGAGCGATGATCAATCACCAAACGGCCAATCAAGATAGATATATTATTGTTGGGTTACATACTCTTACGGCTACGGAACGCGCAGGTTTGGAAAGTGCAATGATAGCAGAGTATAGGGATAAATATATTAATCTTCGCGAATATATGAGCTCTCAGCAAGCGGTGAATGACGCGAATGCGCTTGGTTATCCAATAACCTTACAGAGCAGGATAAAGAAGATATGGAAAATGGGAAGGTTCCTAAATGCTTTTTATCGGATGAGGTGCATTTTAATGAGATTGGGTATAGACTGGTTGGAAATTTAATTTATGAGCGAATGGATTCCTTAGGATATTTTGATGCTGTGAATGAATTAAATAAGATGAATTAATATAGAAAAAAGGAAAATATGGAGAATTGGGATGAAAAAGTATGTAAGAATAATGAGGAATTGGACGATTTATATTCTGTTTGGTACAGTGTTATTGACTATTTTTGGAATCGCTGTAAAAATGGTGTTTCTAATTTTTACTGGAGAGTTCGATGGTTCGGAAGGAGATAGTAGCATATTGCTTACTATTTTTTCTATTATTGTAACATTCTGGGTAGGTATCAACATTTACAATAGCTTGGATAAGAACGAAGTGTATAAAAACTTAGACCGAAACAAGCAGATGCTGGATAATGAGCTTAATATAATGAAAGAAAATCTAACGCAGCAATACGAAGTTCTTGAATCTAAAACAGAGGAAGAAATAAAAAAAATTGACGAGAGGAATGAGAAGACTTGTGAACTGTTAGAAGATGTGGAAAAGGAGTCGGTTGGTTTAACGAATACTTTACAGAAGGTGCTTTTTCGTTCTGCTTTGGATCGTCAGAATACGTGGTATGAATTGTTTTACGAGTTTAGTGAAGAACTTCAGGAAAAAATTAATCCCAAATCTTTATGTACGATCATTGAAATTGAAGAATTGTATAATAGAACCTATAGAATCTATTATACGGGAGAATACTTTCATTACTTGCAAGACTATAGTACTCAAGGATTAGAATTGGTTCAGAAAGTAAATAAAACCCTATTTGGCTTGGAAAAATCAAAGTGGCGGGATATTTACCTGGTGATTCGAGAAAGTGACTTTTTATTTTTTCGAGCGATATATTACAAAAGAGAAAGAAACGTTTCTAAGTTCATTACGGATCTTAGTCAATCAATTGAAAGATTGAAGGTAATTAATGAATTGTTCAATAGTGGAGAAATAGCGAACTTATCCAATCTATGCTTGACGAAGCATTACAATACGCTTGCCTACTCCTATTTGCTTTTATTTGAAGTATTAGAATATGAAAGCTTTTTACAGGAAGCCAGAAAATGGGCTTTGGAAAGCACACAGAGACAAGATAAAAAGATTGTGTATCCGACATCTTTTCGCCATTTAGGAAATATTCAGGAGAAATTAGGAAATTTGGAAGAGGCAATGAGTTTCTATGAAAAGATTTTAGCATTATTTCCAGAGGATTCAAAAACCTTGTATTGTTCTTATTCTGCAATTTTGAAATATGTAAACTGTAAAATCCAAAAGGGTGATATCACCGATGAATGTAAAAAGAAATTGAATAATGCAGTCAAAGATTTAGAGAAAATAAGCTATAAAGATCAAGATGATTTTCAGTTTAAAAATCTTCTTCTTTTTGGATATACTCTTCAATTTTATTTAGCTGAGAATGAAAAAAAGGTTGAATTGATAGAAATGATCAAAAGATTTCTTGAAAAGAATTCAGATCATAAAGGACTTTTTGATCCTCGATTTAGAGCGGATAATTTGAATCGGTTGGTTGACTATCAAAAGATTTTTGATATGGATAGTGAGTGGGTTAATAGTGGTCGTGGCCTATAGTTTTGGCTTTAGCAAGTAAGAGGATTTGATTATGATAGCTATAATGAACGATTTAATTGAATATTTTGAAGAAGAAAAAGTACTTTCTTTGAAAATTGAAAATTTTATGAGGTGGGAATATGAGTAAGAAAAAAAATTTTTTATTTATAGCGATTATGGTTGTTTTGCTTGTAGCGTTTCCTTTTTTACTTGAAAAATTGTTACATACTCCTTCTCAATTTGGATTTGTAGATGGTAATAATCATTCAGAATGGGTAGGGTATTATAGTTCATATATTAGTGGTTTGATTACATTGTTAGGTGTGTACTGGACAATTCAATTTACTCAAGAGCAAAATCAAGGAATAATAAAAGAAGAAAATAAGCGATTTGCGACCCAATTAAGACTTGAAAATTATCCTTTGGTAGAGATCAAAGCTTCTACCATAAAGAGGGAAAATATTTCATCCCCATCCATAATTTATTATAAACGTCAAAATGACAATGAGCCGAAAAAATTATTAATAAAATTTGAAATTAAAAATAAAGGAAAGTCGATTATATCTCAAGCATCTCTTATTTTTCCCGATAATAGTTCTGAGTTAGTAATAATAAATAATGGATTAGAGCCGAATGAAACTGGATCAGTGAATGTTATTTTGACGGCTCTTTCTGAAAAAAGAAATGAAGATGAAGCTTTTATATTCGATATTCATTATGAGGATATTTTTTACAATCAGTATAAGGCATCTTTTTCCTTGGATGTGGATGAAAGACTTGAAGAACTTAAGACTACTCAATTAGATAAGCCGATTTTTATAAAAGTGGGAAATATTGAAGAACAATCTTTGCCAAGAAGTCTAGGATATATAGAAAATTCAATTCCTTGTGACGAAGAGAAGCAAAAATATCAAGATTTGGTTTATGAGGATATTTATAATGAGGTAAAGGAAAATTTAGAAGAAAAACTCGAAAAAATCAATGTTTCATTATCACAGCTGATTGCAATGGATAAAAAACAAATGGGAAGTAAAGTTAATATAAGTAAAAATGGAGAAATTTATAATGTTGAGAGAGCTATTTTTTTAAGGGTAGAATCTCCAATTCACAAGATATATTTCAAAATCGCAAAATGCGATGCAGTATTTGAAGTAGACTTTAAAAAGAAGGTTTGGTCATTAAAAGAATTTGAAGTGGATAAAAACAACTCGGCTTTAAATGCGTTTCAAAGACGGCGATTAAAACGGGCTGTTAGGAAGTATAAGAAAGGTAAGGATATCGAAAGAGTGCCAGCTGAGGAGATGGAATGAGTAAGGAAAAACAAACAGTCTATACAGAACGCATCCTTTACTCTCCCTCTTCCTTTGCCCGTTCTACCTTGCTGTACTTACAGGAAGTGGGAAGACTGACTGCTTTGGAGCCCCATACCAAGTCTCGGTCCGGGTTGTTTTCTTATTTGTTGCTGCTGGTGCATTCTGGCTCCGGTTGTTTGGAAGTGGGAGAGGAAAGCTATTTGCTTAGTGCGGGGGATGTTTGTTTTATTGACTGTTCGCATCCGTATTCGCATACGACATCCTCGGACTTGTGGACGATTTCATGGATTCATTTTTCAGGATTTCAAATGGAGTCTTTGTATGAGAAGTATTGTTCGCGGGGAGGGCAGATCGTGTTTCGTCCTGATTTATTTTCCTCCTTTGAATCGTGCGTGTCTTCAGTTTATGAATTGGCTTCCTCGCTCGATCCGATTCGGGATATGCGGATCAATGAGGTGTTGAATCACTTGATGACGTTGTTGATGGCGGAGTCATGGCATCCGGAGTTTGTGGAAAGCGGGAAGCGGGGCGATTTGGAACAGGTGCGGGAATACATCGCGACTCACTATTTTGAGAAGCTTTCTTTGGATTCTTTATCGGCGATGTTCTTTATGAACAAGTTTTATTTGGCGAAGATTTTTAAAGAGAAGTATGGAATGACGGTAAACGCCTATTTGTCTTCCTGTCGTCTTGCGGCTGCGAAACAGAAACTTCGATTTTCTGCTTGTTCTTTGGAGGAAATTGCGGTAGCGGTGGGCTGGAAAGACGCCCAGTATTTGAGCCGGATGTTTAAAAAGCTGGAAGGGATGACACCAGGAGAATATCGGAAAAACTGGTAGCTTGATTTTGCCTTTTCTCTCGTATTTTACTGTCTTTTTTGTCAAAATACGAGTATAATTTTTATCAATGAAAGGAAAATAAAAGATGGGGATTCAGATTGTAGTAGGGGAGACTGGCATTGAGGTATCTGGGCAAAAAAATAGACGAGCAAGCCCTCAGAAACCTAAAAAGCCGGGGAATGATGAGTTTGATTTTTGGGCTTTTCATGTTGAACAACAATTGTATATAGGACTAGCGAATTATGGCATCGCCTTACTTCCTTTATCAATTGCTAATTTTATAAAAACTGGATTAGATTGGACAACCCTCTCCAATATTTTATATAGTAATGAATTGTTATATGCGAGTATTGTAGTTGGCGTGCTATATTTTATTGATTTTATAAGTAATACGATAAAAATCGATAGTAAAAGGTATTATGCAATATATAATTTTATCTGGCTTTCCTATGGAGGTTTTGCGGCATTAGGTGTTGTAATTAATATTATGTACATATTAAAGGATGATATAATAACTATTTTTCCATTTATTTTCGAATATAAGAGTCATATCATACCAATATATGGGCTATTGCCGTTCGTGTTTTTAGTTTTACAGAGTCTTTTAAACTATTGGGCTTCATTGAAGATTGGAAAGGAAAATTAATATGGAAATTGTAATTTGGGGAATCTTGGTTGCGTTGATAATTTGTGGAGCGATTATTTCTTTTCAAATTCATAAATTGAAAAAAGAAGAAAAGGGTGCAAAAAAATTGATGGTGCCTTCAAAAAATGCGAAGCGAATTTTTAAGATGATAGAAAAAGGGTCTATCGCATGTGAATTAGGAGAAAATCACGCAGATAAGTTTGACGCGTTGGCTACCCTTGAGAATTATAAATCCCCGGTCATGCTTGCCAATATTAAAATGATTCAAAATCTGAATGTCCATGATCGACGATTAGAGGGAGATTTATGGAACAAATGACGATTGATAGTCTGGCCATACGTTTCAACTCGTATATGGACATGATTAAGAAAAACAAAATCGAAGATGATGTGATTAATAAAATCACTTTTTTAGAGGAACTTTTTGAATGGTATTGTGGGCAGCTAAAACCGAAAACTCGAGATTTCTATCAGTTAAACCCAATGCTTTTAGGAAACACCGTGATGGATTATTATACGGATATGGTTCGAATCAAAGAATTCCACCCGATTGAGTTTACGAATGTCTATAAAAGAATTGGATATATGGTGTATTGGTTTTTAAAAAGAAAACCGATTCAAATTGTTTCTGATTCAGAGGATGTGGAAGTCGATATCAATGAACGTTTTATGGTCTCCTACATCATTAACGAATTTCTCAATGCAAAAGGGAAGAAAAATCCGGATGTAAAATGGAACGAATGCTGGAGTCGGATTCCGGACAATCGAAAAAACAATTTTTTCGACAACTGGGTTTATTTCCTTACTTATCGGGGCTATACCGCGCAGACCTTAGAATTAGCATTGATGAATTTCGAAATGGGACTCAATATTGAGGAAAATATAAAACCAAGATAATCCAAAAGAATGCCAAGAATGTGCATTCTTTTTTTGTGTGGATTCCGGTAAAATAATTTATATTCGTTTTAAATGAATAAGGATTATTGTATTGATTTGAATAGATAAATGAAAGGAACAAAAATTATGGAAAGAAAAGTCGCTTTGATTACGGGAATTACCGGGCAGGATGGATCGTATCTTGCCGAGTTTTTATTGGAGAAAGGATATGAGGTGCATGGCATCGTCCGCCGCGCTTCTTTGTCCAACACGTCGAGAATCGACCATTTGCTTGGGCAAATTACGCTGCATGAAGGAGATCTTTCGGATTCTTCTTCGCTGATTCGGATCATTGGTTTGGTCAAACCAACGGAAATCTACAACCTGGCCGCTCAATCGCACGTGCAGGTTTCGTTTGATGTGCCGGAATACTCCGGCGATGTGGACGCCCTTGGACCATTGCGTGTTTTGGAAGCCGTTCGAATTTTAGGCTTGACAGACACTTGCCGTGTTTACCAGGCATCGACGTCCGAGTTGTATGGAAAGGTGGAAGAAGTGCCGCAGCGCGAAACGACGCCGTTCCATCCGTATTCTCCTTACGCGGTCGCAAAACAATATGGATTTTGGATCACGAAAGAATACCGGGAAGCGTACAACATGTTCGCGGTCAACGGCATTTTGTTCAACCACGAGTCGGAACGCCGGGGAGAAAACTTTGTAACGCGTAAAATCACATTGGCTGCCGGCCGGATCGCCGAAGGCTTGCAAGATCATTTGGAACTCGGGAACATGGACTCGCTGCGCGACTGGGGCTACGCGAAAGACTATGTCGAATGCATGTGGCTCATTATGCAGCAGGAAAAACCGGAAGACTTCGTCATCGCGACCGGCGAACAACATACGGTACGCGACTTCACGGAAAAAGCCTTTGCCGCCAATGGCATGACGATTCGCTGGGGAGGATCGGGACTCGATGAAAAAGGCTACGACGCCAAGACTGGAAAAATGCTCGTGTGCGTCAATCCAGCCTGGTTTCGTCCAACCGACGTCGACAACTTGTGGGGCGATCCAACCAAGGCGAAAACCGTACTTGGATGGGATCCGCAAAAAACTTCGTACGAGGAACTCGTCGAAATCATGGCCAAACACGACCGGGAACTCGCAAAACGAGAGAAGAAATTAGCCGTTGAATAAAGGCGAGGAGGAATAGAACATGATGGAAAAAGATTCGAAAATCTATGTGGCTGGCCATCGCGGGATGGTTGGATCGGCCATTGTTCGGGAACTGCAACGACAAGGTTATACAAATATCATTACCCGCACGCATAAAGAACTGGATTTGACCGACCAGGTCGCGGTCCAAACGTTCTTTGAAGCCGAAAAGCCGGAATACGTATTTTTGGCAGCCGCCAAAGTCGGTGGGATTGTCGCCAATTCCGAAGCGCTCGCCGATTTTATGTACGACAACATGATGTTGGAAATGAACGTGATCCACTCGGCTTGGAAAAACGGATGCAAGAAACTGGAGTTCCTTGGTTCGTCGTGCATTTATCCAAAATTTGCGCCGCAGCCTATGCCGGAAAGCTGCCTTTTGACTTCGTCGCTGGAAGAGACCAACGAAGCGTACGCGCTGGCTAAAATTTCCGGACTCAAGTATTGCGAGTATTTGAACCGCCAGTATGGAACGGATTATATTTCGGTCATGCCAACGAACCTGTATGGTCCAAACGATAATTATCACCCAACCCACTCTCACGTGTTGCCTGCCCTGATTCGTCGCTTTCACGAAGCGAAAGTCGAAGGAAAAGAGTATGTCACATGCTGGGGAGACGGTTCGCCGTTACGTGAATTTTTATATGTGGATGATTTAGCGAATTTATGCGTTTTCCTGATGAACAATTATTCCGGCAATGAAACAGTCAACGCCGGAACGGGAAAAGAGCTGACCATCAAAGACTTGACCGAACTGGTCGCAAAAGTGATTGGCTACGAGGGCGAGATCCGCTGGGATCCAAGCAAGCCGAATGGAACGCCGAGAAAACTGCTGGATGTTTCCAAAGCGACAAAACTGGGATGGACGTATTCGACAGAACTGGAAGAGGGAATCCGCTTGTCTTACGAAGACTTTTTGTCCAACCCAATGCGGGCGGAGCGATAGATTATGAATGTGATCCTTTTATCGGGTGGCTCAGGAAAGCGGCTTTGGCCGCTTTCCAACGATGTTCGCTCCAAACAGTTTATCAAATTTTTTAAAAACGACTACGACGAATATGAGTCGATGGTGCAGCGGGTGTACCGTCAGATTTTGGAAGTGGATCCATCCGCTTCCGTGACGATCGCCACCTCCAAATCGCAGGCGTCTTCAATTCACAACCAGCTGGGAGATTCGGTTTCGATTTCGATCGAGCCGGACCGTCGCGACACGTTTCCAGCCATCGCGCTCGCGTCTTCCTTCCTTGCGGATGTGAAAGAACTCGATCCGGAAGAAGTTGTGATTGTCTGTCCGGTCGACCCGTATGTGGATATTGAATATTATGAGGCGTTGAAAGAGCTGGAAGCGGTAGCGGCTTCGGGTGTTTCCAACCTCGTTTTAATGGGGATGGAACCGACATATCCGAGTGAGAAGTATGGATATATTTTGCCTTCTTCACTGGATCATGTGGCTTCGGTTTCCCGGTTTTTAGAGAAGCCGGACGTGAATTTGGCTCGAGAATACATTGGTCAGGGCGCGTTGTGGAATGGCGGTATCTTTGCTTTTAAACTGGGGTACTTATTGGAGAAGGCGCATTCTCTCATCGACTTTGTCGACTATGACGATTTGTTTGCCCGCTATTCGTCTTTGAAAAAGATCAGCTTTGACTACGAAGTGGTCGAGAAGGAACCTTCGATTTCGGTGGTTCGCTACAACGGATCGTGGAAAGACGTGGGAACGTGGAACACGTTGACGGAGACGATGCATGAAAACGTGATTGGAAAGGGAATCCTGCATCGCACGTGCGAGAATGTGCATATTATCAATGAACTGGATGTGCCGATTGTCGCGTTGGGACTGGATGACGTGGTCATTTCCGCCTCGCCTGAAGGAATTCTCGTTTCAGACAAAGAGCAGTCTTCGCATATCAAACCAATCGTCGACGACATTGAACAGGAAATCATGTTTGCTGAAAAGTCGTGGGGAAGCTATCAGGTTCTCGATGTGGGCGAGGAAAGCCTGACGATCAAAGTGACGTTGTATGCGGGAAACAAAATGAGTGTGCATTACCATCAAAACCGGGATGAAGTGTGGACGGTCATTTCCGGCCGCGGGAAGTGCGTCATTGACGGTCATGAACGGTTGATTGGCGTAGGCGACATTGTCACGATGCAAGCCAATCAAATCCACTCGGTGGAGGCGTTGACGGACCTTCAAATGATCGAAGTGCAAATCGGTAAAGACATTCGTAAAGAAGATAAAATCAAAGTGGACGTGCAGTGAGGTTTGGGTATGGAGAGAGCGTATAAAACTTCATTAAAATTTGGTACGGGCGGGATCCGTGAAAAAATGGGACTCCGCCCCAACCAGATGAATGAAAAGACGGTGGGGATCATTACCCAGGCTTTGGCGAACTATTTGAAATCGCAATATGGCGAGGAAGACATTCGGGTTTCTATCGGATACGATTCGAGAAGAAACTCCGATTTTTTTGCCTCGGTGAGTAAAAAAGTGCTATCAAGCAATGGAATAAAAACCTACGTATTTACTGAACTTGTACCGACACCCGTATTGGCGTATTCCATTGAACATCTAAAATGCCACGCGGGCATTATGATTACGGCGTCCCACAACTCGAAAGAGTATAACGGGTATAAGGTGTATGGCGCGTCGGGCGTGCAGCTGACGCCGGAAGTGGCCCGGTATGTGCAGCAGGAAATTTTGAAGCTGGACTACTCGGATGTTTTGCTTGAAGGGAACAAAGAGTTGGAGTTCGAAGTGCCGGAATCGGCGTTGTTCGCGTTTTTAGAACGGGTGGAAAATGCGGTGAGGCCGGTTGAAAAGAAAGAACCGATCACGATTGCTTTTTCGGCGTTGCATGGCGCGTCCACCCGTCCGGCTCGACTGATTTTGGAACGCAACGGATTTGAGCGTGTCGTGCTGGAAGAGGAACAATGTGTTCCGCACGGGGACTTTCCAACGTGCCCTTCGCCGAATCCGGAAGAACAAAAGGCGATGGAAAAAGTCATGGCGCTTGGATCTCGTACTGGAGCGGATGTCGTATTCGCGACGGATCCGGACGGAGACCGGCTTGGGGTTGGTTTGTGGAATGGTTCGGGATATACGTTGCTTTCGGGTAACGAGATCGGCGTGCTGCTTTACGACTACTTGCTTGCGACAGGAAAAGAAGGCGGCAAGGTGTTTAAAACGATCGTGACGACGGATTTGCTGGATGACTTGGCCAAAGACCATGGACAGGAAGTCGTGAGTGTCTTGAACGGATTCAAATACATTGGAGACCAGGTCAATTTGCTGGCAGAGCAGGGAAAAGAGCAGGAGTTTATCCTTGGCGTGGAAGAGAACTATGGCTATTTGGTTGGTTCGTATGTGAAGGACAAGGACTCGATCGGGGCGTTGCTGTTGTTTTCGAATTTGGTGCAATACAATAAGAATCTTGGAAAAGACCCGTTGGATCGCTTGCAGGAAATCTATGACACGTATGGATACCGGGAACAGAAGGTAGTTTCGTATACGTTTGAAGGGGAAGAGGGAAAAAAGAAGATCGCTTCGTATATGGCTATGTTGCGCGATGTAAAACCGAATGCATACTGGGTGGAGAAACTGGATTATTTGGATGGCGTCAACGGCTTGCCGAAGGCGGATATTTTGAAGTTTGTTTCGAAAGACAAGGATTCCTTGATTGTGCGTCCGTCGGGTACGGAGCCGAAGCTGAAACTGTATTTTTCTTTGAATTCGGAGGAGTTGAAGGAGTTTATGGGGATGACGAGGCCGTTGGATGTGGTGCTGGGGGAGTTGTTTAAATTTTCGTAATGACAAAATGCCATTCTTTGTGGGAAACAATCTCTGGAAAATATTAAAGGGGCACAAATAGTGGGCTTTGATGGATTCAAGGGTGAATTAATTTAAATGAATAGAGGTATTCATACGGGATATTACGCCTTAAAAGAATACCTTTTTGTCCATAAAAAATACCTTATAAGCACTTTTTCTACTTATTGTGTATCAAATGGTATATAATACTAAAACTAAAAGGAGGAATTTTGATGTATCATGCGGAGGATATTGCGATTTATATAGTGAATTATTGTAATAAAAAGAGGATGGATATCACCAATTTAAAATTGCAAAAGTTACTATATTTCATCCAAGGAGGATTTTTTATAATGTTTGATGAACCTTGTTTTCAAGAGGATATCCAGTGTTGGCAATATGGTCCTGTTGTAGCAAGTGTATATTCTTCATTTCGTAAATATGGTTCAGGACCAATTCCAGAAATAAAGACTATAGAGGAATATGACTTTAATACGCAAGAGTTCATAAACAAAGACTGGGATTTTTCCTTTAAAGTCGGAAGCCATGAAACTGTAATTAATGTGATTCTTGAAGATTTAGCAAAATTATCTGCTTATGAATTAGTGGACATCACTCATAGACAACATCCTTGGAAAGATAATTACGAACCATATCATCGGAATGTGATTCCAAACGAAGAAATGCGTTCCTTTTTTCGGAGAAAATTAGATGAATGAGCAGGAGATGCTGAAACGCCTCTATGCCACGTCTGGAAAAGCTTCTGAAAAATCAAAGAAAGTTATTCCAGATAATAAAATAACTGAAGAGCGAGATAAGGAATTCAATGTAATAATAAAAAAACTGTTGGAAAGTAAGTGTAAAAAAGATGAGTCTGGAAAAATCTCTAACCCGATAAAATGCCGGGAATGTGATGAGGGACAGGAGTTCGATGACATTTTAGATAAAATAGATAGATTTATTTTCAATCATAAAAGAATTCCGTATCCGATAATCACGTTGATGATATTTAATTCTAGTGGAGAAATTTATGAAAATTTGTATCATACGATTGATGGCTTGATTGAGTATGCATCTACTAACGAAAAAGTAAAAGATGAAACAATCAACGAATTGCTTAGGTTACGAGATCATGTAGAATTAGCCAATGCACAGAGTACAGTAATTGATAGAGCAGAGGAAGCGGTTGAAAACAAAATCAAAAATGATATTAATAAACTAAATAAAAAGATAAAGGAGGCAAATAAACATTTTAAGAAAGTTGAAAATAAAACAAAAGAATTATCTAAGGAGCTAATAGGAATTGTTGCAATTTTTGTGGGTATAGCATTCGTAATGTTTGGAGGTACTAATCTTATTAACGGACTCTTTTCAGAGATTAATCCTCAAAAATTAATGCTATTGCTTTGTATAGGAAGTTTGTTTGGGGTTGTAATTATTGAAACAATTTACTATTTTATTATGATGGTTTTCGACCTCTCAGGGTTACATCAAGAATCAGGTGAAAGTGGGAAAACATTTGCCCAAAAAGCTGAAAAATATTTGTTTATTACTCTAATTATAACAGGTTGTTTAAACTTTTTAGGAATCAATAATATTGGTTGGTGATTTAATGGTAATAGGAAATAGATTTCCAAAAATTGCAATTGCGTTATTAAGTGTTTTGGGGATGTTGATTCTTGTTTTGATGATTCTTGGTTGTATCTATGGAATCAAGTGCCTGAGTAATAGAATAAAAAGTAAGAAACAAACCGATTAATAACTTTTCGACCTCCAAATCTTCCGGTATCCTAAGTGATGATATAGGAGGTCTTTTTTTATGTAACTTATTCCTTGATTTCTATAAAAAAGCGCATAAAAACCCTATTTTGAAAAACAGCGTTAATTTGTATCTCTTCCATCAAGACATTTGAAGTGCCTGATTCCTATATTCCACTGGAATCTCTATGCCCAGGTTTTCTAGTTTTGTCAAATAACTTTTGATCTTACTTTCCTTTGTCTTTGTTTGATAATAATTGCTTCCCAATTCCTTGTATGATTCTCCGTTTTTCAGCATATGATATGCAATCTTCAAAATTGAATGTCCCACTGCCACGATCGCTCTCTTTTTTCCGCGATGCGCCGCAATCCGGTTGTATAGAGAGGAAAAATAGCTTTCTTTTTTCATTACGGCAGAATGCGCA
>Ga0137297_11182_pt1 | contig 15853 bp, 10 predicted proteins | sample RamsorincwithD2O_FD_97191 | JGI IMG/M metagenome (GOLD analysis project Ga0137297, IMG submission 97191) | Mouse cecal microbial communities from Vienna, Austria - Mucin amended with D2O | ecosystem: Host-associated > Mammals > Digestive system > Large intestine > Cecum | place: Austria: Vienna... | reverse complement strand
TTTGCATTATGACTTTCTGTTGTCCTATTCGACTATTCCGGAGGCAAGGCGCGATATTTGGTATATTCATGGTGTCTATACGTATGTCCGGCTCGAGCCGGGAAAGAAACCGGGCGATATTGAAGCGGCTTTCCATTCCATTTCCGGAAAATATAAGACGGTGGCATTGAAACATAAGGACTGGAGGGTCGAACTGGTTCGCCTGCGGGATATTCATCTGACTCCCCGTAAGTCTTATGAGAAAGAGGCGAAAGGGAGCCGTATGGCTGTACGTATCCTTTCGGTGATGGTGGTCGCTCTTTTGCTGATCGGCTGGGTGAACGCGCTGAATCTGACGGTTGCCCGTTATCTGGAACGTGGCAGGGAATTCGGTATTCGCAAGGCGTTCGGGGCTTCCCGCCGGCAGGTGATCCTGCAAGGATTGCTGGAAGCTGGGTTGTTGAATGTGTCGGCTTTGATCTTGGCTCTCGGATGGGTCGAGGTGCTGTTGCCTTTTGCCAGTCGTTGGGCGGGACTGGATTTTGCTGCCGGCATATTCCGTTCACCGGAATTCTGGGGTATGGCGGCAAGCGTGTTTGTAGGGGGAACTTTATTTACCGGATTGTATCCTTCATTCCTGTTGGTGCGCATCCGTCCAGCGGATATCATGCGAGGAAAATTACTGCATGGCCGTAAGGGGAACCGGATGCGGAAGGTGCTGATCGTAGCTCAGTTTCTTGCTTCTTTCGTTCTGGTTTCCGGCACGTTGGTGGTGATCGGACAGGTCCGTTATATGCAGCAGGAGACTGCTTCCGCTTCTTCGAATCGGGTACTGGTGGTGAAATATCCGGCTTTTACCGATGATATGTCCGTCAAGATGGAGAGTTTCAAGAAGGGGTTGGGACAGATACCTTATGTTGCCCGTGTCTCTATTTCCGGAGCTGTACCGGGTGTTGAGGTGGCGAACTACTTTACCAATCGTCCTTACGGCAGCGATCCTTCTGAAGTGAAGCTGATACAGATGTTTGCTGTCGATTATGATTATCTGGCGCTTTATTCGCCGGAGATGCTTTGTGGACGTGGTTTCTCGGAGGCGTACGGCAATGAACGGAACAAGGTTGTCTTGAACGAAGAGGCGGTGCGCCTGCTTGGTTATCCTTCTCCGGAAGAGGCTTTAGGAAAGCAGTTGGCGATGGAGGTACTGGAAGAGCCGCTCGAAGTTATCGGAGTGGTGAAAAATTATCATCAGCAGTCGCTTGCAGAACCATACAAGCCGATCCTTTTTTTTCTGAAAGAGCGGGTTCCGCTTATTGCTACTCCTTATATATCCGTCAAGATGGATGGCCCGGTCAATTCTGATCGGTTGGCAGAAGTGGAGCAAGTGTACCGGACTTATTTCCCGTCTGCCCTTTTTTCTTATTTCTATCTCGATGACTATCAGGATAGCTTGTATAAGTCGGATCGCAATTTCGGCTGGATTTTTGCCAGTGCGTCATTATTGGCAGTCTTTGTGGCCTGTTTGGGGTTATGGATCGTGACGCTTTTTTCTACACTGGCACGGGTGAAAGAGGTGGGGATACGGAAGGTTCTGGGAGCCGGTAAAATAAGTCTTTTTCTTGTTTTGACGCGTGAACTGCTGCTCCTTACGGCGCTAGCCACTGTATTGGGACTTCCTGTTTCCGTGGTTTTGATGAACGGATGGCTGGAGAGTTATGCTTTTCATATCGTGTTGCCTTGGTGGGTGTACGGGGTGGCATTTGTGTTGTTGATGTGTATCGCTTTCCTGACAGTAGTCCGGCAGGTGTGGCGGGTGGTCCGCTTGAAGCCGATGCGTATTCTCAGGAACGAATGATTTAAATGAATATAATATGATTAAAACAGAGAATCTGTCTATGGTCTTCACCACCGAGGAGGTGCAGACGAAAGCATTGAACGAGGTAAGCCTTGAGATCAAACAAGGGGAGTTTGTCGCCATCATGGGGCCTTCGGGTTGTGGCAAGTCGACCTTGCTGAATATCCTGGGAACGCTTGATTCGCCGACTTCCGGCAAATACTTCTTTAAAGGTAAGGAAGTGGACAAGATGGGAGAGAGCCAGTTGACGGCTTTTCGCAAAGGGAATATCGGTTTCGTATTCCAGAGTTTCAACCTGATAGACGAGCTGACGGTCTTCGAGAACGTGGAACTGCCGCTGGTCTATCTGGGCGGGCGGAAGTCCGAACGCAGGCGAAAGGTGATGGAGGTCCTCGACCGGATGAATATCGCTCATCGTGCCGGACATTTCCCGCAGCAGCTATCCGGCGGACAGCAGCAACGTGTCGCGATCGCTCGTGTCGTGGTGACGGATTGCCCGCTGATCCTTGCCGACGAACCGACGGGAAACCTGGATTCGAAGAACGGGGCGGAGGTGATGGAATTGCTCCGCGAATTGAACAGCCAGGGGACGACGATCGTCATGGTTACCCACTCGGAGCGGGACGCGAGCTTTGCGCACCGGATTATCCACCTTCTGGACGGGCGCATCGTTTCCTGAATATTTATCTTTGAAAATCTGTGTCACCATGATATTATCAAACTATTGGAACAGTGCCTGGCGTAGCCTAACCAAGAAGAAAGGGTTCAGCGCCATCAATATAGCCGGTCTGGCGATCGGCATGGCGGCTGCCTTGCTGATCCTGACGTATGTGGCTTTCGAATACAGCTATGACGATATGCACAGCCGGCAGGACCGCATCTTCCGTGTCGAAGCCCGTTTCTACGAGAACGGGGAGCTGACGGACGATTGGGCAAGCTCGTCGGCCGGCTATGCTACGGCTATGAAGCGGAATATGAGTGCCGTCGAGGATTATACCCGCGTCGGAAGCCAGTATTTCCCGGAACAGGTCGTGAAGTACAACGAATTGCTATACCGTGAAACCGGCATTGGCTATGCGGAGGCCAACTTCTTCGATTTCTTTGACTTCAAACTGTTGAAAGGGAACAGGGAGAGCTGCCTGGACGGGCCGAACAAGGTGGTGATCACCGAACGTATCGCCCGCAAGTATTTCAAGGGGGAGAACCCGATCGGGAAAATCCTGATCTTCCGCAGCAATATCGGGGAGGAAGCCTGCGAAGTGACGGGTATCATGGAGGATATGCCGGTCAATACGCATATCCGCTATAACCTCCTGATCTCTTACAAGACACTTCCGAAGTGGATGGATGAGTATTGGTACCGCCACGAAGTCTATTCGTACGTCCTGCTGAAGTCGGCAAACCTGAAAACGCAGGTGGAAAACGATTTTCCGGCGATGGCCGAGAAGTATAAGACGGAAGAGGCGTTGAAGAATAAAACATGGGCGATCCAGTTGACGAATCTTCGCGATATCCACCTCAATCCGCAGAAAGCGTATGAACCGGAGGTGAAGGGAAACCGTTCTTCCATCTGGGTACTGATCTGTACGGCGCTTGCCATTCTTTGCATTGCCTGGATCAACTATATCAATATGACGGTAGCCCGTTCGATGGAGCGTGCCAAAGAGATCGGCATACGCCGTGCTTCGGGGGCGAGCCGCAGGCAGGTAATCATTCAGTTCCTTTTCGAGTCGCTGGTGACGAACAGCATTGCTTTTATCCTGGCTGCGGGGCTGATGGAGGCGTTGATGCCGTCTTTCAATAACCTGACGGGGCGGGACCTGAGTTTCTCCGTCTGGTTTACGACTTCGCTGGGGGGATATCTCTTGCTGATCTTTGCGATCGGTGTGTTTCTGTCCGGCTTCTATCCGGCAACGGTCTTGTCCGGTATCAAGCCGATCCGGATGTTGAAAGGGAAGTTTACCCACACGCGCGGGGCGACGGTCACCCGTAAGGTCCTGGTAGTGTTGCAATACACGGCTTCATTGGTGCTGCTTTGCGGGACGTTGATCGTGTATGCGCAGCTTCGATATATGCGGAATGCTTCTTTGGGGGTGCGGGTGGACCAAACGTTGGTGCTTAAGTTTCCGGCGCAATGCGAGGAGCTGGCGATGAAGTTGGAGGCGTTGAAGAAAGAGGTGGCGTTGCTGCCTTCTGTCAGGGCGGTGACGGTTTCCGGTGCAGTCCCCGGAACGGAAGTGGCGGATTTCCTCTCCATCGTCCGCGAAAGCGATGTGACGAAGCAGACGCGTTTGTTGGAGATGCTCAACTGCGACGAGTATTTCCTGGATGCTTACGATCTGAAGTTCGTTGCCGGCCGCGGTTTCTCCGAGGATTACGGGGGAGATGTTTATAAGATAGTTCTGAATGAATCGGCTGTGCGTACATTGGGATTCGAATCGGCTGATGCCGCTTTGGGGCAACGCCTGTCTGTCGAAACCGTCGACCGGCCGATGCAGATTATCGGAGTGGTGAAAGATTACCACCAGCAGTCGCTTAGCAAAGATTATACGCCGATCCTGTTTGCCCTGCATGAGAAGCTGAGTTGGATGAAGCAACGATATATCTCCGTCGTAATGGAGAACGGTAACCCGCGTGATCTCGTGAAGCAGGTCGGAGGGGTATGGGAACGTTATTTCCCGGATTCCAGCTATGATTATTTCTTCCTCGACCAGTTCTTCGACCAGCAATACCGGCAGGATGAAGTGTTCGGATTGATTGTTGCGCTCTTTGCGATACTGGCGATCTTCATTTCTTGTATGGGATTGGGTGTCCTGGTCATGTTTTCTTGCTCGACGCGTATCCGGGAGATGGGAATCCGAAAGGTTCTGGGAGCCTCCAAGATGCAGCTTTTCTATGAGTTGGGTCGCGAGTTCTTCCTCCTGATCGCCATTGCTGTTGTTATTGCTCTTCCGCTTTCGGGGTGGATCATGGGAGACTGGTTGAACCATTATTCGTTCCGCACAGACTGGGAAGCTTGGTTTTTCCTCGTTCCGGTACTTTTATTGTGTGTGATCTCCTTGCTGACCATCGGCTGGCAAACCGCCAAAACCATCTTCAGCAAACCGGCCCGGTCGTTGCGTTACGAATAACTAAAAGTGTACGCTATTTGTTAATCTGACAGTAATAGCGTACATTTGCCATTGCATCAACATCAAAGAAAGGGCATTCATCCATTCGTTTAGTAGACCGATTTAGATAAGAATATCATTCTATCGGGGCAAAAGGCAATTCCGTGTCTTTTCTATAGCCTGTACCGTTGAAGGTGGCGATCAGGTCTCCGGTTTCGTTGGTGATGCGTACTTCACAGTTGGCGAGCCGTTTGTGGCTGAACGCTTCGCGTGCTTCGGCATACAGGAAGCCTTTGCTTTCGGCTTTGAAGAAGTTGATGCTGGAAGTTATGGAAAGTGTCAGGCGCGCGTGGCTGTTTGTGGCTGCGGCAAAGGCCAGGTCTGCTAACGTGAAGATGGCGCCACCCTGGCATACGCCACCGCCGTTGAGGTGTTCGGGTTTTATTTCCATACGTGCCTTTGCATACCCGTTACCGGTCTCCAACAATTCGACACCGGCCAATAAGGCGAACTTGTCGCCTTGAAGAAATTCGTTTATCGTCATAATTTAATGAATAATGAGCTAATTGGATAATGTACCAATGAAAAAAATGATGATTTATCAGTGTGTTGATAAATCATCATTTATGGCTCGAAACTGTCAAATATCGAAGCCTGTCCTATTTATTTACTTAATTTCCATTCGGCTCCGTCTTTCGTATCTTTGATTTCGAAGCCGATAGCTGTCAGTTCGTTACGGATCTTGTCCGATGTAGCCCAGTCTTTGTTGGCTTTTGCCTGCTGGCGGATGGTCAGTAACAGATCCATGGCCTTGCCGAACGCTTCATTGCTGTTGCCGTCGGCCGAAGCTGCTTCATCTTTTATTCCAAGGATATCGAAGATGAACGTATGGAATACATCCTGCAATTCTTTCAGGTCTTCGATGGAAATCGTAGCCTTGCCGTCCTTTACGGAGTTGATGGCACGGCTTGCATCAAACAAGTGGGCGATCACGATCGGCGAGTTCAGGTCGTCGTTCATCGCATCGTAGCATTTGCGGCGCAAATCTTTTACGTCTACCGTTGAGGCTTCGGATGCTTTCAATTTCATCAGGTGGTTATAAGCGTCCATCAGACGTTCCAACCCCTTTTCGGCAGCCTGCAAGGCTTCGTTGCTGAAATCCACCGTGCTGCGATAGTGTGCTTGGAGGATGAAGAAACGGATGGTCATAGGCGAATAGGCCTGGCTCAGCATTTTGTTGTCGCCGGTGAAGAACTCGTTCAGTGTGATGAAGTTGCCCAAAGACTTGCCCATCTTCTGTCCGTTGATGGTGATCATATTGTTGTGCATCCAGTAATGAACCATGTCTTCTCCCTGCGAAGCGACAGCTTGTGCAATCTCGCATTCGTGATGCGGAAAGATCAGGTCCATGCCACCGCCGTGGATATCGAAATGTTCGCCCAGATACTTTTTACCCATCGCCGTACATTCGCAATGCCAGCCGGGGAAACCGTCGCTCCATGGGGAGGGCCAACGCATGATATGTTCGGGTTGCGCACATTTCCAAAGGGCAAAGTCGATCGGATTATGCTTCTCGTCCTGCCCGTCCAACGCGCGGGTCGTGTTCAGCATATCGTCGATGTTACGTCCGGAAAGGACGCCGTAGTTATGATCCTTGTTGTATTTTTCCACGTCGAAATAAACGGAACCTTCGCTTTCGTATGCATAGCCGTTGTCCATGATCTTCTTGACCAACTCGATCTGCTCGATGATATGGCCGGAGGCGTGCGGTTCGATGCTGGGAGGCAAGACGTTGAGGGCTTCCATCTCGTGATGGTAGTGGTTCAGGTAATGTTGTACCACCTCCATCGGTTCCAACTGTTCGAGGCGGGCTCGTTTAGCGATTTTGTCTTCGCCGTCGTCAGCGTCGTGCTCCAAATGGCCGACATCCGTTATGTTACGTACATAACGGACTTTATATCCTAAGTGAGTCAGATATCGGAACAGCAGGTCGAAAGTGATCGCCGGGCGTGCATGCCCTAAATGGGCGTCGCTATAAACGGTCGGACCACAAACATACATACCCACATGCGGTTCGTGCAGCGGGATGAACTGTTCTTTTTTTCTTGTGAGTGTGTTGTAAATGCTTAATGGATGTTCCATATCTATTTGTATTTAAGAGGGGCAAATATAGGAATAATCTCTGCCTTCGCCAACCTGTTTAAAATGAATTTCATGTTTTTCCCTTCCGATCGCATTTCTCTTCTACGATGTCCCATACGAGCCGGCGATGTTTTTCCTGGTCTTCCGGTACGAGTTGTTTGGTCACGTCCTGCAATCTCATTCCCGGTTGGGGAACCGGGCTTTCAGCCATTCTTTAATCTCTCTTTGGTGCTTATTGTTTTACAAATAAATGGTATATTTGCCTGCATAATTGAAAATATAATCAACGAAAGATGTAAGCCATGAAATTAAACTCTGTTTTGACATTCTTATTTATCGTCCTGTTGACTGCCTGTAAAGGCGGCGCGTACGACTTGTCTGCGTATGGATTGAAACCCGATACCGGCGAAAACGCTTCTCCATTGATTGCGAAAGCCCTTCAGGAGATAGCTGCCGAATCGAGCTCCGACACGATCCGGATCCTGTTGCCTACAGGCCGCTATGATTTTTATCCGTCGGGCTCTACGGAACGCGAATATTTCATTTCCAATCACGACCAGGATAATCCGAAGCAGGTGGGACTGGCTTTCGAGAATATGAAGAACGTCGTGTTTGACGGGCAAGGCTCCGAGCTGGTTTTCCACGGGCGGATGCTTCCGGTTTCTTTGGTCAATTCTGAAAACTGTACGTTGAAGAACTTCGGCATCGACTTTGAGAACCCGCATATCAGCCAGGTGAAAGTGTTGGAGAACGACACGGTCGGCGGGATGATCACCTACGAAGTCGCTCCCTGGGTGGAATATGAGATACGCGACAGCAACTTTGTCGCCAAAGGGGAAGGTTGGGAGCATGTCCCTGCCTGGGGCATCGCTTTTGAAGGAGATACGAAACGATTAGTCTATACGACCAGTGATATCGGCGTGGGCAGCAAGCACGTTGCCGAGATTGCACCCCGTAAGATCCTCGCTCCCTGGAAGAATAAGAAACTGATACCGGGTACGGTGGTCGTTTTCCGTGGATACGGCCGTCCGACTCCGGGTATTTTCGTATATCATGATACGAATACGACGCTTGAAAACATACAGGTGCATTATGCCGAAGGAATGGGCCTGCTGGCACAGATGAGCGAGAATATCACGTTGGATAAATTCTCGGTCTGCCTGCGTGGCAAGGAGGATCCGCGTTATTTTACGACTCAGGCGGATGCGACTCATTTCTCCGGCTGCAAAGGGCTGATCCGTTCGGTCGGCGGTCTGTACGAAGGCATGATGGATGACGCCATCAATGTGCATGGAACCTACCTGAAAGTGCAAAAGCGGATAGACGACAAGACATTGGTCGGCGAATATATGCACGGCCAGTCATATGGTTTCGAGTGGGGCCGTCCGGGCGACGCGGTCCAGTTTATCGACTCCAAGACGATGGAGATTCTGGGAGAACAGAACACGGTGACGGCTATCGAAGCTGTCGACAAGCCTGACGATCACGGCGCAAAGCAGTTCCGCATTACCTTCGGGAACCCGATCGATCCCGCCATCAGTGAAGCCGGCACTTACGGTATAGAGAATTTAGAATGGACGCCGGAAGTTTATTTTGCCGGCAATATGATCCGCAATAACCGCGCCCGTGGCTCCCTGTTCAGCACCCCGAAGAAGACGGTGGTCGAGAAAAACGTTTTCGATCATACTTCCGGTACGGCAATCCTGCTGTGCGGCGACTGCAACGGATGGTTCGAGACGGGTGCCTGTCACGACGTCTTGATCCGGAACAACCGGTTTATTAACTCGCTGACGAATATGTTCCAGTTTACGAACGCCATTATTTCCATCTATCCGGAGATACCCGATTTGAAGGATCAGAAGAAATATTTCCATAGCGGGATCGTGATCGAGAACAATGAGTTCGAAACCTTCGATATGCCGATCCTGTATGCCAAATCGGTGGACGGCCTTGTTTTCCGTAATAATGTGATTAAGCAGAATCATGACTATCCTGCTTTCCACTGGAACAACCATCGTTTCTTCTTCCAGCGCGTTATCAATGAGGAGATCGAGGATAACCGTTTCGACGGAGGCTTTGACGAAGCGAAAGATATCCTGATGGACGACTAAGTATTTTTAAATTTTGCATTCACATCGGTTATAAGTTGTTGATAACCTTTTGTTTGATGTGAATCCGGTGAAAGCCCGCGAAAATAAACAGATACATTTCTGGGGGAATGAACTGCCTTCACAGCAAAGCACTGCTTTTTAGCAGGTTGCAAACGATGTGAAGGGTGAATGCTGTTTGAAAATACACTTGGCGGCTGCATATTATATGGCTCCTGTCCCATAAATTATAGGCTAAAGGGGAAAATTTACAGCCTATAGGCTAACCGAAGAAAGGCTATAGGCTGTCTCCCAATAAGTGCTTATCTTTATTTCAAAAGATGCCTACCTTTTGGGGAGGGGATAGGCATCCCTTTTTCAATGCATGAGGTCTGTTAATCCACCCAATCCCCATTTTCTTTTATCAGCTGGACCAATCGTTCTACAGCTTCTTCTTCGGGGATGTTTTTCAGGACGCATTCTTTGCCTTTGTACAGGCTGATCCGGTTCTTTCCGGCGCCGACATAGCCGTAATCGGCATCCGCCATTTCGCCGGGTCCGTTCACGATACATCCCATAATGCCGATCTTCAGGCCTTTCAGATGCGAAGTGGCCTCCTTGATGCGGGCGATTGTCGTTTGCAGGTCATACAAGGTACGTCCGCAGCTCGGGCAGGAGATATACTCCGTCTTGCTGATGCGGGCACGGGTAGCCTGCAGGATGCCGAACATGCAACTGTCCGTCACCATCGCTTCGCAGCCTTCGTTGTGCAACATGATCCCGTCGCCGAAACCATCTAACAGCAAAGTCCCGAAATCGGCGGCCGATTTTAGTTGCAGCGCTTCGACATCCGTCTCCTGATAGTCACGATGCAGGACGACCGGCACATCGCAACCGGCAGCAAGCAACCGGTGTATGGCGGCACGTTCGGCAGCGATACCGTTCCGGTGGTGCGTGCTCAGGATTACGATCACAGACGGATCCTGTTTCAGAATCTCGATAGCGCGACCGGTCAGATCCCGGTAGGTGAGACGGATAAATTTCAAAGGGACGGAATAGTTTTTCAGTTCCTCTATTTCCGATGCGATAAAGAAAGGATAGGCATTCGGACGTTCTTTCCAGAAATGGGCGTCTACCAAAAGGCGGAAACTGTCCGGAAGGTTGTCCGGATCTTCTTTACCGATATATATATAGTCCGGCAGGGACGCATAATCAAACTCGAAGTCTCCGTTGCTGCGGTCGGAAATGACGACCGGCGGGAAGTTCCCCCCGATTCCTTCCGTCACCCGGCTCCGGCGGCGTTCGACAGCAACCGGATCATATCCCGGAGCGGGCGCGGCCTCTACCGGCTCGTGCCCTTCACGTTCGAGGATGTAATCGACCAGTTTGCGGGCAACGGGGATCTCGGCCTCCGGATCTTCGCTCAGGGAGACGCGGATCGTGTCGCCGATGCCATCGGACAGCAGGGCGCCGATGCCGACGGCACTCTTGATGCGGCCGTCTTCGCCGTCGCCGGCTTCCGTCACGCCGAGGTGCAAGGGGTAATGCATATCTTCGGCTTCCATCGTTCTGACCAGCAGGCGGACGGTTTTCACCATGACGACCGTGTTCGAGGCTTTGATGGAAATCACGACGTCGGGGAAGTTCTCTTCCCGGCAGATGCGCAGGAATTCCATGCAGGAGGCAACCATGCCTTCGGGGGTATCGCCGTACCGGCTCATGATACGGTCGGACAGCGAACCGTGGTTCACGCCAATGCGGATGGCGGTTCCGTGTGCTTTACAGATGTTAAGGAATGGTACGAAGCGGTCGCGTATCTTCTGCAACTCTGCGGCATATTCCTCGTCGGCATATTCCAGCAGGTCGAATGTCTTGACCTTATCCACATAGTTTCCGGGATTGATGCGTACCTTCTCCACCTCCTCGGCTGCGGCATCGGCCGCACGCGGGTTGAAATGGATGTCGGCGACTAACGGAGTCGTATATCCGGCTTCGTCGAGTTGCTTACGGATCACGCCCAAATTACGGGCTTCACGTTCTCCCTGGGCGGTAAAACGTACATATTCAGCGCCTGCCTCGATCATGCGGATCGCCTGGCGGACGGCAGCATCGGTGTCCATTGTGGAGACGTTTGCCATCGACTGAATGCGAATCGGGTTATCACCACCCAGCGGGGTATTCCCAATGTTGACAACAGACGATTTACGGCGACGGTAGTTAAAAATATCTTCCATCTTTTTCAGTTGAAAGTTGAAAGTTGAAAGTTGAAAGTTGAAAGTTGAAAGTTGAAAATCAACAAGGGCGGCATACTTTGCGTTTTTGTTAACTCTCAACTTTCAACTCTCGACTTTCAACTAATTCGTTTTGTATTTAAAAGAAACCTTAGCCAGCTCTTCGTTTGCTTTTACGATCTTCTTTTTAAGGTCTTCCTTATAGGCGGCGAGTTTGTCCTGGAGTTGTTCGTCTCCGACGGCAAGCATCTGGACGGCCAGGATGCCGGCGTTCAGGGCGCCATTGATTCCGACCGTGGCAACCGGAATTCCCGGAGGCATCTGCACGATGGCCAGCAATGCGTCCATACCGTCGAGCGTCGAATTGATGGGCACACCGATCACGGGGACTGTCGTCATCGAGGCGATCACACCACACAGGTGGGCTGCCATACCGGCAGCCGCAATGATCACTTTGATGCCGCGTCCTTTGGCTCCCTTGGCGAAAGCCTCCACCTCGGCAGGCGTACGGTGGGCGGACAAGGCGTGCATTTCGAACGGGATCTCCATCTCGTCGAGCAGTTTGGCCGCTTTTTCCATTACGGGCAGATCCGAAGTACTGCCCATGATGATACTTACTACTGGTGTCATTTTGCAATCATTTGTTCGTATTCGGCAGCAGACATCAAATCATCCAGTTCGGAAGGATCTGACAGGGAGATTTTGATCAACCATCCGTTGCCATACACATCTTCGTTCACCAATTCAGGTTTGTCGTCCAGCTCGGCGTTAGCTTCGATCACTTCACCACTTACCGGCATGAACAGGTCTGAAACAGTCTTTACTGCTTCGATTGTACCGAAAACTTCTTCTTTGGCAACTACTTCACCTTCAGTCGTGATGTCTACGAAAACGATTTCACCCAGTTCGCCCTGAGCATAATCGGTAATACCAACGTAAGCTACATTGCCATCTACACGGATCCATTCATGATCTTTTGTGTACTTTAAATCTGCAGGAAAATTCATAATTTTAGTGTTTTTATTAGATGAATAAATAGATATAACTCAAGAATGAGGCTACAAAGGTACATATAAATCCGAGACAAAACCCGGCATATACCTGCATGGGAGTATGCCTTTTCAGAAAAATTCGCGAAGTGCCGACCAGCCCCGCGATTATGATCACGATGATAAAGGCCCAATAAGGGTTTATCAGGTGAATCCGTGCCACGCCCATAATGCCGCCCAACAGTCCGCCTATCCCGATCGCATGGGCGCTGATCTTCCAGAAGAAGTTGATCAACAACGCCAGGATCAACGCCACACAGGCTCCCAACAGCAAGGAGATGAACCAGAACGGCAACATCATCTTATACATATAGAAAGCGCAGACCATGATCGACGTGATGAAGATCAGGTACGGAACCACGCGCTCGTGACGGTCCGACAGTTCCATATCGACCGCCGCCCCGTTTTTCACCATCATAAAGATGAATGCTCCGGGGATAACCGCCGTAGACAGGAATGCTCCACCGGCGAGCAACAACTTCATCGTCGGCGGATAGATCGCCAGGTACGTGAAGGTGAGAGCCAGCACGACTCCATACGTCACCATCAACAACGGATGGAACATACCGGATATGATATTTGAAAATAATCTCATAACGCTTCAAATTTATATTTCTTTTCTGAGCCGTGCAACCGGAATGCCCAATTGTTCGCGGTATTTTGCTACCGTACGGCGGGCGATGATGTAGCCTTTCTCTTTCAGGATGGAGGCCAGTTCTTCGTCGGTAAGCGGTTTGCGCTTGTCTTCGCCGTCGATATGCTCTTTCATTATCTTTTTTACCTCGCGGGTGGAAATTTCTTCGCCACTGTCGGTCTGCATCGATTCGGAGAAGAAATACTTGAGCGGATAGATGCCGAAGTTCGTCTGCACGTACTTGCTGTTGCTCACACGCGAGATCGTCGAGATGTCATATCCGGCCCGTTCCGCCACATCTTTGAGGATCATAGGCCGCAAGGTCGCTTCGTCGCCGGTGAGGAAGAAATTGCGTTGCAGGAGGATGATTGTCTCCATCGTGCGTTGCAAAGTCTCCTGACGCTGCTTGATGGCATCGATAAACCACTGGGCGGAGTCGAGTTTCTGCTTCACAAACTGGACGGCTTCTTTCATTTGGGCTGTCTGGTTTGCCTTATTGCCGGCATAATCCTGAAACATTTCCGCATACTCGCGGTTGATGCGCATATCAGGGATGCCCCGGTTGTTCATGCTCAGGATCAGTTCGCCACCCACCGCTTCCACTACGAAATCGGGAATGATCTGGCTCAAAGCTGTCTCCATGGAACCGCCCCAGCTGCCGCAAGGTTTAGGATCGAGGGTCATTATTTCACGGATGGCTCTTTTCAGGGCGGATTCTTCGATATCCAACCCTCTCATGATCTTATCGTAATGCTTGCGGGTGAACTCTTCAAAAAAATCGGTCAGTATCCGGATTGCCAACTCCGTTTCGGGCGTCTTTTCCCGGCGGTCCAACTGGAGTAGCAGGCATTCCTGCAGGTTGCGGGCGCCGACTCCTGCCGGGTCAAAATCCTGTATGATCGTGAGAACTTCTTCTATTTCTTTTTCCGTCACATCCTGTCCCGCCTGGAACACCAGGTCGTCGGCTATGGCGGACAGGTCGCGGCGCAAATAGCCGTCATCATCTATATTCCCGATGATATATTCGGCGATCTTCACCTGTTTTTCCGGCAGATCCCGCAACCCGAGCTGTTGGAGCAGGTATTCGTTCAGGGATTCGCTGACCGAGAAAGGCACATCTTCTTTCTTCTCCGTCCGCTCGCTCAGCTCGCGAAGTTTATAATCGGGTATATCATCCTCACTCATATAGTCGCCGAGGGAAAGGTCGGCGTCTGTTTCGCTTCCTCCCTCCATATCGTTGGAGGCCAACTCATCGCCACCTTCGTCAGTACGGTCAAAGTCATCCGCAATTTCCTTTCCTTCTTCCAATGCGGGATTGTCTTCCAGCTCATGCTTCACACGTTCTTCCAGCTCTAAAGCCGGGAGTTCCAGAAGACGGATCAACTGAATCTGCTGCGGAGAGAGTTTTTGCTGTAACTTTTGTTGTAACTGTTGCTTCAACATAATCAAATTCAATAATGTCAGGGCAATCACCGGATTGTCCAATGTTAGAACATGCAAATATAACTTTTTACACGGAATGACCTCGACATTCAAAAGATAATAGTTCTAAAGGAGGATGAATTACCTCTATCAAAACGGCTTTACCGGAACGGTTGTGGCGTAAATGATTATTCTTCCTGAAAACTATTCAGAATCAAAACTATTTTTTATTTTTGCGATCGGATAAAGATTCTGATATGACTCTTAAAGCATCGCCATACGATCAGTTGACCCGGGAAGAATTGATACGATTACTGGAAGCCAGAGATAGCAGCCCTGCCAATTGCGAGGTTTGTACAACCTCCGAAACGCCGGCCATAAAGCGTATTATTTCCGAAGTTCTGGTGATCCTTTTCAACGAAGAAAACAAGCCGATCGAAAAAGCAATGAACGTATTGCTGGACTATTTCGATGCGGATTGGGGCTACGTTGCCATCTTCGAAGAAGACGGGTTGACGGCTAATTTTACATGCGAAGTGATGAACTCGTGGGTAAAAGTTCCGAAAGACGACAAGAGCAAACTGACATACGACACAATCCCGTGGATTATAGACACTGTCAAATCCGGACGCGACATCGTGCTGAGGGATCTTGCGGATCTGCCCGCCGAGGCGTCTACCGACAAGGCCCTGCTGACCCTTCAACAATTGAAATCCACGCTGATCATCCCACTTACTTTTCATAACAAAGTACAGGGATTCATCGGTTTCGACTCGATCCTGAAACATCGTTCCTGGACGGCGTCAGAAGTTGAAGATATGCATCTTATCGCCGGCATCTTTTCTATCATTATCGAACGTTGGCAAACCGATTATAATCTGGAAGAGTCGAGGAAACGCATCTCCAAGCTGAGCACCAAGTTCCAGCAGTTCTTCAACAACCTGCCGATCGGAGTGGAGCTATACGATGCGGAAGGTTGCCTGATCGATATAAACGATGCCGACACTAAGATCTTCGGCTCTTCCCGTGAACAACTGTTGGGTGTCAATCTGTTCCGGAATCCGGCTGTTCCCGAGAAAGTCCTTAATCAGATTAAGAAGAAGAAAGCATTCAGTTTCCCTCTCATATACGATTTCAATAGCATACGGGATTCCCGGTATTATCACTCCAACTTTTTGGATCAGACCAAATATTTGATGGTGAAAGGGATCGGATTGAACGACCGGGAGTTCGGGCATATCGGCTATCTGCTGATCATCTCCGACGAGACGGAAAAGCAGGTTAAAGAGGAGCAGACACAAAACAACCTGGCGATCCTTAAAGCCGTCCTCCTATCCGGCCATTCCC
>Ga0137297_11175_pt1 | contig 15915 bp, 15 predicted proteins | sample RamsorincwithD2O_FD_97191 | JGI IMG/M metagenome (GOLD analysis project Ga0137297, IMG submission 97191) | Mouse cecal microbial communities from Vienna, Austria - Mucin amended with D2O | ecosystem: Host-associated > Mammals > Digestive system > Large intestine > Cecum | place: Austria: Vienna... | reverse complement strand
GGCAGACTCTCCTGGAAAGAAACGGTGTGATCAACGGCATCTTAAGCGCCCTGCATCTGCCTAATCAGTCTCTCATCAACACGCCGGGAGCAATTATTCTGGGTATGGTATACAACTTCCTGCCCTTTATGGTGCTCCCCATCTACAATGTGCTCTGCAAGATAGACGATAACACCATCAATGCGGCCCATGATCTCGGCGCTGACTTTTACCAGACTCTGGTGCGTATCTGGCTGCCTTTAAGCGTACCCGGCATTATCAGCGGCATTACCATGGTGTTTGTCCCGGCCCTCACCACCTTTGTGATCTCCAACCTGCTGGGCGGCAGCAAGATCCTGCTTATCGGCAATGTAATCGAGCAGGAATTCACCCGCGGAAGCAACTGGCATCTGGGCTCCGGACTTTCCCTGGTTCTCATGATATTCATTCTGGCCAGTATGGCTCTTATTGCCAAATATGATAAAGACGGGGAGGGCACTGCATTCTGATGAAAAAGACAAAAGACCGTTTGAAACGGATTGGAGAAAATTTTTATCTGGTGTTTATTATGGTGTTTCTCTATGCGCCTATTGCCACCCTCATGGTCCTTTCCTTCAGCAACTCCAAGTCCCGGACCCAGTGGGGCGGCTTCACCCTTCGGTGGTATGGGGAGATGTTTCAAAGTTCCACGATCATGACTGCTCTGCAGAATACTCTGGTCATCGCCTTTGCCTCCGCCCTGATCGCCACGGTCATCGGTACGGCGGCGGCCATCGCCATCAGCAGCATGAAGCCGCTTCCCAGAACGGTAATTATGGGAATCACCAACATTCCCATGCTCAACGCCGATATCGTCACCGGCATCTCCCTCATGCTTGGCTTTATCGCTTTCGGCATCTCTCTGGGATTTAAGACCATTTTGATCGCTCACATCACATTCAATATTCCCTATGTGATCTTAAGCGTCATGCCCAAGTTAAAGCAGACCAACAAAAGCGTCTATGAGGCTGCTATGGACCTGGGAGCATCGCCTGTGTATGCATTTTTTAAGGTGGTATTTCCTGATATTCTGCCCGGAGTCCTGTCAGGATTTCTCCTTGCCTTTACCATGTCCTTAGACGACTTTATCATCACCCATTTTACAAAGGGAGCCGGGATCAATACCTTATCCACGCTTATCTACAGCGAAGTGCGGAGGGGAATCAAACCGTCCATGTATGCATTGTCCACAGTGATCTTTATGACTGTGCTGACGCTGCTTATCATTACTAATTTTGCACCAGAGAAAAAAGGTGCTCATAAAAATTAAAACAGACACATGAAATGTGCAGGAGGATAGCAGAATATGGGAAGAAGACATTTTGCCTTCGGGCTGGGAATTTTACTGGGAACGGCATCTGTCCTTGGAGGATGCGGCGGTCCCTCAAAAAGCAATGACTCCAAAAACGCCGGAGAAGTCTATGTATATAACTGGGGGGAATACATTGATGAAGAAGTCATCTCCATGTTTGAGGCGGAAACAGGCATCAAAGTAATCTATGACATGTTTGAAACCAATGAGGATATGTACCCGGTAATTGAAGCCGGCGGCAGAACTTATGATGTTGTCTGTCCCTCGGATTATATGATTCAGAAAATGATCGAAAACCAGATGCTGGCTGAGATCAATTTTGACAATATTCCTAATATTGACCAGATCGACCCGGAATATATAGAAAGATCCAAAAGCTTTGACCCGGAAAATAAATATTCCGTGCCATACTGCTGGGGAACTGTGGGAATCCTTTACAACACCTCCATGGTAGCGCCGGAAGATGTGCCCTCCAAGTGGTCCGACCTCTGGGATGAAAAGTTTTCAGGTGAGATTCTCATGCAGGACAGCGTGCGTGATGCTTTCATGGTAGCTTTGAAATCCCTGAATTACTCCATGAACTCCGCTGACAGAGGCGAGCTGGAAGAAGCGCGGGATCTCCTCATCCGTCAGAAACCCCTGGTTCAGGCCTATGTCATCGACCAGGTGCGCGACAAGATGATCGGCGGCGAGGCGGCTATCGGCGTTATCTACTCAGGCGAAATGCTTTATATTCAGGAGGAAGTGGAAAACCAGGGCCTGGATTATACTCTGGAGTATGTGATTCCTGAGGAAGGCACCAATGTGTGGATTGACTCCTGGGTTATTCCCGCCAACGCAAAGAATAAGGAGAATGCAGAAGCCTGGATCAATTTCCTCTGCCGCCCTGAGATTGCCAAAATGAACTTTGAGTACATTACCTACCCCACTCCCAACAAAGGCGCCTTTGATCTTCTTGATGAAGAGCTTCAGAATAATAAGGCTGTGTTCCCGGACGTGGAATCTCTTGACAACTGCGAAGTATTCCAGTATCTTGGAGATGAAGTAGATACCATTTACAACGACCTGTGGAAGGAAGTAAAATCCAACTGAGAAGTTATAGGTACAAAAGGCAAGGCGGCAAACCGCCGGAAGGGAGCTTTAATTATGGAAGCTTTGGAATTACTGCTGCGTCATGTTGTCGATGCGGCCATTGTCTGTTTTGAATTTGTGGGAGTCTTTGTCATCATCCTGGCCGGCCTTAAAGGTATCCGGGATTATGTAAAAAAGAATCCTCAGATCCGTCTGAACCTGGCTACAGGTATGGCCTTAGGACTGGAATTTAAGCTGGGCAGCGAGATTCTCCGTACGGTTATCGTCCGGGAATTATCTGAGATTGCCACAGTGGCTGCCATCATCGTCCTCCGGGCCGCCCTTACCTTCCTGATTCACTGGGAGATCAAAGTGGAGAAGGCAGATGAGGAAGAGCTGAATGAGAATCATCATTGAGCTTGCTGTTAATCCCGCATCAGCGGGATTTTTTTCGCCTATGACCCGGTTTCCGGAGAAAGTGTGATTGACAACTGCGGAATAATTGGGTATGGTGAAAACAGTATGAAAAAGAAAGGAATTTTAGAAGAATTATGTATAAGATTATCGCTTGCGACTTAGATGAGACCTTATTGGGCTCCGACAGAACCATCCCGGAAAGAAACATAAGGGCCATCCGAAAGGCGCGGGATATGGGCCTTCGATTTGTCCCGGCCACGGGCAGAGGCTACCATTCCGTAGCGCCCACCTTAAAAGATCTGGATTTGTTTCAGAAAGAGAAGGAATATGTGATTTCCTACAACGGCGGGGCCCTTACGGAAAACAAGGACTGGCGCCTTTTGCATTTTCAGGGGATCTCCTTTGACCTGGCCCAAGAACTGTACAAAAGAGGCAGGAATTACGATGTAGCCATTCACATCTATACCAGGGAAATGATGTATCTGTACAACGCCGAGCCGGAGGATGCCAGGTCTCTGTCCGCACGGATGAAGGTGATGGAGATCTCCGGCGACAATATTGACTTTCTGAAAGGAACGGATATTGTAAAAGCTTTGTATATGAATACGGATTATGAGTATCTGCGCCGGATAGAGGAAGACTATAATGATCTGGCCCCCCAGATGGATGTGAGTTACTCCAGCAACCGCTTTATCGAGTTCAATCACACTGGTGTCAACAAAGGGACGGGGCTTATGTCCCTGGCCGGGATGCTGGGAGTAAAGACGGAGGAGACCATAGCCATCGGCGATAACTTTAATGATCTTTCCATGATCAAAGCAGCCGGCCTGGGAGTGGGTGTGGCCAATTCCATAGAGGGAATCAAGAAAGACTGTGATTATATCACAAAGGCTTCCAATGATGAAGGAGCTGTGGCCGAGGTAATCGAAAAATTTATTTTGTAAATCCCCAAAACATGTGTTACACTGAAGGAAACAGTTACTACAAAGAAAAGTGAGGAAAATTTTATGAAATACGATTTTACTTCCATCATGAACCGTCATGGCATGGACTCCATTGCAGTGGACAATCCCGGACAAATGCCCGGTGCGCCGGGAGGGCCAAAGGAAGGCTTTGATATCATTCCCATGTGGGTGGCGGATATGAATTTCCCTACGGTTCCCACGGTGTGCCAGGCTCTGGCAAGGCGGGCCTCCCACCCGGCTTTTGGATATTTCGGCCTTTCTGATGCTTATTATGATGGGATTATCCATTGGCAGGAGACCAGGAATCAGGTGAAGGGCCTTAGAAAAGAGCATATCGGATATGAGAACGGCGTCCTCGGCTGCGTGGTATCCGCTGCCCAGGCATTCTGCTCCTGCGGCGACAAGATCCTTGTTCATGCCCCCACCTACATAGGATTTACAGGCTCCCTCACCAATGCCGGCTATCATCTTATTCTGAGCCAGCTTGTACAGGATAAAGACGGGATATGGCGTATGGACTACGAAGATATGGACCAAAAACTAAAAGAACATTCCATTCATTTTGCTGTATTCTGTTCCCCTCACAATCCCACGGGCCGTGTGTGGGAACCATGGGAGATCGAGAAAGCCATGGAAGTCTACAAGGCCAATGACTGTGTGGTAGTATCCGACGAGATCTGGGCGGATATCCTCCTGGACGGACACAAACACACCCCCACTCAGTCCGTATCAGAGGATGCCAAAAACCGCACCATCGCCATCTATGCTCCCTCCAAGACCTTTAATCTGGCAGGACTGGTAGGCTCCTATCATATTGTTTACAACAAGTACTTAAGAGACCGCCTGAGAAAGCAGTCCTCCCTGTCCCACTACAATTCCCAGAATGTAATGTCCATGCACGCCCTCATCGGCGCGTACAGCGAGGAAGGCCAGGAGTGGGTCGATGAACTGTGCCAGGTTCTCAGCGCCAATGTGGACTTTGCGTATAACTACATCCTTTCCAACTTTAAAGGCATATCCCTGACCAAACCTCAGGGCACTTATATGCTGTATCTGGACTGCTCCTCCTGGTGCCAGGAACATCATAAGACTCTGGATGAACTCTTAAGAGCCGGATGGGATGTGGGCGTAATCTGGCAGGACGGACGGCCATTTAATAAGCCTTACACGATCCGTATGAATCTTGCCCTGCCTTTGAGCCGGGTGGAAGAGGCAATGAAGAGACTGTCCCGGTACGTATTCTCTGTGTCCTGAACTTTTTCTTAAAAAGAGAGCGGGTGCGGCTTCACGGCAGTGAAGCTGCACCCGTCTCTGATTTTATAAGATCAAAGCATCTTTTTTCCCCGGCAGTATGTCTGGCATACTTCATAATCATCTTCCAAAACTACAATATCCGCATCATAGCCGGCTGTCAGTTTCCCTTTCCTGTCATCCACGCCTAAACACCTGGCCGGATTGATGGTGCAGGAATTTAAGGCCGTGTCAAAGGGAATCATCGCCTCCTCAGCCAAAATCCTAAGCCCCCGGTTCATATAAAGGGTACTTCCCGCAATGGTTTTCGTGCCCTTCAGATAAGCCAGGCCTGTCTCGCTGATCTCAATGGGATGTCCGCCCAGGTCATAATTACCGCCGGGAGGACAGTGCTTCGCTCTCAGGGAATCACTGATCATAATAGCATAATCCCGCCCTTTGGCAGTGACATAATTATTCAGAGCAGCCAGATGAGAATGGCATCCGTCACAGATAATCTCCCCGTAGATATCTCTCACTCTCATGGCTGTTCCCACCAGTCCCGGATTCCTGTGATGAAAAGGGGTCATTCCGTTGAACACATGAGTCATGGACACGGCGCCGTTGGCAATTCCCATAAGCGCCTGTTCATAGGTGGCTGATGAATGTCCCATACTCACTACCACCCCTGTGCTCCTGCAATATTTCGTCAGGGCGAAATCCTTGTCATGCTCCGGGGCCAGAGTAATGTATCTGATCAATCCCCTGGCGGCCTTCTGATACATCTGAAACTGTTCCACAGACGGCTGCGCGATGGCTTCCGGCGGCTGGGCGCCTTTATAATCCATATCTAAGTACGGCCCTTCAAAATGAATTCCAAGAATCTCCGCTCCCTCGTATCCATCCTCCACCACAGCGGCCACATTGGCCACGGCTTTGGTCAGCACATCCGGCATCTGCGTTACTGTCGTAGGAAGAATCCCTGTAACGCCTTCTTCCGGAATCCTTCTCATCCACTCTCTAAGCCCTTTCGGCTCCCCGTCATTAGTATCAAAGCCATAGGCGCCATGGGTATGAACATCAATGAAGCCGGGAACCACCCGTTTTGTTTCATAATCCTGGTCTGCACCCTTTGTTCCATAGGGATACACTCCCTGGATCTTCCCTTCCTGAATCTCAAGCTGAGCCTCCAAAAACTGCCCCCCGATCCAAACCCGTCTGCTCTGCAGTATCATCGCTCTTCTCCTTCCTGTCATCCTGTATCACAATCATCCAAATATTTCATTTCCTATCTCAGTATACCCACTTTTTTCCCAAAATGCAAGAAAAGCCACTCACGAAAAAGAATTTGTTTTCGTGAATAGCTTTTCTTTGGAAACTTTTTTTATCTTCCTCTGCCGTTGGCCTTCTCTACATGAACATTTTTACCTTTGATCTTTACATCTTTCATGGCTTTCAGAACCGCGCCTGCATACTCTCTGGGCACCTCCACAAAGGTGTAGTTATCATACATATCAATGCTGCCCACCAGCTTGCCTGAGATTCCGGATTCTCCCGCCACGGCTCCAAGGACATCACCCGGACGGATATTCTGGTTCTTGCCGATATTTACAAAGAGACGGGCCATATCCTCCCGTTCCTCCCTGACTTCCCGGCCATAACGGCTGCCCCGGCTGTCCCGGCCTCCCCGGTTCCCCTTGCCCCGGCCTCCTCCGTCGCGGCCATAACGGTCCAGATCGTCAAGAGACCGGGCAGGACGGCTGCTGTCGATAATATCCTCATTCTCCTCGCCCATGGACAGTTTCAGCAATGCGGCTGCTACATCCAGAGAGGTGCATTCTTCCGTCAATACGGCTCTCTCAATGAGGGATACCATCTTGGTCAGATCTGACTCGCGGATCTGCTCCATAACCTGTTCCATAATCTTTTCCGCCTTGATGGCCGTGATATCATCCAGAGACGGAACAGCCTGAGGAATGATCTTAGTTTTGCAGTACCGCTGGATATCGCGAAGCTTGTAGACCTCTCTTCCCACCACAAAGCTGAACGCGATTCCCTCTTTCCCCGCCCGGCCTGTACGTCCGATCCGATGTACATAATACTCGTCATCCTGAGGAATATCATAATTGAATACAGCCTCCACATTGTCCACGTCTATTCCTCTGGCAGCCACATCCGTAGCCACCAGAATCTCTGTCGTGCCGCTGCGGAAACTGCTCATAACCCGGTCGCGCTGAATCTGCTTTAAGTCTCCGTGAAGCCCCTCTGCAAAATACCCCCGCCCCTGAAGGTCCTGGACAAGCTCATCCACCTGGCGCTTGGTATTACAGAAAGCGATAGACAGGCTGGGGGCATACATATCCAGAAGGCGGCACATAACCTCCACCTTGGTCTTTGGCTTTACTTCATAATAATACTGGGTAACTTTAGGAACCGTCAGTTCCTTCTTCACCACTTTCACCGTGACTGGCTCCTTCTGGAACTGTCTGGCAATATTCTGGATTTCCGCAGGCATGGTGGCGGAGAACATGACGGTCTGGCGCTCCTCTGGAAGCTGGCTTAAGATGGTCTCCATATCCTCCAGAAATCCCATGTTCAGCATCTCGTCAGCCTCATCCATAATCACCGTGTGAATGTGATCGCAGCGAATAGTCTTTCTTCTCATATGATCCATGACACGTCCCGGAGTCCCTATGACAATCTGCGTTCCTTCCTTCAGCCCCCGGATCTGCCTTGTTATGTCCTGCCCTCCATAGATGGGGAGTACTTTTATTCCATGCATATACTTTGACAGTCTGCGGATCTCCTCCGCCACCTGAATCGCCAGTTCCCTGGTGGGGCACAAGGCGATAGCCTGGAGTTTTTTGCTGTCAGGATTAATCTTTTGAAGCAGGGGAATTCCAAAGGCTGCTGTCTTGCCTGTTCCTGTCTGAGCCTGTCCCACCACGTCTCTTCCTTCCATCTGTACCGGTATGGCCTGGGCCTGGATGGGAGATGCCGCCTCAAATCCCATATCCGTCACCGCCCGAAGTATTCTTTCATCTAATTGTAACTCGTCGAACCTTATTGTTTCCATTCAATTTCCTTTCCATTTTCCGAATAACTGCTATCCTTTTTCCGGCAAAAAAACGAGAACATTCAAGACAGACCCTGAATCTTCTCGTTTTGTACAGTAAACTATAACAGATTTTTAAACTAGTGTCAATGAGCAAATTTACCGTATTTTTACGTTGATCCGGCTTTTTTCCTGCCGCTGCCAAGGACATAAGCCACTGCCACTGCCATGGACAAACCATAGATTACAAAGGTACAGACAAAAGGCAGTCTGACATGGACAGAATAAATAAATCCCGCTGTCATAGACCCTGCGATGCTTCCCAGAGATTTCGTTGCATTGAAAAACCCCATAACCAGATTCTTCTGCCTCATATCCGCCTGATTGGCAATCATGCTTTGAAGCACGGGGACACTTACGGAGTATCCTGCATAGACCACCACACTGAATCCCATAAAGAAGCCTGCATCTCCTGAAATCACGATCCCCAAAGCGGAACATGCACACACGGCGGTTAGGGAAACCATGGACTTTTTCACATCGGTTTTACTGATAATCCAGATACACAAGGTCATGTTGGAGATGAAAGAAATAAATCCCACTGCCGCCTTGATGATTCCGTTGTAGGAGGAAGTCAGACCCATCACATCTTTCAAATAGTAATTAAAGGCCTGGTCAAAGCCGGTATTGCCGAAATTAATCAGTACATTGACAGCAAACAGCAGCCCAAAGGAAACCGTCATAAATGTCCGGCTGTCCATAAAGGCCTGGAAAGGATTGGCCTCTTTTATGAGCTGCCCAGGAGAAATCCCTGACAGTCCCGCCTCTCCGTCCGGTTCGCAGATGAGGAAAAACAGAATCCCCGTTGCTGCCAAAGTCACTGCCTGAACCATAAACGCCGTAAGTACCGATATCTCTCCAAGAAAACCTCCTATCATATATCCGAAAGCGCTGGCCACACTCTGAATGGTAGCCGTAATCGTCAGATATTTTCCCTGATCCTCAGGCGCGGACTTATTCACCACATAGGTAAGAAAACTGACAAAGACACCTCCCGTAAACAGCCCGGCAAACATCCGGGCAAGAATGATCTGGAACTCAGTGGAAGAATAGGCAAACCATACCTGCGCAGCCCCGTATCCGCAACAGCACACGGCCATGGACATGCGGGAGGATACGTAATTATTGATCTTTCCCCAAAAGGGCGACATTAAAAAGTTTGTAAAAAGCATGGCAGCCAAAGCCACGCCAAACATATAGTCATGCAGATCCAGATTCTTAATCACCGTAGGCGTCACCGGATGGGCGAAATTAGCCGCTAGGTTAAACAAAACCATGGCAGAGAAAAATGCGGCAAATCTTGTTTTGTATTTCATACGTTTTCTTCCTCTTGTTTTTTCCGTAGCATAACGCCTATACTACCACAGTTCCCGCAATTCTGCAATTCCTCTCACTGCAAAATTCAAAAGGACTCACTCTCTTAACAGCAGTATGTCATGGGGAGCGATCCAAACTCTTATGATGTCTCCCCCATTCCCTTTCTCCCCATTGGCATAAGTTCTCCACTCCTCCTTTGGCATCTCCAGCCTCAGCCTGGCACTGTCAGAACCAGGATTTAAAGGAGTCACCATAATTACCATATTAAATACATCTTCCACAATCCGCAGAATCCGGCAGGAGAACATATTCGGTCTCTCCTCCTCCCTGTCTGAAAGAATATGAATGTAGTGGCTTCTCACACCAATATAAGCAATATCTCCTGAGACCCCATGCCGGCATTCCAGTCTCACTCCCCAGTCTTTGGCATACACCCACCGCTTCCGCACCTCTCCTCCGTCCGGATCCCACCCCGGCTGTGCCTGCGAATAGTTTTTGCACCCCGACAGCATACAAGCTGCCAGGGTTTCCGGTTCTTCAAACATGGTCTTTACGGGCACTACGGGTGTAGACTTTCCCTGATCCATTACACAGGCTTTGTCACACAGCCGGTAGATCTCATCCCGGCTGTGGGAGACAAACAGAACGGTGTTCTCAAACTCTTTTAAAATATCCATCAGCTCCAGTTCAAGGTTCCATCGAAGGTAACCGTCCAGCGCCGAAAAGGGTTCATCCAGCATCAGAAGCCGAGGATTTGTCAGAAGGATCCTTGCCAGCGCCGTCCTTTGCTGCTGTCCGCCGGACAGCTGATCCGGTCTGTGATTCTCCAGCCCTGTAAGGTAAAACCTTTCTATCATCTCCCCTACGGCTTTCCTGGCCTTTTTCTCGTCTCTCTCAACAGTCCTCCGTGCCGTCATAAGATTTTTCTCTACGGTCATATGGGGAAACAGCGCGTAATTCTGGAACAAAAGCCCTATATGGCGTTTTTGCGGCGGAAGACTGATCTTTTTTTCCGAATCAAACAAGACGGTTTCATTGAGCACAATCCTTCCTCTGTCCGGTTTCATAATCCCTGCAATGCACTTTAGGGTCATGCTTTTGCCGCAGCCGGAAGCTCCCAAAATTCCTGTCACATCATTCTCCGCCTCAAATTGTGCGGAAAGGCGGAAACTGCCTAAATCCTTAGAAATATCTACATACAAAGACATGATTTACCCTTTCCTCCTGCCCCGATTTCCCTTTTCCAGCATGTTCACTGCCAAAAGCACCACGGCGGAGATCGCCATATTCACCATAACCCATCGAAAGGCCAATTCATCATTGTCTGTGCGCCAAAGCTGATAGACTGTAGTCGATATGGTGGCGGTTCTTCCCGGCGTATAGCCCGCCAGCATACTGGTAGCCCCATATTCCCCCAGGGCTCTGGCAAAAGCCAGCACCAGTCCTGCCATAATTCCCTGACGGCAGGCGGGCAGACGGATGCGCCAGAAGATATAAGTTCCCGACAGTCCTAATGTCTGGCCTGCATAAGCCAAGGTCTCGTCAAAGCTCTCAAAGGCACCTCTGGCAGTCCGGTACATCAGGGGAAACGCCACTGCAGAGGCGGCAAAAATCCCCGAATACCAGGTCATAACCATCTTAATGCCCAACTGATCTAAAAACCACATGCCCACTGGCCGCTTGGTCCCTAAAAACAGCAGAAGAAAATAGCCTACCACTGTGGGAGGAAGCACAAGAGGAAGGGTCAGGATTACATCCAGCACACCCTTTGCCACCGGGTTCAGTTTTGCAATATAATACGCTGCAAAAACACCTGCAAAAAACACAATCCCACTGGAGATCAAAGCAATCCGCAGTGAATTATAAAGTGGATACCAGTCCATACTATCTCTCCTGCTTTTTATCCCTCTTACTGCTGCGCCATGGAAAATCCCACGGATTCAAACACTTTGGCGCACTCTTTCGTCGTCAGATAATCAAGAAATGCCCTGGCTTCCTCCTGATTCCCGGATACATTGAGAACTGCCGCAGGATAGATCACCTGCCTACACCGGCTCTCGTCCGCCTCATCCACGATGGTCAGCCCCGCTGAGAAGGCATCCGTTCCATAGATGATTCCGCAGTCTGCAGACGCCTCTTTTATCTGAGTGGTCACCTCTTTTACATTGGATGCGTAAGTAATCCTGGAACTGCTTTCCAATTGTTCCAAGATTCCCAGACCGTCAAGGATTTCTATGGAATAAGCTCCTACCGGAACATCATCATTGCCAAGACAGATAAGGCTCAGCTTGTCCGTTCCCAGATCTTCATAGGATGCAATCCCTGCAGGATTGCCGTCGGGAACAGCCAGGACAACCTTGTTCTCCACCAGATTAATCCTTGTTCCCTCCAGCACAAAGTCCAGGCCTTCCGTATTCACCGACGGATCCGCCGTCTTATCCAGCTGATTCATCTGTTTCTGGGCAGCCGAAATAAAGATATCGCAGTCAGCTCCCTCCTGAATCTGAGTCTTTAAGGTTCCTGACGAATCAAATGTATAGATAATATTTACATCAGGCTTTACTTCCCTGTACATTTCGGCGATCTCGGTCATGGTCTCCGTCATAGATGCGGCTGCAAAGACAATCAGTTCCGTCCTCTTCGCCGTCTCCGCCCCTGTCATCTCTTCTGCTTTGCCCCCGCATCCGGTCAGTATGCCTGCTCCCAGCAACGCTGCCATTACCCCTGCCCTCCACGGCCCTTTCACAATTTTCTTCCTCTCTTTTCCTGTATTTTTACTTCTTTTCCTGCCCTCTCCCGCATTCCGACACGCTGCCCCGAAGGATTCCCAGACCATGTGCCAAAGGCTCCAGAATAAAGTCCAGACTTTCCTCCACTGCCTTAGGGCTTCCGGGCAGATTCACAATCAGGGTCCTCCTCCGGATAACCGATACTCCCCGGCTTAACACAGCCCTGTTTGTAACCTCCATGGAACGGTATCTTATGTATTCTGCGATTCCGGGTGCATTGCGGTCCGCCACTGCCATAGTGGCCTCCGGTGTCCGGTCACGCATGGAAAATCCCGTCCCGCCGCTGGTCACCACCAGATCTATCTGCCTGCCGTCCGCCAGTCTCTTTAACTGGGTCTTAAGGATCTCCGGCTCATCGGGAAGAATCAGGGCTTCCTCCACCTCATAGCCTGCTTTTTCAAGAATCCTGACTGCCGCCGGTCCGCTTTTGTCTTCCCTCTCTCCTTTTGCCCCCTTATCACTGAGGGTGATGACTGCTGCCGTAAAAGGACGTGCAGGATCAGGGGGTATGACGGTCAGTTCGTCTCCCTCCCATATATCCCCCTCTTTCACCACTTCTGCAAACACGCCTTCATGGGGCATAATGCACTCTCCCATCCTTTTATAGATGGCGCAGTGACTGTGACACTCCTTTCCGATCTGAGTCATCTCAAGTTCTGCGCTCCCCACTGCGAAACGGCTTCCCACAGGCAGACTCTTAAAATCAATGCCCTCCACAACCAGATTCTCGCCGAAAGCGCCGTGGCCCACACCGGCTCCCCGTTCATTAAAAGCCTTCACTTTATCATAAGAAAGCAGACTGATCTGGCGATGCCAGCTGCCTGCGTGGGCATCCCCGTCTATTCCATGATTAGGACGCACATGCACATGGCCCACGTTATGTTTTTCCGTTCCCTTCTTCTCGCTGATGCAGACTGCCTTTACGATTCCTGTCAACATAATCAATCTCTTCTCCTCTCATAAACTCCGCTTTTTCCCCCGGTCTTTTTCTCCAGACAGATCTCCCCTATCTCCATGGACTTATCCACTGCCTTGCACATATCATAAATGGTCAAAAGGGCTACGCTGACCCCTGTAAGAGCCTCCATCTCCACCCCTGTCTTTCCCACGGTGCACGCGGTGCAGACGGCCTGTATCTCATGAGTGTCTTCCCTCATCTCAAAATCCACGGTCAGTTTTGTCAGACTCAGCACATGGCACAGAGGAATCAGCTCTGAAGTCTTCTTGGCTCCCATGATCCCCGCTATCCTGGCCACCCCCAGCACATCCCCTTTTTTCATGGAACCTTCCGACACTTTAGCAAAACACTCCGGACTGAGAAAAATACTCCCCCGAGCCACTGCCTCCCGCCTGGTTTCTTCTTTTTCTCCCACATCCACCATCCGCGCGTTGCCGTCCCCGTCAAAATGTGTAAATTCCATATCATCCTCCGATTTTCACCATATTCTCATGTTCCGTTATTCGCTCCGGGTGTTCAAAACAATGTTCTCCCGGTTTATCTCCTATGACCTGCCTCATAACAGCCAGAAGTTCTCTCTCTGTCTCTTCTCTCCCTTTGCCGCTTTGCAGAATCTTTTTTAAGTCCGCCCCGTCTTCATAGCAGAGGCAGCTTTTCAGATATCCCTGGGATGTGAGGCGTACCCGGTTGCAGCTGTGACAGAATTTCCCATGAAGAGCACTGATTAAACCGATGCTTCCCTGAAATCCGGGAATCCGGTAATACACTGCCGGACCATAGCCATGAACCTTGTGGTCCTCCTCCATGTCAGGATACCTGTCCTTTAACTGTTTTAAAATCTTCTGATGGTCTGCGGATCCATATAGTTTTCCATATCCAATAGGCATCATCTCTATAAAACGCACATCCACAGGATATCGCCTGGCAAGTTCCAGCATCTCCTGCCATCCCGGACCGTCATAACTGCAGCCGAGCTGCAGGGCCGCTTGTTTTAAATCCATGGACACGGTATTGATCTTTACGGGAATCTGTCTGTCTTTACAAGCCCTTAATGTGTCTGTCAATGCGCTGAGAACAGACTTTAGCTCCCCTCCCCCTGTCAGCGCAGAGTAGAGCCGGGGATCCAGGGTATCCAGGCTGATATTGATTCCGTCGATGCCTGCCTGCAAAAGTTCCTCCAAATACTTGCCCAGCAGAATCCCGTTGGTGGTAATGGTAACTTTTTCAATCCCTGGTATCTCCTTCAGCATACGAATAAAATCGCAGCATCCCAGACGCACAAGAGGCTCGCCTCCGGTTACTTTAATCCTGCGGATTCCAAGAGCAGCCCCGCAGGCTGCAACCTGCCTGTACTCCTCCAGCGTCAAAATCTCCGTCATGGGAATGCAGTCTATTCCCTCCGGCATACAATACCGGCACCGCAGATTGCACCGATCTGTAATGGATATCCGCATATAGTCAATGGTTCGTCCTAAATGATCTTTCAAAATGATATAACCTCCAGCAACACATCTACAATACCGCCGCAAACCATTCCTTCATCTTCCGCCTCAGCTCCGGTCATATCCACATGGCACAGCTTCCTCTCTTCGCTGCCGTCCCTTATCATATGAAGAGCCCTGCGGGCCACATCCGCTTCCATGCAGCCGCCGCCTATGGTTCCCACACATTTTCCGTCAGGAAGCACCAGCATCTTCGTTCCCACATCCCTGGGAGCCGAGCCTTTTCGCATGACAATGGTAGCAAGCACTTTCCTGCCCGACCTGTCCCCGGCAGGCTTCATGATCTCCCGCAGCATCTCTTTGGAATATCCGCCGGTACGCCTTTTTTTATTCTTCACCTCAATAATCTCCGCCATAATGGCCACACCGATTTCCTCCGGAGTCTCCGCCCCGATATCCAGTCCTATGGGACTGTAAAGCCCCTCCAGTACCTTAGGGTCTCCTCCTCCTTCCAGTATGGCCTCCTTTACCGCTGCCACCCTGCGCCGGCTTCCTATCATGCCGATATAGGCATGGCTTTTTCTCACAATCTTCTCCAGGCATACCTGGTCATAACGGTGTCCCCTGGTCACGATGACAAAATATGTATTGTCTCCTCCCTGGATCTGGCTCAGTCCATGCTCAAAGGAATCGCACAGTACTTCCGAAGCCCCTGCCCGTCTGGCATTGTCCGCAAACAAGGGTCTGTCCTCCAATACGGTCACTTTACATCCCATCATCACCCCGATCTTAATCACCGGTATGGATACATGACCGCCGCCGCAGATTACCAGATGCATCTCCTGGCCCAGCCGGTCACAGAACACCTGAGTCCCCTGAATCTTTGCCAGTCCCTTAGCCCCCGCCGGGCTATGGTGTAAGGCATCCATGAGTTCAGCCTGGTTATGTGTAAAAAAACCTCCCTCTTCCTCCTCCCACACCAGCTCATTATCTGTAAATACAGCCCTCTTTCCCAATCCGGGTCCATTAAGAATCACTGCTGTCATATTCTCTTTTGCCGGGTCGCATTCTGAAACCGCTCTGTAAAAATCCAACACTTTCCTCCATCCTCCCTTCCTTCCCTTATATTCCCTTGCCGAATCCGCAGTTGGGGAATGTGCAGACCGAACAGTTCAGACACAGACCGCCCTGTCCCAGAGCCGCCAGTTCTCTGGCGGACACGGGGTCATCGGCCATGACTCTTGGCAGCATCAGATCAAAAATGGTTCTCTTCGCATACAT
>Ga0137297_11173_pt1 | contig 15930 bp, 18 predicted proteins | sample RamsorincwithD2O_FD_97191 | JGI IMG/M metagenome (GOLD analysis project Ga0137297, IMG submission 97191) | Mouse cecal microbial communities from Vienna, Austria - Mucin amended with D2O | ecosystem: Host-associated > Mammals > Digestive system > Large intestine > Cecum | place: Austria: Vienna... | reverse complement strand
TACGTTTGGGTTTAAAGCACAGACCTATAGTTTTAAGGAAGCGGTGTATCAGACCTCTACCCCTTCGACGGGAAATAGCGGGGGAGCCGGTGGAGCTAACGCTGCCCAGTACGGTTATGGTACACTGATGGGGACAATAGGCATGGATATGACTGCCAGTACGCCTACCCAGTTTAGCGGCTTGAATGCTGCGATTAACGGTGAGGGGTTTTTCTTAACCTATCCGACTGCAGAGGACGATTTAGAGGATCTCATTCCAGATGATAAAACGGATCCAACAGTGAAAACTATCCAATGGGGATATACCAGGGTAGGGCAGTTCACTTTGGACAGCCAGGGTTATCTGGTGGATGGCAGTTCAAACTTTGTATATGGAATTGAAGTGGATCCTGCAACCGGCCAGGCAAAGCCTCCTGCAGATGCGGATGCAGGATATCAGCTTGCTGACTTAAAACCGATACGTATGCCATTAGATGCCAATAATAATGCAAAAAAAGCAGACAGTATAGAGGTGGATGCTTTGGGAAGGATCAAGGTGGTTGTAGACGGTGTGTCTAGTACCATTGGCGTCCTTGCTATTGCATCATTCCAAAACCCTAACGGTCTGACGAAGGCGGGCGGAACTTATTATAATGCCAATGATGATGATAACACGGGTGCTATTGAGGTGGGTATTCCAGGAGGCGATAATGCCGAGCTTATGCCCGGCTACATCGAGGCATCCAACGTAGACCTGGCAAAGGAATTTGCCGAGATGATTACCACCCACAGAGGCTTCCAGGCCAATTCCAAGATGATTACGGTCAGCGATGAAATGCTGTCCGAGCTGGTATCCATGAAGCGGTAGTAATCGATGAGAAGGCGGAAAAGTGCAGATCAGAAAATAATGGACAGGGCGCGGGAAGCCCGCATGGACAGGATTTCCAGAATAGGAAACAGAGAAGAAGGCAGTATGTATGGTTCCTACTCCAAAAACGGGAGTGTCCGAAAAAATGGTGGAGGAAGAGGAATGATAAAGGTAACAAGGCTAAATGGAGAAACACTATATCTGAATGTGCTCCAGATTGAATCAATGGAGTCAATCCCTGAAACAAAGATCAAGATGATGGATGGTTACTATTTCCTCGTCAAGGATTCTGCCGATTCAATTTTGGAACAGATTAGGGCGTTTATTCATAGCTGCATAGTCTATGAGGATAAAAGCGAATAAGCGCTTTAAAGATTTATAGTAGGAGGAGAAAGACATGGATGTGTCAACAATCATTGGCTTTATTATGGCCATAGGGTTGTGTGTATGGGGAATCGGAACGAGCAAGCTGGGGAACTTTGTGGATATGCAAAGTTTGGCTATCGTAGTAGGAGGAACCATCGCCGCAATCGTGGCAAGTTACCCTTTCCGGCTGCTGAAGGACGTTCCCAAGCACTTTATAGTGCTGACCAGGGGAAAGAAATACAACATTCCTAAGCTGGTGGAGCAGATGGTAGATCTGGCCATGCTGGCAAGGCAGAGCGGCCTTCTGGCCCTGGAAGAAAAGGCAGAAGAGATCAAGGATCCCTTTTTTAAGCAAAGCGTGTTGATGATTGTAGATGCCAGCGACCCGGATAAGGTGCGGGATATGCTGGAAAAACAGATGGACGATATGATGGCGCGTCATGACGAGGTAGCCGGGATTTACGAGAAGGCTTCTTCCTATGCTCCTGCTTTCGGTATGATTGGTACGCTGATCGGTCTGATCAATATGCTAAAGGGCTTGAATCTGGACGGCGGCGGCGGAGCCAGCAGTTTGGGCGAGGATATGTCCATGGCGCTGATCACTACCTTTTACGGCAGTGCCTTTGCCAATATTTTCTGTCAGCCTATAGCGAAAAAGCTTAGGATCCGCCAGGCAGAAGAAGAATTATATTGTACTACGGTAGTAGAAGGTATTATGGCAATCCAGGCGGGGGAGAACCCCCAGTTCTTAAGGGAGCGTCTCCTCGCCTGTATGAAACAGTCCCAGCAGAAGAAGCTTCTGCTGAAAGCTCAGGCAAGCGGCGGAGGTGGTGAAGGCAAATGAGCAGACGCAAGAAAGGCGGCGGAGGCGGTGAAGACTGCGGAAGCTGGATGGATACATACGGTGACATGGTCACTCTGCTTTTGTGCTTCTTCGTAATGCTTTACTCCATGTCCGACATTAACCAGCAGAAATGGGAAATTTTTGTCAAAAGTATTTTTCCCAACGCGGGGGATACCCAGCAGATCGCCATTAACGAGAATATTGCAGAGGGCGAGTTTGACGTGTCCGGCGTGCTGACTATGGAAGAAGAGCCTACCGTGGAAGAAGAGATGGATAACCTGATCCTGTCACTGATCGAGGCGTTAAATAATGCGGGGATCGACGGCGCGTCGGTATCCCGTGGGGAAGGCTATACCTTTGTGGCTTTTGAGAACCAGGCGTTTTTTGCAGGGAACAGCTCCGTGCTGACCAGCGATGCCACCAGGGTTTTGGATGTGTTCTGTGAGGTAATCGCCCCCCAGGCGGAAAATATTTCCCAGATTGAGATTATGGGCCATACGGCTCAGGTCAGTGAAGATCTGCACAGCAGTGCCAGGACAGACCGTATGCTTTCTTCCCTCCGTTCTGCGGAGGTGGCGGCGTATATCCAGAACAAGGATATTATCGATCCCAGCAAGCTGGTGGGCATCAGCTACGGCCAGTTCCGCCCGGTGGACACTTCCGATACCCAGGAGGGTCGGGCCAGGAACCGAAGGGTTGAGTTCCTGATTGTGGATCAGGGCGCGGATATTAAGAGCATGAATGATTTTTATGATGAAATTTACAGTGATTTAAACGCAGGCTCTATGACGGTAACGGATGGAATTGCGTCAGAACCGACGGACGGCTTTATACCTGTTGACGGCAGCATGGAAGGGCAGGGCAGCATGATCTCGGAGGGAGCCACCCTTCCAGAGGGATCGGAACAGCTTTTAGAACCGGCAGCAGATGCTTCCGGAACCGTGCAGCCTCCTGAAGGTGCGCCGGCAGAATAAATTGAGAAAAGGTGGCTTTTAGAGATGGCAGACGTATTATCCCAAAGTCAGATTGATGCGCTTCTAAAGTCCATGCAAGGCGGCGGTGGTGAGCCTGAGCCGGAAAAAGTGCAGGACGATACAGTGAAAGCGAAGCCCAAGGCGGAAACGGAACAGATTAAATACAGCAAATACGATTTTTACAGCCCCAGAAAATTCACCAAGGATAAGATGAAGATCCTGAACAGCGTTTTCGAGAATTATGCCAGGATCATTACTTCCCGGGTGAACGGCGTATTCCGGGTGATGACCGATATCACCGTGATGGAAGTCCAGGAGCGGCGTTATTACGAATATGTAAATTCTCTTCACGAAAATGATATGGTTACTCTGGTCAATACTATCCTGCCCAATTACAACAGGAAGTTGGTTCCCCTTATGATCTATGTCACTCCCGGCCTGGTGATCACGCTGATTGACCATATGCTGGGAGGTGGGGAAGAGGTGGTGAAGGTAAAGGACGGATACCGGTATTCGGATGTGGAAATAGCCTTGTACCGAAGGATTCTCTCCTACCTGATCCAGGCCTTATCGGATGGCTTCTCAAATTATATTAACCTGGAATTTGAGGCTCAAAGGCTGGAAGACAATCCCAGCATGATCCAAGATGTAGGCGTTGACGAGACGGTGGCAATCATCCTGCTGAATGTGGACGTTGCAGGCCTTGCCTCGGAACGAATCCGCATCTGCATCCCTGGGACGCTTCTGGAATCCATCTTCCAGGTGATGGATACCCGCAAGCATATTGCCAAAGGCTATGCTTACGAGGACAATAAGGAAACCATTCTTGAAAATATCCGTCAGTCACAGCTTCCAGTTACCGGACAGCTTGGCACGGTTGCCCTTGACTTAAGCGATATATACCATCTGAAGGTGGGCGACGTGATTGATATGAATAAGCCGAAAGACAGGGATGTGAAGCTTTACATCGGCAAGCAGCCCTGGTTCACCGGTAAGATGGGTGTATATAAAAAGAACGTGGCAATCCGGATTAACCGGCGTCTCTATGAAGAAGGTATGGATGCCGCCCAGGATGCCGTCTTAGCGGGGCAGGGGGAAGATTCCCTGCCGGACGCAGAGCAGCTTGCCGCGTCAGAATAAATATTACTAAATCTAATAAGGAAAAGTGAGGGAAACAAAAATGGCAAAAATTATGCTGGTTGATGATGCCGCTTTTATGAGAATGATGGTTAAGAATGCACTGACGAAAAGTGGGTATGATAATTTCGTAGAGGCGCAGGACGGTGCGGAAGCGGTAAAGAAATATGATGAGGAAAAACCGGATATGGTTATCATGGATATTACCATGCCCAATATGGACGGCCTTCAGGCGCTGAAGAAAATCAGGGAAAACGATCCCAATGCAAAGGTAGTTATGTGTACGGCCATGGGCCAGGAAGGCATGGTTGTGGATGCCATTAAGTCCGGGGCTAAGGATTTCATCGTAAAGCCCTTTAATGCAGATCGTATCGTCCAGACGGTAAATACAATCTTAGGCAAATAGTGTTAATCAGGGAGGAATTGACGATGGCTTTTCTAAGTTCATTTGATATCAGTGCATCTGCCCTGAGCGCCCAGAGGATCCGGATGGATATTGCTGCGGAGAATATTGCCAATATCGATACTACCAGAACAGAGGCCGGCGGTGCGTACCGCAGGAAGGATGTACTTTTTGAAAGCTATGGGGCAGGCTCCTTTCGGGAGGCACTGCGCAATGCGTCCGAAGGAAAAGGATTTTCCAGCAGGAATGCGGGCGTCCGCGTTGCGGGAATTATTGAGGATGACCGGGAAATGAAGATGGTTTACAATCCCGGCCACCCGGATGCTGATGAGAATGGTTTCGTAACCATGCCAAATGTGGATCTTTTAAAGGAAACGGTTGACAGTATGTCCGCTACCAGGTCCTATGAAGCGAATGTTACGGCGTTGAACGCGATGAAGCTGATGGCGCAGAAAGCGCTGGACATCGGTAAATAATGTTCGTCCATGAATAAAAAAATAAAAGGAGATTGAGAAATGGGCGCGAACAGCTTTAATGAAATGGAACTGGATGCCATAGGGGAGATAATGAATATCAGCCTGGGCGCCTCAGCCACGGCAGTGTCTACGATGCTGAGCACGGTAGTGAACATCACAACGCCTGTGGTAAATGTCCTGACCCGGGACGAATTTGAATTCAGGCGTTTGGAACCGGCTATCGGTGTGGAGATTGATTACGTAGAAGGCCTGGAAGGAAAAAATATCATGATGTTCCGCCGGGAGGATGTACGCATCATCGTCAACACCATGATGGGTGTGGAGGATGACGACACACCTTTTGAGATGGACGAGATCCACATTAGTGCCATTTGTGAGGTTATGAACCAGATGATGGGGGCGTCGGCTACTGCGCTCTCGGAGTTTTTAGGAACGATTGTGAATATATCTACTCCCAAGTCCTTCGATATCGGGGAACCGGAGGAGTTTAAAAATACGTATTTTACGGAAAAGGACGGCATGGTGGTAGTCCGTTTCCGGTTGGAGATTGAAGGAAAGTTAAACAGTGAGTTCATGAACATCATGCCGCCAAGCCTGGCAAAACGGCTTTTGGAGCCTTTTGCGGACTCCTTTGCGGCAACAGCTCCGGAACCAGAGCCAGAACCAGCTCCGGCTCCCGCAGCGGCTCCGGCTCCGGCATCAACTTCCGGCGGCTCCATGTCCCAGGAAGAGCTGGATGCCATGCTTTCCTCCATGGGCGGCGCTTCGGCTCCCGCCCCGGCTCCTGCACCAACTTCCGGCGGCTCCATGTCCCAGGAAGAGCTGGATGCCATGCTTTCTTCCATGGGCGGCGCTTCGGCTCCTGCCCCGGCTCCTGCGCCAACTTCCGGCGGCTCCATGTCCCAGGAAGAGCTGGATGCCATGCTTTCCTCTATGGGCGGCGCTTCGGCTCCCGCGCCAGCGGCGGCTTCCGCGTCAGATTCAGCGGCTCCCGCGCCAGCACCGGCAGCTCCAGCGCCAACACCGGCGGCTCCGGCTCCTCAGCCAGCAGCAGGCGGGCAGCCTTATTATCCTTATCCGCCTATGGGGGCTGATCCCATGATGCTTCAGCTGCTGAATCAGATGCAGCAGACGCAGATGCAGATGATGGAGATGATGAAGAACGTTAAGCCCCATGAGGCGGCTTCGGCTCCTGCATCCTCCGGCAGTTCCATAATCCGTCCGTTAGAGTCTTCCCAGATCTATGAGACCTCGGAAGGCGGCGAGGAGGATAAGACGAACCAGGAAATGCTGATGAAAGTGCCCTTGGAGGTATCCGTAGAAATTGGGCGGACCAAGAGGCTGGTAAAGGATATCCTGGAGTTTACCCAGGGAACCTTGGTGGTTTTGGACAAGATGGCCGGCGAGCAGGTGGATCTGTTTGTTAATGGACAGTGTATTGCCAGAGGCGATATTGTAGTCGTGGAAGATAACTTTGGTATCCGTATTACGGAGATTGTGTCCAGGGAAATTAATCCGGAAAGCTTGTAAGATGGAAGGTTTGACATTGTTTCAGGCAATCATTACCGTAGTGGGGGTACTGGCGCTGGCGTATTACTGCAGCCGTTTGCTGGGAAAGCAGTGGGGAAGAACCTCCCAGTCCGGCAGCATGAGCGTGTTAGAGCATATCCAGGTAGGGCAGAACCAGAAAATCCTCCTTTTACAGGTAAAAGACAGATTCTATCTGGTTGGTGTCAGCCAGGCCGGAATCCGGCTTCTTACCGAACTGGATGGTGATTTCCAGCCAGCAGGAGCTTCGGATTCATCCGGCAGGGCACAGCCTCCTTTTCAGGAGTTTTTGGAAAAATATTTAACGCCCCAGAAGAAAAAAGGGGGAGATGCCGATGAGTGATCTTCTGAACCAGTTAAACGGCGGGAATGTTCCCGCTCTAGACCTGATATTCCTGATTGCTTTTGCAGCGCTGCTTCCTTCCATTGTGGTAATGATGACCTCCTTTACCAGGACCATCATTATCCTTTCCTTTACCAGGAATGCTATGGGAGTCCAGCAGTCGCCGCCCAATATGGTTATGGTGGGGATTGCCATGTTCCTTACCTTGTATATTATGAGCCCGGTTGTGGACCAGATTAATGAAGAGGCTTATCAGCCGTACCTGCGGGAGGAAATCACCCAGGAGGAGGCGGTGGAGCGGATGGTCGTCCCATTGAAACAGTTTATGCTGCGGAATACGAATATCGATACCTTGGACAATTTTGTCCGGATATCCGGAACCAGCATAGAGGAGAACGTGGAAAACTATCCGCTTACGGTCGTGGTTCCTTCTTTTATGACCACGGAGCTGAAGAAAGGGTTCATTGCAGGGTTCTTGATCTATCTGCCGTTCCTTTTGGTGGATATTATTGTTTCCACTACGCTGATGTCCATGGGTATGGTTATGCTGCCCCCGGCTATGGTTTCCCTGCCCTTTAAGCTGCTGCTTTTTGTAACGGTGGACGGCTGGGAGCTTTTATTTACCAGCATTTCCACGGCTTACCGGTAGCGGCGCAGGCGGGAGGAGGGTATAATTACAGAGGCTGATCTTTTGTCAGCGTTACCCTTAAAACGAGACGGTGTGAAGAAAGAAGGCTTATCATGACGGATTTGGAGATACTTGATATTTTGTATTATACATTTCAGCTGGCACTGAGGCTGACCATGCCTTTTCTGCTGACCAGCATGGTGGTGGGAATAGTAATTGCCATTTTCCAGGCGGCGACCCAGATTAATGAGCAGACCATGACCTTTGTGCCGAAATTCCTTTCCATCCTGGCGGTAATGGGATTTTTGGGAAGCACCATCTTAGCTGCTCTCCAGGATTTTGTCCAGCAGATGATAGGGCTGATTGTGGGAGGCTGATGATCCATGCTGATTCTGTTTTCCCTGATTTTTATGCGGATGAGCGGAGCCGTAATCTTTAACCCGTTGCTGGGCAGGACCAATTATCCCAGGCCCGCTAAGGGAGCGCTGATTTTCGTGCTCACGCTGCTTCTGTATATGGGGGTAGACGGCAGCCTGCAGCATCAGCCTTCCGGCATGATTGAATTTGGGGTTATGCTGGTGAAGGAGCTTATGGTCGGGTTTGTCCTTGGGTTTTCCATGGAGCTGACTTACGCCATTATCCGGTACGCATCGGCGATTATGGACTATACCATGGGCTTATCCATGGCTCAGGTTTACGATCCCCAGTATAATACCCAGATGACCATTACTTCCGGTGTTTATTACGCTTTTTTGTCGCTGATTTTCTTGACGACCAATGGGCATCTGCAGCTTTTAGGCTTGTTTTTTGCCTCAGCCCGCCTGGTTCCTTTCGGACAGGTGACGCTAAGGCCTGAGCTTTACCAGCTGGTATTAGAGATTTTTCGTGCCAATATTACCATGGGCTTACAGTTTGCCTTTCCGCTGATTGCCATGGAGATGGTGACGGAGGCGACGATAGGGATTTTAATGCGGATGATCCCCCAGATCAATGTGTTTGCGGTGAATTTCCAGATTAAGATCATCGTCGGCCTTTTGATGATGGTATTTTTGTTCAACCCTATGGCTGACAGGCTTTATGTGATGATTGACGATCTGTTCCGGAATATGCAGCAGCTTTTGGAATTGATGGGGCCTGGATAATTTCCGGGAAATTGAACACGGAAGGGAGTGGTGGGCTTGGCAGAGGCGAACGGACAAGAAAAGACCGAGAAACCGACGGGCAAACGGCGGCGGGATGCCAGGAAGGACGGCAACCTGTTCCAAAGCAAGGACGCGGTTACGGTGGTTATGCTTTTTGGCGTTTTCTATATGATCCGCATGACGCTGCCTTCCATATACCGGACCATGCGGGATGTGATGCTCCGCTATTTTTCTATGGTGGGGAATTCCGATCCCTTCAGTGAAGGCCCGAATATATATGTGTATATGGTGGTGTCTATACTGAAATGTTCCCTTCCACTTTTGCTTATGTCGTTGCTTTTAGGGTTTTTGGGCCATGGGATCCAAACCCGGTTTAACCTTACCTTTAAGCCATTGCGCCCGAAGTTCAGCAAGCTGAACCCCATTACCGGGATTAAGCGCTTGTTTGGCATAAAAAAGCTGGTGGATTTGGCGAAGAACCTGATTAAAATCGGCTTGCTGCTCGCTCTTTTGTACGGCCTGCTAAAGGATGATATGATTGAGATTTCCAGGATGTTTGATATGCCCATCCTTTTGTCCACCTCCCGTATGCTGCAGATGGTGTTTGATTTGGTAAAGCGGGTATGTTTAGCCTTTGCCATCGTGGCGTTTTTTGATTATCTTTACCAAAGATGGGACTATGAGAATAATCTGAAGATGACCAAGCAGGAAGTGAAGGATGAGTATAAGAATACCGAGGGAAACCCGGAGATTAAGGGAAGGATCAGGAGCGTCCAGCGCCAGATGGCCTTAAGCCGCATGATGCAGAAGGTTCCCCAGGCAGACGTAATTGTAAGAAACCCAACCCACTTTGCCGTGGCTCTCCGCTACGATCCCGAAAGGGACAACGCCCCCATCGTTTTGGCTAAGGGGCAGGATTCCCTGGCGCTGCGTATCGTGAAGGTAGGGGAAGAGCACGGCGTGTTTGTGATAGAAAACCGGCCTTTGGCCAGGGCTTTGTATGCCTCCTGTGAGCTGGATCGGGAGATCCCGGCGGAGTTTTACGGGGCGGTGGCGGAGATCCTGGTTTATATTTACAAGGCCAGCAACAGGCAGGATATGTTCCAGTAGGGCGTATCTTCCTGATGATACGGGAAACAGTCAGCTTTTGTGGGCAAATTTAATTCTGCAAGGATGGATGGAGTTTTTTCATGAAAAAGTTACTGAGTTATTCGGTTGTACTGTTTGTACTTACAATAATCCTTTTATTGATTATCCCAATGCCCGCCGCCATGGTGGACGTGGCGATTATTATCAATATGTCGCTCTCCATGATGATCCTGGTAACGACCATGACCATCCATGAGCCCTTGGAGTTTTCCATATTCCCATCGCTTTTGTTGATTACAACATTGTTCCGTCTGGGAATTAATGTGTCCACAACCAGGAATATTTTAACCAGTTCCGGTTCTTCCGGCCAGATTATCGCCGCCTTCGGTGATTTCGTTCTCCGGGGGAACGTGGTAGTCGGCATGATTATCTATATGATTATCGTGTTGATGCAGTTTATCGTAATTACGAAAGGCGCGGAACGTGTGTCCGAGGTTGCCGCCAGGTTTACCCTGGATGCCATGCCAGGTAAGCAGATGGCCATCGACGCGGACTTAAACTCCGGGCTGATTGATGAGCAGCAGGCGAAAGCCCGCCGTGAGAAGATCCAGAGGGAAGCGGACTTTTACGGTTCCATGGACGGTGCTACAAAGATTGTAAAGGGCGACTCGGTGATGTCCTTAATCACTACCGCCATTAACTTAATCGGCGGGAGCATTATCGGAATTATCCAGTCCAACCAGTCTATTGGAGAAGTGTTAAATACGTATTCCATCGCTACCGTGGGCGATGGTTTGGTGGGGCAGATCCCTTCCCTGCTGATTTCCGTGGCAACGGGCATGATTGTCACCAGGGCTGTTGCGGAAGGAAGCTTAAACGAGGATATTTCCAAGCAGTTTATGGGCCAGCCGGTAGCTATCATGATCAGCGGCATTGTGCTGTCGGTGCTGACGGTGATCCCTGGGATGCCGGTAATCCAGCTTTTAGTGATTTCCGTAGGCTTGATTGGAATCGGGTACTACTTATCCAGGCGGATTAAGGCTGAGCCTGCCCTTGCCATGGCCGGAGCCATGGGCGGCGGCGCGACCTTAAGGAATTTCACCGGCGCCGAGGGAGAGCTGGGCGAAGAAGCGGCTGAGGGGGCGCCCCAGCCGGTAAGCGAAGAAGAGTACTTTAAGGATGTGAACAACGTTTACACCTTGTTAAATGTAGAGGCCATTGAGATGGAGTTTGGCTACAGCCTGATTCCTTTGGTAGATGAGTCGGTGGGCGGCCGCCTGATTAACCGGATCATTATTTTCCGCAGGCAGTATGCCCAGGACATGGGCTTTGTCATCCCCTCCATACGTCTTCGTGACAGTTCTGGGCTAAATACCAACCAGTACTGCATAAAGATTAAAGGGGAGGAGGTAGCCAAGGGGGAGATCCTGATTGATTACTTCCTGGCACTGGAGCCGGAGAACCCGGAAAAGGAAATCGACGGCATCGAGACCATCGAGCCTGCATACGGCATTCCCAGCCGGTGGATAAAGCCGGAAAACCGGGAGCTGGCGGAAATCTATGGCTATACGGTAATCGACCCCTTGTCTGTTCTGGTGACGCATTTATCTGAGGTGGTGAAGCAGCACGCCCATGAGCTGATCACCCGTCAGGAGATTATCCATCTGGTGGAGAATATGAAGAAAACTTCTCCAGAGTTGGTTGACGAGGCATTCCCCAATGTGGTTTCCTACAGCTTATTCCAGAAGATACTCACCAGCCTGTTAAAGGAAGGCGTGCCCATTAAGGATTTGGAAACCATTATTGAGTCTATTTTGGAGACTATATCGGATACGGGCCTTCCGGTCAAGGATGTAGATGGCCTGATTGAAAATATCCGGACTGCGCTGAAGCGTACCATTACCCGGATGTACTGTGAGGACGGCAGCATGAAGGTGCTTACCTTGGATTCCGAGCTGGAGCGCACCATGGTAGGGTGCTTGTCCAAGAGCGAGAGGGGGTATTACCTGGCCTTAAGCCCGGATGTGCTCCAAAGCTTGATTAACCAGATCACGGTTCAGCTGAAGAAGTTTAACAGCATTTCCCAGACGCCGGTTATCCTGACCTCCCAAGTGATGCGGGTTCACTTTTACCGGCTGATTGACCAGTTTTATCCCAATGTCAGGGTGCTGTCCTTTAATGAAATTGCCAATAATGTGCAGATACAGTCCATCGGAAGCCTGACGCTTGAGCGCACCACGAGAAAAGGAGCGTAATCCCGGCTTTTGCGTTTTCAGGGCGGTTACGCTTTAACCGGGCATGAGAGGGGTGACAAAGATGGTTCCGGCAGATTATCTGGAAGAGAAAACGAATGAAGAGCTTTTGGCGCTGTACCAGAAAGAAGGGAAGCTGGAGGTAAAGCAGGCTCTTGTTATGCGCTATTTGTACATTGTGCGGACCATTGCCCTGCAGATGCGGAATGTTTATGCAGGAACACTTCAGATGGAGGATATTATTAATGAGGGCGTAATCGCCATCATGAAAAGTATTGACAGATACGATCCAGAGAGAGATAATAAATTTGAGACATTTATTTCCAGACGTATCCGGGGGATGATTATCGATCTGGTGAGGAAGAATGACTGGATGCCCCGGGACTTTAGGAAGCAGGTGAAGGCCGTGGAAGATGTCCAGGCCTCCCTTAACCGTTCCCTGGGCAGGCAGCCTTCCGATGAGGAGACGGCTCAGGCTATGGGGATGGATATCCGCAAGTTTAAGAAGCTGCAGCGGATGAGCGTCATGATGAATGTGCTTTCCCTGGATATGATCACTGACGACGAGGGGGAGCGCCAGTCCCTGCAGCTTTCCAACAGCGATGCGGATTCCCAGCCGGAAAAGGCTTTTTTAAAAGGGGAGTCCCGCCAGGTTTTGGCCCAGGCGGTGGAAAGCTTAAAGGAAAAGGAAAAGATGGTGATCTCCCTTTACTATGTGGAGGAATTTAATATGGGCCAGATTGCCCAGGTTTTAGGGGTAAGCGAACCCCGTATCTCCCAGATACACAGTTCTGCTATCCGTAAACTGAAAGCTTACATGAGCACATATATGTAAATCAAGAGTAACTGGGGGATATTTGCCCAGTTACGGGAAGGAGATGATGGATATGTATCAGGGATTTTACAACCTGACCTCCGGGATGCTGACCCAGAGCAGGAATTTGAATGTAATCAGCAATAATATGGTAAATATCCAGACTGCCGGCTATAAGCGGGATAAGATGGTAAGCACCACTTTCCAGGAGGAGATGCTTTACCGGACGGGAAAGCGGTATAAGGAGAACCCGGAGCCGATGGCTACCACCTCCAAGATCCGGGCGGCGGACAGGACTTATGTAAATTACGAGCAGGGCAGCTTTGATTCCACGGACGGGGTGTATGATTTTGCTTTGACGGACAGGGGATTTTTCTGCATTGATACGCCCCAGGGAATCCGCTATACCCGGAATGGCTCCTTTAGCGTGGATGATGAAGGGTTTTTAAGCTTAAATGGCATGGGCAGGGTTCAGGGAAGGGACGGCCAGCCTATCCGGATTGAGAATGAGGAGTTTTATGTGGACAGCCAAGGGGTGATTACCCCGGGAGTGCTGGACGCGGAAGGGGCGGAGGAAGCGGCTGCCCAGGGCGGCCAGATGGCTCTTAGAGTGGTGGATTTTGCAGATTATGAGCAGCTCCACAAGGAGGACTACGGGATGTTTTCTACCAACCAGGGAGCCCAGGAGGTAGAGAATCCATCCATCCTGTGGAAGACCTTAGAGCGTTCCAATGTAGACATGGTGGAGGAGATGACGAATATGATGTCCTCCCAGAGGGCACTCCAAAGCGCTGCCCAGGTGCTTAAGATGTACGATCAGATTATGGGCAAGGCCTCTACGGAAGTAGGGCGGCTGTAGGATCCTTAACCGGTAAGTGAAATAAGCGGGTTCGCCGCAAGACCAAGGGAGAAGAGACGTATGTATCAGTCATTTTACACAGGCGCGTTAGGCGCAGGAACCTACATGGCAAAGATGGGCATAATTTCCAATAACCTTGCCAATATCAATAATAACGGGTTTAAGCCTAAGACCGCGGCTTTTACCGATTTGCTTCAGTTTAACTTAAATGATTCGGAGAACGCCGTAACCGAGCTGATGGCAGGGAACGGTGTGCGGATGCAGAGGACGTATACCAGCTATGACACGGCTGCGTTTACGACGACCAACAGCGATATTGATTACGCCATCGTGAATCCCAACCAGTTCTTTATGGTGCAGGATCAGGTTACGGGAGATATCACTTTTACCAGAAGCGGCCATTTCCACCGGGGCGAGCGGGAGGACGGGTTTTATTTGATGACTGATGCCGGGAAACTGGTGTTAGATCAAAACGGCCAGCCCCTGCGGGCCGAGGTTCCCCAGATGGGGGACGAGGAAGGAGAGGAAGAAACGTATCTGGCAGAGGAGGAAGAGGGGGAGGATGCTCCCAGGCTTGCCCTCTATACCTTTACCCATCCCAGCCGTCTCATTAGCGTAGGGGATAATGAATTTGCCCCTCCGGAGGGGATGGAGCCTATTCAGGTAAAGGATCCGCAGCTGATGGATCACGCCGTAGAGCGCTCCGCAACGGATTTAAGCAAGGAAATGGTGCGGTTAATCGAATGCCAGCGGGCATACAGCTATGCGCTGCGCATGGTAACGACTTCGGATGAAATCGAGACCACCATCAACGGCTTAAGAGGATAAATGGCTGCGAAAAGCCAAGGGACAAAGACAAAATGAATGTGGGGAATCTTTATGAGACTTAAAAGCTACGAAGATATGAATCTCCAGGAATTAGACGTGATGAAGGAGATTAGCAGCATTGGAACCAGCCATGCGGCCACGGCTTTGTCCAAGCTGCTTCAGAAGGAGGTCAGGATCACCATCCCAGAAATCAGCATTTTAAGCTATGAGGAGACGGTGGATCGGATCGGCCATATGGAAGAGCTGGTGGCGGCAACCCTCGTGCAGATGAAAAATGAAGTGGAAGGGCTGATGCTGTTTATCTTTAAGATGGATTTGGCCAATGCGGTTCTGGGGAAGCTTTTAGAAAGGCATTACCAGTCTTTTGAGGAGCTGGATGAGATGGATTTTTCTGCACTGGAAGAAATTGGAAATATCATTATCTGCTCTTACGTTAATGCGTTTACCCAGCTGGTAGGGGTGGAGATTGATTTATCCGTGCCCAGCTCCACTATCAATATGCTGGGGGGAATCTTAACCGTGCCTATTGCGGAGTATGGTTATGAGACCGATAAGCTGATGTATATTAACGCGGAATTTATTATGGATGGCGAGAAGCTTTCCGACGGGCTGTTAATGCTTCCGGATATTAAGTCGCTTAACAGTATCTTAGAGAAACTAGGTATTTCATGATGGCAGAGAGGGATATAAAAGTAGGTATTGGTGATATGAAGTTTACCAGGGGCGACAGTACCATCATTACATACGCCCTTGGTTCCTGTATTGGAATTACTTTCTATGATCCTTTCCTGAAGCTGGGCTGCCTGCTGCATATTATGCTCCCAAACCGGACGGATCCTAACGATCCTAAGGTATTTAAGTATGCGGACAGCGGGATCCGTGAGACGATCCGGAAGCTTACGGCTTTCGGTATGATGAAAAACCGGACAATTGTAAAGATTGCAGGCGGAGCGAAGATGTTTGAGATGAAAGGAAGCTCAAACTTAGGAAACATCGGGCAAAGGAATGCGGCGATGGTGAAACAGGTATTGATGGAAGAACGGATGCGCATAATGGCCGAGGACACAGGCGGAACCTATGCCCGGACAATGCTTTTAAACGTAGCAAACGGCGATGTATTTGTCCGCACGGTGGGCAGGCCGGAGAAGCGTCTGTAAAGCGGGCGGGGTTTGCCTGGCAGCCGGAGTGCGCAGATGGCGGGAATGAATTTTCAAACGCGCTCTAGGTTCACGCTGTGCCGTGGAACATACACAGAATGGAGGAGAGGAAGAGATGAAAGCAGAGAAAGAGAAGGAAGGCATCCTTCTTGAATCGGGTACAAATGAAATCGAAATTATGAAGTTCAAGATCCAGGGTGAGTTTTCGGCATTAACGTGGCTA
>Ga0137297_11170_pt1 | contig 15955 bp, 16 predicted proteins | sample RamsorincwithD2O_FD_97191 | JGI IMG/M metagenome (GOLD analysis project Ga0137297, IMG submission 97191) | Mouse cecal microbial communities from Vienna, Austria - Mucin amended with D2O | ecosystem: Host-associated > Mammals > Digestive system > Large intestine > Cecum | place: Austria: Vienna... | reverse complement strand
CAAGTGATATTGTATCAAAACCAGCATTATGGATAAGTAATACACCGACATTAGGAGATACGGTAAATGGTGGAAATGAAGGAAATAGAAGATATTATAGTACCGATGTAGACATTTCCTTAACAGGACAAGATAGAAACAATGTAGATATTTCCAAAGTAACATATCAGATATTAGGAACGACAACAAGTAATGGACAAATGGATGGAGTAAACTACAATAAAGGAGTAGCCTTACCAGAGGAAGAAAAAGAAAGTCCTAATACAAAGACAATTCAAATACGAGCAGATGGAAACTGGACGATTAAAGTACATACGTATAATAAAGAAGGAATAAAAGTAACAACCAATACTTATGAGGTTACAAGAGATACCGTAAATCCAGAACCAGCAGTAATAGAAGTAGCAAGTGGAACAATGGGAGATGATACCTACTACAGAAGTGATATAGACGTTCGCTTAACCAGTCAAGACGATACTTGTTACAAGAAAACAACTTATGTGGTAACAGGAACAGCAACAGGAGCAGGAAAGATAGGCAATGTATCTATCTCAAGCGGACAAGTAGTAAATATATCTGAAACAGACATAGCAAACGGAGGAACGTTCAAGATACAGGCAGATGGAAGATGGACAATAAAAGGCTATACCTATGATAAAGCAGGAAGAAAGTCTGTTATTGCAAACGGAATAACAATCACAAGAGATACGGTAAATCCAATAGCAAATACACCAAGTGTAACAAGTGGAACACAAGGAGAGGCAGGCTATTACAGAAGTAATGTAACAGTAAAAATCTCTGGAAGTGATGTAACAAGTCCATTGAAGAAGGTGACTTACCGAGTAACAGGAACAGCAAAAGGGGCAAATGGACATGGAACCGTAGCAAATACAACAGTTACAGAAAACCAAACGATTGATACAGGAGAAGTAGAAATAGCAAATAATGGAACAATCCAAATACAAGCTGACGGAGTATGGACAGTAACAGCATATACTTATGATGTATCAGGAAGAAAATCTGCAGTAAGTGGAAGTTTAGTATTCACGAGAGATACGGTAAAACCTACGATATCTAGTTTTACAGGGACAGCAAGAACAGGGACAACCATCAATGTAAGTGTAAGTGCAAGTGATGCTCTTTCTGGAATAGGAACAACAAGCTCAACTTATACGTATTATCAAGCGAGTACAAGTAAAGGAACAACGAAGACCAATACTTTCCAATATACAGGTTTAACAGATTTAACAAATTATACATTCAAAGTAACAGCAAAAGATAAAGCTGGAAATGTAAGTGATGAAAAGACATTAAGAGCAATGAGTGCTGGAAGTAAAAATTTTGATTACACAGGAGGTATACAAACATTTTCAATTCCAACGACAGGAACATATAAACTAGAAGTATGGGGTGCGCAAGGTGGAGATTGTTACCGCGACGTGGGTGGAAAGCGGAGGCTATAGTATGCGGAAATTTGCAACTTAGCCTAAATGAAGTATTATATGTTGTGTGTGGAGGAACAGGTACAAATGGAGGGGGAACTGGTGGGTATAATGGAGGAGGTAATGCTGGCAGTTACTATGGCAATGGAACTGGCGGAGGAGCTACACATGTTGCAAAGACAAGTGGAACTTTGAAGGAACTTGAAAGTAACAAATCGGCGATTTTCATTGTTGCTGGCGGCGGTGGTGGAGGAAGCAATGCGACGGACCGACATGGACCTGGAGGAGTTGGCGGAGGAACAAATGGAGGCGATGGTTACAATTATTACTGTGGTACTTCTGGTGGAGGCACTCAAAATAGTGGAGGAAGTGCGAATTATTATGATAGCCGCGAGGGAGTGTTTGGACAGGGAGGAGAAGGCTCTCCTTATTATGGTAGAGGAGGTGGTGGTGGCGGTGGCTATTATGGTGGAGGCGGCGGTGGCGGTCGAAAAACTACGACGGGAAGTGGAGAAACTGTTTATTATGGAAGTGGAGGTGGAGGAGGTTCTGGATATGTTGGAGGTGTTACCAATGGTCAAACTATTGCTGGAAATCAATCATTCCCAGCCCCAGGTGGTGGAAACGAAACAGGACATAGTGGTAATGGCTACGCAAGAATAACCTTAGTCGAATAATACCGATAGATTTCATATATATTATGTAAGGAAGAGTCCGCCTAAACCTCTTCCTTACAATCTTTTCCTTTTCTTTTTGCATTTCTTTACAATTTCTTTTGAAAAAATCTTGCAACCATATTTTTTTGTGATATAATCTACGTAGGAAAATTTTAGCAAAGGAAAAAGGTAATGGATAGAGCAAGCAATGCAATTCGAGAAATCGATGTCATAACCAACAAAGAACATAAAATTTATCTAAAATATGCTTTTGATGTAAGCCAGTTTCAATCTGTAGAAGATATCTTATCTTTTGGCAAGACTGGAATTCGAGTTGCCCGTGCATCATTAACAGAGATGACGGAAGAACTTGGCATGTTAGATAATCTGAAAAAATATCGTCCAGAACTATTACAAGCATACCTAGGTGGAAGAGAATATGACCCATTTAGTATGGGAGCAGAAGCAGACCTAAAAAAAGCTATTGCCGAATATGCAATGGGAAACTACAATAAAATAACTTGTATTTTAGAAATTCCAAAGGAATGCAGATATACCAATAGTTTAACATCACTTGTACCAGTCTTTGAAAAAGACGAAGAAGGCAATATTACCGTCCCAAGCCAATATATCAAAGCAATCGTAACAGTAGCACAAGATGGGTATCAATTGTGGAAAGGTCCAAATTATGACCCGAGTTATGTCCCAGAAAAAGGAATCATAGACGAAAAAGAGGTCAATCGAATTTTACATGGATATAATATTGCAACAACAAACCCAGCTGTTATCTCCTACGCATTTCGTTTTGTCAAACAAGACTTTGTTCGAACTGGAGATATGGGGGCATATAAACGAAGATTAGAGATTTTCAAAAAGATTTATGAGGCAAAAAGAAAGACGAGAAAAGTCATAGAAAAAAAGCCGGAAATAGCAGAAACACAGGAACCAGAAGAAAAAGAAGTAGAGCTAATTCCATATGAAAAAAAAAGAAAAGGTTTTTTCACAACATTTTTTAGCCTATTAAGAAAATGCTTCTTTGGAAAATCTACTGTACAAAGTAAACACTAAGAAAGTAGTCCAATCAATGGTTACTTTCTTTTTTCATACAAATGGCTCGTTTCGGGTATAAAAGACTTGTTTTTTTTTCCAAAAGACTATATAATTACCCAAGAAAAAAAGACAAATTGGTAAGGAGATGATTGAAATGGCAGATGTCAGTAGAGAAGAAATATTACACATTGCAAAACTTGCAAATTTAGAATTGAAAGAGGAGGAAGTAGATACCTACTTACTTCATCTACAAGATATTTTGAATTTTGCTAATATTGTAAATAAAGCGCCAACGGATGGATTAGATATTACAATAGGGGCAAACCAGAATTGTAATGCTTTTCGCAAGGACGAAGTAAAACAAGAAACAACTAGAGAAGACTTACTACAAAATGCACCAGAACAAGAAAGAGGAATGTTCAAAATTCCAAAAGTCATTCAATAAAGGAGGAAAGAAAATGGCTAATCTTACTGAATTAACTGTACACGAGTTACAAGAAAAACTTGCTTCTGGTGAACTAACTGTTTCGGAAATTACAAAAGCATATATTGATCGAATTAACCAAAAAGAAGGACAAGTAGAGGCTTTTGTAACGACGAGAAATGAAGAAGCTATCGCGGAAGCAAAAGAGATAGAAGAAAAGAGAGTAGCAGGAGAGTTGAGAACCAGCCTAGCAGGAATTCCAATTGGAATTAAAGATAACATGTGCACGAAAGGGATTCGTACCACTTGTAGTTCCCGTATGCTAGAAAACTTTATTGCACCATATGATGCAACCGTTATTGAAAAATTGAAAGCAGAAGGGATAATCAACCTTGGCAAACTTAATATGGACGAGTTTGCGATGGGATCTTCAACCGAGTATTCCTATTTTAAGAAAACAAAAAATCCATGGGACTTAAGTACTGTACCAGGAGGATCTTCTGGAGGGGCAGCTGCAGCAGTTGCAGCCAATATGGTGCCATGGGCACTAGGAAGTGATACAGGAGGAAGCATTCGTCAACCAGCTTCTTTTTGTGGAGTTGTTGGACTAAAACCAACTTATGGATTAGTTTCTCGTTATGGATTAGTTGCATTTGCATCATCACTTGATCAAATTGGACCAATTACCAAAGACGTACGCGATGCAGCAATTCTACTCAATGTTATTGCAGGGCATGACGAAAAAGACTCTACTTCTGTTGAAGCCCAAAAGAAAGACTATACTGCAAACCTTGAAAAGGATATTAAAGGAATGCGTATTGGAATTCCAAAAGAATTTTATGGAGATGGAATCAATCCAGAAGTAAAAGCATCTTTGCAAAAAGCAATTAAAACTTATGAAGAAATGGGAGCAATCATAGAAGAATGTTCTTTAGACATTGCAAACTATGCTCTTGCCACCTACTATATCGTGGCCTGTGCAGAGGCCAGTTCAAATTTAGGTAGATTTGATGGAATTCGCTATGGCTATCGTAGTCCAAATGCGACTAGCCTCAAAGATATTTATGAAAAATCTCGAAGTGAAGGATTTGGATCAGAAGTAAAAAGAAGAATTATTCTTGGCACCTATGTGTTATCCTCTGGCTACTATGATGCCTACTACAAAAAAGCACAACTTGTTCGTACCTTAGTAACCAAAGAATTTGAAAAAGCCTTTGAAAAATATGATGTTATCTTAACACCAACCTCACCAAATGTTGCTTTTGAAATGGGAACAAAATCCAATAATCCATTAGAAATGTATTTAGCAGATATATGCACAGTCTCTGTTAATATTGCAGGACTTCCAGGCATCTCTATTCCTTGTGGCGTAGATAGCAAAGGAATGCCAGTTGGAATGCAGCTCATTGGAAACAAATTTGAAGAAGAAAAGATTTTGAATGTAGCCTATGCCTACGAACAAAAAACAAAGTTCCGTGAAACATATAAACCAGAGTTTAAGAAATAGGAGGAAGAAGAATGTCGAAAGAAGATTATGAAGTTGTCATTGGACTAGAAGTTCATGCCGAACTTTCCACCAAGACAAAAATATTTTGTTCCTGCTCGACCGAATTTGGAAGCGAACCAAACACCCATACTTGTCCAATCTGTATGGCTATGCCAGGGACTCTTCCAGTGCTCAATGAAAAAGTAGTAGAATATGCAGTAAAAGCAGGACTTGCTACAAATTGTGAAATTGCAAGACGTAGCAAAAATGACCGTAAAAACTATTTCTATCCAGACCTTCCAAAATCCTATCAGATTTCTCAATTTGATCAACCACTTTGTGAACATGGATATGTAGAAATAGAAGATGACGAAGGAAATCCAAAAAAAGTACGCTTAACCAGAATTCATATCGAAGAAGATGCTGGAAAATTAAACCACAATGAATTTGGTGGTGGAAGTTTAGTAGATCTAAATCGTGCAGGTGTTCCTTTGATTGAGTCCGTATCGGAACCGGATTTACGCTCTGCTAAAGAAGCAGAAAGATATTTAAGAAAAATGAAATCCATTTTCGAATATATTGAAGTTTCAGACTGTAAAATGCAAGAGGGTTCCTTACGTGCAGATGTCAATGTATCCGTTCGTAAAAAGGGAAGTACGGAATTTGGGACCAGAACAGAAATGAAGAATATGAACTCTTTTCGTGCAATCGTTCGTGCCATTGATTATGAAGCAAGTCGTCAAATTGAAGTACTAGAAGAAGGAGGAAAGATTGAGCAGGAAACCTTAAGATGGGATGATGTATCTGGACGAACCTTCTCGATGAGAGATAAAGAAGATGCACAAGATTACAGATATTTTCCAGACCCAGACTTGGTAGCCATTTCTCTTTCAGATGAATACATCGAGAAAATCCGTGCAGAATTACCAGAACTACCAGAAAGCAGACGCAAGAGATATTTAGAAGAATTTGGATTATCTGAAAAAGATGCAAGATTACTAACAGCGTCCAAGTACTTATCTGACTTATTTGAAAAGGCAGAAGCAATAACCAGAAATGCAAAAGCAGTTGCTAACTGGATTTTATCCGATATTTCAAGAATTCTAAATGAAAAAGAAATGGAACCAGACCAAATTCCATTTACAGCAGAAGAACTTGCTAAGGTTATTCAGCTGATTGAAAAAGGAACCATTAGTTCTGCGATTGCGAAAAAAGTAGTAGAGGAATTGTTTGAAAATCCAAAAGACCCAGAAAAAATCATTGAAGAAAAAGGCTGGATTCAGATTTCGGACGAAGGTGCTATTCTAGCAGTTGTGCAAAAGATTTTGGAAGCAAACCCACAATCGGTAGCAGACTTCAAAGCAGGAAAAGATCGAGCATTAGGGTTCTTGGTAGGACAAGCTATGAAAGAGACAAAAGGAAAAGCAAACCCACAAATGCTTAACAAAATGTTCAAAGACGAATTAACAAAATAAAAAAGAACGCACATCTAATTTGGTTGGATGTGCGTTTTTCATTGTGTAAAGGTTTGAATGGTTTTGGCTAGATTTTCTGGAAATTCTGTTGTTTTCCAGTTATATTGTTGGGAAATTCCTAAATCGCTAGCAATGTATCTTCGCATTTGCTGGCTAACTGGTGGGAATTGAGTGGAAAGATATTGTGTACCATCCGGTGCAAGATAGAAAATATAATTGGCATGGACGGGCTTAAAAGAAGAAATTGGTTCTAATCTTAAATCTGTTAATAATGCCCTTTCTTGCTTGAAATGGTGGTTGACAATGTGGGTATGAGCATGGTAAATGCTACTAGAAGAAGTACTTTGACCAAAAGGTATACTACCATGTTCAAAAACAATGGGATATTTTCCATAAATCTGGTCAAAGAGGTTACGGTATTTGGTTAATAGTGTAAGATATTCGTCTTTTTCGACAGGCGTGAGTTCAGCCATTGAAAAAATGTGCCTTTTGGAAACAAGGAGCAAATATCCTTCTACCAAACAACCAACTGCTGGTACAAGGAAAAAGTGCTCGGTTTCGTCAATTCGTGTATTGGCGAAATCTTGTGGATTTAAGTTGCAAAATTTGCAGTCTGTCATGGAAAATCCTCCTCTTACTAGATTATATCCGAAAAAAAGAGAAAAGGGAAGCATTGTAAAGAGAAGAAAAATATGGTATAATGAAAAAACATGGGAGGCGAAAGAGGCAATGCCAAGTTTTGATATCCACCTAGCGATTGCAAGAAATTATATGAAAAACCATAAAGAAATTACCAATGTACAGGATTTTATTAAAGGGAGTATTGCACCAGATTTAGTGCCAGATAAGCGAATTTCACACTATACCAAAGAGCAAGACAAAAACGATTTAGCAAAATCCTTACATAACAAAGTGGCAATTGATGAATTCTTAAAGAAAAATGAAATTAAAACGGATTATGATAAAGGTGTTTACCTTCATTTATTAACAGATTATCTATTCTATAATGAATTTTTTGACGAAGCATATTTGAAACAAGAAGATGGCAAAAACTTTCGAAAAGACCTCTATTACAGTTATATTATTACCAATGAATATCTAAAAGGAAAATATGATACTAGTTATGGTGTTTTCCAAGAACAAATTGAACAGGAAATTCAACATAGCCAAAAAAGTGCAGATTACCAAAGGGAAAAACGACAAAACATTATTCCTTTTGACGCGTTAGACCAGTTTATCGATAAAGTATCTAAAACCGATTTGAAAAGTTATCACTTTTTTCAAATATAGATAAGGGGAAAGGGAGATAAAATATGTTATTTCAAAATATGCTTAATCTTATATCAGATAATGGGGCAGTTATAAATACTATATGCACAGTGTTCCTTGTAATTCCAGTAGTTAGCTTAATTATTGATAAAATAAAAAGTAAAAAGCCTAAAATATCAGTTAATTTTCAATTGGTTAGGAGTAGTTTGGCGTGTATTGTAATAGAAAATTATGGTGATGTTGCAGCAGAATTAAAATCTTTGACGATCAATGAGGAGTTTTTATTGGAATTAGATAAGAAATTAGCAAAGAAACTGCTTAGTCTAAAGAAAACAAGAATATATTTAGCACCCGGACAAAAATGGATTATAAATTTTGAAACCAATATATTTGATATAATTGAACATTTTGAGAGGAAAGAATGTAAAATTAAGTTTTTATTTTCCAGACCAGCTAAGAAATGGAATTACAAAGGTCAAAATGATATTAAATTTGATGAATATTCTCATTTTACGTTATATATTTCTGAATTAGGAGAAATAAATGATACTCTAAAGAAAATCAATAATACATTGAAAGAAATAGCAACTAATAGAATTACTGATAATGCCAAAACCACTACAGATATTAGTGATTTACAAGATGAATTTGTGAGAAAAAAGTCAGATAAAACATAAAATAAACTCACGAACCATAAAAGTTCGTGAGTTTATTTTATAGTGGAGCGAGTCCCTAACAAGTTACGAACTTTGTTCTCTTTCTAAAAAGATTATATATGAATTGATATTAAATTTCAATGGGAGTATAGAAAAAAAATGTGATTTATGTTAAAATATTTTAAGCAGAAAACATTATCAGTTTTTTAATGTATGCAATAAAAGGAAGAAGGTAAATTATGAATAAATTAAGTGAATATAAAGAACATGAAATTAAAGTCTTAGAAGTTGATATTAATACTCTAATTAAAAAACTTGAAGAAATAGGAGCAAAAAAAGTTTATGATGATGTTAGAACCATTATTGCACTAGATACAGAAGATAAAAAATTTTTAAATCAAAAAGATAAATTAATAAGAGTTACAGATGAAGGAAGTATAAAAGTTACAATGCATGTTCATCAAAGTCAACCAGACATAAAAGCAGGAATTAAATTCAAAACAAGTAGGTTAAAGGAAACAATGGACTTCTTTCATGAAATGGGATTAGATCCAATAAGCAAAGTGAGAGTACCAAGAATTTCTTTTGAATTAGGTAAAATTGATTTTGATATTGATTGTTTTCCTGCAATTCCACCTTTTTTAGAAATTGATATAGAGAACATTGACCAAGAAGGTTATACTGTAGAATCATTATTAAAAACGTTAGGTCTTGAAAATAATAAAGTAGTTGTAATGGGAACAGAAGATATACATAGAATTTATGGTATTGATTATTTTGAAGTTTACAATGCAGATTGTTTTGATAAAGAAAATACAAATATTAAAAAAGTATAAATGTCATAATAATTATTGAAGGGTATGGGATTTTTCCCATGAAAGAAAACATACGGGAGTAGGTTTTCAGTGCTGGCTAGGACATAAATTCTAGTTTATCCTCACACATTTTTAAGGTTAAATTATAAAGGACTGCTTGTTTTGCAGTCCTATTTTCATACATAAATTAGTTCCTTTAAGATAATTTCTTCAGCCATATTTTTATAATTATTTATTAGTTTTACCCATTCAATTTGGTTATCCATTTTGCCTTTTTCAGATAGTAATTTATCAGAATTTTTGTATTGTTCCATTAAAGAATTTAATCTATTTTCTGCTTCAATACTAACTGAAATAAGATGATTTGTTAGTTCATTTTTCATTAAAAGGGTTGTATAAAGCGACTTATTATTTTCTTTTATATAGTCTAATCTTAAACGACCATACTTGTTAATTTGCAAATTACTAGGTGAATTTAAAATTACATTTGGTAAATTATAATCACCAATTCTTGTATAAGTTATCTTCATTTTTCATCTCTCTATTTCTTTATTTTTAATATTTTTTTCATAAAAATCTACTGATTTTGTTTTAGTGTTGTATTTAAAATATCCTTGTTCGTTGTTTTTATCTACAACTTTCATAGTAAATCTGTCAATTAAATATACTACAAATTCATCAATAGATAATTGCTTTTTTAGATAGTCTAACACTTTAAATTGTTCTATGGTATCTACTTGATTCTTTAAAATATTTTCTTTTGTTAATTGTTTCATTGATAGCTCCTTTCGTTTTTAATTTGCTTTTACTATTCCTTTTTTAGGGACTAATAATAGAAAATCTTTAGCAATATTTCCCTCAAAATAAGGACAGCCAATTATACCATCCACATAGAAATGACTATGTGCTTTAGCAAAAAAGTTATCTACAAATTCACTCGGATATTCATTTCTTTTCATCTTTAAAATTGATAAAACATCATAATCTTTTTTCTTTATTTCTAATTCTTCTTTCGTCATTTCATTTAGATATTTGATTCCAACATTGTCATTTTGTAGAACAATGTTTAAATATTTTATAAACTCTTTACTGCTTTTGGCGATGAACTCATCTGTAAATTTTATATTTTTAATATTAATGTTGTAATTACTATCTCTTGTGATTTCTATTTGCGATATAAGTCTATGAATCATATCACGTTTGGCTTCTCTTGATAATAAATTGTAGAAAAAAGTGAAGTCTATTATCTTAACATTTGTAAAAATTAGTTTGTCATCTTCCTTTTTACAATCTAATTTTTTCATAAGTTCAGTTGTATATTCATTTGATTCATTATCTGGATCAAGAGTAATTTTCTTTTTATTTAATTTCTCAATTTCCTTTTTTATAACATCATTTTTGTGGTTAATTGTCTCAACATCTAGAGTAGAACTTAAATATAAATCTACTAATCTTTTTTCTTGTATTTTTAATTTTTCTATGGCTTTTTCTATTTCTTTTACATCATTACTTTTCGTAGAATTACAAGTAATAATTTCGTTATTTGTTCCCATCATAAAGATAGTCAATTCCTCTAAAACTCTTCTTAATTTCACTTCTATTTTCTCGGTATTATAATGAAGTCCATAGCCACTACAATTATGATTTTTACATCTTAAATGATAATAAACTTTTTGTTTTCCGTTAGGATATTTAAAAGATTCTGATGAAGCCATAATCTCGCCACATATCGGACATTTTACTAATCCTGAAAATAAATGAATAAACTCTCCATAGTTTGAATGCTTATTTTTTACTAATACATTTCTAGTAGCATTCCAAGTTGTTTCATCAATAATTGGTTCACAATAGTCTTTCACTCTTAAAATATCTTGTTGCTTTCGCTTATATTTTCCATATTCAAATATACCAATATAAATAGAATTAGTAAGTATTTTATAAACTCTATCGGCTCGCCATTTGCCTTGTTTTAAATAAGCATTATTGTCTTGCATCATCGTAGCAATACCTCTAGTAGAGTGTCCTTCTTGGCATAGTTTAAATATTTCTTTAACAACTTGGGCTTCAATAGGGTCTACTTCTAAATGCCCTGTATCTTTGTTTCTAATATAGCCATAAGGTGCTTTACTAGGATGAATGTGTTCTAGTGCCATTTCTTCCATTGCTCTTTTAGTTCTTGCTCCAATTTCTTTTCTTTCTCTCTGACCGAATACTAAATTCATACCGAATATCATTTCTCCATTAGCAGTAGATACATCATAAGGCTCGAGTATTAACTCAATTTTAACATCGTGTTCCTCACAATAATTAAGTAACCAAAAGCCATCATAGTTGTTTCTGGTAAGTCTATCTACCTTAATAGCAATTAACTTATCAATCTTTTTTGATTTAATATCTGCAAGTAATCTTTGCATTTCTGGTCTCATTAAGTCTTTTCCAGAATGACCTGCGTCATTATAAACATCTACAATACTATAACCGTTTTTTTCACAATATTCCTTAATCATACGAAGTTGTGAATCAATAGAATAGCCATTATCTCTTTGGTCATCTGTACTTACTCTTACATATACTGCACATCTCATAAAATAATCATCTCCTCACTTGTTTCCTCACTGAAAGGTAAAATAGCAAACACTATATTGAGAATTTTTTAAATTTATCCTCCCAATTGTTTCCTCAATAAATTGATTAAAAACAGACACCTTTCATCTGTTTCCTCACTAAAATGGAAAAAGTGAAGTCTAAATTTTAATTTTCTTTAAAATTTGGATAATTTCTGATAATGAATATTTTTGATTATGCTCTTTGATGTAAAATGGCTTATTAGATATTTCATTAACTTTATATTCTAAAATTGTAAGAGTAGTAGGATATGTAATTAAGTATTCAGTGGGCTCTATAACTTGTAAATTAGTATGTAATAAGTGTTTTATTGTTCCTTTCTTAACTTTGTAAGTATAGTCTTTGATTATTTCCAAGATTTCAGTATTTGGTTTTAATGTTTCCATAGTTTTAAATTCCAACATCAAAAAAGTCCTCCTTCCTAGAAAGAGAACTAAAGCCTTTATAAAAAAAACTCACAAACTTGTTACAGTTCGTAAGTTGTTTTCAATTGGAGCGTTTTAGGAGGTTATTTGCGAAAAATATGCCTATTTTTCATAGTGTTCCTCCCACATTTTGCTTAAAAAAATAATTGACTAATCAACTGTTGAAATTAGTATAGCATAAAATAAAAAAACTGGCAACTAATTATTTCTAAATAGTTGCCTATTGTATTTATCTATTTTTGAGTTATCTCCATATTCAGTTTATTTTTTTGAATTATACATTGCGTTGACACTAGTTGATATATAACAGAAACAGCTAATCCAATGGAAGTACAAAATGGTGATGGTATAAAAGAACAACAAACTCTTAATATATTTGCAATCTGCTTACTAATGGTAGCTTTTATAGCAGAATATTCAAGTTGAATATAAGTTAATTTTGTAATATACGTTGGATACATATATAAAGATATCAATTCAATTCCTACTATAAGTAATGTAGCTGTTATATCAACTTTATAACTTGGATATAATATTAGTCCCATTATAAAAGTAGATATAATTAATAGATAGATTAACTTTCTACTATTTTTCATATGCTCTTTGTATGAAAATAATCTTTTTGCAATATCAATTTGTGCTACAATCTTTATTGCATTAGATATATCCCATTGTGTATCTGTTATTAAAGTTGCAAATGAAGTAGCTAAAATATATTTTTCTCCAAAATTAAATGAATTTTTAAAACCAAATAAATAAATGATAAACATACTTATTTCTGCAAACAGATATACAGAATCGTATTTTACACAATTAATTAAGTTAATTTTGAATTTTGTTTTTTGTACTAATCTAGTCATCATAATTATAGTAAAAATAGTAGTGATTATGATTGATATACTTGCAATTATTGTTTGTTTTTTTGTTATAATACTCATAATTATTAAAGAAGAAAAATTTATTAAATTAAACCAGAAACTATATTTATTCGCTCTTTTATTATCATTTTCATAATATAATTTGCATAAAGATAAATTTAATAATAATTGTAAAAACATTTGAATTAGTCCATACATTGCAAATGTTTTATAAGTTTCTATATCCATATTCATAAAAGCTATGTATTTATCTATATTTAATACAATAGCACCTAATATTATGATTCCGAGTATGGATCCTAATACTACTCCTGAAAATATACTTTCTTTGTTTTTATCTCTAATAGCACTTATATTAGCTCCTGTACCAAAAATACTTTTTATGGCACTTATAACAAATTGCATTGGATATATAAGTGAAAATATATTAATTAAATTTTTATCTACTAAAATTCCTAGTAAAAACCAACTTAAGATAGGCGTAACTGATGTTAATAAAGTATCAAAACTTATTCGTAATAATCTATTCATTTCTTATTCCTTTTCTTTATTTAATTACTTCATTTTTATATAATTTGATTTGTTCTTTTAATTCATTAGACACTGTCTAATGGATTAAAGTATATCATAATTTTTCGATATTTTCATTAATTTTACAAATTATTTTATAAAGGGCTTGGGACTAAGTCCCCAAATTAGAATTTTGACTAGGGAGGAAAAATTCAGTGCTTGTTAGGAAGTGTATGGGGGTACAAAAATTGTATTTACTTTAAATTTTTCCTCTAATTTTTTTGTTTTTGATTACTAATTACTGCTCCAATTTTATAATTTCCCCTCTTTGATTTTGAAAAAGTTTTGTTATCTTTTACAGCAACTAATCTTATCAGTTTTTGTTTTTCTTTGTTCAATTTTATTTCAATTTCTTCTTCATTTTCATTCATATTTTTTGAAAATAATTCATAAAATTCTATTTCAAATTCTTGATTAAGTCTTGTAATATAATCATCTAATTGTTCTTGATTTATATTAACACTTGTCCTTATTTCTTTTTCTTTTTTGTTTACTTCAATAGGTACATAAACATCTGCTATTCCTAATGCAAAAAACTTGGTTAGTTGTTCAATATAACTACTTCTAAAATTTATTTTATCAATATAAAATTCTTCGTTTTTTGTTCTTTAATAAAGTTATTGATTCAATAAATTTCGAAATAAATTCTTGCTTTTCTTCTTTTGATTTTTTATTCCATTCTTGTTTTAAAGTTTCATTTAATTTGTTATCTTTTATTAACTTTTCTCTTTCAATATCTCTATCAGCCATTAGTTGTTGTGGTGTAAATGACAGACTGTTCATATTCAAGTTTTCATATTTTTTTGTTTCTAAAATGTTTATTTTTTCTTCAATTATTTTATAATCTTCGGAAAAGTCTTCCATTTCTACTATGCCACTTACATAAGCCTTTTTTATTCTTTCCTTTTGTTTTTGTAATGTGTCAATTTCTTGGTCTAACTTTTCTATTTTTGTTTCCTTTTTGTCAGCTAGTATTGGCAAAAAATATTTCTTAACTGTCATATCATACTCGACTAACTCAAGAATAAATCTTTGTAAACATTCTTCGATTTTATCTTCTCTATAATAGGTCTTACAATGTTCGCAAGTATAATACATATATTTTTTCTTTGTTCCTCCAGAGCCTTTGCATTTCATTATTCTATTACATTTAGGACATTTTAGTTTTTGAAAAAATATATAAACTCTATCTCTTGTATAACTTCTTTGATTTTTCTCTTTTTGATATTGTGCTTCATTCCACATAGCACGACTAATAATTGGCTCTACTACATTCATATAAACTAGAGTATCTTTAGTATTAGATTTTCCTTTTTCATAATCTCCCATATATATTTTGTTGTCTATCATTTTCATAATAGTTGTATCTCTCCAATGTTTTGGTGCTAATACTTTTTCTTTATTTAATGTATTACTAATTTGTTGATAGCTTTTTCCTTCAAGATACATATTGAATATTCTAATTACTACATCTTTTGTAGTTTCATCAATTATAGTTTTCTTCATGGCATCTTTTTTATAGCCTAATGGTACAATTCCCGGCAAATGCCCAGACTTAATAGCACCATTTAAACCAAATTTTGTTCTTTCACTAACTATCTCTATTTCTAATTGTGATAATACTGTTAGAATACGCACAAAGAACCTACCGATTAGCACTGCTAGTATTTACATCATCTTTATCACATACCAAATAAGTATTGTGTAATTCTAATTGTGCTATAAGTTCTTCTAAATCACGAACTGAACGAGTTACTCTGTCTAGCTTATAAGCTACAATATAATTGATTTTCCCTTGTTTCATATCTGCTAACATCTCTTGAAATGCTGGTCTATCTTTTATATTTTTGGCTGATATTCCAGCGTCTTCATATACTCTAAATACTTCATATTCTTTGAATTTGCAAAGTTGTAACAGTTTTTCTTTTTGTTCTGCTAAACTAAATCCTTCTCTAACTTAATCTTCTGTACTAACTCTAATATAAATTCCTGCAATTTTTCTTTCATTGTTCATTCTATAAATCTCTCCTTTCACTATTGAATGGAAAGGCACAAAAAAACTCTAAAATTAAAGTAGCCTTTCTATGTAGTCTTTTAAGTGAGGTAAAGGGTATTTATACCTTAAATCTCCCACATAAAAGTAATCACAGTCATTAAAGAATAAAAATAACTTATCCTTAATGA
>Ga0137297_11165_pt1 | contig 15984 bp, 18 predicted proteins | sample RamsorincwithD2O_FD_97191 | JGI IMG/M metagenome (GOLD analysis project Ga0137297, IMG submission 97191) | Mouse cecal microbial communities from Vienna, Austria - Mucin amended with D2O | ecosystem: Host-associated > Mammals > Digestive system > Large intestine > Cecum | place: Austria: Vienna... | reverse complement strand
CCAGAGCATGATCAGCTACAAAGGGAACAAATACTCCGTCGATCCGCGCCACCTTGGAAAAAAGCTGGATCTTCAGGCCTATGAAGGATATCTGTATTTGTATGATAACACAGAACTTGCGGCCGTTCATGCCATTGCGGACAAAAAATGGAATTATCAGGAAGAGCACTACACGGCGCTGACCGTCTACGCTTTGAAAGACGACAGCGAAGAGATCCGCCAGCTCGCCAAAAAGAACCTGAAAACAATAGGAGACCTGTATGATGAACGAAACGACGACCAATAGCGAATATCAAAGACTGGTCAGCCATTTGAACTATCTCAAGATGGATATGATGATCGAGCATCTCGACGAAGTGCTCGATCAGATCAGCGGCCAGAGCCTAAGCTTTGTGGAAGCGCTCAACAAACTGACCCAGTACGAGATCGACCGGAAAGAGATCAATATGATCAATTCAATGGTAAAGGTGGCGGGCTTCCCCCACCGCCGGGAATTGAAAGACTTCGATTTTTCTTTCCAGCCCTCGATCAACAAAGAACAGATCATGGATTTCTCAACCCTGCGGTTTCTGGAAAACAAAGAGAACATCGTGTTTTTGGGAAACAGCGGCGTAGGAAAAACCCATATGGCCGTGAGCCTGGGAATCGAAGCCGCCAAGAAGAGGAACAGCACCTACTTCATCAAATGCCACGACCTCATCCAGCAACTGAGAAAAGCCAACGAAGAAAATCGGCTGGAAAACCGTTTGAAGAACTACAGCCGGTACAAGCTGCTGATCATCGACGAGATCGGGTATCTGCCGATCACAAAAGAAGAGTCGAAACTGTTCTTTCAGCTGATCGACAAACGATACGAACAGAAAAGCACGATACTGACAACCAATATCGGCTTTGGCGAATGGGACGAGATATTTCAGGACCCCGTTATGGCCAACGCGATCCTTGACAGGATCCTGCATCATGCGCATGTCGTGTCCATTACCGGAAAGTCTTATCGGATGAAAGACCATATCAAGAAGAAGCCGCACACAAAGCAGGAATAAAGCAATTGGTCAAAATCGAAAGAAGGATCGAAAAGATCCTTCAGTATCTTTCAAACAAAATTGAGCATTTTTATCTCATCGAATTTGTACATTTTTAACTTGACATCTACACCAACACTTACCCCTTCTGTCGAAAGCATTTTTAAATAACTGGTTCCTTCAAAATACTTTCCAAAAGGATTGACTTCACCACGCTCAAAAACACTTTTGAACTCTTTCATAACTGTTCCTCCTATTCTTTTGTCACTTCATCCACGATCGCCCACGCATTCAATGTCCTAGGATAGCCGATCCAAGGAATACATGTACTTAAGATCGCCAAAAGCTTTTCTTTCGAATTTCCTACATTGAAATTTGCTTGCGTATGCGAACGCAACTGGTTTTCACAGCCGCCCTGCGCGTAAATATAACAGAACGTCACCATCTCCCGTTCCTGATCATTCAATCCTTTGCGCGTATAGTAATCCCCAAAACAGTTGGCCGCCAGCCAATAGTTTACATTTTCTCGCTCTCCGCCATTTTTCCATGTTTCCTTCAAACCTTCTCCAAAATAACGAACTTGCGAAGCGTTTCCTTTCTCTAAACGATCTTGAAGATTTGTGGTTTGCCGATCTTGTCGCACTTGAACATTTCGATCCAAAAAAACACGGTCCACGATTGAATAAAATGGAGCCACTCGCCCCATCCCCAAATACGCAGTCGCCTGATAGACGACTTCTTGGATCGCTTCTGCCTCGACACCTTGATCGAGCGCATATTTTACGATCCTTTCAAACTCTTCTTGTCCTTGCGATCCCAACAATACCGCCAAGATCGAAAGACAACGATCCTTCATGGACAATTCCACCTTGCTTGGAATTTCCTCATAGGCGAAATAAAGCCAGCGATCGATCATCTCCACATTTTCTTTACGAAATTTCTGATAAAGATCCTTGATCTGTTTTTCCATATTCTTCACCTCTACAGGCATCATAAAAAACAATTTGAAAATTGTACAATACTTATTGGATACGAGTACTATGCCTTCAAGGCATTAAAAAAAAACAGAGTTTTCACTCTGCTAAAATATATTGATCGATCGCGTAGGCGACCCCATTTTGATTGTTGGACAACGTCGTCTTATCCGCTTTTTCTTGGATCTTTTCTTCTCCATTTTTCATGCAGATCGCAAGGCCCGCCTGCTCAAACATAAGGACATCGTTTTCCCCATCTCCAATACATGCGATCTCGCTTTGATCCAGATTTAAGTGCTCCCTGAGCCGATCAAGCGCTTTCCCCTTGGAAGAAGAACGACTAAAGATCTCCACATAATTCGAAGTAAAAGCCCCATACACTTCCGGAAACGACTGTAAGATCGTCTGGATCCGCGCTTTTGTCTTTTTGCCTAGAAAATAAAGCTGGATCTCCTCGACACGTCCATTCGTATTCAACAACTGCTCAAATAGATCTTTGCTCGCCTTTGTTTGAAACGCGTCCTTACCAAACAAAAGACGCCCATTCAAACGCATCAGCGCTCCATCCACCCAATATTCATGATCGATATGCGCTGAAATAAAAACAGGCTCTTTCTTGAGAGCGAAAACAAGCTCATGAACAAGATAGCGCGGGATCGAGGAAGAAAACAATTCTCGCTTATATTTGGTGTCATACAAAGAAGCCCCATTGCTCGTGATTACATACCGAAACAAATCCGAATGTTCCTGCAGCGTATGCGGCAAGCAAGAAAGCGTCCGACCCGTCGTAGGCACGATCTCGATGCCCGCTTCCTTTGCCCGATAGAGCGCGCTCAAATTCACCTTCGACAATTTAGAAAACGAGTTCAATAAAGTTCCATCCATATCGATCGCCAACAATTTGATCATGTTTTCAACTCCTTTTTCACAAATTCGAGAAAGGCTTCGGCCACAGGCGAAAGCAAGCGCCCTTTACGCCAAACCATGATCGTCCGCATCTTGATTTCCGGAGAAAAAGGACGAAAAACAAGTTTGTCGTTTTCATGCAAACCAATGATCCCATCCACGCCAATGGCATATCCCATTTTCTGTTCTACAAGATATCCAACATTCGAAAACAACCGGGAACTGCCAACGATCTGCAGATCCTTCTCTTCTTTTTCAAAAAAGCGCAAAATCTCTTTCCGCACCTCTTTCCGATACGGAAGAAAGAGCGGAAGCGAATATACATCTTCTTTTTGAATGTGCTTTTTTTTCGCCAAAGGATCTTCTCTAAGCAAGATCAAACCCATTAAATCGCACGATCCTAAACGAATCCATTCATACTCTTCCTTCTCGACAGGCTCGATCAAAAAGCCAAGATCTAAAAGACCCGCCTCCAGCTTTTGCTTGATCTCTTGCGAATCGGCGCTAAATATTTCAAAATGCACTTCTGGAAATTGACGATGAAATTTCGCGATCCACTGCGCCATCTCTTTCGAACCATTGCTTTCGATACAGCCGATCGAAAGCGTCCCTTTCATCTTCTTAGAAAACTCTTCCTGCACTTTATCGCATAGCTTCACAATCTCACTAGCCCGCTGGGCGAACACCTCGCCTTTTGGACTCAGCCGGATCCGGTGATGATCCCGTATAAGCAAAGACACTCCAAGCTCTTCTTCTAATTCTTGGATCTGCCTTGAAAGAGTTGGCTGAGTAATATGAAGCTGCTTGGCCGCCTTCGAAATGCTTTTATTCGCTGCAACGCTTAAAAAATAGCGCAGGACTCTCAGCTCCATCAAGACTCCTCGATTGCTTCAACAGCCTCGATCAAAGACGCTCTAAAGCCTCTTTTTTCAAGCGTCGTAACGCCTTTGATCGTCATTCCTTTCGGCGAACAGACCGCATCTTTCATCGCTCCAGGATGCAATCCCTTTTCCAAATACAATCCTCCCGTTCCCACAAGCATTTTGGCAGCCAGTGTATAAGCCATCTTCCGATCCAATCCATATTCAACGCCAGCGTCGCCAAGAGCTTCGATCATCAGATCCGCAAACGCGGGCGCGCAGCTCGCCAAGATCAAAGCCGTCTTCATATGCGCTTCATCCACGAATTGAACGAGCGAAACAGGAGAAAACAAAGACATGAACGATGCCAATTCTTCAGGCGTGCTGTTCGTTTCTTCCTCGACCAATGTGATCCCTTCCCCAATCGCGATCGGGGTATTTGGAATGATGCAAATCGAATTTCCATGCGACACGAGTTTAGAAAGCTTTTCAAACGAATAGCCTGCCACGACCGAAACAAGAAGCTTTTCTTGAAAGTCAAGAGAAGGCACAAGCGCTTCGACTTGATAAGGCTTGATCGCCAAAAGGATCAACTCGCTCTGATCGATCACCTCTTGCGCGTCATGACAAGCATGAACCCCATATTGTTGGGCCCTCAAGCACAACAAATCATAATGAGCGGCGCATACAAACACATCTTTTGGCTCTACTAATTCCTTCAATAAAAAACCTTCCAACATCGCTTGGGCCATATTCCCAAATCCTATCATTCCTATTTTCATCGTATTTCCTTCCTAAAATAAATTTTTCTTCGAAAAAATATAAATTTCTAGCGCTAAACATAACACACAAAAAATACAGGTCCCTATAAACCCTTGTCTTGTATAGATCAAAGGCAAGTATTTAAAGTTCATTCCAAACCAGCCCGTCACCAAAGTGAGCGGTAAAAAGATCGTTGTGACCCCCGTCAAAAAAGTCGTGATGTTGTTTTGCTTGGCCGATAAAATATTTTGCGCCAAATTGGAAAGCTGACTCGCATAATCTTTGATCGTCTGCACCATCGAATAGAGCTGATTGACTCTTGTCACATACAAGGACAATAAATTATTCGCCAACGCGTCTCTTTGTTGGAGAACGACATTTTCAAGCGTTTGCCCCATATCCGAAAGCTGCTCATAATACATGCCGAGCACATTGAGATCTTTTCGCATTCCCATGATGCTTTGGTCGAGATTTTTCGCGATCCCATGCTTGAGCTGTTCCTCCAATTCCGAAAGACGCTCTTCATATCTCTGCAAATAATATACGTCGTCCGCGATCAAAAACTGCATAAAATCGAGCAGGAAAACCATTGGCGTCGTAAGCTGATACTCCACTTCCTTTTGCATATCGCTCAAAAGCAGCTCGATCTTGTTTTGGTCATCGATAAAGTAGAGAGTATTTTCCGCGATACAAAAAGCGAAAACGATCTTTTGATTCGTTGGATCTTCTTTAGTCGGCAAGACAAAACTTCCCGACGTGATATCTTTATAATGATTCGCTTTGCAGAAGTGAATATCACTGATGCTTTTGCCAACAAGCGTCCGATCAAAAAGTTCTGGATGTTCTTGTTTAAAATCTTTGCTTGTCGTGACTTCGATCGCTTCTGTGACCGAGCCATTTTCCCATTCTCGCCTCATCTTCCACAGATCCCTTCCAAAAAATGAAGGATCGTCTCATAGACGAGCTCTTTATTCTTTTCATTCAAGATTTCATGGCGCATGCCATCGAACAAGACACCCTCGACATTTTTATACCCTTCCATCTTCAAAAACGATTGGGCTTCCTTCCATTTTTCGATCGATAAAAGAACAGGATCGTCTTCCCCTGCGATGAACAAGATCGGAAGATCGAGATTCTCTTTGCTCCAATTGCCTGGCGTATACACGTCTTTGACGAGCTTGAACAAATTTTTATAGCCATTGAGCGTAAACGTAAAGCCGTCGCTTGGATGCGCGTTGAAAGCGCGCACGTTTTCTTCATTGGCGCTGATCCAACGATTTTTATGTTTTCCCTCAAATGGGCGATCATAAGCGCCCGTGGATAGTTTTTCGATCAATTTGGAACGATGGTTGTTTCCAAATCGTTTTTCGAGCCGTTCGACGATGCGCAAGCCAAAATCCGTCAAAGGATTGTTGCCTGGCGCTCCACAAACGATCAAGCCATCGAGAAGCGCGTCGTACTTCTGCAAAAATTTGCGAACGACAAGCGATCCCATCGAATGACCAAATAAAACATACGGAACATCGGGAAAGAGCGCTTTCATCTTTTCATAGATCGCACGGACATCTTCAACGATATATTCAGCCGACTCATCGTTAAAAAAGCCAAGCTCTTCTTGCGAGCGCACGCTCATGCCGTGTCCTCGGTGGTCGTGGATGATCGTGGCGTAGTGATGTTTCGCTAAAAACTTCATGAGCGGAAGATACCGTTCTTTGTGTTCCACCATGCCATGCGCGATCTGCACGACCCCTATTACCGTATCGGGAACGATCATCAAAACGCTCAATCTCGTCTCATCATATGGGGATGTTTTAAAAAAATAAGTTTTCTTATACATCGCTTTCCTCCTCCTTTCGATAAAAATGGGCTTTCGAAATGCCATACACTTTCTCTCGATACTTGACGAGATTTCCAAAACGTTCGGGCATTTCTTTCTCTTTTCGAGTTCGAATGACGATCTCGCCCTCTTCCTTCAATAAAGGAAGCGAAGAAAGAAGCTCCATGATCGGAATAAAGATCGAATCGACCGTATAAGGCGGATCCAAATAGATCAAGTCGAACGTTTCTTTGTTTTGGGCTAGCTTAGGCAGAGCGACGAACGCGTCTTGCGCCAAGATTTCATGATTCGAATGCTCCAAATGACATTTTTTTATATTTTCTTGGATCACTTTGACGGCTTTAGGCGCCTTTTCGATCATCACGACTCGATGCGCGTTGCGGGAAAGCGCTTCGATTCCCATGCTGCCACTTCCTGAAAACACATCTAAAAAGTCGCTTCCTGGAATTTTCCATTGCCATATATTAAATAAAGATTGTCTGATCTTATCCGTGACAGGGCGAGTGTCATAGCCTTCCGGGGCTTGAATGCTCGTTCCTCTTGCACTACCAGAAATAATACGCATATCATTACCTCTTATCCATAATCAGTACTATTATAAAAAAAAAGAAGATAAACCTAAAGGAGGAGTATTCATGGAAAAAATTAAAAATATTGAAAAAGCGGCTTTACTCGATCTTGCCAAAGAAATCACGGTCCGTCCTGGCGAAGTCGCCTCAAAAACACTCGCCCAAAACGAAGCGGTAAGCGTGACATTATTCGCCTTTTCTCAAGGCGAAGAGATCTCGACTCATTCTTCAAAAGGCGACGCGATGGTCACAGGCCTAGAAGGAAAAGGGATCGTCGTGATCGATGGTAAAGAATTCGAAGTGAAAAAAGGCGAGACGATCATCATGCCAGCCAATGTCCCTCATGCCATCAACGCAAGAGACGATGACTTCAAAATGATCTTAGTCGTGATCTTCTAACAAGAAAGGGAAGCGAAAATCCGCTTCCCTTTTTTATTGCGCATGGATCGAAGAGACGAGCCGCGTATTTGACATCCTCGCATAAAACGGAGGAACATGCCGCAAAATGTCTAGAAGAACGATAAGCGCCCCCGCTCCCCACACAAACAAGACGATCAATACGAACACAGGAAAACTTGTCACGAACAAATGAAGACACGCCGTTGGCAAAGCGAACAAAACGATCATCATGCTGAAGTAGCGCATCGCACACGCAAGCATGAACGATTGTTGAGGAAGTTGATTCACGATCTTGAGCTGAAGAACCTTCATACCGATGCTCTGACCATGACAAAAACTCGTTAAAAGCCATAAATAAAACGTAAAGAAAACAAAGAACGGGATCTTTTGGACAAAAAAGGACAACATCCCATACAATATGCCAACACAGAACAAATCGATCCCGGCTGAAAGCATCACTCTCAAAAGCGAGACCTTTTTCCCTAAGGCGTAGCTTTGCGAATCGAGACTTTGACGACTTGGCAAAAGTTTGTTTGCCAGTCCGAATATCCAATAGCCAACAAAACCGCCCAATGTGTTCGCCATCAAATCATCAACATCGAACATCCGATACGGTTTTGGATAAAAGCCATACAATCCGCTCAATTGGGTCAGCTCTAAAAACAAAGAAAACAAAAACGAAAACAGCACAGTTTTCGAAAGCGAGCACTTAAAATAGTAGCGCAAGTACATTCCATAGGGCATAAGCATCACAACATTGAAGAGCACTTGAAACAACGCGCCATTTTTCCACAAAGGAACTTGATGCTCTTCTTGAAACTCGAGAATATCCTTCACAAAAGAAAAAGGAATAAAATTGGGCGCTCTTCCAGGCGAAGCGGCGACCGCCTCGCGAGAAGGAAGAGGTAAAATAACTAAAAAATACACAGTCATCATATATAAAATAAAAGAATAAACGATCACGACCTTGAACGAAACGATCGAGCCATATTTGTGATAATTATATAAAATATAAGGCAGAGTGAAGAACAATGCCACAAACGGAAAGTAAATCAACGCGGTTTTGAATACTTCTATATAGGTATGCATAAAAACCTCCTACAAATAGTATAGAAGACTTTTATTTTCCCTACATTACATTGCTGTCATAAAAAAAAGAGGTTTCCCTCTATCGAAACGCTGGATAAAACGCCGTTCCTAATTCAATATACTCATCATGAATCGGATCGAACGCCAACAGATCCATCTTTGAAAGATCCGGTAACCCTTCCTCATCCAAGACCCTTTCATCCGCGGATGTATTCAAGATCTTTCCGATCACGATCCCATTCTCGCACGAAACTAGACAGCACTCTAAACATAAAGGCGACTCTTCGATCAGCGGCGCGTAAACAACAGTGCTTGGCGTCGCGGTAAAACCCGCTTTATGAAATTTATCCACATCCTCGTATCCAGAAACACGACCGACATATTCACAAGCCCCAACTAAACGCTTGGAAGCGAAGCCCAGCGTAAACGAACGATTCAACAATAAATTGTGGGTCGTCTTATGACCCATTTCTAAAGATAAATAGACATGCTCGCAATCATAAATACCGCTCCATGCCGCCACCATCACATTCGCTCTCCCCTCTTCATCATAGGTCGATACAAATACGATCGGCATTGGCAAATACCATGACATTCCTCCATAGTTTTTTCTCACAATTCCACCCTCTACATTCTTGAATCAATTATAACTCTTTTGTCAATTTTGCAGAGCATCTTTCTTGTAGATCTTTCTAGAATATGGTTTACTATAGTCGAGCTAAAGATAGCTCACTTCATAATCAAATTCCCTTTCTTAAAACTTTCTTGGAAAAAAGGCCGCAAGGCCTTTTTTTCTGTCTAAACAACAATAAAAAAGAAGAGAGAAACAAAGAGAAAAAGAAAAGCGGAAGCGCCGCTTCCGCAAGGAGTGTATATTAAGAGGTAATAATGCAATATATATATTGATCAGGCTTCGTTGTATTTGAGCGCGTCTTTTCCTTTTTGTCCTGTAGAGATCCGAACGACTTGTTCTACATCGTAAACAAAGATCTTACCATCGCCCATTTGACCTGTGTACAACGCTTTTCTTGTCGCGTCGATGACTTTTTGCACAGGAACTTCAGAAACGACGATCTCGACTTTCATCTTAGGAAGCAGTTTCGATTCCACTTCAGCTCCACGATAATATGTCGTTTGCCCTTTTTGAACACCCATACCCATAACATTCGTAACAGTCATTCCACCAATACCGATCTTATCCAATTCGTTCTTCAAGCTTTCAAAACGATCCGGTTTCGTAATGATCGTGACTTGCGAGAATTCGCCTGTACCTTCCTTCATCCGAACTGGAACGGCATCTTCAACATTGACGACAACCTCTTTTTCAGAAGTCGGGATCGCGATCTCAACTGGCGCGTATGGAGACATGTCAGTCTCAAACACAAATCCGCCATACGCTGAATCCAAACCGTGTTCTTCTTTATCCAAACCTTGAATCTCTTCATGCGGAGTGACCCGAAGACCGATCGTCTTTTTGATGCAGAAGAAAGTCAAGAAGATCGTAATGGCTGTCCAGACACCGATGCATAATAAACCAAACGCTTGAATTCCTAGCTGCTGCCATCCGCCGCCATAGAATAAACCAACCGCTTCTGGCATCGTTTCCGCTCCGCAAGCAAACAAACCAACCGCTAACGTTCCCCAAAGACCATTCGCAAAATGGACCGCGACAGCCCCAACAGGATCGTCAACGTGTAATTTATAATCAAGAAGCCAAACAAACAAGCAGCAAAGCAAACCAGACACGATACCGATGATGCATGCGCTCCAAACATTGACCGCATCACATCCTGCTGTGATCGCAACCAATCCAGCCAAAGCGCCGTTCAAAGTCATAGAAACGTCCGGCTTACCATAACGGAACCAAGTAAAGGCCATCACTGTGCAAGCCGCAAGAGCTGGAGCCACTGTCGTCGTCGCGAAGATCGTGGCTAATTGAAGACCACTCGTCGCTGCCGCCCCGTTGAATCCATACCAACCAAACCAAAGGATGAATACGCCTAGAGCTCCGACCACAATGTTGTGTCCAGGAATACCACGAGGCTTGCCATCTTTATCAAACTTGCCAATACGAGCGCCTAACATCGCGGCTCCAATAAAGGCGCACAATCCACCAGCGAAGTGAATAACGGCCGATCCAGCAAAATCGTGGAATCCCATCGCTGTCAAAAATCCATCCGGACCCCACACCCAGTGCGCTTCAATCGGATAGATCACCAAGCTGATAATGAAAGAATAGACGCAATAGGAAATAAATTTAGTCCGTTCGGCCATCGCCCCCGATACAATCGTAGCGGCCGTGGCGCAGAATACTAAGTTGAATGTGAAAGTCGACCAATCCGTTCCGGCAAAATCCGTTAATGGATGTCCACCCCATCCGATAAAACTATTTCCTTGGGCTCCGCATAATAAGCTGAATCCCAATAATAAGAACGCGACCGTTCCCAAACAAAAATCCATCGTGTTCTTCATGATGATGTTTCCGGCATTTTTGGCCCGGGTAAATCCCGCTTCCACCATCGCGAATCCGGCTTGCATAAAAAATACTAACGCGGCTCCAATCAAAAACCAGATTCCAAACACTTGGCTGAGTACTTCTTCAATCATAGATCTCTCTCCTCCCGACTCTGACCAAAAGAAAAAGCGCCTATAACCCGTTATGTATCGGTTTATAAGCGCCTTTGCTTTATTGGATGTCTAGAGAATACACCGAATTGAAAAAGAATGCAAGCAAAAAGTATTAAATTTTCAAATTTATTTTCATTTTCATCTTGTTTCATTTTCTTCCTTCATCGCACTATAATGAATAAAAAAGAGGAAATCGTATGATAGAAAATTATAAATTCGACGGGTCATCCAAACTAGACCTTAAAAAATTGCCAACCAACTCAAAAAAAGATCACATCAATAAACAAACGATCATTCAAGAAACCGAAGCCAATCAGCTCAAGATCCAGTCGCTGCAAGAAAAACTCTACGCCCAAGGAATCGAAGGCTTGATCATCGTCTTGCAGGCTAGAGACGCGGCCGGAAAAGACGCCACGATCAAACACGTGCTTTCGGGGATCAATCCCCAAGGCATCGATGTCCACAGCTTCAAGCAGCCCACCCATGAAGAGCTCGCCCACGACTTTTTGTGGCGCTTCAACAAAGCCCTTCCTAGACGAGGCAAGATCGCCATCTTCAACCGCTCTTATTATGAAGAAGTGCTCGTGGTCAAAGTTCATCAGCTTTATAAAAACTACGCGCTCCCTCAAAAAGACAAAGAGGACAACTATATCCAAAGACGCTACGAGCAAATCAACAACTACGAAAAATATCTCTAACAAAACGGCTATCGGATCATCAAGATCTTTTTGAACGTCTCCAAAGAAACCCAAAAAGAACGCTTTCTTGAACGGATCGATCAGCCCGATAAAAACTGGAAGTTCTCCGAAGCCGATCTAGCCGAGCGCGCGCTTTGGGACGAATACACAAAAGCGTATGAATCGATGATCGATCGCACTTCGACCAAAACATGTCCATGGTATGTCTTCCCCGCTGACCAAAAATGGTACACCCGCTATCTCGTATCGGAAGTCATCTTTAAAACGCTCAAAGAAATGGATCCACACTATCCAACGATCTCAGCCGAACAAAAAGAACACCTTCTTTCCTGCAAAGAAGCGCTTCTAAGCGAAGACGGACATGAAAAGCTCTTCAAAGAAGCTGTAAAAAAAGAAATGGAAAAAGACGATCCATCCTCCTCTTTTTGATGAGATCAATAAAGAGCGCAAAAAGTCAAAGTAGCTAATTCAAATTTACTTGTATCTGCATAAAATGTGATGTTACTCACGAAAATATACATAAAAGTGTGAGGACATTCACACTTTTATGTATATTTTCGTGATTCGAATTGTTTTTCCTAAAATAAACCCTATAATTAATAAATAAAGGAGAAAAGAAATGGAACGATTTATCATGGAAAAACTTGTAGAATGGAAGAAGTCTCCCTATCGAAAACCACTCATTTTAAAAGGCGTTCGACAAGTTGGAAAAACATGGATATTAAAAGAGTTTGGCAGACGTTATTATGATCACGTCGCTTATTTTAATTTTGACGAAAACGAAGAGTATAAACAATTTTTTGAAACAACAAAAGATGTTAACCGTATCTTACAAAACCTCATGCTCATCAGCCAACAAACGATTACTCCAGAAAATACTTTGATTATATTCGATGAAATTCAGGACTGTCCAAAAGTAATCAATTCAATGAAATATTTTTATGAAAACGCCCCATCCTACCATATTGCTTGCGCAGGTTCTTTGCTAGGCATCGCTCTTTCAAAGCCCTCCTCTTTTCCTGTTGGTCAGGTTCATTTTCTACAAATCGAACCAATGACTTTTTCTGAATTTTTGCTAGCGAATGGAGATACAAATCTTTATACGTATATAAAAAGTTTAGAAACAATCGAGCCAATCCCTGACGCTTTTTTTAATCCATTATCTGAAAAATTAAAAATGTACTTCATTACTGGAGGAATGCCTGAGTCAGTGAAAATGTGGACAGAATTTCACGATGTATCGGCTATGCAAGCAGTTTTAACTGACATATTGCAAGCGTATGAACGAGATTTCGCCAAACATCCAAACATAAATACCTATCCTAAAATTTCTCTAATTTGGAAATCAATTCCTTCCCAACTCGCCCGGGAAAACAAAAAGTTTATTTATAAGGTGGTAAAAGAAGGTGCTAGAGCACGTGAATACGAAGACGCACTCCAATGGCTTGTTGACGCAAGACTTGTTCACAAAATTTATTGCAGTACTGCGCCTCGTTTACCAATTAAAGCTTATGATGATCTTTCTGCTTTCAAAATCTACCTTTCCGACCTTGGTTTGCTCCGCTCCTTATCGCAACTTTCACCTCGTTCATTTGGTGAAGGAAATCGATTATTTACTGAATTCAAGGGAGCTCTTTCTGAAAACTTCATCTTGCAGACATTGATCACACAATTCGAAGTTACTCCTAGGTATTGGAAGCAAACGAATCCCCCCTATGAAGTCGATTTTCTAATTCAACGAGAAAATGATCTTTTCCCGATTGAAGTAAAGTCCAATTCCAATACAACAAGTAAAAGTTTAAAAAAATTTAAAGAACTTTATCCAAATGAAATGAAATTGCGGATTCGCTTTTCTTTGGACAATTTGAAGCTCGATGGAGATCTTTTGAACATTCCTCTATTTTTAGCCGACCAGACAGATCAACTCATAAATCTCGCCTTAAAAGACAAAAATTGAACCAAAAAGAAGACCTCCCTGAACAAAGAATTCAGGGAGGTTTCTCTTTTTTAAGAAGCGAACGGATAAAAAAAGGAGCCTCCCCTTGGCTCCTATTATAGATCATATGATTTTTGAACGCGGTCTTGATCGTATTTGCGAAGCGTGTCTTTCCAAACCTTCTTGCGCATTGGTTGTACCGAAAGATAAACTTTGCCGTTGTTCACACTCAAAGCCGACTGCTCATTGAGCAGGATCAAAGTTTTGTTTAATTTGGATGATGATTGATTCATGATTATTCCTCCCTAATTTGTGGTATGTGCTTGTGTCAACATCAATATACTCTTGAAAGCGATGAAACGGAATATGTAAATCGATTTCAATTTTTACTATATATAACGTGTCAATCTAGTGTATTTTGTAAAAAAAAATGAGCGTTTCCGCTCATTGATACACGATTGCTTTCCGGTGAAAGGTCATGATCGCTCACAACATAATCATCGGCGAAATGAAAGCAGCTCCTAATAAATATTTGAAAATCAATCGTGTCATAGAATATGGTATCAAGGATTGAGTATAGGATAGTATTATTCATTAGAAAGTATGATCAAGGCTGACTTTCATTCCAAAATTATTATTATAGTCTTTGCACCGAGCTTCCCCAAACTTGGTGCTCACATACTATATCTATTTGTTCTATTAAAGTCAATACATTTTATTAAATATTTTAGAAAATATTTAATATCAAAACAAACCACCAAGCCAAGCTCCGATCGCGGCGCCTAAAGCCACCACGATCAAGCTTTTTTCCTCATACGCCAAGACGATCGCTACTCCCGTTCCTAGAAGCGCTGAAATTTTAGAGCTTGTCGAAAACAAGATCGCCGGAAACGTCATCGCGGAAAGAACGACATAAGGAACATAATATAAAAAGCTTTGAATAAACCGATTCTTGATCTTTTTTCGAAATAAAACAAAAGGACTAAGCCGGATCACGTACGTCGTGATCATCATCACCAGCATTTCCTTCCAAGCCATCCACAAACGCCTCCTCTTTTTGATCGATCGGACATAGCCACGCCATCAAAGCGCTTACACCCACCGTGATCACAATAATGCTCCACCCTTCGCTCAGCCACGAAGAAAAATAAAAAAACGTGCTGAGAACAAGAGCGATCATCACCGCGATCCGATTGTTTCGATTTTTCTTTATTGCCGGAATGACGATCGCGATAAACATTCCATACAAGGCGATCCCAAAAGCATCCATGACCGAGACTGGAAGCAATGAGGAAGCGATCCCCCCAACAAAAGTCCCGCTCACCCAACCAAATACAGAAATCACGATCACACCCATCATATACGAAAACGTCAACGCTCGAGTTTGAGACATCGAGACCGCGAAGATCTCATCCGTGATCCCATAAGCGATCAGCAGCTTTTCATACCATTTCGTTTTCGGCGCGAGCTTTTGCGAGATGGAAAGCGACATCAAAAAATATCGCGCATTGATGATCAATGTCGACAAGAACACTTCGATCAAACCGCCCCGATTCCCAATGATCTTCAACCCGGCAAATTGGCCAGCACTCGTAAGATTCGTCAAAGAAATCAAGACCGCCTCTCCGATCGGCCGTTTTAAATGGATCGCCATCATACCAAAAGCGATCGAAACCGAAAAATACCCTAAACAAATCGGAAGTCCGCTTTTCAGGCCTTCCATAAAATATCGTTTCTTCATTTCGTCTCGATCTCTGTGATCTGTCCTGCCAACAACATAGACCCATCCTTGCTCTGAAGAACATACGCGAATGGACGATCCAGCACAAAATCGACCTCTTTTTGAATAAGCGCGGTCGTCTCAAAATCAAGCTTCGTAAAAGCCGCCGCCTCGACCCCCTCTTCATCGACCTTGACCCGAACGCCATGACTGATATCCTCTACATAGACAGAAGCATCCGTAAGCGGCGAAAAATCAGCCGTATTGGGATCGAACGCGTCCTGCACACCCAACTCTTTCAAAGTGTCTTTTAGCGAGAGAACTCGTTCCACATCGAATTTAGGCATCGCCAAATGCACGATCGCCATCTCTTCCTCAGGCTTTGATTCGCTCTCCCAAAGCGAGCTGAGCGAATCTTTCGGCAAAACGAGCCAAAATACGCCCCCATTTTCGATCGGCAGCCCGATCGCCTCATACGCCTCACTATTCACATAGGAAGTCGTCAAAGTTTGAGACATGAATGGAACGTTTTGATCCTTTTTTCCATGAAAGAATGAATCGCTCGTCAATGAAGCATCAAACGG
>Ga0137297_11163_pt1 | contig 16002 bp, 13 predicted proteins | sample RamsorincwithD2O_FD_97191 | JGI IMG/M metagenome (GOLD analysis project Ga0137297, IMG submission 97191) | Mouse cecal microbial communities from Vienna, Austria - Mucin amended with D2O | ecosystem: Host-associated > Mammals > Digestive system > Large intestine > Cecum | place: Austria: Vienna... | reverse complement strand
CTATTTTGATGATGTAGAAATAGGCCCACTGATGGAACGCTTGAATCATTAAAAGTGAAAAGGTGGTGATATGTATAGAATTTAAAAATAAACTATTAGATTATATATCTAATCTCAGTAATATAAATGACGAATTATTATTTGATATAGATAAAATCACAGAAAACAATTATTCTATAGGTAAAATAAAGCTTACATGTATTATATTAACATTTAATGAAGAAAGGTGCATTAAAAGATGTATTGACAGTGTGGTAGATACATTTGATGAAATTATTATTGTAGATACAGGTTCAAATGATAAGACAAAAAATATAGTTTGTCATATAAATAACTCTAAAATTAAATTATATGATTATAAATGGGATAATAATTTTTCAAACGCAAGAAACTTTGGGATATATGTATCAACAGGAGACTGGGTCACATTTATAGATGCTGATGAAGAGTTTTTAGAAGGATCTTTATTCTTTTACAGAGATATTATTTCTGTGTTTAACGATATGAAAGGAAAAGAAAATGTGGTGTTTTCTTTCAAAATAAAAGAAAAAAATCTAAATAATATTTATGACGATATTCCGAGAGTTGTGTATAAAAATGGCAATTGTAAATATTTTGGTAGGGTGCACGAAGAGGTTCGCTGCAATAATAATATTCCATTATTATTAAAATTAAAAATTGAATTAGTGCATGATGGATATAATTCAATGGTAATGAAAAATAAGAGGAAGATAAGTAGAAATTTAAATCTTTTAAAAAAGATGTTGATTGAAGAACCAGAATATCAAAGATGGCAGTATTTTTATATAAGAGATGGTCTAAATATTTTACCAGAAAATGAATTAGTTGAATTTATTAACAAGAGTATAAAAATCAATTTTGAAAAAAGTATTAGTATAGAAAATTTAAAGGTAGATACTTACACCTTTAAAATATTAGATATATATTTTGAAATATTATTAAAGAAGGGCTTTTTTTTAGAAATTATTCAATTGACAGATGGATTAATAAATAGAGGAATTAATAATTATAATACTATTTATTATAATACTCTTTCCAAAATATTAAATGAAAAAAATAATTTAGCAATTTTATTAGAAGAAGTTAAAAGATATAGAAATAATAACTTTGAAATACAAGATAATCAAATTAGCAGAGAAGGATATCACATTGATTTGTTAATTGCATTATTGCTGTATGAGAATATGCAGTTTAATAAATCACAGAAATATTTTAGATTTTTAAATGATAGGATGGCAGGTATTATAGATCAAAGTATAACTGATTATTATTTACAGTTATTAAATAAAATCATGGATGGGAGATGATGAAAATTATAAAAAAGATAATTATTTGTTTAATTCTTATGGTGGTTTTAAATGGATGTAATAAAAGTGAAGAGTGTAAGGATAGGTGTACTGTTACTAAAATTAAGGATAGAGAATACATAAGTATGATAAATGAATGAAAGAGGCATTTAAGGATTTGTTTTGCAATGTACAGAAGTAAAGTAATTTATTGGATGGTGTGATATTTTTGAATCTAATACATGCAAAAAAAGCTGCTTTATTTGCATTAGATAAAAGCCTTAAATAATATAAAATTTAGTTTTTTTATGATTATTTATTATGTATTTATTGGAATATACAAAATAATATGAGAGATAATTTTATAAATTTTATGTATTAGTGTTGACTTATTTTAGGTTTAGGTTTATTATATTAATCAACAACCCTATATGAAATACTTTGATAGGAAATAGTAGATTATTTTATCTAATATAGAGAGATTCTGGGTGGTGTAAAGAATCATAGAGAGGTATTCGAACTCGTCCTTGAGTGGAGCACTGAAATGATAGTAAGCTGCTACGGAACTTGCAACCGTTATCCTGCTAGAGTATGAACTTTATAATAAGCGTACTCGATAAGGTTATTACTGTGAGGTAATAATAAATATGAGGTGGAACCACGAAGTTTTTGACTCTCGTCCTCTACTATGTTTTTGCATAGTGGGATGAGAGTTTTTTTATTAGGTTGGAAAGGAGAATAAAAATGAATTATAAAAAGTATAAAAGATTTGAAACAGTTACATTAAAAGATAGAACTTGGCCTGATAAAGTGCTTGATAAAGCTCCAATTTGGTGTTCAGTTGATTTAAGAGATGGAAATCAAGCATTGATTACACCAATGAAAATAGAAGAAAAAGTAGAAATGTTTCAGTTGTTAGTTGATTTAGGTTTTAAAGAAATAGAAGTTGGTTTTCCTTCTTCTTCACAAATTGAATATGATTTCTTGAGAATTCTTATTGATGAACATCTTATTCCAGATGATGTTACTGTTCAGGTATTAACTCAAGCTAGAGAACATTTGATTAGAAGAACTTTTGAATCATTAAAAGGATTAAATAAAGCAATTGTTCATGTTTATAATTCAACATCAGTATTACAAAGAGATGTTGTATTTAATAAAGATAAAGATGAAATTAAACAAATTGCAGTTGATGGAGTGAAATTAGTTAAAGAATTATCTGCTGAATTTGATGGTAAAGTTATTCTTGAATATTCACCTGAAAGTTTCACTGGTACAGAAATGGATTATGCATTAGATGTATGTGAAGCTGTACTAGATGAGTGGGGAGCTACCAAAGAAGAACCAGTTATTATTAACTTGCCTTCAACAGTAGAAATGGATACACCAAATGTGTATGCTGATCAAATTGAATGGATGTGTAAAAACTTTAAAGATAGAGATAGAGTTATTGTTTCATTACATCCGCATAATGATAGAGGTTGTGGAGTTGCAACTTGTGAATTAGGAATGCTTGCAGGGGCTGATAGAGTAGAAGGTACTTTATTTGGAAATGGAGAAAGAACAGGAAATGTAGATGTTGTTACACTTGCATTAAACTTATATACTCATGGTGTGGATCCAAAGTTAGAATTATCGCATATCAATGATGTTAAACATATTTATGAAAAATGTACAAAAATGGAAGTACCACCACGTCATCCATACGCTGGTCAATTAGTATTTACTGCTTTCTCTGGCAGTCATCAAGATGCTATTAATAAGGGAATGCATGCATTTAAAACAAGAAATACTGGTATTTGGGAAGTTCCTTATTTACCAATTGATCCTGCTGATTTAAATAGACAATATGAACCAATTGTAAGAATTAATTCTCAATCAGGTAAAGGTGGAGTAGCCTTTGTTATGGAAACAGTATTTGGATATCATTTACCAAAAGCTTTACAAGCAAATTTTGCGAAATGTATACAAAATATTAGTGAAAGTGAAGGTGAAGTTTCACCAGAACGTATTTTTGATACATTTAATAAAGAATATATTGATAATGAAGAACCATTTAAATTTATTAAACAACGTTTGATTGATTTAAGTGATGATGGCACTAATGAATATGATCGTAAAGTAGAATTAACAATTGAAGATCATGGAGAAATCAAAACAATTGTTGGCTATGGTAATGGACCAATTGATGCAGTGAAAAATGCTTTTAATACAAATGATTTTGTATATACACATTTATTAGATTATAGTGAACATGCTTTAACATCAGGTTCTTCTTCTAAAGCTGCAGCTTACGTTCAATTAAGGGTCAAAGGAAGTCCTATTCAAGAATATGGTGTAGGTATTCATGCGAATATTACTAATGCAACAATAAAAGCTATTATTTCTGCAATGAATAGAATCCATAAAAGACTAAAGAAATAGAGGTGGAAAAATGGATAGAATTGTAATATCAATTTTAGTTGCGAATTATTCTGGTGTTTTAAATCGAGTTAGTGGTTTGTTCTCTAGAAGAGGGTATAATATTGATAGCTTAACTGTTGGAACAACAGAAGTTGAAGATATCTCTAGAATAACAGCGGTTGCTCATGGAGATGAGCTTGTATTAGAACAGATTACTAAACAATTAAAAAAATTAGAAGATGTTATAGCAGTGGAGGCTTTACCTAATAATGCTTCAGTTTATCGTGAACTTGTTTTGATCAAAGTTGAAGCTGATGCTTCTCAAAGAGCAGATCTTGTTTCTATTGTAGATATTTTTAGAGCAAAGATTATAGATGTTTCTCCAACTTCAGTAGTTATTGAAGTAACAGGAGATGAACCAAAAGTCAATGGACTTTTATCAATGTTAGATGGTTTCAATATTATTGAGATTGTACGTACTGGATTAGCTGGTATTTCAAGAGGTCTTAATAGTTTGAATAAAAAAAATGACAATCATTAGGAGGGTAAGAGAAAATGTCAAAAATTTATTATGAATCAGATTGTAATTTATCTTTATTAGATGGTAAAACAGTTGCGATTATTGGGTATGGTTCTCAAGGACATGCTCATGCATTGAACTTAAAAGAATCAGGTGTTAATGTTGTAATTGGATTATATGAAGGATCTAAGTCTTGGGCTAGAGCTGAAGAACAAGGGTTTAAAGTTTATACTTCAGCAGAAGCTACAAAAATGGCTGATATTGTAATGATTTTAATTAATGATGAGTTACAAGCAAAATTATATAAAGAATCAATTGAACCAAACCTAGAAGAAGGAAATATGTTAATGTTTGCTCATGGTTTCAATATTCATTTCAATCAAATCGTTCCACCAAAAAATGTTGATGTAACTATGATTGCACCTAAAGCTCCTGGGCATACAGTAAGAAGTGAATATCAAGTTGGAAAAGGAACTCCTTGCTTAGTTGCAGTAGAACAAGATGCTACTGGAAAAGCATTAGATAAAGCTTTAGCTTATGGTTTAGCTATCGGGGGAGCAAGAGCTGGTATCTTAGAAACTACATTTAGAACTGAAACTGAAACAGATTTATTTGGTGAACAAGCAGTTCTTTGTGGTGGAGTATGTGCTTTAATGCAAGCTGGTTTTGAAACATTAGTGGAAGCTGGATATGATCCAAAGAATGCATACTTTGAATGTGTTCATGAAATGAAATTAATTGTTGATTTAATTTATCAATCAGGTTTTGCAGGTATGAGATATTCAATTTCTAATACTGCTGAATATGGTGATTATATTACTGGACCAAAGATTATTACTGAAGATACTAAGAAAGCTATGAAGAAAATCTTAACAGATATTCAAGATGGAACTTTCGCAAAAGATTTCTTATTAGATATGTCTGAAGCTGGTGGTCAAGCTCATTTCAAAGCTATGAGAAAATTAGCTGCTGAACATCAAGTAGAACAAGTAGGAAAAGAAATTAGAAGTTTATATAGCTGGTCTGATGAAGACAAATTAATTAATAACTAAAAGGAACGCACTTTGTGCGTTTCTATAAGTCAATACTGTTGATTTATAAAAGCGTATAAAGGAATAAAGGGGGATATAACAATGGCAATGACAATGACGCAAAAAATATTAGCTGATCATGCAGGATTAGATTATGTAGAAGCAGGACAGTTAATTGAAGCAAAACTAGATGTTGTAATGGCAAATGATATTACTGGGCCTATGGCTTTACCAATTTTTAAACAAATGGCAGATAAGGTGTTTGATAAAGATAAGGTCGTTTTGGTACCTGATCATTTTACACCAAATAAAGATATTAAATCTGCTCAAAATTCAAGAGCAATTCAAGATTTTTCAAGAGAACAAGGTTTAACTCATCATATGGTACAAGGAAAATGTGGAGTTGAACATGCAATTTTACCAGAAAGAGGAATTGTAACTGCTGGCGAATGTATTATTGGAGCTGATTCTCATACATGTTCTTATGGAGCGTTAGGAGCTTTTGGAACAGGTGTAGGAACAACTGATATTGCGACTGGTATGGCAACTGGGGAATTATGGTTTAAAGTACCTAGTGCAATAAAGTTTGTATTAAAGAATAAACCTAATGCTTATGTAAGTGGAAAAGATATTATTTTACATATTATTGGACAAATTGGTGTTGATGGAGCATTATATAAATCAATGGAATTTGTTGGTGATGGTATTCAATATTTAACAATGGATGATCGTTTTACAATTTGTAATATGGCAATAGAAGCAGGAGCAAAGAATGGTATTTTTCCTGTGGATGAACAAACAATTGAATATATTAACGAACATTCTACAAAAGAATATAAAGTTTATCAAGCAGATGAAGATGCTGTATATGATGAAGTGATAGAAATAGATCTATCAAAAGTAAGACCAACAGTTGCATTCCCGCATTTACCAGGAAATGCTCATACAATTGATGAAATTGAATCAATGGATAAAATCTACATTGATCAAGTTGTTATTGGATCATGTACAAACGGAAGAATGAGTGATTTAAGAAAAGCGGCTGCTATTCTTAAAGGAAAACAAGTTGCTAGTGAAGTAAGAGTCATGGTTATACCTGCAACTCAAAAGATATTCTTACAATGTATAAAGGAAGGTTTAGCTGAAATATTTGTTGAAGCAGGTTGTGCTTTTAATACTCCAAGTTGTGGTGCCTGTATGGGTGGACACATGGGAGTTATGTGTAAAGGTGAGAGATGTGTTTCGACATCAAATCGTAACTTTGTGGGACGTATGGGAGATACTGAATCATTGATTTATTTAGCTTCTCCTGAGGTTGCAGCAGCAAGTGCACTTGCAGGTTATATTGCTAATCCTGAAAAGGTAGGAGGAGATAAATAATGAAAGCAAATGGTAAAGTTTTAAAATATGGAGATAATGTTGATACTGATGTTATTATTCCTGCTAGATATTTAAATTCATTTGATGCTAAAGAATTAGCAAGTCATGCTATGGTGGATATTGATCCAACATTTGTTGAAAGATTAAATCCAGGAGATATCATGGTCGCAAGTAAAAACTTTGGATGTGGTTCTTCTAGAGAACATGCTCCACTTGCATTAAAAACTGCGGGTGTAAGTTGTGTTATTGCAAAATCTTTTGCTAGAATTTTTTATCGTAATTCTATTAATATTGGATTTCCTATTTTAGAGTGTGCAGAAGCAGTTGATGGTATTGATGAAGGTGATCATGTCGTGGTTGATTTTGATAGTGGTATGATTTACAATCTTACTAAGAATACAGAATACAAATCACAACCATTCCCAGAATTTTTACAAAAAATGATTGAAGTGAATGGATTAGTCAATTATGTAAATTCTAAAAAAGGAGAATAGTTATGAATAAAAATATTGCAGTTATAAAAGGTGATGGAATTGGACCTGAGATTGTTGATGAAGCAATTAAAGTCTTAGATGCTATTAGTCAAAAATATAATCATACATTTTCTTATGACTATATCTTAATGGGTGGTTGTTCAATTGATGTTTGTGGAACTCCTTTAAGTGATGAAGCAATTGAAATCGCAAAAAAGAGTGATGCTGTTTTATTAGGATCTATTGGTGGAGATACAACAACATCACCTTGGTATAAATTGGAACCCTCATTAAGACCAGAAGCTGGTTTATTAAAAATGAGAAAGTCTTTAAATTTATTTGCTAATCTAAGACCAGCGTATTTATATAATGAATTAAAGGGAGCTTGTCCTTTAAAAGAAGAAATCACTGAGGGTGGTTTTGATATGATGATTGTTAGAGAATTAACAGGTGGTTTATATTTTGGTGATAGAGAAACTAAAGAAATTGATGGACAAATGGTTGCTCATGATAATTTAGTTTATAGTGAAAATGAAATTAAACGTATTGCAAAACGTGGTTTTGATATAGCAATGAAAAGAAATAAGAAAGTCACTAGTGTTGATAAAGCTAATGTTTTAGATTCTTCACGTTTATGGAGAAAGGTTGTAAATGAAGTATCTCAAGATTATCCAGAGGTCACATTAGAACATATGTTAGTTGATAATTGTGCAATGCAATTAGTCAAAGATCCTAAACAATTTGATGTTATTTTAACTGAAAATATGTTTGGAGATATTTTATCTGATGAAGCAAGTATGGTGACTGGGTCAATTGGTATGTTATCAAGTGCATCTTTAAGAGAAGATAAACTTGGAATGTATGAACCAAGTCATGGTAGTGCTCCAGATATTGCTGGAAAGAATGTTGCGAATCCAATTGCAACAATATTATCTGCTGCTATGATGCTTCGCTATTCTTTTGATATGGATAAAGAAGCAGATAATATTGAAAAAGCTATTGAAAAAGTTTTGGAAAAAGGTTATCGTACAATTGATATTATGTCCAAAGGAAAAGAGGAAGTGTCTTGCTCTAGAATGGGAGATTTAATTGTAGAAAATTTATAGGAGGTCATTTATGAGAAGTGATAATGCAAAAAAAGGAATTGAAAGAGCACCCCATAGATCTTTATTTAATGCTTTAGGTTTAACTGAAGAAGAATTAGAAAGACCATTGATTGGTGTTGTTAATTCATATAATGAAATTGTACCAGGTCATATGAACTTGGATAAAATAACAGAAGCAGTTAAAAAGGGAATTTATATGGCTGGAGGAACTCCAATTGAAGTTCCTGCTATTGCAGTTTGTGATGGTATTGCTATGAATCATACTGGAATGAAATATTCGTTAGTCACAAGAGAGTTGATTGCTGATAGTACAGAGTGTTTAGCAAATGCTCATCAATTTGATGGATTAGTTATGATTCCTAACTGTGATAAGAATGTTCCAGGATTATTGATGGCAGCTGCTAGAATTAATATTCCAACTATTTTTGTAAGTGGTGGACCAATGCTTGCAGGAAGAAGGTTAGATGGAAAACAAACTTGTTTATCAACATTATTTGAAGCCGTAGGACAATATAATGCTGGTAAAATGTCTGAAGAAAAGTTAAAAGAGTTTGAAGAAAAAGCATGCCCAACATGTGGTTCTTGTTCTGGTATGTATACAGCGAATTCAATGAACTGTTTAACAGAAGTTTTAGGCATGGGATTAAAAGGAAATGGTACAATTCCTGCTGTTTATAGTGAAAGAATTAGACTTGCAAAACATGCAGGTATGCAAGTTATGAAATTGATTGAAAAAGATATTAAACCTAGAGATATTATGAGCAATGATGCGTTCTTAAATGCTATTACTGTAGATATGGCATTAGGTTGCTCGACAAACTCTATGTTACATTTACCTGCTATCGCTTATGAAGCAGGTGTGGATTTAGATTTAGAAATTGCTAATGAAATTAGTAAAAAGACACCTAATTTATGTCATTTAGCTCCTGCTGGAGATACCTTTATGGAAGATTTAAATGAAGCTGGTGGAGTTTATGCAGTTATGAATGAACTTGATAAATTAGGAGTTTTACATACGGATGTTTTAACTTGTACAACAAAAACATTAAAAGAAAATATTGAAGGATGTATTAATTTGGATTCTAATATTATTAGACCAGTAGAAAATCCATATATGAAAACTGGTGGTATTGCAGTATTAAAAGGTAATTTGGCACCAGATAGTTGTGTTGTTAAACAAAGTGCTGTTGCACCAGAAATGATGAAACATCAAGGTCCAGCTAGAGTTTTTGAAAGTGAAGAAGAAGCTATTGAAGCCATTAGAGCGGGTAAGATTGTTAAAGGGGATGTTGTTGTTATTCGTTATGAGGGTCCTAAGGGTGGTCCTGGAATGAGAGAAATGTTATCACCTACAAGTGAAATTGCTGGTATGGGATTAGATAAAGATGTGGCTTTAATTACTGATGGACGTTTCTCAGGAGCTACTCGTGGAGCTTCTATTGGACATGTTTCTCCTGAAGCTGCAGTTGGTGGACCAATTGCTTTTGTTAAAGAGGGAGATATTATTGATATTGATATTCCTAATCATGCGATTAATGTTTTAGTTGATGAAAAGGAATTTGAAGAGAGAAAGAAAGATTTTGTTCCTAAGAAGAATGAAGTTAAAGGATATTTAAAAAAATATGCTTCTATGGTTACATCGGCTAACACAGGAGCTGTACTTAAAGTAAAGGATTAAAGGAGGAAGATTCATGAAGATGAAGGGATCAGACATTGTTGTTGAATGTTTATTAGAACAAGGTGTTGATACTGTGTTTGGTTATCCTGGTGGAACGATATTAGAAATATATGATAGCTTATATAAATATCAAGATAAGATTAATCATATTTTGACTTCTCATGAACAGGGTGCCTCACATGCAGCTGATGGTTATGCAAGAGCAAGTGGTAAAGTAGGAGTATGTATGGCAACAAGTGGACCAGGAGCAACTAATCTTGTGACTGGTATTGCGACTGCTTATATGGATTCTGTTCCTATAGTCGCAATTACTGCTAATGTAGCTGTTCCACTATTAGGAAAAGATAGTTTTCAAGAGATTGATATTACTGGTGTAACTATGCCAATTACTAAGCATAATTATATTGTTAAGAAGATTGAGGACTTAGCTCCAACAATTAGAAAAGCATTTCAGATTGCGAAGAGTGGAAGACCAGGACCGGTTTTAGTTGATATCACCAAAGATGTAACACTTGCATACACTGATTATGTGAAAGCAAAGCCAGAAGAATCAGAAAATAAATATACTTATGCTACTGAAACAGTGAAAAAAGCGATTACTATGATTGAAGAAAGTGAAAGACCATTTGTATTTGTTGGTGGTGGGGCTATTTCTTCTGATGCAAGTAGAGAATTAAAAGAGTTTGTAGAAAGAATTGATGCTCCTGTATGTGATTCTTTAATGGGAAAAGGAGCATTTGATGGAACGAGTCCACGTTATAGTGGAATGCTTGGAATGCATGGAACAAAAGCAAGTAATTTAGGTGTTTCTAAGTGTGATTTATTAATTGTTGTTGGTGCCCGTTTCTCTGATCGTGTAACCGGGAATACTAAAGCTTTCGCAAAGAATGCAAAGATTATTCATATTGATGTAGATGAAGCGGAAATTAATAAGAATGTACTTGTAGATTTAGGTATTGTTGGTGATGCAAGAAGTGTACTTAGTGCATTAAATCTATTATTAAAACAACAAAATCATCCTCAATGGTTAAAAGAAATTAGAGCATTAAAAGATCGTTATCCATTAACATATGATACTGATGTTTTAACAGGACCTTATATTGTAGAACAAATTGATTTATTAACAGATAGCGAAGCTATCATTACTACAGAAGTCGGTCAAAATCAAATGTGGGCTGCTCAATATTATCACTATAAACATTCTAGACAATTTATTTCAAGTGGTGGACTTGGAACAATGGGATATGGTTTAGGAGCAAGTATGGGTGCTAAATATGCAAAACCTGAAAAACCAGTTTTCAATATTGCAGGAGATGGATGTTTTAGAATGAATATTAATGAACTTGCGACTGCGTCACGTTATAATATTCCTATTATTCAAGTTGTTATTAATAATCATGTGTTAGGTATGGTTAGACAATGGCAAACATTATTCTATGATAAACATTATTCAGCTACTGTATTAAATGATAAAGTTGATTTTGTAAAAGTAGCAGAAGGATTTGGATGTAAAGCTATTCGTGTAACAAAGAAAGAAGAGGTTGCTCCTGCCATCCAGGAAGCACTTGAACATAATGGACCAGTTGTTATTGATTGTATTATACAAGAAGATGACAAAGTCTTCCCAATGGTTGCACCTGGTGCACCTATATCAGATGTCTTTGATCAAGAAGATGTAAATAGGTAGTTTATAGAAGTTCTTACTTAAGTGTAAGGACTTTTTTTTATGTCATTTTTTATTTTTAAAAAAAATACATTTTTTTTGGGGGGGGGGGGGTATAATGATATTGGATAATTTAATTATAGAAGGAGAAAAAATGAAGAAGATAGTAAAAGTATTTTTAGTATTAGTCGTTATGTTAATAAGTATTATGCCTATAGATAATTTATCTAAGATTGGAATGACAAAAGTGAATGCTTCTGACACAGAATTTACAGTAGGTCCAATATCATATGAGATAGAAGTAATGGGAACCGCATTTGAACATGCGAACGAAAAGGTAGCAGTTGTTTCTGGCTGTGATAAAAATGTAACTTCATTAAAAATTCCAGAATTAGTTTCTCATAATGGAAACAAATATAAGGTTTGTAAAATATATGGTCAATGTCTTATTTCTAATAAATTGACAAGTATAACACTTCCAGATACTATGGAGGATGTAACCGATGATTCATTTGCACTCTGTAGTAATTTGCTAACTATTAACGTTTCACCTAATAATCCATATTTATCATCAAAGGATGGGGCATTATATAATAAGGATCAAACTGTTTTAATATTTGTTCCAACAAATGTCAAATCATTTAGAGTTCCAGATAGTGTAACGCTTATTTTGATATATGCATTTGATGGATGCAAAAATCTATCCAATGTCACTATACCAAATGGTAAGGCAAATTTCCCTAGCACATTTAATGAGTTTAGTAACCTAATTGTGTATCTTCGCCCAAATTCAGAAACTGAAGAACAGGCTAAACAATGCAAAATATCATATAAATACATTAAGGATATAACAAGTATTAAATTAAATAAAACAAGCTTATTTCTTGATAAAGGAAGTAGCACAACATTAAAAGCAACTATCAATCCAAGTAATACAACAGATAGTAAAACACTAACATGGACAACAAGTAATAGTAAGGTTGCAACTGTTAATAATCAAGGAAAGATAACTGCAAAGGCCAATGGTACAGCAACAATAACTGTAAAAACAGTAAATGGTAAAACTGCAACTTGTAAAGTTACAGTCAAAACACCTGTATCAAAACTTGCATATTCTAAGATTATAAATAAAACTTATACAGGGAAACAAATTAAACCTAGTATAACTGTTAAAGATGGAAAGAAAATATTAAAGAATGGGACTGATTATACACTAAGTTATAAGAATAATAAGAATACTGGAAAAGGAATTATTACAATTAAAGGTAAAGGAAACTATAGTGGAAGTAAAACAATTAATTTCTATATTGTACCAAAGAAAGTCACTATCAGTAGTGTGAAACCTGGAAAGAAACAATTAACAGTCAAATATAAGAAAGTCGCAGGAGCAAGTGGATATCAAATAGCCTATTCAACAAGTAAAAGTAAAGGATTTAAATATATCACAGTTAGTTATAAAACAGCTTCTAAGGTGATTAAGAAGTTAAAGAGTAAAAAGAATTATTATGTAAAAGTGAGAGCTTATAAAACTGTAGGTAAGAAAAAGTACTATGGAACTTATAGTAAATTAAAGAGTGTTAAAGTAAAATAGAAATTTAAGGTAAATAAATACAGAGATGGATATTAAATCATCTCTGTTTTATAATTAATATTTGAAAAATATTTAAATGGAGGATAAGGCTTTTAATTGAGAGAAATATAATATTGTTTAATACCATATTTTAATCCGTACTTTAATCCGTACTTTAATCCGTACTTTTAATTGACATAATATCCTCCGTCTTTTTTTGTACCTATATATTCTACTAAATTTTGTTTTTTTAATTTTCTAATTGCATTTTCTACACTACGTTCCTTTAATCCACATAATTTACTAATTGAAGGAATTCTAAGCCCCGGATTATTAAAAATAGTTTCATAAACAATTTTTTGATTTTTTGGTAGTTTAATGATATTAGTATGAATTGGTTTATCATCTTGATCTTCATATTCTTTATATTCTTGATTAATATACATAATAACTTGAGTATAGTCATCATGTTCGTTATTAGGGAAAAATTGAGGCAATTCATTACCATTATCTATTAAAGCATTTTTAGCTCTTCTAATACCTGAACCATAGGATTCAATTAAATGTAAAGCATAAAACATATCCTTTATTTGGGGATTTAAATATGATCTAATATCAAAACTTGTTTTTTCATTTAAATCTTGAATTGATAAAGGAGGTAACGGTCTATTGTGATTTGTAAATGAAATACGATCAGGGTATATATAAATTCCTGCATAATTAGGATTATCATAATTTTTATGAAGAATCATATTAGTAGAAAATTCATTCCATGCTGTATCAGGCCAGTTTTTGACAATACGATGATAAATATTTCCACTCTCTCTAATCGTATATGATCGTTCTATTCTATCTTTGAAATAATTTCTTACTTGTTGTGCCTGAATCCAAATTGGTCCATCAAACTTTTCAGAACTCATTCTAGAAGTTCCGTTTTTGCTCTCTGTAATAATTTCAACATGAGCTCCTGGAATATAATCTTCTGGTCTGTCTGTGAACATTAATAATGCAAAATTTTTAACTCTATCTTTATTAAATTCTTCATCACCAACAAGTTTTAGGGCTTTTGCCATCTCTTCTTTTGGTAGTTTTCTTAAATCTTGAGCCGCTTGAGTTTTAACAAGATATTCTTTCATATATTCATAATTTAAATCATCAAGCGTAGCAGTATCATGGAAATCATCACAAAAAGAATAACCTGCGAATTTTCTTAATAATTCAAACTCTTGTCTAGGAGTAGGTAGTACAGAATCTCTGTTAACACGGATATAACGGCCACCTTTATGTAGGTTAGTTGCACGAGCACCTTTTTCTGTGACTTCAGTTAATTTCATGCTTGGTTCGACAATAATAACTAAATACCATTTATTATCAATTTGATTAGAAATAAAATGACATACAGGGGTAGGTTGAATATACTTAAATAAAGATTTAATTTTGTTTTCAATAGCCTCTAGTTGACCCTCTTCTAATCCACTAATTGGTCTTAAAGGAATCGCTTTTATGTTATTTTGCATATCATTTACTTCTTCAATTCCAATAAATAAAAAACCATAATCCCGATTCATATAATTATTAGCATAAGCACATATTGTTTTTAAAATCTTGTCTTCTTGTAAATGTGATTTTTTATACTCAATATAATCACATTCTGCTCTATTGTTTTCAATAATATGATAAGCATATTGTTGTAAATCATTTAAATTCATACTATCCCACCTTTCATTATATTCTCTTTATATATTATACACTGATTAATCATTTTATTCATTGGATTTTTATAATAAAATGGTTAAATTTTCTTCTGAAAAATATATATTAAATAAAAAAGTAATCATGGTATGATGAAAATAGGAGGTGTAGGAGTAGTGTCAACAGAAATGTTTAAACAATTAGCTAATATGTATAAATCTCTTGATGATAGAAGTTTAAATTCTTTTACTAATAACGTCTTCATTATCCCTCAAGAAACAAAATTAAAGCGAACAAAAGAATCAAGCCAATTGAAGGATAAAAGAAAATCTTTAAGGGATTGTTTAGATAATGAGAAATCCAAAAATGGAAAAAGAGTTTACAATATTGAAATAGTTGATGAGTAAAAGTATGATAGTAAAATATAATGAAGGATAACAAAGATTGGATTCTTCATTTTTTTATAGAGTAATAATAAAACTTTAAATATTGATTAAAGAAATTAATGATATAAAAAAAATTAATAAGATATTACTCTTTACTTTGACTTAATCCATACTTTTTAATAATTTTATAAGATATTTAGAAGTATTCTTTTAAAATAATTGTGCTAACTTATAAACATACACAACAACTCCATATAATTTTCACAGTAATTCCATACTACAGCGCTATTATTATAAAGGACTTTGTTTAAAGAACGTATTATTAGATTTTAATTGTTTATAAGGAGGTCGTTTTATGAAACCAATCTTATATATTGTTATACCTTGTTATAATGAGGAGGAAGTTCTTCCTATTACATGTCAAATGTTTTTAGATAAAATAAAAAGTCTAATAGAAAAGGAACTTATTGATAATAAAAGTAGAATTATGTTTGTGAATGATGGTTCAAAAGATAAAACATGGGATATCATACAAGAATTATCATTAAAAGATGATCATTATATAGGGATATGTCAAAGTAGAAATAGAGGACATCAGAATGCAGTTTTAGCTGGATTAATGGAAGCAAAAGAAAAGTGTGATATCACTATCTCTATTGATTGTGATGGACAAGATGATATCAATGCTATGGATGAGATGATTAAAGAATATTTAAATGGGGCAGAGATTGTTTATGGTGTAAGAAGTAAAAGAGATACAGATACTTTCTTTAAAAGATTGACTGCCCAAGGA
>Ga0137297_11161_pt1 | contig 16013 bp, 15 predicted proteins | sample RamsorincwithD2O_FD_97191 | JGI IMG/M metagenome (GOLD analysis project Ga0137297, IMG submission 97191) | Mouse cecal microbial communities from Vienna, Austria - Mucin amended with D2O | ecosystem: Host-associated > Mammals > Digestive system > Large intestine > Cecum | place: Austria: Vienna... | reverse complement strand
GAGACAAATAACGCATATTTAAACAGATTTTGTCAGCTTTTATTCTCCCTATATACATCACTCACTAATATATCCCAATGCTTGAAATGTATAAAAAGATATGCCTACAGGTAAATATAACATTAAAGCTTCTTTCTATTGGAGATATTCCGCATACACTAGCTAATCACCAACCCCCACTTCAAGTGGGGGTTGGAAAAACGCCCCCAAGGGCTCTGTTACTGCTCGCCTGAAAGGCGGGTGTCGCAAGCATATATTACTTGCTGCCGCTAAAAGGCGACTCCTTCACTTTCTTCTTTCCGGGATTCTTCTGACTGTTCCCGGATGTATTTCTTTATGGCATCCTCTGTGACATTTCCGACTGTTGCCACATAATACCCTCTTGCCCAAAATGCTTTATTCCATTTACTTTGTTGTTCCGGATGCCTGTCATATATCATTAGCGTACTCTTCCCTTTCAGGTATCCCATAAAATTTGAAATACTTATCTTGGGCGGAATGCTCACGCACATATGTACATGTTCGGCACACACAGCGCCTTCTATAATTTCTACTCCTTTGTATTTGCATAATGTACTTAATATCTCCCGTACATCAAGCTTTAACTGGCCGAATAATTTCTTTTTTCGGTATTTTGGTATGAATACGATATGGTACTGGCATTTCCATCTCGTATGTGATAAACTTTTACTGTCCATTTGGACCGCCTCCTATTCTTGAGATTGGCTTGCGACACCTTTCTCATTTTAACATAGGAGGCTTTTTTATATATCCTCTTCGTCACAACTTACTCTATTCTCCCCAGCATAGCTGGGGGATTGGCGATTTCATTCAATTCAAATTAGATAATAAAAAATCAAAATATTTAAAAAAGACCAATATGCCTAAATTAACAGTGAACCTTCCGATTATGACACCTTTTCTCCATTCTTCTTTATGCGAAATATTTTTAGTTCCATTCAAGGATAATAATATTCCACCGATATATGTCACCACTGTAGAAAATGCAATAAGTAATGCATATTTTGAATTCCATCCCATATAAAAATAATAGCTTGCTACCAACAACCATACACATCGAATTTTTTTGGTATGACAAAAAACACCATAAGAACTATTGGAAAAAAATCATAAAATCAATTGAATTAAATAGCATAACAACTACCTCTTAATATTTCTATAAAACTCCTATTAATAAATATCAACCCGTTATTATTACACCAACTTTTATACAGACTATACCTTTTTGCCTCATTATAATTCCTCCATCTAGCAATATTTCCTCTTTACTATCCCTTCCTCTTAAATGCCCAATATTTGTTCAGAAAAAAATTTAACGGAATAGTAATAAATAAATTTAATATAGGACCAAGCATTTCATAAATTCCTATTATATCTACCCAAATAATCAGCAAAATATTATTGAGCACAAGTCCCGTTCCCGCATAGGCCATAAATGTTTTCAAAAATACTTTCCACCACACCGGCCACTCTGCATCTTCTACTTTAAATACATATCTGTCATTCCAGTAATATGCATTTATGACACTGACCACAAAACCAATGAGGCTTGCCACTAAATAATACACCGAAAAAAATACTAAGACAACATATACCATATACGAAATGAGAGTATTAGATAACCCAACAATTCCAAATTTAATAAACTGACACCATTTCTCCCATGTCTCATCACTCAATTTAAGATGCAGTAATTTATAAAATATGATATACATCATACGTTCTATCAGCTTCCAGATTTTATCCATTTTATTCCCATTCGCTCACTCAAACTTATTAATAGCATCAATCACATATGTCTGCTCCTCATTTGTCATACCATTATACAAAGGAATAGATAATACTGTTTCAGCATACTTCTCTGTTATGGGCAAACTCCCCTTCTTAATGCCAAGATACTGATATGCCTCTGACAGATGGGGCGGAATAGGATAATGAATAATCGTACCTATTTCCCTTGCATTTAAATAATCAATCAATTCCTGACGCCTCTCCGACCTAATTACGAACTGATGCCAAATATGGGTAGCCCCTTCCCTTATTGTCGGCAAAGAAATATTTTCATTCCTTAATTCTGCCAGATATCTCTTACACTGTTTTCTCTTATCTGCCTCTAGTTCCTCCATGTGGGAAAGCCGTACTCGCAGAAGCCCAGCCTGTAGTTCATCCAGCCTGGAATTCGTTCCCACTACCTTGTTATAATACCGCTTTTCGCTCCCATAATTCCTAAAAACTCTTACGTCATCCGCAAATTTAGCATCATTTGTCACAATAGCTCCGCCATCACCAAAAGCCCCTAAATTCTTAGACGGATAAAACGAAAAACAGCCAATATCCCCAAAAGTACCTGTCATCTGCCCTTCGAAACATGCCCCATGAGATTGAGCGCAATCCTCAACTACCCTTAATCCATATTTTTTCGCAATATCCATAATGGGCCTCATATTAGATGCCTGACCATACAAATGTACTGCTAATATTGCCTTTGTCCGTTCCGTTACCTTTTCTTCAATTTTAGATGCATCTATATTAAAAAATTCATCTGGTTCTACAAAGACAGGGGTGGCACCATTAATGGTAATGCCCATTACACTGGCAATGTATGTATTGCCTTGGACAATGACCTCATCCCCGCTACCGATACCTAATACTCGAAACGCAATCCATAGCGCATCCAACCCACTCGCCAAGCCTACGCAATATTTTCCTCCGGTATATCCGGCAAATTCTTCCTCAAAAGTTGACACCTCATTGCCTAACACATACCATCCTGAACGTAATACTTCTAATGCTTTCTTCTCAAATTCTTCTTGATATAATTGAAAACCTCTATCTAATCTATTAGGCATTATTTGCATATTTAGCTATCCTTTCATTTTACCAGTTATGAAGAGTGTTTCCCTTAAAAACATCTTTCGACAATAATATATAACTTCGTTCCTTTTATCAGTTACTAAATTATTTAAGTTCTAACTCTGCATAACCAAATCCAGATCTTCCACAACCATTACCATTATAAAACATAAAGGTTCTCCCTTTATAAAAAAACAAAAAAGGATAACTCAAATTCGTATCATCCCAACAATTATGCCCAAGGTCAATTCCTGCTTGTCCATCTTTTCTTTCCCACTTTACTCCATCCTCCGAATCAGCATAACCAATATAATATCCCCTTGAATAAGTGCGAATTGAATAATACATATGATACCCCTGTTCATCTCTCCAAACAAATGGTCTTCCAAACCCATGTTCATCTTCGCATCTATATGTCATGCATTGAATCGATTCTCCAATCCAAGTAATTCCATCATCTGATTCTGTATATTTCATGACATATAATGGCTTCAACTTACCATTGCTTAGAGTCCATCCCTCCTTATTGCTACCTATATACCACATTTTATACTTACCTTCATCAAAAATAACATTAATTCCACATCTTGCATATACTTCGTCTTTTCTCCTATCTAAAATTGGCGATTCTGAAAATCTTTTAAAGGAACAGCCTCCATCATTACTAATAGCTAAACCGCCGAACATATAATATGGAATCTGAACACCCAGTTGAAATCCAATATAATATAAGTATATTTGTTTTTCTTTTCTAATAATGGATATGGGAACTACGCCATTATCATCAAAGCACCCTTTTCTTCCAATATCTAATACTGGTTCTCTTGAAATTCCTAAAACTTCTGAAGGATTTTCTGGATTCACATCCACATATCCGATTCTTCCCACATTATTACTATCACAAAAGCCAATAAAAATTCTTAGAATCTCTGAGTCTAATAATATTGGCGTAGGGAGCATTTGAAAACTTGTTTGCCACTCTTCTGTAATCCAATCACTAATATCAATACGTCCTTGTTTATGCCATTCCATCTCCTATTCCTCCTCACTTATCCCAAATTGCATATACGAAGTTTTTCCTAACAACTTAGCAGGGCTTCCTATATAAACTTGCCCTATTTCATCCAAATTTTTCACTGTTACTGCACCAGCCCCAAGAACAGTATCTTTTGCTATCACAACCTTATCACCAACTGACACATTTACTCCTAAAAAACTTCCTCTACCAATTCTACAAAATCCAGAAATAACGTCGTGAGATGTAATCCAACAATCATCTTCAATTATTGTTCTATGTCCAATATGATTACCGCTCCAAAGAACAACATTATTTCCAATTTGAGCATGATACTGGATTGTATTGTCTTCGAAAATAAAAGTATTCTCACCTATTTTTACATTATGCCAAACAAAAGCCCTTGAGCTCACATATGAAGCACAATGATATCCTTGTTTTTTACATATATCATAGAGACGCCTTCGAACACGGTTTAATTTTGCATAAGTTAATGCAACAAAAACATCAAATTCAGATGGTGTATATTTTTGCACGATATCTTCAAAATTAATTACTGGTAAACCAAACAAAAAATCTTCTGTTCGATATTCTTTTTCCACAGCGAATGCTACAACTGAGTAATCTGAATCAAACATGAAATACTCATATGCGATTTCAGCAAACTCCCCTGCCCCTATAATTACTAGTTTTTTCGTCTTTCCCTTCATAATAGTTTCTCCTATCTTGGTTATGTCTATTGTTCCTATATTATTCAATAAATAATGGATAATCTACTTTAATTTGAGTAACATCACCTAAAGTAAGACTCGATAAACAACTTGTCCAAATCGCCAATAATAACCCACCAAAAATTAAATATACTATCACAACTTTTAAAAAATTAACCTGAACATTTTGTTTAAATTTTTCCCAATCCACATTATAACATATGCTACTTATCATGTAGTAAAAAACAGCTATACCATATCTTTGTTCTACAGATCCAGGAATTATAAAAATAACCGGAAGCAGCATTGGTATAAAATTATGTAATACCTTATTCTTCATCACACCGAAGCACTGTACAATGCCAAAAAGAAAAATAATCGAAAAAGACAACACTGTATTACATATTTTACTTTTACCAATATCATAAATAAAATTTTCAGGATATACTGGAAATAACATATTAGCTAAATGTCTAACATAAATACCTATCATTTCAAACGGATATTTCAGTAAAAGCCTTATGTATTGCTCATACGTTGCACACCCACTCATTTTTTCATTTTGTAATATGCTATACCCAACTGTATCAATAAAACGCATTCCTGACTGTTTCAACTCTTCTGATATGACAGTATCATATCTTTGTAGTCTAAGCCCCCACTCTAATTGCCTTATAAATAAATTATTCGTTGGTACAAAAAAAGATATTGTTTGATATTGTCTATAGTTTATTAATAGCTGTGGTAACATTCCTACAGTTATTCCTAACACAAAACTAATCATAATATAAAAATTAGTCTTAAAAGCTTTGTGTTGAAAAACTTTCACTATAAATTCTATCATTAAATAAACAAATGCAAACAGATAAATTGTTCGAACATTATATGCGCAATAAGCTGTTACCCCCCCCCCCCAAATGCCAAAACAATATTAAACATTAATTCTTTTTTTTTAAATACTTGGTTCAAAGCTACCTTCGAAATCATACATAGTCCTAATGCCACTATATCTGATGATGGATTTATCATTGTACCACTAGTAAATAAATATAAAATTACAAATATAAGTACTGTTTTTAAACAACTAAATTCAATTGTAGTTATATTTTGTAATTTAGGTAGAAAAAAAGTAATCACAATACTAACAAATATCGAATGCACTACTCTCCATGAAACTATTCCCCCAAAGTAACGATTACATATCCCTAAACATAATGGGAAAAAATACCCTCTAAATCCATCAATATCAAACTTTAATCGCCCTGAATCCCATAGTCTTTCCCCGCGCTCCCAGTAATCTGCAACATCATACAAAAATTCTTTTTCTCCAAATGCCCAACCTATAAAGAAACAACAAATAGCACATACAAAAAATATCATCATATATTTTACATTCCGTATTCTTTTTCGGCTTCTTATCACTACCCGCATCATATTTTGCACATCATTGCCCTTCGTAAAACTATTCTATTTACATTTTATAAGTACTATTTATTTTTATATATCAAAATACATCATAAATCACTTTACTATATCAATTTTTACATAATATGCAACTCTGTTCTTTTGTGTATTGTTCATAGTTACGTATATACTCATCTGCATCATAGAGTTCGCTAGCCAAACATAGTAAAATTGAATCAGCACTAAAATCATACATTTCTTTCCAAATCATTGCAGGAATATATATTCCCTCATTAGGACGGTTTAACTCATAAATTCTTTCACTTCCTTTTCCATCTTTAATACGAACCTTGCTACTTCCAGCTACATTAATCAAGACAAATTCACTTCTGCGATTTGCATGATTACCACGCATTACAGACTTATCCGAACCAAAAATATAAAATAATCTTTTTATTCTGAAAGGTATATCTTCCTCGCCCTCGCATATAACAAGGCTTCCCCTTTCGTCTCCTATAAGTTTTAACTCAATCATTCTTACTTTTTCATAATTGCTCATCTAAAGTTCTTCCTTTCTCTGCTCTAAACATCATAATCATTCTAAAAATAAAACATTCGCTCTACATATCTTTAAAATATATTAAAAAAATGTTAATAAAAAATTTAACTTTATATTTTTTGTCTTCACTCACTCTTTTTCCATATTAACCGTTTCATAAATAATAGAAATAGGTCTACTACGTGCTGCATCTAAAGTACGCCACAAATACTCGCCTAATAATCCTAATGTAAACATAATTAACCCAGAAGAAAAAAGAATCATAGCTAATATTGTTGTATAGCCTTGAACCGGTATTGTTCCTCTTAGTTTTGCAATCAGCAAATGTATTCCCCATACTAAAGATACCAAGAAAAAAATCATTCCTATAGCTGAAACAATACGGATTGGTACATACGAAAAACCTATAAAAGAATCCACAAATAATTTTAATTTTTTCGAGAATGTCCAACTAGATTTCCCTATTTCTCGACGTTTTCTTTCATAATATACCTTTTGTGGATAAAATCCCATCCACAGGAGCTGTAATGTTATCGGAGAATTCCTATCATTAATAGAAACAATATGTTCTTTCACTGTCCGATCAATTAAATAAGTATCAAATCCACCTTTAGGCATATCTTTTATCACTAATTTATTTACTAACCAATAATATACGGCCGAAAACAATTGCGTTATCTTTGAATCATCCCTTGATTCTCTAACAGCAATTACCGATTTTGCACCATTTTTCCATTTATCATACATATCCAGTAGTAATTCAGCTGGTTCTTGTAAATCACATGCCTTAAGAGTAATACAATCACCTGTAGAATATTGAATACCTGTAAATGATGCAGCAATTGCTCCAAAATTCCTTGACAATTTTATCAATTTTATCCTAGTATCTTTTTTAGCCAACGCCAACATTTTTTCCCATGAATTATCCGGTGATGCATCATTAACCATAATAATCTCATAATCATCTAAGTATGGTTTTATGTTAGCACAAAAATCATTGTAAAAAGGGTCTATATTTTTCTCATTTTTATAAATAGTAACTACAATTGATATTTTACTCATAATTTAATTAACTCAACCTTCTTAAAAATATCTTTTACTACACCCTAACTTTATTTCTCTGTTTCTTATTTTTAAGTATATAATAGCGCCTCTTTATTAATCCAATCTATTAACCATATAATAAACTAAAAATTGAATCACTCCCTTTCCTTTTTTATTCTTTCTATGTTTTCTAATGAATAAGTTCTATTTATATACGATTCTGTGTTAAATCCTTCTTTAAAAAGGGCTAAACTCCTGTTTAGTATAGTACCATGTTCTAATGTTGACGTTCCATAAGATAAAAATCTATACTCTTGTCGCCTTGCTTCCATAATCAAATTTGCATATAAAAATTCATTTGGGCATAATTCTAATTTATCATGTCTACTAGCCAAATATTGCGTATGAAAAACTTTTTTATTATTAAAGTTAAATACCATACAACCTGCAATCATTTCCTCATGATTATACACTCCATAAAAAGATATAATATCAGTTAAACGATTATTTTTAAACTCCAACAGTTCTTCCAACGAATGTAATGGGATAGTTCCAAATTTTTCCATATTGTCTTCCAAGACATTATAAAACTCCGCTATTTCATGTTCTAGATATAATTCTTTAAATATGAGGCTGTTTTTTTGGGCCTTTTTTAATTTTCTTCGCTTTAAAGTTGCAAATTTATTTTCAAATCCATCTGCTATTTTCTCCAGATCAATAAAAAATCCAACTTCTCCTTGCATTTCAAATCCGTTTAAACCATATAGGTAATCCAACAATTCTATATGAATGTCTTTTCTACAATACAACCAATTTGGCGTTTTGATAACAATACGTCGAAAGCCTTTCTCCGATAAATAATCTAATAGTTCTTCAAATATACACTCATAAACAGCAAGTGATGCAAATTGCTCACCTATAACAATTCCGCCAAAAGTACTCCCTTGATGTGAAAATAATTCATCGCCTATTTCATTAGCAGGCATAACTGCAACAATCATTTCTCCTTTAAAAAAAATAAGAGAATGATCTATAAATTTCCCATTTTTATGATAATTTAAAAAATTTCTTGTTTGTAAAAAACAGCCATTTATACTTTTTTCTAATACAAAGTTATCCCATTCCAGCTCATAGGATTCATTATATCTTATAACCATTTTCATCCACCCTTCTAATAAACAAGTTAACTTTTTTATACAGTGCCAAATTCTTAATTGCTAAATTTATACATATCTTAAATTAACATTCGCGTTTTAAGCAGTTACTTATGCTACATTACTATAGTTTTCTATACTTGATACATGATATCTTATTTATTTCATCATGTCAACTTTTTTGTGCGATGAATAATTTTTCCAGTAACTATTCAGCCTTCCGGCTAAACCAATGGGTATTACACCGGCTAAAAGATAGCTGGTGTTCCCCCGAACAGCTTCCTTATATTTTCAATTATTCCCATTTTTCTTCTTGTGAGGGCTTCAATGATCGTCAGGATGGAACAATACATCTCATGGCCGCTTTCCTTTCGGAATCCGCCTGACATTTACTGCCTGTTTTTTGCTTTTCTCAGGTCACGCTCTGACATGTTGTTGTCAAACAGGACATCAACATCATGCAGGAACAGCAGACGGTTATGGCTGTATTTTCTCACCCGGTTAAGCAGTTTCTTTTCATCTACTTTTGCGTATTTATGGGAAGTCTTTTTGTTTTCTTCATATCCCTCAGAAATCAGGGAATGGTATTGCTATTCGTAACTAGTGATTTCTTCTTCCGGAAAAGATGTTCCTCCCTGTTCCATGGCGCTTTTCCTTGCTTTGTTCATCCCTCACAGCAGCGAGATCATTTCAGATGACCACTTATTCCTGGTATCTTCTGTGCTTTTACGCAGATAACGCATCAGGTGTATATTGCACTCTGCATGGCCTGTCCCGAAATGGTACAGGGCTGTTTCATGGTCATGCACAAGGATGCCAGCATATTTTTTTAAAAAATCCAGCTTCTTCAGCGCCGGGATGGTCTTCTTCTGCATCGTATGGTAAACAACAGTGTTTTCTGCACTGAATTTCCGAATATAGTTCTGTGTGCCGTTGACCGTTACCGTAGTGGCATCCGTCGCCGCCACGTCATGGCTTAGCAGGATATCCTCCAAATGGAGGACGCCCGCCTGCTCCTGCCCTGCCAACTTCCGGCAGAAACCGTAAACACTCCCTGCCAGAAGCATCCCCGATGTTGCGGATTTCATGCCGGCATTTCCCACTCTTGATTTTTTCTTCTGCTTTGGTAAAGGTGGCCCCTTCATGGCCTTTCTGCCCGCCACGCTTCCGTTTTGTTTTTTCCCTGCCGTTATAGATATTGGCAGGCCTGCCGCCTTTCTTCTTGATATTTAATCCCTCTCTATATAGATAATATCACTTTTCTAATTTCCAAAGCATATTACTATGGTTTTTCTTACTGTACAAAAAAACACCTACGAATACAATAATACATACTATCCCACTAATAAAAGCTCCCAATTTAATTGAAGAACTCTTAAAGCAAAATTTTACCTCATGTCTACCTTGAGGTATTTTTACCCCACACAAAAATGAGTCTACTAGTTCCATACATGATTCCTCACCATCAATATATACCCGCCAGCCCGGATAATAATTCTGGTTCATAATAATAAATGATTCCCCATCGCAACTAACTTGTGCAACAACACTATTATTATGTACTTTAATCTCTTCAATTTTTGTATCTGCACATTCAAAGTTCTCATCATCAATTCCTTCTACATAAGCGGATTTTGTAAAGTCTATTAATATTCGATTATTATAAATATAATCGGCAACATTTTCCATTTCCACTACATTTCGAGGCGAAAAAACAATAGGACATGCTTCTGAATTTTGATAAACAATATACTTATCATCCTGATAAACTGGTCGGTAGTATGAATCATTCACTTGTGATACACACTCTTCTATATCTATCCTTTTTATACATAAATCATCCTGACTAAAATTCATAATCCTTAATACTGTATCATCTGGAATATCAAAATCAGTTTCTACATAAATTATTGCTTGTCCGTTCTTCTTTTCTACCTGATTTCTATTACAAGCAAATTCGTTACTATCATATACCCCATCCCCCCCATAGAAGTCAAAAAAAACATTATTAAGTCCACAATCGGCCTCAAAATCCAGAGTTACTTTATACCAGGTATTATTTTTAAAATCACAAAATATTGGAAGTACACTACCTTCTTCTAAATTAATGGCATCTGAAGATGTATATATTGTATTTCCTATCTCACGAATTTGATTAACCGTCAATTTACTTCCTTCACCATTTTCTGAGACTATATACTTTACACCTAACAATGATAAAATAGTAGGATTAACTTCTGTATATACATCTCCATCACTTATGTTCCCCAAATCATTCCTATTTAAAAATTTAATATAATTAGGATTATCAAATGTAGTATATGATTTTATGATACTAATCTCATTATATCCACTTAAAGCTTGGCGCAAACCCGCTGGTTCTTCATTTTTGGAATATACTCTGTACTGTTCCATTAGAGGATCTTCCTTAATATATTTTACAACATCTTCACCTAAATAAGAATCAATACTAGGGAGTTTTACTAATTCTGGCACTCTGTACACATCAACACTCTTATCATAATTAAAGAAATAGGTATCGAACAATTGTAAAACTATTAACACTTTTATTAGTACATTCAAAATGTTATTTTTTTCGTTCTGTATTCTTTTTTTTAGCCAAAGGCATATACAAAAATATATGACACACATTACAAGTGTATTTCTATACGTGCTAAACGAGCGGTAATAAGATTTAAACTCCTCATTTATTATCTTGGTTTGTGTCAAGCTCACGCAGCAAAACATAATTCCAACTACTACCAATAATGTAACCTCACATGCCTTGAATAATCCAATATAATCACTACTTTTTATAATATGCCCTAGGGTAAAGCTAGAAATTATTAATAATGAAAAGACAAAAAAGGGAATAAATCTCCCTTGAACTCTGAAACTACCTAAAAGCGGAACATGATAAATAATTTTTCCTAAACCTATTCGAGGGCTACACGCTAAAATAAATGTAAGACATGCAAAAGTTAATCCTATCTGAATTCCTTTCTTCTTTCTCAAATACATCATTGCATATATTATCAGGATCATTGGCAATATTCCTATATATAAATCAGTGGGAAATTCTATTGCGTTAATATGACTTGCCCATCCTCCTGAAATAAGCGGAAAAAATAACTGCAATATTTGAAATGGGTATATTGCATAACTGGCAAAATAATCATAAGTAATCTCATTTCTTCCTGAAAACATCATAACTTCTGCTAAAGGAATTATTTGTATCGCAGATATACCAATATAAACACTTATAAATAAAATACCTTGAGTAATTATTTTCTTTACACTATTCTTTTTGGAAATTGAATAAATGACAAAAAACAAAAACACTAACATATCACTATATAGTGCAGTCTGAGCAAAGCCTGCAAAAAACTGCATAGCCAGACTCCCTCCCAAAAAAACTGCATAAATATTTTTTTGTGTATCACATAGCTTTTGGGTTATTAAAACTAATAAAGGAATCCACGTTAATGCAAGCATTATGTTAATATGATTAAACCGAAAAATTAATGCATTACTGAACATCCATATAAATCCGCCATAAAATGATATGTTATTACAAACCCTATTATACATCAATAATTTATACATACCTATTCCAGCAAAGGAAATATGTAGCAAAAACAATAACAATGTAGCTACACGATTAGGAAAAAAAACGTATATCCAAAATGGAATATAAAAAACTTTACTTTGCACATCCGCAAGGAAAGGATTACCTAATCCTTGAAATCTATTCCATAAGGGCAATTCACCATTTAATATGAAATTTTTAAACATTTCCCCAAAGATAGCATAACCCATGCCATCTCTAGTTGCAATCATACTTTGACCAAAAATTAATGGAAAATACAACAATAATGGCATACAGATATATAAAAAAATGATAATCCTTTTATCTTTATGAAATATTTTATTGTTCATACTAGTATCCACCTTCCAATTTATATATATATAAATATAAAACATTATAAAAATACTATCAATTTTCGAATAACATTATCCCAATTAATATCCTTCACCTTTTGATATCCGTTTTCCCCCATACTCCCACCAATCTTTTTATCATTCCATAATTTATTTATACTTTCACCAATAGCAGCAGCTTCCGCTTTGCAAACAAATCCATTAATATCATGATCTACAAATTCTAAAACCCCCCCAGCATCTTCGCATGTAACGACTGGTTTTCCTGATAAAAATGCTTCCAACGTAATAAATCCATAATCTTCATCCACAGGAGCAAAAAATACCCCCCTTGAATTTGCATATAAATCAATTAGATCACTGTCTGGAACAAAACCCAAAAATTCCACTCTATCTTGTACATTTAAATGTTTTGCCAAACTAATCAAATTTTCCATTTCAGGACCCCTTCCCGCCAATTTGACTTTAATATGCTTATCGCAATATGAAAGGGCATTGATCAGCAATTCATTCCTTTTTAATTTATCCAATCTGCCAACAGCGCATATGTAATCACCCGGTTCACCTTTTTTATATTGCCCTACTAATGGAGGCGGCTGATATAACGCTTCCGAATCCAAATCGGTGTACTTTTTTAACCTTTCCGAAACATTTTTTGATATTGTATACACAGCTTTGGCTTCGGAGACTGTCAGTTTATCATAATTCCTTACTCTCTCCTTTATAGTTCCACCATTTTTTTGCTTTGAAAGCCCATAATCCGTATCATATAAATCATATGCCTGACGATATTGTTGGATCATCCAAATTACCTTATTCTCATGTATCGCCCCATAAGAAGGAAACTTCGTTCCAATTACTAAATCAATTTTTTCGCCATTAGCTTCGCTTAAATCTAACAGCCGCCATGCCAGCATAGTATCATATAATGACTGTTCCGGATACCACTTAAACGGTATCGCTACCATCTCTACCTCAAATCCTCTTACTTCCAAATTCCTTTTTAAAGCCTGAACCATTAGTTCAGCCCCGCCTGTCACAAATGGCACCTGTGAATGTAAAATTGCTATCTTTTTCTTCTTCATACTTTCCTTTCTATTCTCCAACATAACTTTTACCTAGTACTTCATTTTTTCACACAAATGCTTCACATAATCTTCATCTTCTAACTTTATTTGAAATAAATGATTTAATATATGATCTTCATATTCGTCATCAATTTCTTCATTGTTAACTACTTTTTGAAAAAAATCCATATAAATTTTTGCATTTATATCAAGATTGTTATGCTTTAATGCGTATTGATATGAATTTTTACCATATATGCCCAAACGCTCTTTAATTGATAGTAGATTCTCATATATCTGTTTCACTTCCCTACGCCCATATTGAATTTTCACCACAACATCATCCGGATATTCTTTAAATGTAGCTATATCAGTTACAAAAACTACTTTTCCAAACCCCAATAAACGTGCTAAGCTTGCTGAGGACTCTCCTTGTGTTGGATAACGTAAATTAAATGCCACATCACACACTGTCATAAATTCTTTAAATTCATCCAAATTTACATATCCTGTAACAGTCACATTTTCCAGCAAGCCAAGCTTTTCTATTCTATTTAAAATATCCACTTGCTCTACTTTCCCAACTATATAAAAATGAAAATTTCTATCGCTTTTTTTATATAAAGCAAGTGCCTCTAAAATCTGTACTATTCTTTTTTCTTTGGAAGCATGTCCAAAGGCACCTAAAATAAGCTTATCTTCACTTATACCCATTTTACGGCGTATTTCATTTTTTCTTTCTTGGGAACATATAGCAATTTCTGGCGTATGGAGTTCTATTTTTATTAATGGAACATCATATCTAATTCCACGTACAATCTCATAAGCAAAGCCAGAATGTACAATTATCGCCTCTGCCCGATCAATTAAATACTTATTAACTATATATTTTAACGATTCTTTTTCCCATGGAGCATTTCGTTTTCCACTCAGGAAGGCTCTAGCAGTTTTCTCACCTTCACTTCCATGGCAATATTTCATTGTGCGAACATACTCTTCTGTCTTCCCCTTAACAACGGTTGCTTCCGCTAAAAAGTGATGCAGAGCTATATCATGCAATTCTAAAACTCCACCATATTCCAAAAAAACTTCTACAATCTCTTTATGAAATTGATAATTATTTCCAACATGAAAAACTGCTGTATCAAATTGACTTCTTATCTGCTCATCTCTATATGCATTGATATCCATGATAGCAAAATTTTCAACTAATTTTTCATTCTGTATAATTCCATTATCTGCAAACAATACAATGTCACCATGTTCTTTTAACTTCCAAACCAATTCTTCAGAAAAATCCGAAATACCTGAACGTATTGGCAAAAATGGCGAAAAATATGCAATTTTCATTTACTTTCCTCCCATTATCTTTTTACCGCACCAATTGTCCAGGAAACCGGCCCCTGATTAATTGATTTTATCTCTACTGGCAACAAATATGCAACATCAAATCCATTCTCATCCATCTCATTTCGTATAGTTTCCTCAGTCCAAAAAACATCATAAATATTAAAACCTTTCCATCCCGCTTTTCTTCTATCTTCCATGGAATATTCGATGTTACATACATCAAATATTAGAATGCCTCCATCCTTTAGACCATTTCGAACTTTTTGATATATTTTCTTTCTTTGATATCCGTCATAATGTCTAATATATCTAAAAGTTGTCACTACATCATACTTATCCGGCAATTCATCTACCAAAAAATCACATTGCCTGGTTATTAAATTATTTTCTGTCTGAAATCTATCCCTAACAATATTCAACATTTCTACTGAACTATCTATCGCTGTACAGACACCCCATTTTATATCCTCTTGCACTATCCTCCCATCTCCACATGCTATATCCAAAATATCTATCTTCCCTATCTTATCCTTCAAGATTTCACCTAAAATAATATTAATGGAAGCTCTTTCCATAATATCATAGCAATTTCCTGGATACTGAATAAACCTATTATAATTATAGTCTTGGGCAATCTCCTGATTTTGGTAATACTCTTTTATTTTATCATGCCCCTTTACCAGATATTTGCCAACCTCCTCCAGTTCACTATTCCATTGCTGCAATGTAATAAAATTGGTTGGAAAATATGCGTGAACTACGCCTTCTAAATATTTTTCTAATTTATGACTTCCCAGGTGTTCTTTCAGTTCCCAGTACCTTATTTTCTCCACAACATACCCATACCGGCTTTCAATATCTAAAATTGCCTTAGCCAGTCCGATTTCATCCGCT
>Ga0137297_11160_pt1 | contig 16014 bp, 13 predicted proteins | sample RamsorincwithD2O_FD_97191 | JGI IMG/M metagenome (GOLD analysis project Ga0137297, IMG submission 97191) | Mouse cecal microbial communities from Vienna, Austria - Mucin amended with D2O | ecosystem: Host-associated > Mammals > Digestive system > Large intestine > Cecum | place: Austria: Vienna... | reverse complement strand
AATCTCAAACAAGAAAAGAATTATAAAAGCGGAATTAGATGTTGAGGATTCAATGCTAATTATTAATAAAGAGATTTGGCCTGTTTATGAATGGTGTATAGCAAATGGCGTGGAAGTTTTTATCACTTCAGATATGTATTTACCGAAGGATTTTATTGAAGGGGTTTTGACTAAAAATGGTATTATTGGGTATAAACAATTGTATCTATCAAGCTCATATAAAAAAACAAAACGTGATGGAACTTTATTTAAAATACTTTTGTCAGAGCAAGGGCTAAAAGCAAATGAGATAATACATATTGGAGATTCCTTTGTGGGAGATTATAAGATTCCAAGTTCTTTAGGAATAAAAGCTATTAGAATTCCAAGAAATATAAATAGAAAACAGCATACGTACAAATTTGATTCAAGTATTAAATCAAGTTTATTCAACTCGTTTCTAAATAATACAGTAAATATAGAGAAGGGAGAGTACTATCAGTTTGGGTATGAGTGCTTTGGTCCAATGCTATGGGGGTATGTTAGATGGCTATATAAATCTATAACAGAAAAAAATATATCAAAGATTTATTTCTTTTCCAGAGATGGGTTCATAATGAAGAAGGCATTTGATATATGTTATTCAGATGACAAGATAAAGAGTTTTTATCTTGAGGTGTCTAGAAGGAGTCTTAGAGTTCCGGTTTTGTGGTTAGACAGTTCATTTGAGACTGTGTTGAATATGTTGTCACCCTCCAGACTAATTCCGATCAAGGCCATTTTTGACGGAGTAGGATTAGATATAAATAATTATTTAGAACTGCTTGATAAGTATGGATTTACAGATAAAAGCTTTTTTGATAGAAATAATATTTTGGAAGATAGATATCTTCTCTCTATGTATAGTCAATTAAAAAAAGATATAAATAAAATATCAAGACAAGAATATGAATTACTGATAAAGTATTTAGAGAAGAATGAAGTCTTCGGAAAAATCGCGGTGGTAGATATTGGCTGGTCTGGTGGAATGCAACGTTTTCTTGAACAAGTATTATTAAAGATTGATATAGAGCACCATATTTGTGGTTATTATACAGGCGTGGCTCCATACTATACAAGGAATAGTAAAATGTGCCCTGACTTGGATTTAAATGGATATCTATTTGACTTTAAAAACGATAGATTGGCCATTGATAAAAGAAGTTGTTTTGTGGGACTTTTTGAAACCTTATTCTTGGAACAGGCTGGTTCTGTTAAAAATTATGGTGAGGATATGGATGGAAGTGTTACAGCTAATAGATATCCATATGAGTATATTATAGATGGCAAACCAACAGAAGAGTATGTGAAGGTAAGTCAGATTCAGAATGGCGCACTGGACTTTGTTGCTAATGCTGCCAAAAATAAGTATTTAATGGAAATGAATTTTAGTGCGGATGAGTTATTTTCATGTCTTCGAGAATGTGGAGCTAACCCTAAGAAAGTAGATATTAATATGTTTGCTGACTTTAGATTTTTTGACGAAGGAGAAGTAAATAGATTAGCTGATCCTAAAACAATAGTATATTATATATGCCATTTAAGAGAACTTAAAAGCGATTTCTTGAAGTGCCGCTGGAAAACTGGATTTATGAAGAGATTACTTAAGATGAATTTACCATATGAAAAATTATATAATCAGTTGCTGATTTTCAAGTAATTATATGATGGGAGGGGCAACGTGAATAAAAAAAGAGTTTTAGTTATAGGTTTGACAGAAAGAATGGGTGGTGTAGAGACATTTATTTATAATAGCACTATATTTTCAGATAAAACAAAATATAAATATGATTTTCTTGTACATGGCACAGATCATTGTGTGTTTGAAAAGGAGATAAATGACTTTTATAACGACGGAGAAAAACATATTTTTTTTGTGAGAAAATACAAAGAAAATCCTTTTGGTTGCATTTGTGATCTATATAATTTTTATAAAGACAACGCATACAAATATAATCTTATTCATTTTCAATCTGGATCTACTGCAGAGATCTTATATGTGTATCCTTTTTGCAAAAAATATAAAATACCTGTGATTTCACATAGCCATAATGGAAATGGCTATTCTCCAGTCATCAATGCGATTTTTAGATATATTGTTAACAAAATTTCTTACAAAAGAGTTGCATGCTCAGAAATAGCGGCAGCGTGGCTTTTTGGCAGTAAGCATGTTAAAAGTATTGAGATTATAGTTAACGGTATTGATACTGAACGATTTAAATTTGATCCGGATAAGAGAGAAAATATCCGAAAGAAATATAATATACAAAATAATCAATTGGTAATTGGACATATTGGTCGTTTTTCTCAACAAAAAAATCATGCTTTTATATTGAAAGTTTTTTTCGAGATTTTACAAAGAGAAGCGAGTGCTATTTTGATGTTAGTTGGTGTCGGTGAAAAATTTAGTGAAGTAAAAGACAAATGTTTGGAACTTGGTATTAATAACTTTGTAGTGTTTACTGGAAAACAATTAAAAACGGAGGATTATTATAGCGCATTTGATGTGTTTTTAATGCCTTCACTATATGAGGGACTGCCTATAGTCGGGGTGGAAGCCCAATGTGAGGGATTAAGTTGCTTTTTCTCTGATCAGATTGACAAACAGATTATTTTATCAAATAAATCATATGTATTACCCTTGACTAAACATGAAAGCGAATGGGCGGAATTTATTCTCATGAATCACCAAATAGAAGACAGAAAAGATGCTACAAAAATGATTGAAAATAAAGGATATTCCATTCAAAGTACGATAAGGGAATTGGAGAAAATTTATGGATTTAATTAGTTTGATAGTTCCTGTATATAATGTTGAGAAGTATTTTGTACGATGTATCAAGAGCATTTTAAAACAGACTTATTCTAATATAGAAGTAATCCTCGTTGATGACGGATCTGATGATAATAGTGGTGAACTGTGTGATGAGTACGCAAAGGTTGATAATAGAATAAAAGTAATTCATAAAAAAAACGAGGGGCTAGGTTATGCCAGAAATTCAGGATTAGATATTGCGTCTGGGAAATATGTTACTTTTATTGACAGTGATGATTATATTGGGGAAAATCACATACAGTCACTTTATAGTTTACTTATACAAACCAAATCTGATACATGCATGGGCGGGTATACAAAAGTCTATCCATTGTTTTCAATTGAACATAAACAAGTGTGTGCGGGTAATGTTTTTATAAATAATGTTAAAGCAGAGATTATTCCAAGAATGTGTGGGGCAGATAAAAAAGGAACTGACTATATAGAAATGTCGGTTTGCATGGTGTTGTTTTCAAACGATATAATAAGGAAAAATAATATAAGATTTGTTTCTGAGCGTAGAATGATCAGTGAAGATTTAGTTTTTGATTTTGAATATTACTCACTTTCTGAGAGGGTATGTGTCAGTGATATAACTGACTATTTTTATTGTGATAATCAAGGGTCATTAACTACGAAATACCGAAAGAATCGTTTTGATTGCGAGGTGGATTTATTTAAATATTTGAGTGCTAGAGCGAAAACTTTGGAGATACTGGATCTTTGTCTGCCAAGGCTTCAAAATACATTAATTTCAATTGCTAGATATTCTATAAAGCTGGAATATAAATTTTCTGATATAAATGGAAAAGAAAAAGTACAGAATAATATTCAGCATATTTGTAATAATGCGATTCTAGAGGAAGCAATGAAAGATTACGATGATAAGTATATTAAAAAAAGTTCAAGACTTGTTAATTTTATGATCAAGAAAAAAATGTATTTAGCTCTCTGTTTAACTATGAAGTTGAAAAATGCTCTTAATATATAAAAGGTATTGCTTATTATGATAAGAAAACAAATTAGAAATATTTATCGAAAAATTAGATATGGAGTTAGGGCGAACTCAGAGTCATACATTAGATATTTAAAGACTTTAGGAATGAGAATTGGTGATAGAACTATTATATTTGATCCACGTTATACATTAATTGATGAAACCAGGCCATGGATGATAAAAATTGGAGATGATGTACAAATTACATATGGGGTTACTATTCTTACTCATGGTTATGACTGGTCAGTACTAAAAGGTGTTTATGGAGAGATTTGCGGGTCATCAGGTGAGGTTTCAATAGGTAATAATGTTTTTATTGGTATGCATTCAACAATATTAAAAGGCGTTCATATAGGTGATAATGTCATTATTGGAGCGAATTCTCTTGTTAATAAAGACATTCCAGATAATGTTGTAGTGGCGGGAAATCCTTGTAAAGTTATTATGGACCTGAGTGAATATTATACGAAAAGAAAGGCCCGACAGATTGATGAAGCGGCTGGACTTGTGCGCTCATATAGGGAAGTATTTAAACAAGATCCAGGAGAAAGAGAATTGTCAGAATTTTTTTGGCTATGGACCGGTAAAAATGATGATTACTCTGAGTTACATGAATCATATAAACAGAAAATGAAACTTGTTGGGAATGAGAATATAGCTATAGAAAAATTAAAAAAGAATGAAAGTAAGTACTATGATCTAAAAGAGTTTTTAAAAGAAATCAAATAGATTTTGAAATGAGTGATTAATAAGCTTTTGCATTTATTATAAGGAAGTGACATGCTTTGGGAGAAATCAAAACTGGAATTATATCTAGACAGACGTTTTGGGGATACATAATAATTATACTAAGCGGGATACAATATAGCTTTTTATATACAAACATTGAAATACCCGCATATGGAATTTTAGATAAAATATTTTTTATGATATACTTTTTCGTTTTTGCTTTATTTTTGCTTGAAAATAGATATACTTACTCAATTTTTAAGAAAATAGTATTGTTATTTTTGTGTTCATTATTATTAGGGTCATATAGCTTTACTCAATTAATAATATTTGCGATTATTTGCGCACACCTATCATACAAAAATATTTTTAGAACTTTGGGAATAATAAGATTTCTAGCTTTTTTACTTGTAATGCTCTTTGCGCTCCTAAATATTTTTGATATACATCAAATAGAAATATATAAAGCTGGCCAGATTGTTGTTGGTAATGGGCTTGGATATTCCCACCCAAACAGATGTGCTATGGTAATAGCATTTCTGATAATTCTGTATATAGGATGGAAAAATAAACAGTTTAGAATCGTGGATGGGATTTTTTGTGTCGCGATTTCTGCTGTGGGATATTGGCTGACTAAATCTCGAACTCTAGTAGTAATTGTATTTTTTGCTATTGTCTTTAACTTAGGAATTCATAGCAAATTATTTGTGAATTTTTGGAAAAAAACTATTTCCACAATCAGTTTAGTGGTTATGCCCGCTTGTGCTTTCTTTTCATGTTACATGGCTATAGCTATTGGGACAGGAGGAAAATTTGGACGTATTGCGGACAGCCTTAATGTTTTATTTTCGTTGAGATTTACACATATAAATCGTGTGTTTAGGTATTATCCGCTTACTATTTTTGGAGGGATTACAAACTTTTCAGTAATTGAAGATATGTTTGGATATGGGACTATAGATAATGGTTATATTTTTCTTATATATAGATTTGGCATAGCCGGTTTTTTGGCATTTATTATCTTAAGTACTTTAGCGATAATACAATTAAATAAGAAAAAAGAGTATACTTACATAATCATTTATATCATTACTTCTATATGGGCTGTGTCAGAAAATATACTTGTAAATTTTGCGTTTAATTTAGTGGTAGTCTTTTGGGGTGAATTGATTGTGACGCAAAAACGTCTATTAATAAAATTAAGGAAATAAATATGATACCAAATATAATTCATTACATATGGTTAGGAAAAAACAAATTAAATAATACTTCTCTTATATGTATTAATTCGTGGAAGAGGATTTTGCCAGAGTATGAAATTAAACTTTGGAATGAAGATAATCTAAACTTAGGCCAACTCATGAGAGAAAATAACTTTTTGAAAAAATGTATTGAATGTGGTTTGTGGGCATTTGCTTCAGATTATCTGAGACTCTATATTCTTTATAAAGAAGGTGGAGTATATATGGATACAGATGTAGAGGTTATAAGATCTTTTGGAAACTTAATGCGGGAGCATTTTTTTATCGGACTAGAGAAAGATGATTATGTTGGAACTGGGATAATCGGAGCGGAAATTTGCTCTCCGGCGATAAAAAGACTGTTAGATTTTTATGATAGTGAAATATGGAATGTTAATTATTACAATAATCCAATTATATTTAAATATCTCATGAAAAGGGAACCACGAATATTTAAAAATTGTAAGGTATTACCAATAGAATATTTTTCCCCATATGATCCATATAACTTACCCAATGGAGTAATAGGAACAGAAAATACAATTTGTATTCATTGGTACAATGCGAGTTGGGGTATGTCAAGAAAAGGATATGTTTTCTTAGAAACAAAACATCAAAAAAATCCTGGTATAAAGTTATATCAGATTATAAGAAAAAATATTGGCTATTTCAGAAGAAAAGATTCTTTAAACAAATAATAGATAAGTTTATGTATACGGCAAGTTAAATGTTAGGGAGATGATATTTGATTGAAAGAGAATAATAAAGTCGGACTCGTTACTTTTTATAAAGATAATTTTGGCTCTATTTTGCAATGCTACGCGACAAAAGTAATGATAGAAAGAGCTGGTTTTAAGTGTATTGTGATAAGTCAAAATGGGGATAAAAAAGAGAAAAATGGAAAAATTAAGAAGAAGTTAACTAATCTTCAAAATCTAATTGTCAATTGCTATTCCGATCCAACCTATTTTGCTAGATGGAAAAGGACAAGAAGAATACCAGTTGCGTTAACGTTTGAAACCATTGAAAAAATGAATATGTTTGTAGAAAATGAGATCAAACCTAAGATATATTCGTGGAATGATTTGACCCGGATTGGCTACTCTGATGAATTCAGATTCTTTATTTCCGGTAGTGATCAAATATGGAATGCCTACAATAAGATATCACCATTATACTTTTTGAAATTTTGTAGTGATGAAAAAAAGTTAGCTTTTGCGGTCAGTTTTGGCGTTAATAATCCATCAAAATTCTTCCTTGATAGAATTAAGAGAGGTATAATTGGCTATGATTCTATTTCTGTCAGAGAAAAGTCTGGAATAGATATTATAAAAAGAATATCAAACGTAGAGATAACTTGTATAGGAGATCCTGCCTTTATGCTTGACAAAAACGAGTGGCGTGAGTTTAGTGAAAATCGGATTTGTATCTCAGAAGACTATATTCTTATACATTTTTTGGATTGTCCAAATGATTTGGCAATAAAGAAAATTATTAGTATCCAAAGTGAGAGCAAATTAAAAGTGATCTGCATTGCATATCATTATGTACTTTTTGAAAAGCTAAATTGGGAATTTATAGATTGCGGTCCCAGAGAATATATAGCATATATAAATAGGGCAAAGTACGTTTTCACAGATTCATATCATACAACTTTATTTTCAATAAATTTAGGAATCAATTTTTTTACGTTTGAGAGACAATATCTTCATGGACATCCGCAATCTGAAAGAATAATAGATTTACTAAGGCGTTTTGATGTATTAGATCGATATATAACTACCGAAAAAATGTTACCAGAGACTGAGGTAATGGGTTTACAAAAATTAGTTTTACAAGAAAAAGAATATATAATCAAGTATCTGTATGGTAAGTTGGGAGTTATAAATGAAAGAAAGGAATTACTTAGTTAAAAATATAGGTTTATTGACAATAGGACAATTTGGAACGAAATTGCTTAGCTTTTTTCTTGTACCGTTATACACGAATATTTTATCCACCGCCGAGTATGGAACTTATGACTTAAATGTTACAACAGTATCTCTTTTGGTTCCTATATTGACCTTTAATATTGCTGACTCGTTGCTTAGATTTCCATTTGATGAAAAAGAGAATTATCCACAAATTTTTTCTATTGGTCTGTTTTATCAGATTACAGGAACATTGCTTTTTGCCGCGGCGCTAATTGCGAATTATGTATTTAGTTTTTCTCTTGTTTTAAATGATTATGCTTTAATGTTGTTTTTATTATATGCTGTTACATCCTTAAGTGGTATTTTGATAAATTTCTGTAGAGGGATAGATAGAGTTAGAGAGGTGGCAATATCCGGAGTTATTTGTTCAGCTGTATTGATTGCGCTTAATATATTGTTTTTAGTATTTTTAAAACAAGGACTTAAAGGGTATTTTCTTGCAAATATTATAGGGATTTTTTCTCAGAGTATTTATATTTTTTTTGCTCTCAGACTTTGGAAATATATTTCTTTATCTCGTATAAACAGAAAATTAGAAAAAGAAATGGTGGAGTATGGGAGACCATTGTTAATTAATAATATTTCATGGTGGATTAGTTCAGCTTCCGATAGGTACGTTGTTACTTGGCTTTGTGGAATTGCCGCAAATGGTGTTTATTCTGTGGGATATAAAATTCCATCAATACTTAACATTTTTCAGACTATATTTGGACAAGCTTGGACGCTTTCAGCGATTCATGATTTTGATTCAGAGGATAAAAATGGATTTTTTAAAAATACATATAATTGCTATAATTTTTACATGACAATAGTTTGTTCCGTATTAATAATTTTGTCCAGGATTATCGCAAGCTTATTATATGCAAAAAATTTTTTTGAGGCGTGGAAATATGTTCCGTTTCTTTTGATTGCTATAGTTTTTGGAGCGTTATCAGGTTATATGGGAGGTATATTTGCCGCAGTTAAGGATACTAAGGTTTTTGCGAAGTCAAGTATTGTTGGTGCTGTGTTAAATATGGTATTAAATTTTATATTGGTAGGATTTATTGGACCATTAGGTGCCGCGATTTCTACCACACTCAGTTATTTGCTTACATGGGGGTTGAGGATATTATTTGTTAAAAAATACATGCATCTGGAATTGAATTTGATTCGAGATATTTTTGCGTATATTGTTTTAATTGCGCAAACAGTTCTTTTATATACTATGGAAGATTCTATTTTTTTATATTTCTTTGAGTTGACATTATTTTTTATATTATTAGGTGCTTTTTGGAAAGAAATCAAAGATATTAATAAAATAATTAAAGAGAAAATGGTGAGATACTAAAATGAATGATATTAAAGTTTCAATTGTGGTCGCGGTATATAAATCAGAGTTGTTTTTGGTTAAACTTTTAGAGTCAATATTAAATCAGACATATAAAAATCTAGAAATAATTTTGGTTGATGATGGTTCTCCAGATCATAGTGGTGAGATCTGTGATAAGTATGCTAAAGTGGATAATCGATTCAAAGTTATACATAAGACTAATGGTGGTGCTTGTGATGCCCGGAATGTTGGGATCAATAATTCTACAGGAAAATATATTTCAATTATTGATGGAGATGACTGGCTTGAAGAAGATTATATTGAGTATTTAGTCTATCTTGCGGAAAGTACTCAATCAGAGATGGCAATGACTGATAAAATATTTACTACAAGAGACCGTGATCAGATTGAGAAAGATCAGATCGAAATTTGGAGTTCAGAAAAGGCGGCGACATCTATTTTATATCCTATAATTCCAATTGGACCTTGGAATAAACTGTATAATCTAAGTGTATTAAAAAAAAATAATATTTCCTTTTCTGTCCCCTGGTCTGGTGAAGGGCTATACTTCTCTTTTATGGCAGCGCAATTTTCTAATCAAGTAGCGGTAGGTCATAAGAAAATATATAATTATAGGCTGAATAATGCCGAAAGTGGATTGACAAACTATAATGTAGAAATGGGCATAAACGCATTGGCCAATATTAAGAATATAAAATTTAATAATATAAGTAAAAGTAAAAAAATAGAAAATGCGGCTAATTGGCATATATGGAAAAATTATAACTTTCTTTTGAGATTAATTATTGCGACAAATGGAAAAGAAAAATATAAAAATGAATATATGGAATGCTTGACGGAAATGAAAAGGATTTTTATAACTGTTTTTCTTAATAGCGAGTTTGGTATTAAGTCAAAACTTAAAATGACTTTTGTAACTTTATTTCCGGTGATAAACGCCAAGAGAATGCTAAAAAAGGAACGGGCTGACTTGAAAGAGGATTTGAGAAAATTAAAATAAAGAGGAAAATTAATATGGGAATAAAGGGTTTAATAAAGAGAATAGTAGTGTTTATAAAAAGAAAAGAGATTTTGCCTGTTTTATATCCAGTTACAACAGACCATGAGTTTGATGGAAAAGTAGCGTTAATAACTGGTGGTTCAGGAGGAATTGGATTCGCAATTGCCAAAAGGTTATCAGAAAGTGGATGTAAGGTAATTATTACAGGAACAAACGAGGGAAAATTAAATAGAATAAAAGCGGAATTTCCGCAAAATAGAGTAAAAATCTTTCAAATAGATTATGCGGACCTTGAAAGATTTACAGAAAAGATTGAAGAAATTGAAAAGCTATTTGGTAGAATAGATATCTTTGTTAACTCAGTAGGCGTTCATACGGAAAATGTTGATTTCTGGAAAATAACACCGGATGAATTTGACAGAGTGATAAATATAAATCTTAAAGGTGCTTTTTTTGCTTGTCAGCTAATTGGAAAATATATGAAAAAGAATAAGATTAAAGGGCATATCCTCCTTATATCATCGTCAAGAGGGTCGGAACCGGCATGGTCTCCATATGGAATTTCAAAATGGGGTATAAAAGGTTTGACTGAAGGTTTGGCGCAGATGTTTCTTCCATATGGAATTACAGTAAATGCAATAGCTCCAGGGTCAACAGCAACAGAACTTATTGGAGTGAAGGAGGGAGATAGTATTGCGACGAAAGAAAATAGAGTTGGTAGATATATTATGCCAGATGAAGTTGCGAACGTTGCTAAACTACTTGTGAGTGACGCAGGAAATATGATAGTAGGAGAGACTATTCATATATCTGGTGGAAGAGGTATTTTTGATATTAGATAATTTTATAGTAAATACAAGCCAAAATGTTCAAGAAATTGCTTGAAGATATCGTTGTCAAAAGTAAAAATCCCCTTGCCCCACCCCCAATTTCATGCTATAATATCCTCAAAGCAATGATTTCTACGGCAGTCCTAACGCTAATAGGACATAAGACCGGTTTTGCGGCCAAGGCTGTATCTTTGAGAGTTCTTATCTTTCTATATGAAATCCTGCTTTTAAATTCCAAAACACAACAAAAAAGCGGGAGGAGATGGATGGGTAACAACCTTGAGAACACAAAGATCCAGTGGCATTCCGGATTTTACGGAGCCGCCGAATTGGAGTTTAGCGCTGACAGGGAAGCCCTGGAGTTCAGCCGGGAATACAATTTGAGCAAAGAACCATTGCGCATGGATCTGCTGATTATTAAGAAGATGACGGATGTCCGGACTAAAAACGAGATCGGCTACATGTTCAGGACCCACAATATAGTGGAGTACAAAAGTCCTGATGACAGTCTGTCCATAAGCGATTATTATAAAACCATGGCTTACGCCTGTCTGTACAAGGGATTGGAGGACAGGGCGGATCAGATACCGGCCAGGGAAGTGACCGTGTCATTTGTCCGGGACAGATATCCGAGAAAGTTGTTTGAGGCGCTGAGGCGGGAGGGTATGACGATTGAGGAACCCTTCCGGGGAATATATTATATCAAAGGTCTGGCATTTTTTGACACACAGATCATTGTCACAAAACGTCTGGATCCGAAAAACCACTGCGGTTTACGAGTGCTTTCAGCCAACGCCAGCAGAGAAGATGTGGAAGAGTTCCTTAAAACAGCGGAAAAACGAACAGATCCGTGTGACAGAAATAACATTGAGGCGATTTTACATGTAAGTATCGGGGCAAACCAGCAATTATATGATGAGATAAGGAGGAATTTTGTTATGTGTGACGCGTTGAGAGAGCTGATGCGGGAGGAAATCGAGGAGGAGAGGCGGAATGCGGCTCAGAAAGCGGAGCAGGAGACTCTGCTGGGGACGATAAAAAACCTGATGGCAAATTTAAAGATGACTGCTGATCAGGCTATGTCCGCTATAAACATCCCGACGGAAAAACGGGAAGAATACAGGATGAAGCTGCAAAAATTATGATTTGACCAGATATCGCGTTGTTTTGACTTGTGCGGAAATCATGGATTAAGGTAACCTTACAGGGCGCGGGAAACAGTGGATTTTCCCGTGCCCCGCAAGTCCTTTCCTCACACTGACAGCGCTATTGATTCCAGAGGCAAACTGCTTTTTCAGCGGAGAGAACAGTCCATTTTCCTGATAACAGAAAGTCTTGTCAAACGAACTTCTAAACGAATTTTTATGTATTATCTTACGCCAAACAGCTGTGCCGCGGATGCGTCGTCAAGGAACAGGTTCCAGTCGGGGTGGGTCTTTAAAATCGAGGCCGGCACCGTAGGATTGACGGAGGAAGTGATGGTTTTGTAAACAGCCTCCGCCTTCACGCTGTGGGGAACAGCGGTAACAATATGGCGGCAGGCCATGATCTGCTTCACACACATGGTAATGGCCTGTTTCGGCACGTCATCCACAGAGGCGAACCAGCCCTCGCCCACCTGCTGTTTCCGGCACCGTTCATCGAGAGTCAGTACCTTGTAAGCCTCCTGTGTATCAAAATCAGCCGGCGGGTCGTTAAACGCGATGTGTCCGTTTTCCCCGATACCGATGACCCCTACATCTATGGGAGCCTGTCTTAATTCTTTGGTCAGCTCCGCGATATTCGCTTCGATATCGCCCTCGCCGCTGACGAAATAAGCGGCCTTCAGGGAAACCTTGCTGACAAAACGCTCCTTTAGATATCTGCGGAAGCTGGCTGGATGGCTTTCCGGAAGGCCCGCGTACTCGTCCAAGTGGAACATCTCCACCTTATCCCAGGCAACGTCATGGTTTAAAAGGGCCTCCAGAGTCTCAAACTGAGAGGCCCCTGTGGAAAGAATCAGCCTTGCGCAGCCCTGGTCCTCGATTGCCGCCTTCAAATACCCGGCGACAGCGGCAGCGGCCCTGATTCCCAGTTCCTGAGAAGTGGGAGCAACATTAATTCTGATATTCATGGTAAAAACCTCCTTTGATTTGTAAATACATTTTCTTATCTCACCTTGACCCCGGAAACGTAAACCTCCGATATCTGTATATCCTCATCAAACACCACCAGATCCGCGGTCTTCCCTGGCTCGATGCTTCCGTATCGGTCTCCGATCCCCAGGAAAACGGCAGGATTCAGGGAAGCCATCTTAACAGCCTCCCACACAGGCAGGCCTGCCTTCCTCGTCATGACCCGGACAAGGCGGTCCGTGGTTGCCACACTTCCCGCGAAGCAGTCGAAAGTGGGCATATTGGCGATGCCGTCCCGGATAATCACGGAAACGCCATGGGCCAGAGAACCTAAAAGGGAAGGGCCGTCCGGCATATCGGCCCCCCGCATGCTGTCGGTCACCAGACAGATGTGGTCGTGGTCCTTGCATTTGAGAATCAGCCTTAAAAGCTCCGGCGGCAGGTGGATTCCGTCGGCGATAATCTCAATGTTCAGCTGGTCCAGCAGATATCCTGCCTCCACCAGGCCCAATTTACGGTGTCCGTTTTCCCTGGTTATGGTGGACATGCCGGAATAAAAATGGGTCAGCTGGGTATATCCGTGGCGAACAGCCTCCTGGACCGCATCCAGCTTGGCGTCGCTGTGGCCCATGAGAGCCACGATCCCCCTGCGGCTAAGCTCATCCCCCAGTTCCATGGCCCCGGGCAGCTCGGGAGCCGCGGACCATTTGACGATGTTGTCCTTTCCCCGGTCCAGAATCTTCCTATAGTGCTCCGGAGCGGGGCAGGAGAGATATTCGGGCGGCTGGGCTCCGGCCTGGGCAGCGGAAAAATAAGGCCCCTCCAGATGGATGCCCAGCAGGTGAGGCATCTGCTCCGTAACCGTCTTTGCCTGTTCATAACATTCAAAAAAAAGAAACAGTTCCTCGTCAGCACAGGTGAGAGTCGTGGGGCAGATCCCCGTGGTACCGTGTTTTAAATGGGCTCTGGCGGCAGTGAGAATGTCCTCCCTGCTTCCATCCATGAAATCGGCACCGCCTCCTCCATGACAGTGGGTATCAATGAAGCCGGGAGAAAGGTAATGCCCGCCGCAGTCAATGACCCGGGCATCCTGCCGGTTTTCTCCGGGCTCCCCTTCCCTGTCCACGGATTCGATGATGCCGTCCCGCACCGATACCCGGCCATGTTCCAGGACAGAGTCCGGCTGTATCACGCGGGCATTTGTAAAAATCAGGTGTTCCATAAATGCCATCTCCTTTATGATCGGCGGAATTAAAGTCTAATGCATTCAGGATAGAAGATTAAAAAAGAAAAGTCAAGAGTATTCAGCAAAAATGCCAATATTTTTTTAAAATAAGTCAAATAATTAGAGAAAATTTTTTTCGTAATTGACAGTATACGGATGCTGGTCTATAATCGGTTAAAGGAAACGTTTTCGGTATCCTTTAAATTTCGTCAAAATGTCTATATAGAGATTGCGGCAAAAGAACGGTGGTGAAGGATGGAACAAAAAAAGATCACACTCAAGGATATAGCCCAGGCCAGCGGATACTCTCTTGTTTCCGTCCACAGGGCCATGAATAATAAGGAGGGCGTCAGCCAGGCGGTCCGCCAGGAGATTCTGCGGGTGGCTGATGACTTGGGCTACACCACCAACTATGTGGCCTCCGCTCTGAAGCGGCGGCAGGTGAATCTGGCTGTGGTGCTTCCTGAGTCCCGGGACGGAGGGCGGTACTATTTCCGGTACATATGGAAGGGCTGCAATGCCGCCCGGGATGAAGTGGCTGGCTACAACCTGAATGTGATGGAGTACGCCTTCAGCACCCAGGGCGATAACAGCGGCAATGAGCAGCAGGTGGAGATCTTGAAAAATCTCTACGAGGAATGGGGCGACCGGCTGGACGGCCTGCTGACCGCTCCGGCTATCAATAGCCCAAAGCTCCAGTGCATCCTGGCCCGTTTTTCCGGCAAGGGAGTGTCCGTGGTTCTGATTGACAATGATTTTGAAGACTGCGGGCGGCTCTGCTGTATCGCCCCCAATGACATTTACACAGGACGTCTGGCGGCGGAGCTGATGAATCTGGTTCTGAAAGGAAGAAAGGGAACTGTCCTGGTGGCAGAGGGCGATGAATTGTCCTGGTCCCACAAGATGAACCTGACCGGCTTTGAAACCTACTTTAAGGAACACAATCCCCATATCACCATCCTCCGCGCGAAGGATCTTCGGGATGAGGAGGCCAACTGCCGTCAGATGCTGAAGTATTTTCAGGAGATTCCTGACATTATCGGAGCCTACACCATGAGAGCCCGGAATACCATGCCTCTGTGCCACGCGCTGTGCCGGTCGGGAAGACAGGATGAGATCTTTGCCGTGGGAAGCGACTTGTTTCCGGAAAGCGCCCAGATGCTTCGGGACGGTGTGCTGGAGGCCATTATTTACAAAGCCCCTTACGAGAAAGGATACCAGGGATTTAAAGTCTTGTTTGAATGCCTGATCAAGGGAAATGTACCGAAAAGCGCGGCCGTCAGCGTCCAGATTTCCATTATCATGCAGAACAACATCCGGTTTTTTGAGGATTTCATCTGAGAGCGAAAACACGCAAATATAAACCAACCATCTAAGGAGGAAAAGAAATGAAGAAAACGTTAGCAGCTTTACTTATCTGCGCTATGGCGGCATCCCTGACAGCCTGCTCCGGCGGCTCCGGGTCCCCGGAAACCACAGCGGCCCAGGGGTCTCAGGCACCTGCCGCCAGCCAGGACACACAGGAGGCACAGGCCGGACAGGAAGAGGAGGCCCCTGGAGCTCTTCATTTCCAGCTGGCGGAGAACCAGCCTGACGGCAACCCCATCACCGAGGGAATGTACATGTTTGCCGACCTGGTCAAGAAATACACCGACGGAACGGTTATCATCGATGTTTATGCCAACGCGGCCCTGTGCGATGAAGCCTCATCCATCGACCAGGTGATGGCCGGAACCCTT
>Ga0137297_11156_pt1 | contig 16059 bp, 13 predicted proteins | sample RamsorincwithD2O_FD_97191 | JGI IMG/M metagenome (GOLD analysis project Ga0137297, IMG submission 97191) | Mouse cecal microbial communities from Vienna, Austria - Mucin amended with D2O | ecosystem: Host-associated > Mammals > Digestive system > Large intestine > Cecum | place: Austria: Vienna... | reverse complement strand
GCTTACTGGAAACCCGCACATTTCCACCGCATGGTTAGACGCACAGTCATACACGCAGGGAACCAGGAAACACTCCTTACTTTCATCCAAAATCTGCCGCAATGTTTTTTTACTTGCCACCTTAATTTCCTCCTTGCCTGTTTCATTATTTCATATTGCTTTCTTAACGGCAATGACAGCAAACGCCGAAATGCAATATTTGTTGCATTTAATTTCATTTATGTTGCAGTTATAGCATAGCACTTTTTGTTGACTTTTGCAATAGATATTGCGTTTTTATCATTATTTTTTTAATAATCAATAAATTTTTCTCACTATTTTTATGCATTATCACCAGTGAATTTCCATATAATCTATGATAAACTGGCGTCAGATATATGTGCAATCGATTCCATTTATATTTGTCTAATTTTCAGGAAGGAGCTACTAATCATGATACGAAAAAGCAATGAAAAAGAAACAATCCGCAAACCCTCTCCTTTTAACGGAACCGGGGAAATCACTGTCCGCAGCCTGTTAAACGGACCTGAGGAAATGAGCCAAAAGGGACGTGTATTCGGCCACACGACCGTTTATCCCGGATCGGAAATCGGGTATCACATTCATACTGGCGATAGTGAAACCTATTACATTTTAAGCGGCCAGGGGCGTTACAATGATAATGGTGTCATCACCACCCTTTCTGCGGGAGATGTGGCCTATTGCGCCCCCGGCAGCGGGCACGGTATTGCATGCGTTGGCGATGAACCCATCGAAATGATCGCCCTGATTTTATATGAATAGACCATAACATTTCGCTCGTTTGCCATACGCCGTATCGGGTCTGCTCTGTGTTATAGATGCGGCCCGGCCTCAGCCCAACGGCTACTCTCCGATCACAGAAAAACCACGGATCCCCATCCATTATGGCATCCGTGGTTTTTCTATGGGTCCTTTCCTTCTTTCTCTTTATATCCCCGGAAAAGACTTGACATTTTTGTATTCGTGTTGACTCATTTTGAAAACAAAACCTTCATTCCCTGTCTGAATAAGACGGTATCGCAGAATATTGGCCAAAGGAAGCAGGCATAAGACAACGCGATCCGGATTGTGGAACGGCACACAAATTATGTTTATAATGTGCCTCGTTCCACAAGCTCCATATCCAGGGTCACTTTATGGGTCTGAGAACGCCCTTCCAGCACATCTACCAGCATTCGGACAGACATCATTGTCGCCACATCCACCATCGTGTCAAGGGATGTTAGTTTCGGACGGCAGACCTCACATAACTGGGAGTTATCTTCGCCAATTACAGAAATATCCTGAGGAATTTGCTTTCCCCGTTCCAGCAACGCATACATTACCTCAATCGCCAGCCGATCCTGCACACATAAAATCCCATCTGTTTCCGGTCGTTCCCGCAATATCCGATCCACCACCTCTTTCGCTTCCGCCATGCAAGGTTCAATATTGGTATAGGTGCCATACGTAACATTCGGGTAATCCAAAACCGCGCTTTCAAAAATTTCTTGTATTTTTGTTTTGCTGGCACGGTTCCGCTCCACAATCAAAACCAGATGCTTCCGTCCCCGCTCTACCATACGCTGGACACAATAACGAAACCCCTTTTTTTCGTTAGCGCCAACACAATAAATATTATTCTGCTGAATCCTCTCGTTTTGGTAGACCAGAACAACAGGTGTATCTGGAAGCCATCGGTTCAGAATTTTCTTCAGCTGGTCATGATCCGTAAAAGACAGACCGATTAGCAGGGCGCCCGCGACCCGGCGGATGCTTAACTCGGAAATGGCCTTTTCCATTGCGTCTGGTTCCTCATTCACATACCGTGAAATGCACTGGTATCCATGAACAATCAGTTCATTCTGGCAGCGGGACAGAGCCTCATTTTGATGCTGGGATCCTAAATCGTCTGTCAGAATGCCAACGGTATGGTTTTTTTGCATCACAAGGCTCCTGGCGTTCTCGTCTGGAATGTAGTGGTTTTCATCCAGAACTTTTTGGATCCGATCACGGTTTTTCCTGCTGACCCCGGGCTTTCCGTTGATGGCACGCGATACGGTACTGGGCGAAACGCCAGCCAATTCCGCAATATCATATATGGTTATGGTTCTCACCCCCCAATATAAGTTATATCGCTTACCAGTATACAACGGAATTGGCAATTTTTAAAGCAAAAAGAGTAAAAATACTACTACTCTCTTGATTTTTTTACAAAATACCGATACACTTTTATAAAAAGAATCCTCTTTACAGGATTCCCCACTTGCGGCAGTTCGCTTCAGCCATATCATTCTACCCCGCTGCGCAATCCTGCCAGAAAAGCTTGATAACGTGCAAAAATCCACATCACTTAACGAGAACATTTCCCCATCGCCATCTGCATCCCGCAAGAAAGGAAGGAACGGCGCCAATGACAGAATTTCAGGAATTAATAAAAAATTTTGACCGGATCCGGGATTATATGCGCCAATTTTTTATTTACGGCTTTAAAAGCCGCAGTGATTACGGAGAAAAAAGCGCCCGGACTTACGATAACGAACGGCGGCGGATTGAAAGTTGGCTGTCTGGCTATGTCCAATCCGGTTATACACAGAAAGAAAAACATGTATATATCAGTGTTGACAGTAAAACCATTCCCCAAAATCCCCTCTATGCCGCCTGGAAATCCAAAAGTTTTACGGATAATGATATCTTGCTCCATTTTTTCCTTCTAGACTTGTTGTGGGAGCATTCTGACGGAATGGCTGCTGGCGACTTATGTAATGAAATCTCGCTCCATTACGGTATGGCATTTGATACCCAAACGGTTCGGTTGAAATTGAAAGAATATGAAGAATCAGAAATCCTAAAATCAAAAAAGTATGGAAAGCGGCTGCATTACTGCTTGTCACCCGGCCCGGATTCCCTGCCATCACAAACCTGGCAGAACCTGCTTTATGCTGTTTCTTTTTTCCAGGAAGCCGCTCCCTTCGGTTTTATCGGCAGTACGGTTTTAGATCGGGAAAACGCGGAAAACAAGTGGTTCCAGTTTAAGCACCACTTTATTGTACATACGCTGGAAGACGGGGTATTAGCTGATCTGTTATCCGCGATAAAAGAGCACCGGAAAATCCGGTTTGAAAATAAAAGCAGCCGTACCAAGCAGCTTTCTATTATTAGCGGCATCCCTTTAAAAATCTTTGTCAGCACCCAGACCGGGCGGCGCTATGCATGTCTTTATCTGGAAGAGCGGCGGCGTTTTACAAATTTCCGCCTGGATTCCATGGCAAATGTAACGCTTTTGGATGTTTTTTTGGATTTTGAGCAAAAGCAGCAGCAACTTCAGGCAAACCAAAGGCAATGCTGGGGCGTTTCGTTTGGAGGAAACAGCCGCAGGGAAGAAATCTATCTGAAGCTTTATTTGAATGAGAAAACGGAAGCTTATATCATAAATCGCCTGTACCGGGAAGGGCGAGGCGGAGAAGTTTTAAAAATCCGGGAAAATGAATATCTTTACAGCGGAACCTTTTTTGACACAAACGAAATGCTGGGCTGGATCAAGTCCTTTACCGGACGGATTTTAGATATACAGGGCACCAGCAGCGCTGCCATAAAAAAGATTACCCGTGATTTAGAAAAGATGTATCAAATGTATGGAACTTCTCAGATACAAGGAGAGCCGCCAGCCAAACGGCCGGAAACGGCCCGAAGGCCAAATGCAAAAGGTGTCTTAACTCCATCCTCCTCTAATACGAATCCGGCAAAGAATGATATGAAAGTCCCTGCCAGGCACCCGGAACTTTTTGATAAGCTATATGGCTGCTATTACCTGGCTGTCCGCCGGATATTAGCAGAATCCAAAAAGGAACCAATTACAAAAGAACGGATCATGGAGCTTTCGATGAAATACGGCTATCTGGAAAGCGGATTCGTAATTGTTCCAAAATTAATCCATGGAGAATGGCCTCTTTTAACGGAAACGCCAAAAAAGCAATTCATTGCAGCGCTGATTCATCCTGAACCTTTGCATCCAGCAAACCTGCCTCTTACCCGGCTTCAAAAGTCCTGGCTGAAAGCCCTGCTGACGGACACGCGAATTTCTCTTTTCCTCTCCGTCCAGCAGCAAACTCAACTGGCAAACTGGCTTTCTGACACAGAACCACTTTACAATCAAGATCATTTTTACTATTTTGATCAATACTCAGACGGAGATGATTACGGCTCCCCTTCCTATCAGGAGCATTTCCACACTATTTTAGCCGCGCTCCAGGAAAAACGCGCTTTGATCCTGGCATACGAAAACCGCCACAAAACCGTATCCACATTTGAGGCCGCCCCCTATCAACTGCAGTATTCCGCAAAAGATAATAAATTCCGGCTTTGCTGTCTGAAATACACCGGACGAAACTTCCGGCAAAATACTGTACTGAATCTGCACCGGATAAAAGCCTGCCACCTTTCCAAACAGATAGCGCCCGCAAACATTGCTTCCTACGCATTTTGCCCAATCCAGCGCTCCAGAAAACCGGTTGTAGTCCAAATCAGCGGAGAGCGCAATTCTTTAGAACGCTGTATGCTCCATTTTGCCAATTACGAAAAGCACACCTGCTACCAAGAGCAAACCCATACCTGGCTCTGCCAGATCTATTACGATTTGGCGGATGAAACGGAACTACTGATCGATCTTCTCTCCTTTGGCCCTGTAATCCGAATTCTTGGGCCTGACGCTTTTTTACTTCAGATAAAAGAGCGGGTTATTCGGCAGCACCATTTATTCTATGGACAGCTCCCGGAACCCTCCTCCTGGCTTTAGTATGGTCATTCGGGTAAAACCACATTCCAGGGCAAGCTTCCTGGCCTGCTCAAAGCCGCTTCCTATGGTTTTCACGCTATGGCTGTCTGAATGAATCATAATTCTGCCTCCCATGGCAAACAGCTCTTTTAGCAATATTTTGGAAGGGTAAGGAACCCTTCGAATCCCCCTGGAAATCGCCCCTGTATTAATCTCGAACGGCAGACCGGCATCATTTAGCCGCTTCATGGCCATCAGGGCCGGTTCCAGGTACTCATCCTTTGTTTCATCGAAATACCGGAACCCTTCATTATACTTTGTAAGCAAGTCAAAGTGTCCCACCCAGTCACAGCCAGTCCGATCATAAACGGTTGCTTCCAGTTCAAAGTAGTCCCTGGCAAATCCATACCAGTCGCCATTCCACAATCGCCGCACTCCATCAACCAGCTTCTCTTCTGTATCATCTACCGCCAATAGTTCCCCATTTTTTTTCAAACAATGGGTAGAGCCGATAGCATATTCCGCCTTCTGGACTGGCCCTAAACAGTCCAGCTCAATCCCAATATAGAGATTCATCTTTCCGGCATATTCCTCTCTGAGAGCATATAACTCTTGTTTATACTGTTCTAACGCCATATCCGTCATGCCAAACCCTGGTTCATACAGAGAGAAATCCCCATGCCCGGAAATTCCAAAATCAGTAAATCCCTTCTGGTATGCGGCTTCTACCATTTCCCTGGGAGTATTTTCCCCGTCACAATAGGTTGTATGGGTATGAAAATCGGTTTTAATCATATTTTATCTTCTCCATATAAAGAAAATTTGTTTTGTATATTGACACGATTTGGGTGACAAAAAGCAAAATAACGACTACTTGCAAATAACCTTTTTAACGAATAATACAACACGAAATACAACGCAAAATAAAAAACCCTTGATTTCTCAAAGGTTTTTTCGTGCCGGCGACCGGAATCGAACCGGTACGGGAGATTAGTCCCGCAGGATTTTAAGTCCTGTGCGTCTGCCAGTTCCGCCACGCCGGCTAGTTTACGAAAGCGGTTAATAAATAATGCCTATCGATCCAATGGGCGGAGGTGGATTCGAACCACCGAAGCGAATCGCAGCAGATTTACAGTCTGTCCCCTTTGGCCACTCGGGAATCCACCCATTTATTCACTCCTGTCTTTAACAGGACTTGATTATGATATCACAGGAATCTGGAAAAATCAAGGCTTTTCACAAACTTTGTTGCATTTCCCTCTTGGTATCCCCGTCTACCGAAGTGAAAAATTCATCAATATGCGTAATCATCAAAATGCTGCTGACTGGTTCCATTGTCATGCGAACATAGCCTTTCAAATGTTCAACTTTGGCTGCACCTACATTATATCCCGTTTCTGTTGTAACCATAATCCGGGCTAACCCTTCATCTTCTTCTATCCCAAGCTGCCAGGTCGGAATCTCGACTTCCCGTTTGGTATCCCGGTTATTTACCACAACTACCGCTTTATACTTCCCATACATGCGTCCGTACGCAATTAAATGTCGTTCCGCAAGAAGCTTTTTTACGCTTCCTTTTTTTAAAACCGGAAGCCTTTTGTGAATTCCGCACATGTACCGGTAAAATTCAAGAATTTCCAAATTTTCCTTTCCCCACGGATACGTTCGCCTGTTATCCGGATCGGTCCATCCGCACAGCCCAGCCTCATCTCCGTAATAAATCGTCGGAGCCCCCGGCCAAGTCATTTGAACCATAACCGCTTCCCGAAAAACCCCATACCGGATTCCTTCTGAAGCAGCCTGGGCTCCGGCTGTGGCAAGCCGTCCTACCTTTTGGTTTGTCCTGGTCAAGAAGCGGGAATGGTCATGATTCGAAAGCTCATTCATCGCTACCATAATAGAAGGCGTCTGCATTCTGCTCATGTGGTAATTCATAGCCCGAAAGAATCCTTCCCCATCACCATATAAGTTCTCATCATACTCATCACTGTGCTTTTCCATTCCCGTAAGGAACCAAGTAAGAGGTTCCATAAAAGCATCATAATTCATGATACCATCCCATTCATCTCCCTGCATCCAGCCGCTAGGATCTCCGTAATGCTCTGCCAGAATTAACGCGTCCGGATTAATGGATTTTACAGCTTTCCGAAACTTCTTCCAAAAATAATGGTTAAATTCCCCTGTGTGCCCTAAATCCGCCGCTACATCTAATCTCCAGCCGTCAATATGGTAGGGCGGGGCAACCCATTTTTTCGCAATATTTAAAATATACTCCTGCAGCTTTTCCGACTTCTCATAGTTTAGTTTCGGAAGCGTGTCATGGCCCCACCAGCCGCTGTAGGTGCCATTATATGGCCAGTTTTCCGCTTCCTCTGATTCAAATCGAAAAAACGTTCGGTAAGGGCTGCTTTTTGAAACGTAAGCTCCTGGTTCATAGCCATCCGCTTTTTCGTAGATCCCTTCCCGATCCAGCCATTTATTAAAAGAACCGCAGTGATTAAATACGCCATCCAAAATTACCCGCATCCCCCGTTTATGGACCTCCTCCACAAACCTGGCAAAGAATGCATCAGAGGCTTCCAGATTCTCCTGGCTGGTAACTCTTGTAATATATTTGGTGGCATTTTTATTTTGATCCCGAAGCTCTTCGCCGCTTTTCTCAAACGGTTCTTTTAAAACTTGTTCATCATCCCGGACAATCACACCATAGTGGGGATCAATATGTTCATAATCCTGACAGTCATATTTATGGTTAGAGGGCGATACAAAAATCGGATTAAAATAAATTACCTCCACACTAAGGCTCTGGAGATAGTCCAGCTTGTCCCAAACCCCCCGCAAATCGCCGCCGTAAAAATAGCCCACATCAAAATTTTCAATTGGCTTTTCCCAATCCGTTACGCCTTGTACAGGCGCGCCGATATAAATATATTCGTTGGTTTCCACATCATTTGACGGATCCCCATTATAGAATCGGTCAACATAAATCTGATACATAATTGCGCCTTTCGCCCATTCTGGAGTGTGGAACCCTGGCGTAATGCAAAAGGCAAACTCCGGAAGCGCTTCGCTTTGAACCGCCAGCCGGTTATAATAGCAAAAACCTCCTCCTTTTATAACTTGAAAGTAATATCGGATCGGTTCGATTCCTGTTGTAATTTTATGCTCATAATAGTCAAAATACGTATCCTGGGATACCTTTTCCATTACTTGTGATTCATCGCTTCCTACTTCTTTATAGAGTACCTGATCCACTCCATTACGTGCCGTCCGAAACCGCAGCGTTACCCGCTGATTCGCTTCCGGCTCTGGAGGAATCCGATAATCTTCCGTTTCTGACGCAAACAATGCGTTTCTATTTAAGTAACAGACATCCATACCCATTCTGTCCGCCTTTCTATTCTTTCTCATATCAGTCAAACTCATATATCACTCGCCAAAACTAAAACAGCTTATTTTCTATTAATTGTATCGGATCTTCTATTATTATACAATAGAGAAATGTCACGAAAAACACTCTGTATATTTGTCGAAACCGTAACCAAGTAAACCCCCATGCCCCGCCGGGGCGCCATCATGAATGAAAAGGGGGTTCCTTTAAAATCCAGGATATGCGCAGAAAACGGAAATGGAAGATGCCGCTTTGCGGCCCCGTTTTCACGCAGTTCAGCGCAAGGGCGCTGAACTTTCAAAGTAAAAAGGCCAGCGGGGTAGCTGGCCTTTTTAGGAGAAGGTATTTCGTTTCTTATGGGGTGTAGCAAAAACTATATAATGTATTGGGGGGGGTTACGTGTATTATAATAGCATAACTCCCGAAATAAGTGTGCACAAACTTGACTTTTTTTCATTTTTCTTTTTGTGCATTTTATCCACTCATTGAAAATGCTTCGTCAGAATGTCCAATCATCAGGCAAACAATCCCTCAAATTCCTTCTGACCGATCTTCTCCTTTTCCAGTAAAAGGCTGCTGCAGGCATGCAGGACGCCTTCATGCTCCATGATAATCGTTTTGGCCTTCTGATAGCATTCATCGATAATCCGCTTTACCTCCTGATCAATTACTGTAGCAACAGATTCGCCGTAAGATTTGGTGTGGGCCAGATCCCGGCCAATAAACACTTCATCGTCATCACTTCCGTAATTAATCATGCCAATACGCTCCGACATTCCGTATTGGGTTACCATAGCTTTCGCAATTGTTGTTGCCTGTTTGATATCCTGAGAAGCCCCTGTGGTAATATCATCAAAAATCAGCTCCTCCGCAATCCGGCCCCCTAACGAAACCATTATATGCTGCAGCATCCGCCCTTTTGTCATATACGCTTCATCCTTTTCCGGAAGCGGCATGGTATAACCGCCTGCCCCATTCCCTGTGGGAATAATGGATACCGTATGGACCGGGCCAACCTCAGGAAGTACATGAAACAAAATCGCATGGCCGGATTCATGGTACGCCGTAATCTTGCGATCCTTTTCAGAAATCACCTTACTGCGCTTCTCCGCTCCGATCCCCACCTTTACAAATGCTTTCTCAATATCCGCCTGCAGCAAAAACCGCCTTCCCTGCCTTGCTGTGACAATCGCCGCCTCATTCATTAAGTTTTCCAAATCGGCTCCGGTAAAACCGGAAGTGGTCTGGGCAACACGCTTCAAATCCACATCGTCGCCTAACGGTTTATCCTTACAGTGAACCTTTAGGATTTCTTCACGTCCCTTTACATCTGGACGTCCTACATTTACCTTCCTATCAAAACGCCCTGGCCTTAAAATAGCGGGATCTAAAATATCTACCCGGTTGGTAGCCGCCATTACAATAATACCCTCATTTACGCCAAAACCATCCATCTCAACCAAAAGCTGGTTTAATGTCTGCTCACGTTCATCATGACCGCCGCCCATTCCAGTGCCACGCCTTCTGGCAACCGCGTCGATCTCATCAATAAATACAATACAAGGCGAATTCTTTTTTGCGTCCTCAAACAAATCTCTCACACGGGACGCGCCTACGCCTACAAACATTTCCACAAAATCAGAACCGGAAATGGAAAAAAAGGGGACTCCCGCTTCCCCGGCCACAGCCTTTGCCAAAAGGGTTTTTCCGGTTCCGGGAGGGCCTACCAAAAGCAGCCCCTTGGGAATTCTGGCGCCTACGCTGGTATACTTTTGGGGCTGGCGCAGAAAATCTACCACTTCTTCCAGTTCCTCTTTTTCTTCCTCTAACCCGGCCACGCCGCTGAAATTTACCTTGCTGTCACGGCTGATTCTGGCCCGGCTTTTTCCAAAATTCATCATTTTGGCATTGGTTCCGCCACCAGCCGCCCTTGTATTCATCATGCTAATCAGCACCACTACCACAATCGCGGAAAGCAGTACAGGAAACACCATACTAAGCATAAAATTTTCCTGCGGGACATCAAGGGTAGTATAGTCAACCCCTTTTTCCTGAAGCAGGCGCTGCTCTGCCGTTACATCCGAAGTATAATACTGTCTTGTGCTGGAGTCCTTAAACTTAATCTCAATTTCCCCTGTAGGGGTTTGCTGGTTCTGCCGGATTATGATCCGCTCCACATTTCCGCTGTCCAGGGCTGTTACGTATTCCTGATAGCTAATATCATCATTAGTAAACACCTGCCTGGAAAATGTCATTACAACCAAAAGCATCATTACGATAATGAAAGCAAATCCCAGGCTTCTATACTGCTGCTCTCTCAACTAGCTGCCTCCTTACTGTTCTACTACTCCAATATATGGCAGGTTCCTGTACTTTTGGTCATAATCCAGGCCATAGCCTACCACAAACTCATCAGGAATGGTAAAGCATGTATAGGTTACCTGAACCTGCTTTTTCACCCGGCGTTCCGGCTTATCCAACAAGGTACAAAGCTGAATGCTCTTTGGATTCCGCTGCTTTAAAATCTCCATCAGGTAAGCCAGCGTCCTGCCGGAATCAATAATATCCTCCACAATTAAGACTTCCTTCCCTTCCAACGGTTCATCCAAATCTTTAATAATCTTTACCACCCCGCTGGATACGGTACCGCTGCCATAGCTGGACACTGACATAAAATCCAGCGATACTGGCACTGTCAGTCTCTTTGCCAGCTCACAGGTAAAAAACACGCCGCCCTTTAAAATACAAATCAGATGCAGGGATTTTCCTTCATAGTCCCTGCTGATCTCATGGGCAATCTCATTGATTCTCGCATTCACTTCTTCCTCGGTTAACAGCACTCGAATCTTATCTGCCATCTTCATTTCCTCCGCTTATGTGTACTTGCAAAATCTTCTTTGTCTTAGCTGTAACTTTGCATCCCTCACTGATACGCATTCCAATAATCCACAAAATATGGCCGCCATCTGCCAGCAAATATACGCTATCCCGCTGGGAGGCCGGAACTTTTTCATCAATGAAGTAGGACTTTATTGTCTTGCGGCCACCGCCTGGCAAGATAAAATAATCCCCTGCTTGCCTGGTCCGCACAGACAATGTATCTTTTATTGTATCATAATCAAACCATTTCGTATACCGATTTTGAGGAATTTCCATTCCTTTTTCGTAAGAAAATAGTTGAAACTCTGCATTCGGCGCCTGACTTTTTTTAAGGTTCGCTTCCCCGCCTGCTTTCCCAAATACTTTATTTTGCCTTGGTTCCCCATATTTTCGCCGCTCGATCCACAAATAATCATACGTCCCTCTTGCCGTAAGATTGTAAGGAAGATCGGCCTGTTTTCCCGGCTGCTTTTCTAAAAGTTCCCTTACTGATTCCACATGAATACTGGTAATATCTTTTCCGGATCCAGACAGCTTGCGTATCATCTGGCGGATTACATAAGTCTGAATAATCACCGGTTCCTTTAAAAGCATGTGTTTGTCGGCCCCCGCCCTCTGGCTGGGCTCTTCCTGTTTTGGCTCTGCCACGCCATACTGCTTAAGCCACAGATCTGCCTGCCCTTCCAAATACACGTCCGCCTGGCTTATCCGCTTGGCTGCCTGCAAAATATGCTCCAGTCCTCTCTCATTAACCTGGGAACAAATCAGCGGGATAATGTTATGGCGCAGTCGGTTCCTGGTATAGGCTTCCAACTGATTTGTGGAATCCTGACAGTAGCTTACCCCTTCTTCCTCTATATAATTCAGAATTTCCTTTCGCCCTGTCCCAAGCAGCGGGCGGATAATCCTTCCCCGTATCGGCGGGATTCCTCCAAGCCCCTTTAGACCGCTGCCCCGGAACAAATTATGAAGAATGGTTTCTGCGTTATCATCCCCATGGTGGGCAACCGCGATTTTTACAGGCCTGCCCGATTCCATCTCCCACTTTTTTGCCTCCTCTTCCAGAACCTGGTAACGCAAATTTCTGGCTGCTTCTTCACAGGAAAGCCCTGTTTCCTGAACCAGCGTCTTTACATCCACATGCCGGAAACCATAAGGAACCTGCAAGCTTTTACAAAGATTAGCAGCAAACCTTTCATCCCGGTCTGCTTCCTGTCCCCGAAGGCCGTGATGTATGTGGAACCCACGAAGCTCTAAATCCCATTCTTCCCGAATCTGACATAACAAATACAAAAGGCAGACCGAGTCCGCCCCGCCGGACACTGCCACCAAAATCTGGCTGCCTGGTTCAAACAGCGCCTGCTTCCGAATAAAGTCCTCTGTCTGCTTCCTCATGTACCTTTTCCTCCCTTTCCCCTGTCCGTAACTTGATAAGCAGCGATCGTGGCTGATTTATCTTCTTTCCCAAATTCCCGCTACCAGCACGGTCATGTCATCCCGGGCTCCTTCTGTGAAACTTAACGCGAATTCCATAATCTGCTCCGCCATATCCTGAGGCCTTCCCGGCGGAAGGGAAACCAAGAATTCTTTCATAACCGCTTCTTTTTCCTCCCCGGGCATTGCGTCTAAAACTCCGTCGCTTACCATAATAATTCGGTCATCATCCCAAAGCTTTCTGGACAGCAAAACCGGTTCTATGGGATTTAAAATCCCGATTGGCACATCTCCTGCTTCCAACAGCATAACCCCGTCCTGCCCCATTACAAAAGAAGCCACCGCCCCCAGCTTCATGGCTTCCAGCACTCCCGTATTCAAATCCACACAAATTACATCTACCGCCGCCGGGTGCTGCTCTTTTCCAGCCAGAAGAAGTACCGTATTCACAAGCTTCAGCGATGAACGGGCGGCAAATCCAGCCTCCATAAGCTGTTCCGTCAGTTCAATAATCTTTCCGCTTTCCCGACTGGCCTGTTCTCCGCTTCCCATCCCATCAGCCAGGCTCATAATTGCCTGCCCCTCCAAGTTTTTAAAAAATGTGTAATGATCCCCGGAAACCCGCTCCCCGGCCTTTGGTATTCCGGAAATTCCATACATCATCTGATACTTGCTTTCTTCTACAAAACGTAAAACCGATGATTTTCTAGTTACAATCGCCTTGCTATCCCTGGCCGGGTTCCACTGGTATTTTCCCATTGCCTGTCCGAAAAGTCCTGCCGCTTCCTTTGCTGTCAGGCAGGCTCCATGAGTTGTCCGCAGCGTCAAGTATGCCTCTCTTTGCTTATTTTCATATTCTAAAACCAGCATCTTATCAACCAGCATGTGATGCCTTTTAAAAAGCTTCTTTACCGCCGGTTCCCACTCCTCTGTAATATCCGTGACCTGCTCCATCTGCCTGGAAAACTCTTCAATCACTGCCGCTAATTCCCGAAACTGCACGATTACCGCGTCCCTGCTTTCCAGAAATCGGTTTTTCCAGGATAAATTCATGGTAGCACGCCCCAGGCTTTTATTAAGCTGGTTTAAATACTTTTCTTTATGGTAACAGGCCTGGCGGAATAACGCAGGCATATCATCCATCCGAACCGCTCCGTTGACCTCAAACGACCGCAACAGATAGTACAGATAATAATTGTCCTCTCTGGCGCTGTCCTGATAAAGGCTGCACCGGCTGCAGCTTCCACATACCATAGCCGCCGCTGTCTGCATAGCTGCCGCTCCGTCCTCCCTTGTCAAATGCTGCCCATCCATTTCGTCTGTAAACGACTGAGCCAGACGTTTTAATGATGATGCCATATCCCCCAGCCTGGCTGCTGTATATACATTCACATCTGCCATATCCAGATTTTTTTGATTTCGTTTTTGAAACAGCACAAAAATCCCTCCTATCCGCATATCTTCCTTTGTACACTCAAAAAGATTATATGCGGGCCGGAGGGAAATCATTACTGCGCTTCGATTGGTTTTAACAGGATTTCATCTGGTTTTACCAATCCCAGCTTTTCCTTCGCTACTTCCTCAATATACTGTTTCGTCTGAACATAAACTTTACGCTCCTCCAGCTCTGCCTTTCTCTGCTTTTCCTCCGCAATCTGTTCCTGCAGGTTTTCTTCCCGGATCTGGTATTCCAAATCCTTCTCCCTTAGAGATGAATTTTTTAAATTTATCACCACCGCCAGGCTGAGCACTACCACGGTAACGCCAGTCAAAGCCATCCGGTTGCCCCACTTGTCCCGCTTTTTCAGCCGGGAACGTCTTACTAAATTTCTCATCTGCACCACCACTTCTTATATCCGCGCTCGCTTGGGCGGATTTCCCGGTTTTTAATGTGCCATCACTGTATGTTGTATGATCCGTGCTTCTTGGCCTGCCCTTTTTTCTTATCCGCTTGCAGGCCTTCTTCCTTTTCATTTTAATACGTTTTATGGCTTTTTGCAATAGCCTCATTACATTTTGGCTAATCAGCCAGTCATAGCCAGCCATTCCTAAGAACATTCCCGCAATCACATATCCCCGGAGAACCCCGTCATTTTGCCGGTACAAAAGGGAAAAAACGGATAAGGTTACATAGATCCAGTAAATAAAGTCCTCCAGACTTACTATCCAGTTCTTCCTTGGAAGAAGCAGACGACTTATCCGCAGCAAATCATAGCAGAACATCAGCCATCCTCCCAGACCAAGGCAGCCTGCAAGAAGGGCAGTCTGTCCATACAGCTCACGGCTTATCATTTTGCCTCCTATTTAAACAGCCTGCTGAGCAGAGATTCCCCCGCCTTGCGCAGTGCTTCATTTGAACTGTATACCAGGCTGTCAGCCTGTCCATCTACATCTACTTCCCCTTTGTCCAGTGTCAGGCGGCTGACGCATAAATCCTTGCCTTTAATTGTAAGCAGACCTTTATCCGTATCCAACACAACCTGGTTTTCATCAAACGATACCACATCCACAATTCCTGTGATGCTCATCTTTCCACGATCTTCCATCATCAAACGATGCGGACGCCCCATCACCTTCTCTTCCATACAAAAAGACCTCCTGATATACCAAACTTAATTTAGTATATTAGGAGATCATCTAAAATATGACTGTCAATCTATTTTTTATAAATATTTATAAAGCTCTTTTGCTTCTTCTTTTTTTACTGTTTCCTGTACGTCTAAAACCTGAACCTTAACCGATTTGGTCCCAAACTGAATCTCAATCACATCTCCCTCTTTTACATTAAGGGAGGCTTTTGCCGGCTTGTCATTCACCAACACCCGTCCCGCGTCGCAGGCTTCATTTGCCACTGTGCGGCGTTTAATTATGCGGGATACCTTAAGAAACTTATCAAGTCTCATATACTATGCGTTCACCATATCCTTTAAAGCTTTTCCAGCTTTGAACTTAGGGCTTTTGGATGCTGCTATGGTCATCGGCTCGCCGCTCTTAGGATTTCTTCCTTCTCTCTCCGCTCGTTCCGAAACCTCAAACGTGCCGAAGCCAACTAACTGTACCTTCTCACCCTTAACCAACTCTTCTGTTACTACATCAGTGAAAGCCTTCAGCGCTTTCTCTGCATCTTTCTTAGAAATCTCTGCTTTTTCAGCTACCGCTGCGATTAATTCAGTCTTGTTCATTCATTTTCCTCCTATATTTACAAATAAGAGCGCATATCCGCCAAAATTCAAACCATGATACGCACTGCCCCAAATTGTGTACCTTATCATTTATATCTGTTTCTTCCCTGTTTGTCAAGGTTTTTCGGCATTTTCCGCATGCTTTTCTTTTTCTGCCTTTTCCTGCTCTTTCATCTGCTTCCACAGCTTTAAGCTCTCTTCCGGAGAAGCCGCCTTCGCATCTCCGAATACGTGGGGATGGCGCCGTATCATTTTCCTGCACAGACCGTCAATCACGTCCTCAATTGTAAAGGCTTCCTCTTCCGCAGCAATCTGGCTGTTCATCACCACCTGCAGCAATACATCTCCCAGTTCTTCACACAAATTTTCCATATCTTTGTTGTCAATGGCCTGAAACA
>Ga0137297_11153_pt1 | contig 16064 bp, 12 predicted proteins | sample RamsorincwithD2O_FD_97191 | JGI IMG/M metagenome (GOLD analysis project Ga0137297, IMG submission 97191) | Mouse cecal microbial communities from Vienna, Austria - Mucin amended with D2O | ecosystem: Host-associated > Mammals > Digestive system > Large intestine > Cecum | place: Austria: Vienna... | reverse complement strand
GACCCTGTACAACTATTACAGGCGTCATTTCGAGCTTTTGCCAAAGGATTATATCAATCTGGCAAAGCGGGGAGAGCCGGAGGAAAAGGTGGTGTGCGATTATATCGGGGCCATGACGGACCGTTTCGCCATAGCCCGCTATGAGGAAATTTATATCCCGAAATCCTGGCACGGCTGAAATAGGGGGTATACATATGTATTATCCGGATGAAGTGGTTGAGGAAGTGAGGAACAAAAATGATATTGTGGAGGTCATTTCCGGCTATGTGAAAATACAGAAAAAAGGAAGCAATTACTTTGGACTGTGTCCCTTCCACAATGAAAAGTCCCCGTCTTTTTCCGTTTCCACCAATAAACAAATGTATTATTGCTTTGGCTGCGGGGCAGGGGGGAATGTTTTTACTTTTTTAATGGAATATGAAAATTACTCCTTTCAGGAAGCGATTCAGTCTCTGGCTCAGAGAGCGGGGGTGAAGCTTCCGGAGGGGGAATATAACGAACAGGACAGAGCCAGGGACAACAAAAAGGCCCGGCTTTTAAAGGTAAACAAGGAGGCTGCCAGATATTTTTATTATCAGCTCAGAGCAAAAGCTGGAGCCGCCGGATATCAGTATCTTCGCAGACGGGAGCTTTCGGATGAGACCATACACAAATTCGGCCTGGGCTTTGCGAATGTGACAAGCGATGACCTCACCCGGTATCTAAGAAGCAAGGGCTACGAGGACAAGCTGATTCAGGAGGCGGGACTGGCCGCCTTCGATGAAAAGTACGGGATGCATGACAAATTCTGGAACCGGGTCATGTTCCCGATCCAGGACAGTAATAACCGGGTGATCGGTTTCGGCGGACGGGTGATGGGGGAGGGCAAGCCCAAGTACTTAAATTCCCCGGAAACCATGATTTTTGATAAGAGCAGGAATCTTTACGGCCTTAACTTTGCGCGTTCCTCCCGGACAGGTAATTTTATTCTGTGCGAGGGCTATATGGATGTGATTGCCATGCATCAGGCCGGCTTTGGCCAGGCAGTGGCATCCCTGGGAACCTCCTTTACGGCAGGGCAGGCCAATCTGCTCAGACGCTTTACAGGGGAGGTGATTCTTGCCTACGACAGCGACGGCGCAGGGGTAAACGCGGCCCTGCGGGCCATCGGGATACTGGGGGAGAGCGGCCTTACAGGGAAAGTGCTGAACTTAGAGCCCTATAAGGACCCGGATGAATTTATGAAAAAGGAAGGAGCGGAGGCTTTCAGGGAGAGGATCGCCCAGGCGGAAAACAGCTTTTTCTTTGAACTTCGGATGCTGCAGAGGGATTATGACCTGAAGGATCCCGAGTCCAAGACCAGGTTTCATCGGGAGATTGCCCGGAAGCTCTGCGGGTTTTCGGAGGAGGTGGAGAGGGAAAATTATATCGAGGCAGTGGCACAGAAATATCATATAGGGTTTGAAAATCTGCGCAGGCTGGTTCGGACCTATGCTTCCCAGATGGGGGAGGCGGCGCCGGTTCTGCGGCCGAAATCCGGCATTCAAAAGAAAAACAATCCGGCGGAAAACCGCAAAAAGCCTCAAAAGCTTCTCCTCACCTGGCTGGTGGAGAACCCCTCTCTTTACGGGAAAATCAAAAAATATATCTCTCCGGAGGATTTTACAGAGGAGTTATATCAGAGAGCGGCCAAAAAACTGTTTGAGGATTTGGAGAAGGAGGTTATCAATCCGGCAGGCATTATCAGCCTCTTTACGCAGGAGGAAGAGCAGCGGGAAGTGGCGGCGCTGTTTAACACGAAGCTTTTGGAACTTTCCTCTAAGGCAGAAAAGGAGAGGGCCCTTCACGATATTCTCATGGCGGTAAAGCGTGGCAGTCTGGAGGCTTTGAGGGAGAGGTCGGGGACGGATGTCTCTGCGTTCGGCAGGATGATTGTGAGCAAAAAAGAACTGGAAGAACTTAGCAAAACGCATATTTCATTGGATTAAAGCCAATAATGATGGTGACAGGTAAGAATTGGAAAGTCAGGAAGGACGGAAAACCGAAAATGGATGAAAACACACAGGCAAGGTTTGACGAGAAGTTAACAGGACTTCTGGCCGTTGCCAGAAAGAAAAAAAATGTACTGGAATATCAGGAAGTGGTGGACTACTTTGCCGATATTGCAATAGGTGAGGAACAATTTGATAAGATCCTGGAAACCCTGGAACAGAATAATGTGGATATTTTGCGCATCACAGAGGGCGATGACGTTGATGATGAAGAAATTATCCTGACGGAAGAGGATGAGGTGGATGTGGAGAACATTGACCTTTCCGTTCCTGACGGAATCAGTATTGAAGACCCGGTGAGAATGTATTTGAAGGAGATCGGTAAAGTGCCTCTTTTGAATGCGGAGGAGGAGATCGACCTTGCCCGTAAAATGGAGGCGGGCGTGGTAGCCAGAGAAAAGATTGCCCTTTTGGAGAAGCGCTTTGACGATGCCGGCGAAAAGGAAACGGCAGAGCTTAAGGAAGAGATCGGCTCTCTCCAAAAAGAGCTGGATGCGGGAGATGTGGCAAAGAAGCGGCTGGCAGAGGCAAATCTGCGTCTGGTAGTGAGCATTGCCAAGCGCTATGTGGGGCGTGGAATGCTGTTTCTGGATCTGATCCAGGAGGGGAATCTGGGGCTGATCAAGGCCGTGGAGAAGTTTGATTACCGCAAGGGCTATAAGTTTTCCACCTATGCTACCTGGTGGATCCGTCAGGCCATCACCAGGGCCATTGCGGATCAGGCCAGAACCATCCGGATCCCCGTGCATATGGTGGAAACCATCAATAAACTGATCCGTGTGAGCAGGCAGCTTTTGCAGGAGCTTGGAAGAGAACCTACTCCGGAGGAGATTGCCGAGGAGATGAATCTGCCTGTGGAGCGGGTGCGGGAAATTCTGAAAATATCCCAGGAGCCGGTTTCCCTGGAAACCCCCATCGGCGAGGAGGAGGATTCTCATCTGGGAGATTTTATCCAGGACGACAATGTACCGGTGCCGGCAGATGCCGCCGCCTTTACCCTGTTGAAAGAACAACTGGTAGAGGTTCTGGGTACTTTAACGGAGAGAGAGCAAAAGGTGCTGCGGCTGCGCTTTGGCCTGGACGACGGCCGTGCCAGAACCCTGGAGGAGGTCGGAAAGGAATTCAATGTGACCAGGGAAAGAATCAGACAGATTGAGGCCAAGGCCTTGAGAAAGCTCCGTCATCCCAGCAGAAGCCGGAAGCTAAAGGATTATCTGGACTGATGATCAGAGGAATTCATTTATCCGCAAGGCTGAAGGCAGTGTCGGGCATGGTTACTGCAGGCTGCAGTGTATGTGACGTGGGCTGTGATCACGGCTATCTTTCCATTTATCTGATCGAACAGAAAATTTCGCCTAAGGTGCTTGCCATGGATGTGAGGAAGGGGCCTCTTGGGCATGCAAGGGAGCATGTGGCAAAGGCCGGGCTTGAGGATTACATAACCCTGCGGCTCTCTGACGGCCTGGACGGCTTTGAGGCCGGGGAAGCCGAAAGTCTGGTTCTGGCCGGTATGGGAGGCAGGCTGATGCAGCGCATTTTAGAGAGGGAGCCTCAGAAGACGAAAGCTTTCAGGGAACTCATTCTGCAGCCCCAGTCGGAGCTTGCAGGCCTTAGACGGTTTTTGCGCAGTGAGGGATACGCAGTCCGGGCGGAGGATATGGTATGGGAGGAAGGAAAGTATTATCCTGTGATCAAAGCCCTGCCGGGGGCTTTGGAGAGATCGACAAAAAGCCTGGAAGAGACAGAGACTGACCGGGAGCTGGAGGACAGGTACGGTTCCTGCTTACTGAGAGAAAAGCATCCGGTGCTTCTGTCTTACTTAAAAGAAGAGAGGGAAGCTTTAGGACGTTTGATACAGACATTGGAGGAAGCAGGCGAAAGCAAAAGGGCGGCAAAGCGGATGGAAGAGCTTTCAAAGGAAATGGGGTATACGCAGGAAGCCATAAGGCTTTGCAGCAACTAAGAAGGAGGGGTATAAGGAATGGCAAAGATAACCATTGACGGCATTACAAAGGAGTATCCCCAGGGTACTGCTTTTGAAGAGATTGCAAGGCAGTACCAGCCCGGGTTTAAGGATATGATTGCGCTGGTGGCAGAGAACCGCAAGATCAGAGAGCTGCATAAAAAAGTGGAAAGGGACTGCAGCCTTTCCTTTTTGACCATCCGGGATGATATTGGGCACAAGACCTATGTCAGGACGGGGCTGATGATCCTTGTAAAGGCCATAAATGATGTGCTTGGTAAGGAAAAGGTGGGCCGGGTAAAGATCGAATTTGCCATTGGCCAGGGGTATTACTGTAAAGTGATAATGGAGGAAAAACTCACCAGGGAGCATGTAAGCGCCATCGGGAAGCGGATGGCGGAGCTGGTGGAGAAGGATCTGCCGATTACCAAAAAGTCTTATCCCAAGGATCAGGCCATAGAACTTTTCCGCAGTCATAAACTGTTCAACAAAGAGAAGCTTTTCCGCTACAGGAGGAGTTCTTCGGTAAACGTTTATTGCCTGGACGGCTATTACGATTATTATTATGGGTATATGCTTCCGAGTACGGGATATTTGAAATATTTTGACGTGCTTCACTACGAGGACGGAATCATGCTTCTTTTGCCGGGGAGCGAGGATCCCACCAAGCTGAACTATTTTGCCCCTATGGAAAAGCTCTTCCACACTCTTACAACCTCCTCCAGGTGGGGAGAGATGATGGGGATTGAGTCCGTTGGGGATTTGAACAATTCCATCCGTGACGGCCTTCTGGGAGATATGATTCTTGTGCAGGAGGCTTTGCAGGAGAGAAGGATCGGAGAGATTGCCAGAGAGATTGTTGACCGGGGAAATGTAAAATTTGTGCTGATTGCGGGTCCTTCCTCCTCAGGAAAGACGACATTTTCCCACAGGCTTGCCATCCAGCTGCGCACTTACGGACTGATTCCCCACCCCATTGCGCTGGATGATTATTTTATCAACCGGGTGGATACCCCGAAGGATGCAGACGGGAATTACGACTTTGAGTGTCTGGAAGCCATTGACATTAAGAAGTTTAACGAGGACATGAATCTGCTTTTGGCCGGAGAGGCGGTGGAACTTCCCCAGTATAATTTCAAGCTGGGAAAACGGGAATATCACGGCAACATAAAGAAGCTGGGATCGGAGGACGTACTGGTCATTGAGGGAATTCACGGCCTGAATCCGGTCACCACCGCTTCCATGCCAGACGAGAGCAAGTTTAAGATTTATATCAGCGCCTTAACCAGCTTAAATGTGGACGATCACAACCGGATTCCCACCACGGACGGACGTCTTCTTCGGAGGATTGTGCGGGATGCCAGAACCAGGGGCAACAGCGCCAAACGTACTATCGCCATGTGGCCTTCCGTGAGGAGAGGGGAGGAAAAATATATTTTCCCTTTCCAGGAAAGTGCGGATGAAATGTTCAACTCTGCACTGATTTACGAGCTTGCGGTCTTAAAACAGTATGTGGAGCCTCTTTTGTTTGGAATTGAAGAGGGAGAACCGGAGTATTATGAGGCCAAGCGGCTTTTAAAATTTCTGGAATATTTCCAGGGGATAGACAGCCAGAATGTTCCGGCCAATTCGATCTGCCGGGAATTTATCGGGGGGAGCTGTTTCAGGGTTTAAGGTATTATTCGTTTTATTACAAAAACAGGATGAAAAACAGAGACAGGAAATCAGGTAGGACAAATGATCGCGGCTGCCGGGAGAGACTGCCAGGGCAGTTTCCGTTTCCTTTGGTCTGCCCGCAGGGCGGAGCGGAGGAAGGCGGCAGGTGAGGAAAGTCCGGGCTTCACAGGGCAGGATGCCGGATAACGTCCGGTGGAGGCAACTCCAAGGCCAGTGCAACAGAAATAAACCGCCCCTGGCGCTCTTGGCGCCAGGTGGAAATTTGCATAGCAAATTTCCAAAGCATGCATCTTGCATACTTTTGGTAAGGGTGGAAAGGCAGTGTAAGAGACTACCGCCTGCACGGTAACGGGCAGGGCACATGTAAACCCCATCCGAAGCAAGACCAAACAGAAAGCGTTTAGCCGGCCCGGTCAGCTTTCAGGTAGGTCGCTTGAGGCTGCTGGCAACAGCAGTCCTAGATAGATGATCATTCACGACATAACCCGGCTTATCGTCCTGCCTGATTTTTTGGTTTAATCTTCCCTGTCTGATTATTAAATCTTTATTCAACTGGATAGGAATGTGGGTAGAGATGGAAAGAATGATAGAAAGAGTTTTTAGACGAAACGCTGCTGCGAGCCGCTTGAAGCCGCTTGAGAAAAAGGGGCTATGGTGGGTGCTTCCGGCGTTTTTGTTATTTTCGGGCCTTTTGTCGGTGATACCGGATAAAGAGGTATACGGGGCAGGAGAGGAAAAACGGCAGTTTGCTTCGAAGGGGGATGCATCGCCTGAAATCGAATCAAGTCATGGATTAAAGCTCCCTCCGCTGATTCAGACAACCACCCTGGAAGAGGACTATAAAGCCATAACCGGTTTGGGACTTGCCTTCACTCCCTTATCGCAGGAAGAGGATTTGGAACAGGCTTTTTGCAATATTCTTTGCAGTTGTGTGCGTCTTCAGGCAAACGGGCATTATGGGAGCGGAAGTATTTATCTCATGGAGGCGGATGCGATTATTATCGTGAGCAACAGACATCTTCTGGAATATTGGGATGAGGACAGTTTTGTGACCTTCCCGGGAGGCATAGCGCAGGACGGGAAAGTGATCGGACTCTCCGGGAAAGCGGACGTTGGATTTGTCAGAGTATCCATTGATCATTTCTCCTGGGAGGAATTACTGGCGCTTAAAAATGTCCGGCCGCGAAGGGAAAGCCCGGAGAATCCTACGGTAACACCGGGGAGAGGACTTTTATTGGTGGATATGGCAAGCGATCCCGATCACCCGGCGATGAAGCGGGGAGAGGTCATTTTGGCCCGTACCTATCTGGACGATTTCGGAATGGAAATGCTCTACGGAACGGGAGAGGCGCTGCCGGGTATGTCCGGCAGCGGCGTGTTTGACGGGTATGGTAATTATCTGGGGATGCTTACCGGGGCGACGATGGGGGGAGAGATTGCGGCAGTGCCGGCGGAGGTGATTGACAGGGAATACCAAATGAGATAAGTGTTATGCTTTGCTCAAAAAGTAATGTAATGAATTATAAAAGTCCGGATTATGGTACATTAACTCTGCTATAATCAAAATAGCAGGTAAGCAGAACGAACAGGTTTGTTGGAAATCAGCGATTGGACGAAAGGAAACGAAATGGAAAAAAACACCCTGATCAGCGGTTATACTTCAATCATCAAATCCAGGCAATATAGCACGGCCTTGAAAGAGATGGCAGGTCGAATTATAGCAGCATCTAAAAAAGCTCCCAATGAAGCCACAATAGAGAGCAGATTTGACTGTGAACTATTTGCTTTTTTTAAAGAACATTTTGGACCATTAGGATTTGAATACAATCCTATTAAAGAAAAATCAATTGCAACATGCAGACATGTCGCAAGAGAAGCTTCTGGGAGAGCAGATACTGCGATATCGACATTAGTAATAGAATTTAAACAACCGGCAGCATTGGCAGGAGAAGAGCAAAAAAATAAGGCCATAAATCAAATATCTGATTATTTGATTGGATTAAGCAGACTTAATGATGAGGAAATGCTCGAGGGATTTGTGACAGATGGTATAAAAGGATGCTTTATTACATATTCAGGTGGGAAAATTACAAAAGAGAAATTTATGGATTTAGACGAATGGGCTCTTGACAGGATTATTCAAAATATTTTGTCTCTGAAATTGATCGCATTTAATGCTGAAAATTTAGTGGATAGCTTTTGTAATCCCCCGCTAAATGATGGAATAGCCTTTCGCTTAGTCGAAATTCTGTTTAAAATATTAAGAGGTAAAATGTGTACCAAAACAGAAATGCTATTTTATGAGTGGAAGGAATTGTTTAATTTAGCGCACGATGACACATCGAAGCAGCAGGCGATAATTGATAGAAAAAAATCATTAGAAAAGCTGCTTGGCGTAGAATTGACAGATACGGAGGATGAATATCTGGCTTTATTCGCGCTACAGACTGCTTACGCAATTGTGATAAAAGTAATTGCATATAAGCTGATAAGTCAAATACGTTTTGACGAATCATTAATCAGCTTTGACAGATCTATGCAAATGGAATCAGAGCAATTGCGTGTCCAGTTTTCTCGTTTGGAAAATGGAGCAATTTTTCGTGAATATGGAATGACCAATTTATTGGAAGGAGATTTTTTTTCGTGGTACTGTGTTGAAAAACAGTGGAATAAAGATTTGGCAGAGATTATAAAGAAGATATTTGAGATACTATGCAGATATTCTGAAAAAGCGGTTCTAAATAATACAAAAAGATCCCAGGATTTTTTTAAGCAGCTATATGAAGCGATGGTTCCGGGGGCTGTCAGGCATTCATTAGGGGAGTATTATACGAAAAAGTGGCTGGCAAGAAACGTTGTTGAAGAGGCAATTGATTTAGCGAATGTTAAAGAGTGGAAGGGGCTTGATCCATGCTGTGGAAGCGGAACGTTTTTGAATGTAATGATAGACAAAATTTTGGATGAAAAAAAGAAAGAAACCAAGGAAGAAAAGCTGGAAGAAATTTTGCAAAGAGTGAAAGGGATTGATTTAAATCCTATAGCGGTCCTGACAGCGAGAGTCAATTATTTTATTAATATATCTCATTTGATGACTACCAATAGACCGATTGATATACCGGTCTATTTAGGAGATGCTTCCTATGTACCCAAAGAAATAGAATATGGCGGGGTAAACTGTTTAGATTATGTAATCACAACAAAAATGAATCCGATTGAAATTACATTGCCGAAAAGCGTTGTCCAAGATACGTCTCAGTTTGCACAAAAGATGATTTTAGTAGAAACACAGGTGAAAAATCGTAATGTAGACGCAATAGAAGACATCTTTAAGACATTAATTTCCAAAGATGATTTAACCCCCCAAATATTGGTGAAGATTGCACAACTGTCCAAAAGTCTTGTAGAACTTGAGGAAAAAGAGTGGAATGGCATATGGGCTAGAATACTGTCCAATTATTTAACTACGGCCAATATGGGGAAATTTGATATTATTGTCGGAAATCCGCCATGGGTGGATTGGAAGAGCTTGCCATCCGGATACAGGGAAAGAATAAAATCATTATGTATTTCCAGAAAGCTATTTTCGGGAGACCGATTGACAGGGGGAATAAATTTAAATATTTGTGCGCTTATAGCGAATGTTTCTGCCAATAATTGGCTCAGTAAAAAAGGAATATTAGGATTTTTGATGCCGGAACCTTTGGTTTATCAGCAATCTTACGAAGGATTCAGGAGATTTTATCTTGAAGATGGAAGCCGGATGTATTTTTGCAAATTTACCAATTGGACGAAAGCGGGTAATCCATTCAAACCGGTTACCCAAAAGTTTTTATCCTTTTTCCTGACGCGGGAAGTTGTAGACTACAAAGAAGGAGTTGAAACAGACTGGTATGTAAAGAAGAATAATAAAAATGTTGACCGGCTGGAAGAATTAGACATAGAGGAATTTTTTGATCATTCAGTGAAATATTTGGCTTGCTGCCATAAAAAAAAGAACTTTTTTTCTTCTGTTGAATCAAAAGAAGCCTTAAGCAGATTCGGAGGCATTGGAGGAAAATCTTACTATATTGGACGGGAAGGAATAGAATTTTATCCGCAAGAGTTAATGGTGTTCAAAAAATCGGATTTGCCAGGTATAGAAGGATGCACATGTTTAAGAAATATACAAAATAGAAAATCCAAATATAGAGTACATGAATTTGATGTCCTTCTTGAAACAGAATATTTGCATCCTATGATAAAAGGAAAAGACATTTCCCCTTTTCATGTGGAATGGAATAACTATATAGTTCCTTTTCCATATGAGAGTTCAAATCCAAAGGTACCTATAAAAATGAATATATTGGCAGAAAAAGCGCCAAGGTTAGCAAAATATTATCAGGAGAATAAAAATCTGATTCTTGAACAGACAGGATATAATGAAAAAATAATAGGCAGGGAAAATGCGGAATTTTATGCCTTAGCCAGAGTTGGCGGGTACAGTTATGCAAAAAATTATGTTGTTTTCAGAGACAATACAAAATGGGCGGCAGCCGTAATTTCTGAGGTTAATACGGATTGGGGAGGGGTAAAACGGCCTTTATTTCAGAATCATGCAGTATCTATATGCGAAGATATTGAGGGAAATTATATTTCTTTAGACGAAGCTTATTTTATTTGCGGTATTATGAATACGAAAATAGTATATGAATATATGATGCAGTCATCTGATTCGAGGTCGTTTCCCATCAGACCAAGGATCTATATTCCTAAATATGATCCTCAAAATATCATTCATGTAGAAATTGCTGATTTATGCAAGATCATGCATAAAAAATATAATGATGCTCAAATAATTGAAGAAAATCAAAAAAAAGTAGAGGAATATTATATCAAATTGATTGAACAAAGTGATCAGGATTCGGGAAATTCGGAGAGAGAATATGAAGGGGGCTGAGATACAACTAATTGAGTACAGTTTCTCTGCCTGACGGCGGGGCGCACGCTGCGTCAGCAGCAATTTCCTCTGTACGACCCTGTGCAATCGGGCAGGGGAGTTTTTCCCCTGCTCGCCGCGCGGCCCGTGCGCCGCTTTAGCGGCATAATTCTACTGCACGGGCCTGTGGAATCGGGCAGGGGAGTTTTTCCCCCTGCTCGCCGCGCGGCCCGTGCGCCGCTTTAGCGGCATAATTCCACTGCACGGGCCTGTGGAATCGGGCAGGGGAGTTTTTCCCCTGCTCGCTGCGCGGCCCGTGCGCCGCTTTAGCGGCATATTTCCACTGCACGGGCCTGCGCATAAAAAAAACGGCCCACATTTTCTGTGAGCCGCCTTATCATCTATATTCTCCAAAAAACTAAGCCATCTTGTTCACAGCCTGAGCCAAACGCGCTACTTTTCTGGAAGCAGTGTTTTTATGATAAACACCCTTGCTGGCCGCCTTGTCGATTGCAGACGTAGCAGCAACTAAAGCTTTGGCAGCAGCATCTTTATCGTTTGCGTCGATAGCAGCAGACACTTTCTTGATCGCTGTCTTAACGCCAGACTTAATCGATTTATTTCTTTCAGCTTTGGTTCTGTTTACTAAAATCCTCTTCTTAGCAGACTTAATGTTAGCCACGATGTACACCTCCTCTTACAATCATCAGTTACATGAGATGTTTCATTAAAGCCGGAGACACGGAACGTCTTAATGTAAACACACGCATATTATTTTATCCGCAAAAAGAATTTCTGTCAATACATAAATGGAGAATATTTGGAAAATACTTTAGTTTAGACTTACTATGCGCGCGAAAGCCGTGCAGAAACGAGGGAGAATTATGAGCAGCTTTAGAGTAAGGACAGATTTGGCCCTTGAGGTGCGGGAAAATATGGAGGAAAACGCCAAAGAGTGCAGAGGCGTTTCGGTGGAAGAGCAGTACCGGGAGGAGAGCGAGATTCGGATCACAAAGGTGGTGATTCAGACAATGAACGGCGCCAAGGCCATGGGCAAGCCCATCGGCACCTATATTACCCTGGAGGCTCCGGCCATGGTGCTGCCGGACGAAAATTATCACGAGGAAATCTCCGCAGAGCTTGCAGGACAGCTAAAAGAAATTATACCCGGCATGGAGAAGGAATTGTCGGTGATGGTGGTGGGACTTGGGAACCGGGATGTGACCGCGGATGCCTTAGGGCCTAATGTGGTAGATAATCTGATAATTAACAGGCATATGATGAAGGAGTATGGGAAAGCCGCTTTTGACAGGAAAAAAGTGCATATGGTGAGCGGGCTGATTCCCGGGGTTATGGCCAAAACCGGAATGGAGTCCCAGGAGATCATTAAGGGTGTGGTGGAAAAGACAAACCCCAATGTGGTGATTGTGGTGGATGCGCTGGCTGCCCGTTCCACCAGGCGGCTCAACAGAACCATTCAGGTCACAAATACGGGAATTCATCCGGGCTCCGGAGTGGGGAATCACAGAAACGCCATTACGGAGGAAGCCCTGGGGGTTCCGGTCATCGCCATCGGGGTACCCACGGTGGTGGATGCGGCGACCATTGTCAGCGACGCCTTTGATAAGATGATGCGCCAGGCGGGAGAGGAGCCTCTGGATATACAGGATGAGCTTTTGGCCGGTCTGGGAGAACTCTATAATATGTATGTGACGGGCAAGGATGTGGACTATGAGATCAAGCAGATCAGCCACATTATCTGTAATGCCATCAATGATACCTTTGAAGGGAAATAGCCTGCAGCATTTCCCCACGTATTTCCGGCCTTGGATAAGCATATACTGTCCCATAGGGCTTATAGGAGGCAGGAAGTGACAGGGAATAGCGGAAAAAGAAAAATAAAAAAAAGTATGATTCTTGCACTGCTGCTGGCCTGTATCCTGAGCTGTCTGTACAGCTTTACCAAAAACGGGAGCCGGGAGGAGGAGGACTCTTTGGGATGGAAGCGTCAAATCGGTGTGTTTTTGAGCCATGCCATGGAACAGAAATTTTTCCAGATCCCAAGATACCTTGAAAACCGGGAGGAAAAGGAGGATAACGGGAAGCTTGCGGAACGGCTGATCCGAAGGAATTTTCCGTTGCTGGAATACACGGCTCTTTACCCGGAGGCTGACAGGCAGCGGGAGGATGCCGTGATGGCCCGGCTCATTGGGCAAAAGGAGGGGGCGGACGAGGATTTTAAGGATATTGACGAGACGAAGCTGGATTACGGAGAGGATGCGCTCCATATTGACAACAGCCTTTTTGAGGAGATGGAAAAAGAAAACAGCGTACATAATGAGACGCCCGCCGGGGAGGGCACGGAAAATGTCGAAAACATCCCGGCTTCGGAGGAAGCCGACAGCGGAGCCTTAGAGGCTGTGTTTACCCCTTCAGAGTATCCTTCCTATACCTATGACTGGTCGGAAAAATGGGATTATGAGGCTCTTTTGTCAAATTTTTATGCGGTGGATAATTCCACCCGGCTCAAGGAGGAATATGCTGATTTAAACCGGCTTCTGTATCAGGATTTGTCGGTAGATCAACAGGCCCAGGGGCCTCAGATATTGATTTACCACACCCATGGAAGCGAGGCTTTTATTGATTCCGTGCCGGGAGATGAGTCTACCACCATTGTAGGGGCGGGAGATAAGCTCGCAAAGCTGCTGGAGGAGAACTACGGGTTCCGGGTTCTGCATTACACGGAGCGCTTTGATGATGTCCGGGACGAGGCCTATAACGAATCGCTGCCCGTGATCGAGCAGGTATTGCAGGATAATCCCACCATAGAGGTGGTGATCGATCTTCACAGGGATGCGGTGGCAGGGGACCGGAAGCTGGTGATGGATCTGCAGGGACGGCCCACGGCCAGGTTTATGTTTTTTAACGGGCTCAGCTTCGGCCGTAAAAGCGGCGACATTTCCTATCTGGAAAACCCCTACATACAGGAAAATCTGGCGTTTTCCTTTCAGGTTCAGGTAGCTGCCAATGAATACTATCCCGGAATCGCAAGAAAGATTTATCTGAAAGCCTACCGCTACAACATGCATCTGAGGCCCAGGAGCCTTTTGATTGAAATGGGAGCCCAGAATAATACCGTGGAAGAAATTATGAACGCCTGTGATCCCTTAGCCCACATCCTTGCCATTGTACTTGGCTGAAAGTTATGCTATAGTATACGAAAAAGTACAGGCAGCAGAAAGGTACGGTAGATATATGGCAGGTATAGACCAAAGTAAGATCAGGAATTTTTGTATTGTAGCACATATTGACCATGGAAAAAGCACCCTGGCAGACAGAATCATCGAAAAAACAGGGCTTTTGACCAGCAGGGAAATGCAGGATCAGGTGCTTGATAATATGGAACTGGAAAGGGAGCGAGGGATTACCATCAAGGCCCAGAGCGTCCGCACCATATACAGAGCAAAAGACGGGGAGGAATACGTCTTTAATCTGATTGACACGCCCGGACATGTGGATTTCAATTATGAGGTCAGCAGAAGCCTGGCGGCCTGCGACGGCGCAATTCTGGTGGTGGATGCCGCCCAGGGGATCGAGGCCCAGACTCTGGCCAATGTGTATCTGGCTCTGGATCATGACCTGGAGGTGTTTCCGGTGATCAATAAGATTGATCTGCCCAGCGCGGAGCCGGAGCGGGTCAAGAATGAGATTGAGGACGTGATCGGTATTGAGGCTCAGGACGCCCCGCTGATTTCCGCCAAAAACGGAATCGGCATCGAGGAGGTTTTGGAGGCCATTGTGGCCAGAATTCCCGCCCCCGGGGGCAGCAGCGACGCGCCTCTTAAGGCCCTCATTTTTGATTCCCTCTATGATTCTTATAAGGGGGTAATCGTTTTTTGCCGGATTATGGAAGGAAAGGTGAAGAAGGGGACAAACATCCGGATGATGGCAACGGGGGCAAAGGCGGATGTGGTGGAAGTAGGGTATTTCGGAGCCGGGCAGTTTATTCCCTGTGAGGAGCTTTCAGCCGGCATGGTGGGGTATATTACCGCCTCCATCAAAAATGTGAAGGATACTGCGGTGGAGGATACGGTGACAGATATGGACTGCCCCTGCGCCGAGCCCCTTCCCGGCTATAAAAAGGTGAATTCCATGGTATACTGCGGCGTGTATCCGGCGGACGGGGCGAAGTACCCGGATCTGAGGGATGCGCTGGAAAAACTGCAGCTGAACGACGCTTCCCTGCGCTATGAGCCGGAAACCTCCATTGCCCTGGGGTTTGGATTCCGCTGTGGTTTTCTGGGCCTGCTTCATCTGGAGATCATTCAGGAGCGTTTGGAGAGAGAGTACAATCTTGACCTGATGACCACCGCTCCCGGCGTTATTTACAAGGTTCACCGGACGGACGGAGAAGTGATTGAGCTGACCAATCCCTCCAATCTGCCGGACCCGTCCCAGATCGAATATATGGAGGAGCCGGTAGTTTCCGCTGAGATCATGGTGACCACGGAATTTATCGGGCCGATTATGGAGCTGTGCCAGACCAGGCGGGGAAAGTATCTGGGGATGGAATATATCGAGGGCACCAGGGCGCTGCTCAAATACGAGCTGCCTCTAAATGAGATCATTTACGATTTCTTCGACGCCTTAAAGTCCCGCTCCAGGGGCTATGCGTCTTTTGACTATGAGTTGAAGGGGTACGAGCTCTCCGAGCTGGTGAAGCTGGATATTCTGATCAACAGGGAGGAGGTAGACGCCCTTTCCTTTATTGTCCATAAGGACAGCGCCTATGACAGAGGACGGAGGATGTGCGAGAAGCTGAAAGAGGAAATTCCAAGGCATTTGTTTGAAATCCCGATTCAGGCTGCGGTGGGAGGCAAGATTATAGCCAGAGAAACCGTAAAAGCCATGCGCAAGGATGTGCTTGCCAAGTGCTATGGCGGAGATATTACCCGAAAAAAGAAGCTTCTGGAGAAACAGAAGGAAGGCAAAAAGCGGATGCGTCAGATCGGCAGTGTGGAAATTCCTCAAAAAGCCTTCATGTCAGTGCTGAAGCTGGACGACGATTAAGGGCAGAGCCGGTTATGAAAAAAGAGGCGAAAAAGAAACTGGACATTTATATTCACATCCCCTTTTGCATCAGAAAATGTCTCTATTGTGATTTCCTGTCCGCATCTGCCACTAAGCAGGAGCAGGAGCGGTACCTCAAGGCACTGTGCAGGGAAATCGAAACAGAAAGCAGGCGTTATTCCGACTATGAGGTGCAGACCGTTTATCTGGGAGGAGGAACGCCTTCCGTTTTTCCGGGATCCTGGATTGAGCGGATCCTGGATACCCTTTACCGGCAGTATCGGATTCGGAAGGAATGTGAGATTTCCATGGAGGTGAACCCGGGCACACTTACGGGGGATAAGCTTAGGGCATATAAAAGGGGAGGGGTGAACAGGCTCAGCATCGGCCTGCAGTCCACAGAGAACGA
>Ga0137297_11152_pt1 | contig 16066 bp, 12 predicted proteins | sample RamsorincwithD2O_FD_97191 | JGI IMG/M metagenome (GOLD analysis project Ga0137297, IMG submission 97191) | Mouse cecal microbial communities from Vienna, Austria - Mucin amended with D2O | ecosystem: Host-associated > Mammals > Digestive system > Large intestine > Cecum | place: Austria: Vienna... | reverse complement strand
TTCGCGTCAAAAACTTTGTTAAACTTAATTCCGTGTTTGCTCAGCTGTTTAGCCAGGGAGTTTATGGCGGAGAGATGAAGATTGATCCAGATAAACTGCAGGAAGTGGATACGGTAGATCAGGAGACGCTTCAAATAGATGGAAAACTAAATGACTTGGAACGCTTGAGGGATGCCCAGAAAATTGCCATGCTTTTTGATGGCAAAGTAGCATTTCAGATTGTCATGGGAGTAGAAGGGCAGTCAGGAGTGAATTATTATATGCCTGTACGCTGCATGGAATTAGATGCATTGGCATATTCTTATCAATGCAGGAAGATTTCTGAAAAAGCAAAGGAAAACAAAGAGCTGAAAAAGTATGCGGATGGAATACCTAAGGGAACAAAAATCATTCCAACCGTAACACTGGTTTTCTATTACGGCAGCAAGCCATGGGACGGTCCAGTAACCGTATATGATATGCTGGATATCCCTGATGAAATGAAAGCATGGATGGAACAAACTACCCCCAATTACCGGATGAACTTAATTGATGCAAGACATATGAGTGATGAAGAGATAGAACGGTTTGAGGGGGATTTAAAGGCATTTTTAATTATGCTGCGGGAGAGATATAGCCGTGAAAGTTTAAAGTCTGTCGTTGCCATGCACAGGGAAACGTGGTATGCTATTAGTGTAATCAAAAATGATCAGCGGTATATCGATTTTATAGACAGTGTTTCCGATGAAGATATGGCAGGAGGGATTAATATGGATGCGACATTGGATTATATTGAAGCACAGGGCGAAGCCCGAGGAGAGGCCCGGGGAGAGGCTCGTGGGGAAGCACGGGGCGAGGTTCGCGGGGAAGCGAAGGGGATCGGCAAGGTAAACCAATTAGCTATATTTCTTTCCAAGGATGGGCGTATGGCAGATTTTATCCGGTCGGCAAGCGATGACAGCTACCAAAAACAGCTTTTTGCTGAATATGGACTGGAATAAGAATTAATACCGTACAAATTGAATAGTGAGTAAATGATAGAAATCTGATGTAAAGTATGGGATTGTCATACGGATGCATCAGATTTTTTGTTGTTCACTAGTTTTTCATTTAATCAAGGGAACAGACAATGCATAGAAACAGGCAATGCATACGGTTTTTGCAGGAGAATCTGCAGCTTGTATACAGAGAAACCTGAGCAGCGGTTCCGAATAATAAAAAGAGGTAAGAAAATGAATATATGGGCACATAGGGGATGCAGCCAGAATTATCCCGAAAATACACTGCTTGCTTTCCAAAAGGCAGCAGAAATCCCTGGCCTTACAGGGATAGAGCTGGATATCCAGCTGACAAAAGATAACCATATGGTCGTCTGCCACGATGAGCGGGTTGACCGCACTACCGACGGGATTGGCCAGGTGGGAGGATATACGCTGGCAGAGCTTAGGAAGCTTAGGATCAGCGGGAATAATGGAACATGGGAGAAAATCCCCACCATCCAGGAGGTGGTGGACTTGCTGGAAGAGAGGATGAAAGCAGGTCTGCTGCTGAATATCGAGCTGAAAAACAGCATTATCCCGTATGAAGGGATGGAAGAAAAAATCCTGGAGTACATCCATAGCCGGGGGCTGGGAAAACAGGTGGTTTATTCGTCCTTTTACGCCAAATCCCTGGAAAAAATCCGGGAAATGGATGGGGAAGCCAGCATTGGCGTTTTAGATGGCAGGGTTTCCGATTGCCTGTATAAGCTAAAGGGCTGCGGCGCAGACGCATTGCATCCTTTTTGGCAGGGGATGGATCTTCCGGCTAAGAGGCTGCAAGGATATTCCGTAAGGGCCTGGTTTACCGGCCATCTGTACCCGGAAAAGCCTACGGGGACGCTTCTTGATTTAGCAGAATTGGAGAAGAAGGGGATTACCGACGTGTTCTTGAATGAGGCGGAGCGGTATTTGCAGGGGTGATAGGAGGATTTGCTTGAGGTAGCTGGCTTGAGATAGCTGCAAAGTGAGGCAGATGTACATTGACAATTTCATACTTTACATCAGATTTTATGAATGACGTTGGCTGGACAGACGGCATATGCTATCCTAAGAATAGGACAAATGCACAGGCTTTTTAAATGTTATCATTCTGTTTACATCCTGAAGGGAAAATGTTAGAATGAATCATAAGATAATTGGCATTTTGAAGGTATTCTGAATAAGAAGAGGCATATTTTGGAAAATCTTAGGCGATTCAGAAAAGCATGGAGAAGTTAAGGAGAACGATAGACCATGAGGCGTTACTTTAATACAGAGGGGCGGTGCAAGCCGGATATCCACTATATGGTGCGTTTGGACAACCGGTTGGATAGAATAAAACGGCTATTTGTAGACAGGGGAAAATATTTTGTTATCAGCAGAGGAAGACAGTATGGCAAAACGACTACGCTTATGGCTCTTGCGGAATACTTAAAGAAGGATTACCTGGTGGTATCCATGGATTTTCAAATGATGGGTTCTGCAAGCTTTGCCGATGAGCAGGCTTTTGTCATTGCCTTTATCGAATATTTGGAAGAATTGTTCACTGGGAGAAGTGATTTTTCAGGGATAACAGAGACAGAAGCTTTCCTTGATTTAACCCAATTAAAGGAAAAGGAAAGGATTTCCTTGGATAAATTATTTCGCGGGTTAAGCAGGATATGCGAAAGATCAGAAAGCCCCTTGGTATTAATGATTGATGAAGTGGACAGTGCTTCTAACCATCCGGTATTCCTTGATTTTTTGGCTATGCTTAGGGGATATTACCTTAACCGCGACTATCGTCCCACGTTCCATTCAGTTATCCTGGCCGGTATGTATGATATCAAAAATTTAAAGCTGAAAATGCGTCCAGAAGAAGAACATAAGTATAACAGTCCTTGGAATATCGCTGCGGATTTTGATATCAACATGAATTTTTCCGTTGACGAAATCCAGGCTATGCTTCAGGAATATGAGGCTGATTATCATACTGGGATGGATGTGGGGGGGACGGCAGCGGAAATTTTCCAATACACTTCCGGATATCCCTATTTGGTATCGGCAATCTGCAAGATATTAGATGAAAAGCTCTCGGAGGGGGAAGAGGATTTAATCGCTTCAGGAGTTGGGTGTGTCTGGGGAAGGGAAGGGATAGCTGAGGCAGTGAAAATCATCCTGAAGTCTAAAGTGCCGCTATTTGAAAGCATGGTGAAGCAATTAGATATTTTCAGCGATTTGCGGAATATGATTCAGGAAATCCTATACCAGGGAAAACGGATCCCTTTTAGCCCGGATATGAAAGCTGTTTCTATTGGACTTATGTTTGGGTTTCTAGTGGAAAAGGATAACCAGGTTATGGTGGCAAACCGGATATTTGAAATGAGGCTGCTGAACTTGTTTATTTCGGAAGAAGCCGTGGAAAGCGATGCTTTTCAATTTGGGGAACGGGAACGAAACCAGTTTATTTCAGATGCCAGGCTGGATATGGATTTAGTGCTGAGAAAATTTACCGAATATTTCACCGATATCTATGGGGATAATGACGAGAAGTTTGTAGAAGCCCATGGAAGGAAACTGTTTTTACTGTATTTGAAGCCGATTATCAACGGGAAGGGAAACTACTATATGGAAGCCCAGACCCGGGATGCCCGGCGGACAGATGTGATTGTGGATTACAGGGGCGAGCAGTTCATTATCGAGCTAAAGATATGGCACGGGAATGAATATAATGAACGCGGGGAAAAACAGTTGGCAGAATACTTGGATTATTACCGGAAAAAGAAAGGATATCTGGTCAGCTTTAATTTTAACCGAAAGAAGTGGGTTGGGATGAAGGAGATCCGAGTGGGAGATAAGGTGATTGTGGAGGCGGTGGTGTAGGAGAGGGTGGTATTTGGTTTTGCTGCGAGTTTATATATGGCTTATCGCTGCAATGAAGTTTTGGCTGGAAGGTTTAGCTAGAAGAAAATTAAATAAAGTAACGATAAAAATCTGATGTAAAGTATGGGGTTGTCCTGTTGCTGCATCAGATTTTTTGTATTAAAAAGAGTTAGATTGGCATTTGTATGATAAGGAGAAGTATATATGAAAATTTTTATATGGGGCACAGGACGTTTGGCTGGAAAAGTAGTTGGAAATTGCATTGCTTTAAACAAAATAGAGGGATTTATTGATAATAATAAATGTAAAAATGAGTATATGGGGAAAAAGGTAATTACACCAGAGGAGTTAAAAGACATAGATTATGATGCAGTTCTTGTGGCTAATTTGTTTAGCAGAGAGATATATAACCAATGTTGTGAATTGAGATTACACACAGATAAGTTTATCTTTTTGTATGAAAATTTTGTCGTTCAAGATTTAAATACAGATTACGGTTTTATATCCAAAATATTGGGGAACCAATATGCAGATATTGTGAAAAAGCGTTATCATGTAATCCGTGGAGTAGAGGAAAAGGAAAATTTGTGTTTAAATGATTGGGATAATTTTAATGGAAGTTATCAAGAGCATGATTATGTACGAATGAAATGTTTTGAACTTGCAGTAAGGGAAATTCGAAAAAATGTTCTTGGGGGGGTAGTAGCAGAAGCGGGTGTTTTCCGGGGAGAGTTTGCACAATTTATTAATTATGCATTTCCAGACAGGAAATTATATTTGTTTGATACATTTGACGGTTTTGATCAGAATGAATCGATCAACGAAGTAAAACAAGGAAATTGCACAGATGCATTTGTTGAGGCTTATAAACAGACAAATATAAAAATGGTATTATCTCGAATGAAATATCCTGATAATGTGATAATAAAGCAAGGATTGTTTCCTGAATCTTTGGATGGATTGGAGGAAGAATTTGCATTTGTATCATTAGATATGGATTTTGAAGAATCTATTTATGCGGGTTTGGAATATTTTTATCCGAGGCTTTTAAAAGGCGGTTATATTTTTATTCATGATTATAGCAGTAGTTTGCAAGGAGTAGAGGCAGCTGTAAACAAGTATGAAAGGAATTTGGGCACTCAATTATGTAAAGTAGCGTTATGTGATGCAAATGGTACATTGGTGGTAACTAAATAAGCAAAGGATTATTGTTTATGATGCAGCTTAATTGTAAAATGTTGCGTCAGCTTCAAATGATCCAGCTAGAAATGCTGGTTGAAGTTGACCGGATATGCAAAAAATGTGGGATTCACTACAATATCATAGCAGGAACCTTGCTGGGGGCTGTCCGCCATGGAGGATACATTCCATGGGACGATGATGCGGATGTAGCATTGCTCCGCCCGGAATACGAAAAATTCCGTACAGCCTGCAAAACCGAACTGGACAAATCCCGCTTTATCTTCCAGGATCACCGGAATACAAAAGGCTATCGGTGGGGATACGGGAAGCTGCGGAGGAAGGGGACGCTTTTTTTAAGGGAAAATCAGGAGCATTTGCCATATATGCAAGGGGTGTTCATTGATATTTTTCCCTTAGACGGAGTGCCGGATAATTATTTCCTACGCAGTTTAAAGAATTTTGAATGTTTCTGTGTAAGGAAAATCCTATGGTCGAAAGTTGGAAAAGTGGCGGAGAAGAATTTTTGGAAGAAGCAAGGGTATTGGCTATTGGATAAAATCCCGGAGAAGTGCGTATTCCGTTATTACCATAGAATTATTTATAATGCTAACAAGAAGAGGACACGAATGGTCAGGATATTAACCTTTCCTACGCCAAATAGTGAGTATGGATATTATCGGAATTGGTATGAGAACAGTGTGGATACTGTTTTTGAAGGGAAGGTATTTTTGGGCATTAAGGATTATGATAGTTATTTAAGCTTTAAGTTTGGGGATTATATGGAATTGCCGCCGGTGGAGAAGAGGAAGGTGCATCCGGTGAGCAGGATTAAGCTAATGGATCTAGGTGTTTCAAGGAATGAAGGAATTGATGGCGGTTAGATGGCGGATAGCAGCAAACCAGGGAATAGCCGCGAATCAATAGGGGATAATTTATGCTTATTAATAAGTATGAAAATGAAATAGTGATGGAATATTTAATTGCTTAATTGAGGGATAAAAGTGAAAACAATATCGGTAATCATTCCCGTTTACAACACGGAAAAAGAACTGCCAAAGTGCTTAAAAAGCATTTGTGATCAAACCTATAAAGATTTAGAAATTATTTGTATAGATGATGGCTCTACAGACGGTTCAAGCCAGGTGTTGGATGAATTTAGCATGAAGGATAATCGTATTAAGGTAGTCCATCAGAAAAATGGCGGAGAAAGTAATGCCAGAAATACCGGCCTTAAAATGGCTTCCGGGGAATATATCGCCTTCTGCGATTGTGATGACTGGATTGATACGGATATGTATGAAATTCTGGCTCGGGAGTTAAATTGTGAAAATATTGATATGGTTGGGGGAAGCTGGTATAAAGAAACCGATGCCTATAGCCAGGAAATACGGAATCAATTGCCAGTAAATAATGCGGCTTTTACAAGGGAAGAATTATTAAAGTATTTATATAAGCGGGATTCCTATCGAGGGTTTGCTTATATGTGGAATAAGTTATACAAACGGGAAATTTTGAAGGATAAATTTGGAAATTTGCTTTTGTTTCATGAAGATTTGCGGTTAGGCGGGGATGTGCTTTATCTGGCAGAAGCCGCTTTAAATATAAAGAAAGGGAAGTATATCGACAGGGCATTTTATCATTATTACCAGCGGAGTGAATCAGGATGCCATACGAAAGATGTGGATAAGCTTCAGGATTGGCTGAAAGCTTATGAACTGGTTCTGCAGCGGTTTGGGGAAGAACGTATCGATGATGAAACGATAGATTATGTAAAGCGTTTTTTGGCATATCATAGCAGCAATGTTGTGGAGGTGGCAGCAGAACAAGGGCAGGAGAAAGCGAAAAAAAAGTTTCAGGGACTAATGAGGAAGTATGAGCAAGAGTATGTTTCCTTGAATATGCAATATCCGGAACGTATTAAGCGGTATCAGGAATTGCTGGAAAAGTAAAGAGAAATGGAAATAAGCAGCAGGAGGATGCCGGATGCCAGATTTATTGATGCCCTTAGCCAGCAGTATGGAATTTATTGGCCAGTGCCATTTATGAGCAGCATGATGGAAGGATGTATTGAAAAAGGAAGAGATGTAACGAATTGCGGAACAATCTATAATAACCTTACGTTAGACAGTGTAGGGATAGCAACAGTGGCAGATTCATTGGAGGCTATCGAGACACTAGTATTTAAAGAAAAGTGCATTACATTAAAAGAGCTGGCAGTCATACTAAGTAACGATTTTTTGGGGTATGAGCCGATACGTGAAAAAATGCTTGAGTGCCCTAAATATGGGAACGACATTTCATCAGTGGATCATAAAGTAAGGGATTTGACAGAATTATTTGTAGATACCTTATCTGATGAACCGGTTATGTATTCTGGAGGGGTATTTCAGGCAGGATTTTATACCTCTTATTTTCATGCTACTATGGGAAAACAAACGGGAGCATCTCCAGATGGAAGAAAATCTGGGGAAGCACTTTCCACTTCATTGTCTCCCACAGCAGGTATGGATAAATATGGGCCAACGGCAGTGATTAATTCAGCAACACGCATGAATATGGAGCATTATAGCAACGGCATGGTTTTGGATTTAAAATTAATGGCAAATTTCTTTCGGCAGGAAAAATATCAACAGATAATTCAAATATTAATTGAAGAATATTTTGCCAGGGGAGGTTTGGAGCTTCAGTTTAATACCTTGGATAGAGAAACCTTGTTGGCTGCACAAAAAGAACCTTGGAAATATAAAAACCTGGTTGTTCGGGTTTCTGGGTTTAGTGCGTATTTTGTTGCTTTGGAAGAGTCTTTGCAAAATGAAATTATGAGAAGGACAGAACATCAAATTGCATAAATGGATTAAAAGAATAAGATAGATATGGCAGATATTCTGCAAAGAAAATATTGTTCCTGAGGTGACGGATTATGAAATGGAAAAATAAGGGTCATGAATATGATTGCTTATATCAAGAAATCAGTGGAAAAACAAAATTTTATTTATTTGGGGCTGGTGACTATGGCAGGCAGTTTTTGCAGATATTTGGAGATAAGATTAAGATTGAAGGGTTTGTTGATAATGATCCTTTAAAGCAAGGGACAATGATTTATGATAAGCCGTGTTTTTCTTTGGATGAGGTAATGCTTTCTGATGATGAAGGAATTATCATTACCATGTCCCAGATAGCCCGGGTGAGGCCGGTAGAACAGTTAAAAAAAAGCGGCTATGTGAAGGATGAAGATTTTTTTATGATTGAAGAATTTCTTTCGGTTTATCATGTATATAAAAAAGATATGGTGTACTTTTCAAGCATTTCCTTTTTGCCCAGTACAGCCTGCAATTTAAATTGCAGGAATTGCTTGAATTTTAATCCCTTTGCAAAGCAATTTTTTGTCCGGGAATGGGAAGAATTGATCAAGGATGTGGATTTGTTTTTTTCTTGTGTAGACCACATTATGCTGTTCCATATCAGCGGCGGTGAGCCAATGATATATAAGCATACGGCGGATTTGGTAATGTATATTGATCAAAATTATGGAGATAGGATTGATACATTGCGTATGGTAACGAATGGAACGATTATACCGAATGATGAAGTGCTAAGGAAACTATCCCAGTGCCGCATAGAGATTACTGTAGATGATTATCGGGAAGCGGTTCCGCAGTTTTCTAAGCAATTTGACCAGTTGATTAATAAACTTAATAAATATCAGATAAAGTACTATATTAATAAAACGGACAGCTGGATTGATTTAGCGCCGGAAAAAACAGATTATTCTAATTGGCCAGAGAAGCAGCTAGAGGCACATAGGGAGAGCTGTGAGCAGTCTTGGCAGGAATTAAGGGACGGAAAGTTATATAGCTGTAATTATGCGGCATATGCAACTGTGGCGGGGATCGCGGGAGAACAGGATTTAGAAGAGGTATATGATTTGACGGGATTTGTTCCAGAAAAGAAGAAAGAACTGGTAGAATTCCGGTTAGGGTATACGACTAAGGGATATACGAATTTTTGTAAGAAATGCAGAGGGTTTACACCGGAAAATTCGGAGAAGGTGGAAGTGGCAGAGCAGATTTAGGAGGAAGTAAATGTTTAAAATAGTAAATGCATATTATGAACCAATTGATATTTTTGATAAAATTGGAGAGAATAAATCTGAACTATCAAATAAGGAACTTGGGTTTATTTGCGGGTTAATAAAAGAAATGCGTCCTAAAAAGATTGTAGAGATTGGTGTTTCTGCAGGTGGTACTAGTTGTGTAATATTAAACTGTTTAGATAAGTTGCAATTAAATAGTAAGTTTTATTCTGTAGATATATCATATACTTATCATTTCAATAAATCGAAAAAATGTGGTTATCAAGTTGAAAGTGCTACAAAGTATTTGAATAATTTAGAAAGTTATAAATTATTTCTCGGCAAAAATATTGCGGAAGTTATTGAGACAGAAATAGGGTATGGGATTGATATGTTAATTTTGGATACAATACATTATCTTCCTGGAGAGTTATTAGACTTTTTGGTATGCTTTCCATATATGTCTCAAAATGCAGTATTGGTTTTAGATGATTTAACATTTGCTCATTCTGGTGAGAATGCTAATGCCATAGCTACTAAAGTGTTGTATGATTTAATTGTAGGTGATAAAATTTTTTTGAAAGATGATAATAAGTATCCTAAACTTGGGGGGTATTATTTAATGAAGATACTCAGAAATATGAACGAGATTATTTTTTAGGATTGTCACTGCCATGGTGGTATGAATTGCAAGAGAAAGATGCTGAGAATTATAGAAAAATTATAGAACAGCATTATGAAATAGATGAACTATTTTTATATGATAAAGCTGTAAATATTAATAAAAACACTTTAATAAAGAAAAAGAATATTAAAATTGAGATAGAAAAATTAATTTGTATTTGCCATAATGAAAATAAAATATTTATATATGGTGCTGGACAAAGAGGACGTGCATTAGGAATTTTTTTAGAAGAGCGAACGAAAGTTCATATTGAATACATTATTTCAGATGATAGGTGTAAAAGTGAATTTGATGTTAATGTACATTATTTGAGTGATATTGTTAGAGATAAATGTAATTGTCCAATTTTTGTTGCAGTAGCTGATGGTGAAGTAAGAATAAATTTAAAAAATAGTAATATTAATTATATTGATGTACCAAATTATATTTTTCCATTTATAAAAGAATATGTTGAGATGCTATTAAGATGAATAAAGAATATATAATATTTGAATTTATAAGTTTAACTTATTTTTGAAGATAAGTTGGCAACGTACTTTTATATATTGTTTGATAATAATATTTAAAACAAGAAATTTAAGTATAGCAAATTGACTGGTAAAAGTATTGCTTTTATTTAATATATTTATGAATTTTCTTATGAAAAAGTTGCTTGTAGGAAAAGAGACTCTTTTAAGGAAGAACTTGTTTTTGGAAAATAAAAGTATAGAATTCTTAACAAAAAGAGGATATTCTGAAGAGTAATTGAATATTTAATATGAAATTAAAAAGGAAGTATAAGAGATGCCACAAATTAGTGTAATTATTCCTGCATATAATACAGAGAGATATATTAAAAAATGTATAAATAGTGTTATTAATCAAACATTTAATGATATAGAGGTAATATGCATTGACGACGGTTCTACAGATGAGACAGGTAAGATATTGGATGTTTATGCTCAAAAAGATAAAAGAGTCAAAGTAATTCATCAAAATAATTCTGGACAAGCAGAGGCTAAAAAAAATGGAATTAAAATAGCATCTGGAAAGTATATTGCATTTATTGATAGTGATGATTGGATTAAAAAAAATATGTATGAGGAAATGTATTTTTATGCTCAAAAATTTGATACAGACGCAGTATGTTGTGGATATTTTTCTATAAAAGAAAATTCTTGCGTTGAAGTTTTACCAGATGTAAAATCAGGACTTTATGGAGAAGATAAACATATATATAGATATTTGTATGATATTGATAAATCTAAAGTATTACTTAATTGGACATATTGGACATACTTGTTTAAAAGAGAAAAGATTTATGAATATGTTATGAAAGTAACAAATATTGAGCAAGCTGAAGATGTGGTTGCAGTATGGTCTTTTTTAGTTAATGCTGAAAGTTTATATGTATTAGATAAAGCTTATTATTATTACAGAGTACGGCAAGGTTCATCATGTAGAAGAGAGAATCCTAATTTTTTGACAAATATAAATAAAGCATATATTTTACTAAAAGAAGAATTTAATAAAAATAGTCATGCTGACTTTTTATTAAGAGTTTTAAAGTATGCAATGTTTGATATTGTACAATCAGGAAGTTGTTTTACATCAGAAAGACAAGATTTTTTTATGTTTCCATATGAAAAAATTCCACTAAAATCAAGGATTGTTTTATATGGGGCAGGGATGGTTGGAAAGTCCTATTATAGACAAATTCAAAAAAATTATTTTTGTGAGATTGTACTTTGGGTAGATAAATCACATAAAAGCCTTTCAAATTCTAAATATAAAATTATGAATCCAGAAATGATTAATGATGTAGACTTTGAATATCTACTAATTGCTGTTTTGCAATTTGAAGCAGCAAAAAAAATTGCTGAAAATTTAGTTGAAGTTTATCATATAGATCCTAAAAAAATTGTTGTTTATGAACCGAAAAGAATATCTAAATTTGTAGATTTAGATGATTATAATGGTGTAGATTAAATTATATAAATAGTAGAAAATGAAAAAAGAGCAAATTTTGTTTTACACAAACTAGATTGAGAAATAGAAATGATTAAAAAATAAACTAGCATTACTAAGAAGGGCATAATATAATTATATATCTCATTTAAAAAAGGAAATGCTTTTGTAACTGATGATATTTGTAGGTATAGAATAGTATAGCTATTCTATATAAATAAATGAAAGGATAGAAAATGGTTATGAAATTTACGATAATTACAGTATGTTTGAATAGTAGCAATACGATTGAAAAAACAATTAATAGTGTATTAAGCCAAAAGTATAATAATATTGAATATATAATAATTGATGGTGGTTCTATAGATGGTACAGTAGATATTATTAAAAAATTTTCGAAGAAAATTGATTATTGGTCTAGTGAACCAGATGGTGGAATATATGATGCTATGAACAAAGGTATTTCTAAGGCTACAGGAGATGTTATTAGTTTTCTAAATAGCAATGATTGGTATGAGAATGGGATTTTTGAAATAATTGACAAAGTTTTTAAGGAAAATTTGTGCGATATGGTATGTGGTAGAGTAAATTTTATTCAAAATGGACAGATTATTGGACAAACTGCACATACGGTTTCCTCCAAAGATTTTTATATTGGAATGATATATCCTCATTCTGCAATGTTTTCTAAAAAGGAAGTATTTAAAAAATATGGTTTGTTTAATACAACGTATAAGATTTGTGCAGATTATGATTGGTTACTTAGAGTATATAATGAGAATATAAAAATTCAATTTATAGATTATATTTTTAGTAATTTTGCTTTAGGAGGAATTAGTGGTTCTAGTGAAACCGCAGAAGAGACAAAAGAAATTTGTTTGAAGAATTTACCGCACGAATTATATGAAAAATATTACGACAAAATTTTAGAAAGATATATTTTGAATAAAAGTTATTTTGTTTGTAATGAAGTATCAGCAAAGTTGAATTGTAAAAAAATCAATGGAGAGCAATATGTTAAATTGTTACAGAAATTTAATGTAAAAAATCAATGTAATATATTTGGTGTAGGAATAAAAGCATATGATTGCTTGAACTTTTTAAATTCTTTAAATATTTATGTGATTAATATATATGATAATGATATAAATAAACAAGGAAAATTATTCGAAGGATTAGTGATAAAAAGTAAAGATGAGATAGATATTAGTATTCCTACGGTTATTACATCGTATCATTATGAGAGAGAAATAGAGAAAGAATTTATTAAGGAAAATATAAATAATTATATTTTATTTTCTGATTTGGCAAAAGAGGTAATGCAAATATATAATTGTGAATATTAGATTTAAAAAATGGCAAATTTTTTGCTTTATATGATTAGGGTGTCAAAAGGATACTAACCTTTGATGCATATTTGTACCTTGAAAACTTAACACGATACTATACTGGAATGGATACATTATAAGATAAATGATGAGAAAATTTATGGCGGATTATTCTTTACGTTCTAAGGCGACATCCAAGATATGGATTTAACAAATGCATTTCAGAGTCTTGTGGTTTTGTTTGCAGAGCAGTTTTCTGCTTTGTCAGCAGATATTGCAACTTGTATCAAAAATAAAGTGATTACATGGATAAACTTTTAGGCAGCATTTATACAGACTTTGTTTGAAAATATCTGCTGAGGAAGTTGGGTTTATTATAAAGAAGAGATTTTTAAGCAATTGTTAAGGATGAATTTTATTCCTGAAGTTTGACTTTGTTTATTTTGAAGATTTTTTAAAGATCTGCATGAAAGTATAATGAATCCATTGTAAGTTTAATAATGATGAAAGCTGGATGGCACGTTTGCCCTGGAAGTCCTAAAAACGGCTCCGTTCCCGGAAGATATCCTGAAATTAGGGCCTGAGGGCCTGAAGGAGCTATGGCGTAAGGCAAAGCTGCGGGGGCGTGGCTACAGCAGGGCGGATCAGATTGTCTAATACGCGAAGGGAAGCGTCGGCCCTAGGGAGGGGACAGAGAGCGGAAGGAAAGCGGTGAGGATCTTCGCGGAGCAGATGTTATCCCTGTCGGAGACACTGGGTGAGATCGAAGCTGAAATCCATCAGAAATGCCGGGAAATCCCATACGCGGAGAACATCCTGGAGATTAGAGGCATAGGGGAGAACATCTTGGCCGGGATTCTGGCCGAAATGGGTGACATTACCCGGTTTGATGATGTCAAGGAGATCCAGAAGCTGAGTGGCCTGCAGTTCCGGAAAGCGTAAGGGAGAGACAAAGATCAGCCATAGGGGGCGGAAAAGACGGAGGTACTTTCAGGGGGCAAAATCAGCGGTAGCCCATACAGATGAGTTCAAACTGCTGCATGGGTATTATACGACAAGGAAAGAGAATCCGCTTAAGAAGATGCAGTCCCTGATCGTGATCGCCTGCAAGCTCCTCGGAGTCGTCTTTACGATTTTTAGGACAGGCCATGGATATGATCCGAGGAAGATGATGAAAGATATCAAACAAGAGAGGCGGATGTCAGGACAGGCGGCATAGCGCCCACTGAATACTCAGTGCCGCCAAAGGGATGTCAGGTCAGCGGTAGATCAACAACAAACAAGAGCCGTAGCCAGCAGAGGTATACTCCGTGGGGCAGGAACCCGTTTGAAAGCTTAGCTGGCACTCGGTGCATGGATAGGTGGGATGAAGGAAGTTGGGATCCGATCCCTATAGACACGGAAGGTTCACCGCCATAATTGAGCGGAGGGAAAATGGCCTTTATAGAGCCCAGATCATGGACGCTCTATTTCCCATATCCATTTAGCAACGATTCAGTACCCGATACAATGATATCCATCACCACAGGCTCTGTTACATGAGGCATAAAAGTATGTCAAAGCCCCAGAAAACTTGAATTTAGGGCTTGACATAATAGGAAGGTGGATGGAAGGGATAAAAGAGTGAAAAATAGAGTAAATTTGGGACGCACTTAAATAAGGGGTCGTAATCCCCTGTTTTTGGAAGTATTCAATAACTGAATATAGGTTAGTTATCGTTGCGTTTCACTAACTTAGAACTATCGTAACCAAGGCTTTCAAGGTAAGCAAAAACATTGTCTTCATTCAATACAACACGTTCTACATGATTTTGAGGTTCCATCAATTCCTCGTAGTCAGTAGGGGTAAATGGTTTCTTTTCTGATACCATATGGTAAATACAGACCATCATCATTCTGGCAATAGCGATGATTGCTTTCTTGTGACCACGGCGTTTTTTAATTCGTCCGTATTTGATTGCAAAATAAGGTTGTTTTTTGCTCTTGATTGCAGCAAGAGCACATTGTACCATCATAGGTTTCAAATAATCACCAGCTTTTGCAATTCGGACAGATTTCTTTTTTCCTGCGGATTCGTTGTTTGCAGGAGAAAGACCGCACCAGGAACAAAGGTGTTTGGCATCGTCAAAGATGTCCATATTAACGCCGGTTTCAGCAAGGGCAATGGTAGAACTCAGTTCGGTCATGCCGGGCATGGTGCTTACGAACTCGACAAATTCATAATAAGGTTTCATACGGATGTAGAGTTCAACCTCGGTCTGGGTAATCATATCGTCCAGATATTCCAGATGTCCGCGGGCGAGTTCCAGCTTTTTAGCCTGGTCTGTTTCAATGTTGTAGCCCCTGATCGCTTCAATGATTTCATTGGACTTGGCTTTAGCTCCCTTTTTAATAAGTTTGCGGACGGCCTTTTCGTCAATGGAATCAGAGGTATGCTCTAGGAGGTAAGCCATGATTTCTGTTGCCGTCTTACCGAAAGGGTCAGACAATACGCTGGCAATACCCACATTAGAAACAGTCATGCAGTTCTGAATACGGTTCTTTTCCGAAGATTTCATGCAGACCAGTTTAAAACGGTATCTTGCAATTTCACGGAGCTGACGGAAATCTTTTGGAGGAATAAAGGAGCACCTGACAAGGTCAAATTTGTAGAGGTCGGCAATCCACTTGGAATCCTTCTTATCGGTCTTCTTGCCTTTGATGGCTTTGACGTATTTGGGATGTGTAAGGCACACATCGATGTCATTTTCGAGATAATTAAAAATAGGAATCCAATACTTACCAGTGGATTCCATACAGACGTGATAACAATTATTCTCGATGAGCCAGCTGTGAAACCTTTGAATATCCGAGTTGATGGTTGAAAATGATTTTTGTCTGTATTCGGATATCCCGTCCTTGTTAGTAATTACGATGGTTGCAACGATAACATTTTTGTGGACATCAAGCCCACAGCAGATGGAGTATTTTAGCTTCATCATAAGTATCACCAC